>WNGR01006727.1_pt1 | contig 13687 bp, 18 predicted proteins | sample 5407581 | NCBI WGS metagenome assembly WNGR01 (sample SAMN13153383, study PRJNA577476) | soil metagenome | isolation source: 80 cm soil or saprolite under Garry oak tree replicate 2 | place: USA:California | collected 2016-06-15 | reverse complement strand
CGTCGAACTGCGTCCAGATGTCGGTCACGCGACCGTCCTTGAGGCGGTAGAAGTTCATCCCCTCGATCCTGATCGCCTGGCCGGAGGCGGGGATCTCTATGAAGTCCTGCTGCAGGGAACCGGTCACGACCCACCGGGTGGCGGCGGTGTCGCCGCTGGCGATGATGTCCTGCAGGTCCTCTACCAGGTCGGGGAAGATCGCCTTGAAGCCCGCGACCTTCTGCTTGAAGCCGGCCAGCGTCGGCTCGTGGCCGGGTGCCGGATTGCGGTCGGCCAGGCCGGGATGGCACAGCTCGTCGATCGTCTCCTGGTCGGCCGCGCGGAACGCGTGCTCGAAGCGCGTGATGATCTCGATGTTGTCGGACAAGGCTGGCCCTTCTTTCCCGCCGGTGTCAATATAGCAACTGATTGGTTGCTGCACTATGGCAACCGACCGGTTGCGTCAAGGGCATGCGCGAGGCACGCTTCTGGCCTCGGCCGGGATGGGTCAGGCATCCGCCAGCTTCCTGCGGTCGGCCTGCTCGGCGAGGACTCCGTCGAGGGCGGCTTGCAGGCTGGCCCGGACCGCGGGGACCGGCTCCTGCTGGTCGAAGTAGGTGATGGCGTTCTCGAGCTGGCGGCGGTAGTCCTTGAGCTCGTACGTCGTCAGCGCGTGCAGGGGATGCTTGGGCCGTTCGACGGTTACCGGGTCGGTGGTCATCAATGAGGTTCCTAAGAGCATGGGCGGGGGCGGCCTGGCAGGACTCCGCGCACCCGGCCCACACTGCCTGATGCACGGTTTCCGCTACCCACCGGACGAAGGGCAGACAAGCAGGGACCCGGGTACGGTGGCTAAGATCAACCTGACGTTCGAGACGCTCAGATCCGAGGCGCTCCCACGCGGGGCCTCGCGGGACCTGATCCTGAAAGTAGCTGGTGAAGTTGGACGCTACCTGGAGGAAGTCCAGTTACAGCGGCGGCAACGGCGGCGGGTGCGTTGAAGTCGGCGCGCAGGCGGCGGGCCGGGTGCTGGTGCGCGACACCACGGACCGTACCGGGCCTGTGCTCCGGTTTACCCCGGCGGCGTGGCAGCGGTTCGCTGACCGGGTCAAGGCGGGCACTCGCTAGCGCCTGATCCTTCCCGCCGTCATTCGCAACGGGGCACTCTCATATCTATGAGTGCTTCGGAGCACCTAAATTCAGTCCCGGCCGGGGCGCGGCCCGGAACCATGACCTGCACGGCTGAAGCGGGCGCCCCAGTCCCGCACCCACTCGATCAGCTCGGGTGGCGAGATCACCTGGAAGTCGGCGCCGACCATGCCCAGCCCCATGACCGGCCATTCCAGCGCGTCGGCGGTCATCCGAACCCGGCAGCGGCGCACGCTAATCTCGGCAACCGAAGCCCACCGGCCGATCCGCTCGCGCACCATCTCGGCGGGCGCCTCGACGATGACCTCTGCGCCAGCCCTGCCGGTCCAGGTCGTAGCCGACCAGGTACCAGCGGCGGCCGAGCAGTACGAGGCGATGCGGTTCTACGTGACGGCCGGTGTGCTGGCCGTCGGCCGCGGTGTACGAGAACCGGACCCGTTCGGTATCCCGGCAGGCGAGGGCCAGGGTGGTGAGGACCTCCGGGTCTACGGCCTGGTTGGCCGCGCCGCCCGTGGCGTCCCAGCTGGCCGGCACCGTCATCGCGCCCAGCGCCTGCACCCGGCGCCGCAGCCGGGTCGGCATCACCTGCACGACCTTGGCCAGCGCGCGCACCGACGACTCGGCGATGCCCTCGACCGCGCCCTGCGCGGCCGTCTGCAGGCCCAGGGCCAGGGCGACCGCCTCCTCGTCGTCGACCACCAGCGGCGGCAGCGCCGTGCCCGCGGCCAGCTGGTAGCCGCCCGCCACGCCGCGCTGCGCCTGGATCGGGTAGCCGAGCTCGCGCAGCCGGTCGATGTCCCGGCGCAGCGTGCGCGGCGAGACCTGCAGCTGCCCGGCCAGCTCCTCGCCCGGCCAGTACCGGCGCGTCTGCAGCAGGGACAGCAGCCGCAGCGTCCGGGAGCTGGTGCTAGCCATATGTCCATCCTCGCTCAATTCAGGTCAAAAACCGGCCGCTATTCTCCATAGCCTGAGCTCAGACAGGAAACGACGAGAGGTGAAGACCATGACGAGCAAAGCCGAAAACCTCGACGGCGAGCGCACCGACATCCGGGCCGGGCTGGCCTCGGCCCGGTATTTCCTGCGTTTCACCGTCCGCGACCTGACCGACGAGCAGGCCCGGCAGCGCACCACCGCGAGCGAGCTGACCCTGGGCGGCCTGATCAAGCACGTCGCGGCCACCGAGCAGGGCTGGGTGGACTTCATCCTGGACGGGCCGTCGGCGATGAGCGACTTCTCCGCCATGACCGACGAGGACGTGGCCCGGTGGACCCACGGATTCCAGCTGCTCCCGGACGAGACGCTGGCCGGCGTCCTGGCCGACTACGAAAAGGTGGCCCAGCGGACCGACGACCTGGTCGCGAGCCTGCCCGACCTGGACCTCGCCCACCCGCTGCCGAACGCCCCCTGGTTCCCGCCCGGCGAGAAGCGGTCGGCCCGTCGGGTGTTCCTGCACATCATCGCCGAGACCGCCCAGCACGCCGGCCACGCCGACGTCATCCGCGAATCCCTGGACGGCGCCAAGTCCATGGGCTGACGGCGAGCCGGCCGCGCTGGGCCCGCGCCGGCCCCGTCAGCTGCCTGCGCTGCCCGGAACGTACGACGCCCAGGCGATGGGGTCGAGGGTGCCGTCGATGGCTGACTCGGCGACATCAGTCAGGCGGCGGTTGTGGTTGCGGGCGTAGGCCCGCAACCGGGTGAAGGCCTGGGCCAGGTCGATGTCGGCACGTTCGGAGATCACGCCTTTGGCCTGCTCGATCACCACGCGGCTGTTCAGGGCGCCGGACAACTGCTCGTTCAGGCGGTTCGCCTCGACGCTGGCACGATGCTGGACGATGCTGAGGGCGGCCAGGTCGGCGAAGGCCCGGGCGACGATGAGGTCTGCCTCGACCATCGGGGCCTGGGTGACACGGAGCAGGTTCAGCGCGCCGAGGGTCACCTCCCTCAGCCGCAGCGGCAAGGCGAGCGCGGACGCGAACCCGGCCTGCACGGCGGCTTCGGAGAACGACGGCCACCGGCCGGCCCTGGCCTGCAGGTTCTCGAGCTCCACGGGCTCGCCGGTGCGGAAGGCGTCCAGGCAGGGGCCTTCCTGAGCCTGCAGCTCAAACAGCTCCAGTAGGCGCATCGCCTCGCTGGAGGAGGCCACCAGCGCGAGGCTGCCGGTCGGGGAGACCAGCATCACTCCGGCGGCCGAGACTTCTAGCAGTTGTACGCACCGGTCGGCGAGGCTGGTCAGGAGGTCAACGATGTCGAAGTCGTCGACCAGGGTATCGGCCATCTCGACCAGTGACCGGACTACGTCAGCTTCCCGGGTCATCTCCACATGCACCTCCCTGGACACCTCTAGCGGCCGGTCAAGAGCCGGCAGGCGCCGGACCGGGCCACGCCCGTGGCACCCATCCTAATGGCGGCCCATCCCGGCCTGTAGCGTTCCGGCTCGGTCATCTCAGCCTGAGCCTGCGGGCGATGATGTCCTGGGCTACGTCGGTGAGCAGGCGGTCGCTGCCGAACGCGAACGCGCGCAGGCGAATGAGCGCCTCGGCCACGCTGATGCTCTCCTGGACCGAGACGATGCCGGCCGCGTTGTGCACCGCGAAGTGGAAGTCGGCGCCGGCCTCGATCTCCCCGGCCACCGTGTCCGGCGGCGCGCCGGCCTGGGCCTCCAGCACCCAGCGGGCGAGCACATCGGCCATGACCAGCGCGTCGGCGTGCTGGCCGCCGGTCAGCGGGCCGGGCGAATCCCGGTACAGGTCGAGCGTCCCGAGGCGCACCGCGCCGGCGCGCAGCGGGAACCCGAAGATCGCCCGCACCCCCGCCCGCAGCGCCGGCCCGGTGAAAGCCGGCCATCGGACGGTCACAGGATCGGCCAGGTCTGGCTCGGACACGACCTCGTCTTGGTGGTAGGCATCGACGCACGGGCCCTCGCCGAGGGTGTACTGCAGCTCCTCGATCAGCTCGCTCACCTCACCGGTGGTGCACAACGACCCGCGCGGCAGGTCACCCGACATGAGCATGACTCCGGCGCCGTTCACGTCCACGATCTCCCGGCATACCCCGCACAGCCGGGCCGAAGACCAGGCCTCCCCCCCGTCGGACAGTGCGGCCAGGATGCGGCGGAGCCTCTCACCTGCCATTCAGCACCGCGATCCCAGGCCAGGACATCGGCGCACGGCCCGGAACATCGGGCAACCGCTCACCTGCTGCCTCCTACGCCCAAGAAGGAAAGCGCCAGCAGGGACCGGGCTCGACGCCGTTTCGGGCCCGGGTAAACGGGCTCCTCGTGTCGCCTACGCTACGCCATAGCCAGGCGAACGGCAGGCCGCGGTGCTGGTTCCCGCTCATCGGGGTGCTGACCGTGGCCACGAGGTGGCTTTGTCCGCCGGGCGGTGTATCCGTTTTCGAGCGCGGAGTTAACTGGGTGACTGGCGTGCGTGGCCGGGGCGATCATGGCCGGGTGGACCTGGATGCCTTCGTGCGGGACGGGTACGTGGCCGTCCGCGGGGCGGTGGACGCCGGTACGGCGGCGGAGTGCCGGGAGCTGATCTGGACGGCGATGGAGCGGCGCGGCGTCCACCGGGATGACCCCGGTAGCTGGCCGCCGCTCGTGCAGGGCATGGACGACGTGGCGGGCGAGCCGTTCGTGGCGGCGTACCTGGCGCCGGCGCTGACCGCGGCCTATGACGAGCTGATCGGTCCGGGCCGGCGGGAGCGCTCAGTGTGCTCGGCGGATATCGGGGAGGCGGTGGTCGTGCGGTTCCCGGCCGAAGATGAGCGGGCCAACGCCGGGTACCACATCGAGGGCAGCTACGCCCCGCCCGACGGCGGCCCCGGCGCGGGCTGGGTGAATATCCGGTCCAGGGCCCGCGGCCTGCTGGCGCTGTTCCTGTTCACCGAGGCCGGCCGCCACGACGCGCCCACCCGGCTGCTGTGCGGCTCGCACCTGGCCGTCCCGCAGTTCCTGGCACCCTACGGCGAGGCGGGCACCGATTCCGACGCCGACTTCTGGCGGCCGTCGACGCTGTGCATGACGGCCGCGCACGCCACCGGGAAGCCGGGGGACGTCTTCTTGTGCCATCCGTTCATGGTGCACACGGCGACCTGGCCGCACCGGGGCACCGGGCCGCGGATGATCGCCCAGCCCGCGGTCAACGCCCCTGACGGCTTCGTGCTGGACGGCTCCGATCCCTCCCCGGTGGCCCGGGCCATCGTCAAGGGCCTGGCTATGGCGGACTGAGATCGCGCTGATCCCGCTCCGCCGAGGCCACTCATTCTTGACCTTCCTATCGATCGCCAGGTACCTTGCACTACATGGAACCTGGCGACGACATTAACTGGCTGGCCCAGGTTCGCAGGGGTGTGGCTGAGCAGTGTGTCCTGGCCCTGCTCACCAGGGGGGAAATGTACGGGTTCGAGCTGGCGCGCGAGCTCGGGGCGCGGGGGCGGATCATCGCCAGCGAAGGGACGCTCTACCCGCTGCTTGCCCGCCTGCGGCGCAACGGCTTCGTTGAGACGTCGTGGCGGGAGTCAACCGCCGGCCCGCCGCGCCGCTACTACCACCTCACGAGGGACGGAGAGCTAGCCCTCGCCAGTTTCCAGAAACAGTGGCGGGGTTTCCGCGACGCCGTCGACGAGATCCTCGACGAAGGGAACCAGGCGTGACTTCCAGGCAATCCGCCAGCGAGGCCGACAAGCTCGTCCAGCGCTACCTGGCACAGCTGGACGCTCCCCCTTGCCTGAGCACGGGACGTGTCCTGCTGCGGCCGGCCCGTTCGACTTAGAGTCAGAAGCCGGACCGGCCGGCAGGGAAGGAACCAGGCTATGAAGTACTTGCTGTTGCTGAACCGAACCGAGGATGCCCTGCCGGAGCCCGGCACGCCGGCCGCGCAGGCCATGCTGCGGGAGTACACCGCCGCGGTGCAGGCCATGGCCGAGGCCGGGGTGCTGGTGGACTGCGCTCCGCTGACGGCGACGTCGGCCGCGACCACCGTGCGGGTCCGCGACGGGCAGGTGCTGCTGACCGACGGGCCGGCCGCCGAGCTGCGCGAGCAGGTCGGCGGGTACACGATCATCGACTGTCCGGACCTGGATGACGCGCTCAAGTGGGCGGCGGCCATGCCCGCGGCCCGGGACGGTTCGGTCGAGGTCCGCGCGATCGTCGAGGTCGGAGGCGGACACATCGGGAGTGGGCACTGAGGCCCGACCTCGAGGAGTTGCTGCGCCGCTGCTGGTGGGGTGCCATGGCCGAGGTGGCCCGGGCCACCGGCCGTCTCGACGTGGCCGAGGACAGCGTGCAGGACGCGTGCGTGGTCGCGGTCCAGCAGTGGACCGCCGGCCTCGTGCCGCGTGACCCGCAGGCGTGGCTGACCGGAGTCGCCCGGCACAAGGCGCTGGACCGGCTGCGGCGCGAGGCGCGGCGCCCGGCCAAGGAAGCGACCGGCGCCGCCGGGGGCCCCGGAGCCGACACGGGGGCGGCCGGCCCGGCCCGTTCGGCAGATGAGGACCTGTGGCTCATCTACCTGTGCTGTCACCCCGCGCTCAGCCCGCAGGCGCGGACCGCCCTGACGCTGCGTGCGGTCGGCGGGCTGACCACGGCGGAGATCGCGGCCGCCTTCCTCGTGCCGGAAGCCACCATGGCCAAGCGCCTGACCCGGGCGAAGAACAAGATCCGCGATTCCGGCCTGGCCCTGGCCATGCCCCAGGCCGAACTACTCCAGACCAGGACGGCCGACGTCCTGAAGGTTGTGTACCTCATCTTCAGCGAGGGCCACCAGGCGTCCTCGGGTGACGACCTGCTCCGGCCCGACCTGTGCGTGGCCGGCGTCAACCTGGCCCGCGGCCTGGCCGCCCGGCGGCCAGAAAACCCCGAGGTGCTCGGCCTGCTCGCTCTCCTGCTGCTCACCGACGCCCGCCGGGCCGCCCGGACCGACGACCAAGGGGACCTGGTCCTGCTCGAGGAGCAGGACCGGACCCGCTGGGACCGGGCCATGATCGAGGAAGGCGAAGGCCTCCTGGTCGACGCGCTGCGAATGGGTCGGCCGGGCCCGTACCAGCTCTGGGCGGCGATCGCCGCCTGCCATTCGACCGCCGCCAGCGCCGCCGACACCGACTGGCGGCAGATCTCGGTCCTGTACGGCGAGCTGCTGACATACGACCCGAGCCCGGTCACCGAGGCCAACCGGGCGATCGCGGTCGCCATGGCCGAGGGGCCCGGGGCCGGCCTGACCATCCTCGACATCCTCCTCGGCCACCCCCAGCTCGCCACGTGGCCCCGCATCCATGTCGCCCGCGCCGACCTGCTGGCCCGGATCGGCCGCGACGACGAGGCGGCCCGCGCGTACCGCGCCGCGCTGGAACTGGAGCCGTCCAAGGCCGAACGCCGCTACATCCAGCGCCGCCTGGCGCGGGACTGATGGCCCCTCCTACCGGAACCGCTAGGTCGCGGCCGGGTGTCGCGCGGTCCCGGATGGCGCCCTGGCCTCTCGGGCCTCACCAGTCACCGGGTGCTATCCGGCGCAACCGCCACTATGTAACATTGTCGCGGTTATGACCGCTACGATGTTACATCGTTGCGGTTAGTTGCAGGGCGGTGGGCCGCCGTCAGCGTGACGTGTGATACGGAGTTGTACAGTGGCCGGGTGCCTGGCGATGACGTCACGATCGAGGTCAACGGCCGCGAAGCCGACCAGGCGGACGTGTCCCTGCTGGAGCATGAGGGGTGGGGCCATTTCACCGCGATGCAGGTCCGCGGCGGATGTACACGCGGCCTGGATTTGCACCTGTCGCGGCTGGAGGCGGCCCACCATGAGGTGTACGGGCGGACGCTGAGCGGGCCGGAAGTCCGCGCCCGGATCCGGCATGCTCTGGGCGGCCGGCCCGATGCCAGCGTCCGGGTCTACGGGTACTGGGCCGGGCTGATCGTCACGGTCCGCGAGCCGCAGGACACGCCGGACCGGCCGCACTCGATGACCGCGGTGCAGTTCCAGCGGCCTTTGGCCCGGCTCAAGCATGTCGGCAGCTGGGGTCAGGGCCGGTTCCGCGAGGCCGCCCTGGCGGCGGGGTTTGACGAGGGCCTGCTGGTGGACCAGACGGGCCGGATCTCCGAGGGCAGCATCACCAACGTGGGGTTCTGGCGGGATGGCGTGGTGATCTGGCCGCAGGCGCCGAAGCTGGATGGCATCACGATGCTCCTGCTGCGGCGCCAGTTGGCGGCCGCCGGCGTCGGGCAGGCCGAGGAGCCAGTGCGCGTGCAGGATCTCGCCGGCTACGGCGGGATGATCGTGTGTAACTCGCGCGGCTGGGCTCCGGTCGGCCGGGTCGACGACGTGGTGATGGCCCAGGACGAGGCGTTCACCGGCGTCATCGCCGCCGCGATGGACAGCTGCCCCTGGGATGAGATCTAGCCGACTCGCTAGCCACCCGTTGGCTGATGTCCGCGGCTACGCTCTTTTCGCAGGCTCTATGGCACGGGTACAGCACATGCTGCTTCCGGGCGTGAACGGAAAGCGGTATGGAGACGACCCCGCAAGGAAAGCCGACACAGCCGCCCTATCGGAGGACGACGACCCTGTTGGGACGACCACGCGGCGGGCCAAGGTCTTCCCGGGCCGTGGCCCGCGATGACGGTGTGCGCCTTTTCCTGTTGGGCACTGTCGGCGCTGCCGGGTCATGCTGCGTCCTGCTCGGCGTGCTGCGGCCCGGATCGCCATTTGTCGCGCCAGGCGCTTCGTCGTGGTTCTGGACGTCGCCGGCCATTCCAGCCGGGCACCCAGAAAGCAGCGGCCAGTTCCTCGGGATCATGCTCGTCTATCTGGGCATCGCCCTGCTGCTGGGAGCATGGTTCGAGACGATCCGGGCCTTGAGGACCGGTTGCCGGATACGGCTGAGGCAGTTGCTCCTGCTGCTGGTGGCGTGGGCGACGCCCATCCTGCTTGCGCCGCCGCTGTTCAGCCGGGACGTCTACAGCTATGCCGGCCAAGGCCAGATGGTGGCGAAGGGTCTCAACCCGTATCTGCGCGGCCCCAGCGTGCTGGGCAGCGGCCCGTTCCTTAGCCTGGTGGACCCGCTGTGGCGGCACGCGACGGCCCCGTACGGCCCGGCGTGGGAACGCCTGTCGGGGTTCGTGGTGCAACTGTCCGGGCACCGTGTCCTGTGGGCGGTCGCAGGCTTCCGCATGGTCGCCGTGATCGGGCTGGCTCTGCTGGCCTGGGGGGTCCCCGCCCTCGCTCACGCCGTCGGCCGCGATAGCACCCTCGCCTTCACCGTGGCGGTCTTGAATCCCCTCGTCCTGCTCGTCCTGCTCGGCGGGGCCCACAACGATGCCCTCATGCTGGGACTTCTCGTCCTGGGCTGCACTCTGGCGGCCCGTCGGCATCCGCTGGCCGGGCTCGCCTGTTGCGCCCTGGCCGCTGAGATAAAGGCTCCCGCGCTCATTGCCGCACTCTTCATCGGGTGGGCCTGGTGGGGAGAGGGACAAGATCTACGGCAGCGGCTCGCTAAGACCCTCCTGGCCGTCTGCTTCACCGTGGCAGTGATGGCCGCGATCGGCGTCATCGCGGGCATGAGCTGGCGATGGGTTGGTGCCCTGTTCGGCGCCGGCACGGTCGTTTCGTGGCTTGATCCCGTCACCGCTGTCGGCCTGGCCTTCACCCATATCGGTCACGCCTTGGGCTACCACGGCGGCTCGGGGGCGTTCGTACGCGGTTCGAGGGTCATCGGGCTGGGAATCGCAGCCGCTATCTCCATCCGCCTGCTTATCCGGTCACGGGATCAGGAGCCCATCCGCGCTCTCGGCTGGAGCATTTTCGCATTCGTGCTTCTCGGGCCGGTCCTCTGGCCCTGGTACTACGCGTGGGCGTTCGTCTTCCTGGCCGTGATAGCCGACGGATGGACGCTTCGCCTGGTGGCTGCCCTTTCGGCTGTCGCTTGTTTCGCCGACATGCCGAGTCCACGCCTGCTGATCTCAGCGCCCACGTCTGACGTGGTAGTCGGCTGGCTGGTACTCGGCGCCCTGGTACTTGCGTACGTTGCCATCAGGTCAGCGGCGTACAGCCGGCAACGAACCGCCGCGATGGGCATCGAGCCCGGTGACGTCGCGACGCACGTTCAGACCCGATTCCGCGAATAGCGCGGTGAGCGCACTGCCGCCGCGTAATGATCGTGGTAATGGTCAGCCGGCCGGTTCGTCGTCGCCGTAGTCGTGGTCGGGGTGGTTGGCCTCCCCGAGCCGCCAGTAGCCGCGGGTCACCAGCGAGTCGGCCGGCAACCCGCGATCGTTGCGGAGGTACCTGCGGATGCCGCGCATCGCGGCGGCCTCGCAGGCCACCCAGATCCGTGCCCCGGCGGGGATATCCGCGGCCCGCGCCGCCTCGTCCAGTTCGGCGCCGAACGCGCCTGGCGATCGCCGGTGATGCCAGCTGACCGTGGTCTTGGCCGGGCTGTCGAACGTGATCTCGTCGTCGGCGTCCGCGACCTCGATGTGCACCTCGGCGGTGGCCGTGGCCGGGAGCGCCTCCAGCAGCGTGGCCACGGCCGGGATCGCGCTCTCGTCCGCGGCGAGCCACCAGTGCGCGGCCGTGTCGTCCAGGGTGAACCGGCCGCCCGGGCCGGCCACCGCGAGCTGGTCGCCCGGCGCCGCGCGCTCGGCCCACTCCGAGGCCGGGCCGGCGCCGTGCAGCACGAACTGGAGCTCCAGCGTCTTGCTCGCCTCGTCGAACCGGACCGGCGTGTACGTGCGCACCGCCGGGTCGTCCTGGCCGTCGGCGGGCAGGAACACCTTCACGTGCCCCGTCGGCGCCTCGATCCTGAACCCGTCCAGAGCGTTGCCGCGCACGAGCACCGACACCAGCCGGGGCGTCAGCTTGGAGACGGACACGACTTCCACCGGGCGCGGTGGCTTACGCCGCCGCGGCGGCCGGTCTGCTGGCGTTTCTGTCACAAATCTTCCTTCTGGCGTGGGCCCGCGCTACTGCGCGAGCAGCTGGTAGAGCGCCTGCCGGGCGCCCCGGATGATCTCTACTGCCTGCTGGACCTGAGCGGGGTCCCCGGCCGCTCCGACCTGCCGGGCCGCGGCGTGCAGCCGGTGCGTCTCGGCGCGCAGGTCCAGGTGCGCGGAGCCGGCCGCGGTCCCGGCGGCCAGGTCGCGCAGTTGTCCCGCGTCGGCCTGGAACCGGCCCCGCTCGGTCAGCTCGTAGACCTTCCGGCCCTCGCTGTCGCGGCCGTGCACCAGGCCCTCGTCCTCGAGGAGCTGCAGCAGCGGGTAGACCGACCCGGGGCTGGGCCGCCACCGGCCGCTGGCCTGTCCTTCGAGCCGCCGCATCAGCTCGTACCCGTGCGCGGGGCCGTCCAGCAAGGCGGCCAGCAGCAGGCCGCGCACGTTGCCCTTGGGAACCCGCCCGCCGGCCCAGTGACCGTGGCGCCCGTGCTCGCCGTGCGGCCCGTGCTCGCCGTGCGGTATCCGCGGCGGTCTCATGCGGCCCCCCTCGGCCAGTATGACACTATCATGATATATCAAATTATATCGAGGTTGATGTGTCTGGATGCCTCCGGGGCGGTCCGGCCGTGGGGACCGAGGAGGCAGGACAATAGAGGGAACAACCTCAGAAGGGTGGTTCATGGCCGCGAAAGCCGCCGGAGTCGAGCCCGGTCAGCGCCGTCTCCGCCTCATCCTCACCAGCGACGACCGGGACCAGGCGTTCCCCGCGATGATGACCTTCCGGCACGCCAGCGTCGGTACCAGCAGCCTGAACCGGATCGCGTCGTCCTCCCGCCTGGTCCTGCCCGCACTCAGCTCGCCGCCTTCTTGACCAGTGCGGCGATCCTGGCCTCGTCGGCCTTGGTCAGCTTGGTCAGGGCATAGGCGACCGGCCACATGGTGCCGTCGTCGAGGTTCGCCTTGTCGCTGAAGCCGAGCGTCGGGTACCTCGTCTTGAACTTCTGCGCGGGCTGGAAATGGCAGACGATGGTGCCGTCCTTGGCGTACGCCGGCATGCCGTACCACGTCTTGGGCGTGAGGTCGGGCGCGCTGGTCGTATCAGCCTCACGCGTCGGCTTCCCAGCCGAAACCGTCCGGGTCGGTGAACGGCCCGGCGTCGCTGGTGATGGCGATCCGGTGCGACCCGGTGCCCTCCGGCGGGACCCCGGCGTCCTTGGCCAGGGCCCGGCGCTTGTAGAGCGCCAGCTTGATGTGCGAAGCCGGGGCGGCGAACTCGACGTACTTGCTGCCGAAGCCCCGCGCCACCGTCAGGCCCCGCTCGACGTAGAACTGCTTGGTCGCGGCGACGTCTGCGCATCCCAGCAGGAGCACGATGTCGTCGACCTGCCGGGTAGCAGGGCCGGTGTCCTTCTTCGCCGACGTCGCGATCTTCCAGATCGTCCCGTCGGGGGCGCGGACGACGCCGCCGTAGCCCCACAGGCTCTTCGTGACGAGCTTGATCGTCGTCGCACCGGCGTCGAGGGCGGCGCCGACGAGCGCGTCGACCGTCGACGGCTGCGACACCACGAGCGACAGCGTGAACCCGCGGAAGCCGGTCGTCGGCGCCTGCGACGCGCGGACGCGCACCTGGCTGCCCAGACCGAAGGCGGCCTGGTAGAAGCCGTCGGCGGCGTCGGGGTCGGGCACCTCGAGGGTGACGGACGTGATGGCGGCGGCAGCCGCCGTGACGGAGGTGGTGGGCGTGCTGGTCATGATCGCTCCTTGCAATCGCGCTAACCGAATATTCGTGGTAGTTGAACTACCATTTTGGTAGTAGTACTATCACCAATATGGATCGAGATGTCAAGCCCCGCCGCCGCTACGAGGGAGCCGCCCGCCAGGCGCGTACCCGCCGCACCCGGGCGGCCGTCGTCGAGGCGGCCCAGAGCCTGTTCGTCGAGCGCGGCTACGCCGCGACGACCATCGATGCGATCAGCGACCGCTCGGACACCCCGCCGACGACGGTGTACCGGCTGTTCTCCTCCAAGCTCGGGATCCTCAAGGCCATGCTCGACGTCTCGATCGGAGGTGACGACGAGGCGGTGGCCATGGCGGACCGCCCGCAGGTCCGGGCGCTTTTCTCAGCCGTGGACCCGCAGGGCCAGGTGGCGGCGTTCGCCGCGCTGCTGCGCCAGGTCATGGCCCGCGTCGGGCCCGTTCATCGCATCCTGGCCGACGCGGCCAGGTCCGACCAGGACGCGGCGTCGCTGCTGACCGAGATCGCCCGGCAGCGTCACGAGGGCCAGCAGGGCATCGCCCGCTCGCTGGATCGTTCGGGCGCCCTGCGGCCCGGGCTCAAAGAGCGCGACGCGGCCGACATCATCCACGCCCTCGCCTCTCCCGAGGTCTACGGCTTGCTCGTCACCGACCGGGGCTGGAGCGGCGAACGCTACGAGAACTGGCTGAAGTCAATCCTCATCGACCAGCTTCTCCCGCCATGAGGTGCCCGGTGGCCGGGCGTCAGGCCGGGATGGCGCCGAGTTGCTGCATCAGGGCGACGCCGTCGAACTGCGTCCAGATGTCGGTCACGCGACCGTCCTTGAGGCGGTAGAAGTTCATCCCCTCGATCCTGATCGCCTGGCCGGAGGCGGG
>WNGR01008740.1_pt1 | contig 13690 bp, 9 predicted proteins | sample 5407581 | NCBI WGS metagenome assembly WNGR01 (sample SAMN13153383, study PRJNA577476) | soil metagenome | isolation source: 80 cm soil or saprolite under Garry oak tree replicate 2 | place: USA:California | collected 2016-06-15 | reverse complement strand
CCCAGAGATACGGTGCGCCGGAGAGCCAGCGGAGCGCCCAATCGGGTGCGGCAACGAGGCGCGCGTCGGCGCGCACCTCCGCCTCACTCCGCACGATCCCCGCCACCACGTCCCACACCCGCCCGTCCGCCGTCTCCACACGACCGTCCACTCGAAGCGCGGCGCGCGCCCCGACCGGGAGCCGGAGGCGTCCGTTCTCCGAGCGCAACTCGGCGCCGAGCGAGCGGGCCGCAGCGCGCTTCCCCCAATCGTCCGCCCAGGCGGCCGAGCCGGCCGTTACGTAGCCCGCGTGAGTCCAGGCGTGATACCCGTCCGATGTCCGCACCCGGAGCCACGCGCCGCGCCGCTCGAGCACGCGGAGGGTCTCCCCGTGGAGCGCCTCCGTCACGCGGTCCGCGCTGATGCGCGGCTCGCGCAAGAGGGGCGCGATCGCCGCAGTCACGAGCGCCTCCGCCCCGTCGCCGACCGAGCCGTCGGGGAGCAGGCGGATGTCGGCGGCGACACGGGCGTCCGCCGCGAGGCCTCGCAGCGCCGTGAGCGCCTCACGGCTCGTCGTGCACCCCGCCAGCCCTGCCGACGTCACCGTCACGTCGAACACGCCGAGCCGCGAGTCGGGCACCCATTGGCGGGCGACGTCGGCGACGTCGCGCCCCAGCTGCTCCGGTACCAGGGTCACGCCCCGGACATCATGAGGCACCGTCCGCCAATCCGGGAATGTCGCCCACGCCGCGCGCGAGGCGGACCGCGCGCTCCACGGCTTGCGGCACCGCCCGCGCCGCCAGCGCCTCGACCTGGAGCGGCGTCGCGGCCGCGACGGCGGCGGTGCTGGCCGCGAATACGACGTCGCCGTCGAACAGCGTGCCGTAGGGAACGATGCGGCGCGCCAGCGCGTCCCCCGCCGCGTGCGCGAGCGCCTCGAGCGCCACGCGGTCGAGGGCGGCGTTGGTGGCCACCACAGCGAGCGTCGTGCTCCGGCCTGCCCCGAACGGCGCGCCGCCTCGGGCGAGGTATTCGAGGGCGTCCACGAACCTGCCGGTGGCGTCGCGCGCCCCGGCGAGGATCGCCCCCCCGGCGTCCACGACGTTGCCCACCGCGTTGAGGACGACCAACGCGCCCACCACCACGTCGCCCGCCGCCTCCGCCCACGTCCCAACCCCCCCTTTCATGGCGCCCCGCGGCCCGAGCGCCTTGCCCACGGTGGCCCCGGTCCCCGCGCCGACCGATCCCTCGGCGATCGCGCTCGAAGCCGCGGCGCAGGCGCGGTAGGCGTCGTCCGCGGTCGGCCAGCGATCTGCCTTGGCCCCCGGCGCGAGATCGAAATCGAAGATCACAGCGGTCGGTACGATCGGCACGACGCCCGCCGCGCCGACGGGGAAGCCACGGCCCCGCTCGCGCAGCCAGCGCATCACGCCGTCCGCCGCGCCCAGCCCGTAAGCCGAGCCGCCGGTGAGCAAGATGGCGTCGATGTGCCCGACGAGGTGGCGCGGATCGAGGGCATCGAGCTCGCGCGTTCCGGTCGCGCGTCCCCGGAGCGCGCGGGCGGCGCGCATGCCGCCTTCCGGTGCGAGCACGACCGTGCACCCGGTCGCCCTGCCAAGGTCGGTCCAGTGTCCCACGGTGAGACCACGGACGGCGGCGAGATTCGACGCAATGGGAGGGGGAGCCATTGGGTGCGCGAAGATAGCGCGGCTTGCTCCGATTGTGGAGGGCGCGTACGTTAGCGCGTGGCCACGCACGACGCGCCATCCACGCCCACCACAGTCCTCGTCGTCGACGACGAGGAAGGCATCCGCCAGGCCCTCGACCGCTTCCTCACCCGCCTCGGGTATCGCGTGCTTCAGGCCGCGAGCGGCGCGGAGGCGCTCGAGCGCCAGCAGGACGGACATCCGCAGGCGATGCTGTCCGATATCCGGATGCCGAACATGACGGGCGTCGAGCTCGTCCCCAAGGCACTGGCCCTCGACTCAGACATCGCCATCATCATGCTCACAGCCATCGACGAGCCCCGCACCGCGATCGAGTGCATGAAGCTCGGCGCCCAGGATTACCTCATCAAGCCCGTGGACCTGGATGAGCTGGAGCTGTCCCTGGAGGCCGCGCTGCGCCTGCGTCAGCTGGAGATCGACCGGCGCGAGCTCGAGCAGTGGCTCGCGCACCAGGTCGCCGAGCGCACGCGCGACCTGGAGGAGCGCACCTCGCTCGCCGCGGAGATCGCGCTCGACGCGATCGCGGCCGCCGGCGACGGGTGGACCGGCCGGGAGGAGGCGATGCAGAAGCTCGCCAAGGAGCTCCGCACCCCACCCCAGGACCTGGTCCGGGAGGTCGAGAAGCGGCGACGCTTACCCTAGTTCCGGCGATCCGCGGCGACGCGCAGCCTACGCCCGCCTCGCCGCCTGCGCCTTGGCCTCACACGCCTTGCAGCGCTCGATCCCCCGGAACGAACAGATCAGGCAGATGAACGTCCCGCACCCAACGCAGGGATATCCTTCCGAAGCCCGCTCCTCGTTGCCGCAGTAGCGGCAAACCATCCCGTCGTGCTCCTGCAGCGCCGGTTTCTCCGTCATCGTCCACCTCAGAGGTCGAGCCCGTAAACCTTAATCTTATTGATCAGCGTCGCCCGCGAAATGCCGAGCTCCTGGGCGGCCCGTGTGCGGTTGCCGCCGTGGTGCCTGAGGATCTTCTCGATGTGCAGCCGCTCCACCTCGGCGAGGCTCTGCGGCTGATGGCGGCGGTCGCCTCCCGCCCCCCCCGCCCCCCCTGCCCCCCCCGCCCCCACCGCCTCCCCGGACCCGCCCGCGACCCCGCTCCGGCGCAAGTCGGGCGGCAGGTGATCGAGGCCGATCGCGGCGCAGCCGCGGGCGATGATCATCGCCCGCTCGACCGCATTCCGCAGCTCGCGTACGTTTCCCGGCCAGGGCGCCGACAGCAGCCGATCGAGCGCTTCCTCGGTGCACGTCCTCGGACAGCCGGGCATCTGTGACCCCAGATCGGCGAGGATCCCCGTGAGAACCGCGCAAGGTCGCGGTTGGTCGCCGCGATGAGCCGGGTGTCGACGCGGATCTCACGGGTCCCGCCCACGCGCCGGAACGTCTTCGTCTCGAGCACCTCGAGGAGCTTGGGCTGCAGCTCCGCGGCCAGCGCCCCGGCCTCGTCGAGGAGAATCGTGCCGTGATCGGCGAGCTCGAGCAGACCCTGCCTGCGCTCCCTCGCCTTGACGAACCCGCCCGTTTCGTCGCCGAACAGCTCCGAGTCGAGGAGCGCCGCCGACGGCCCGTCGCAGTTCGCCTCGACGAACGGTTCGTCGGCCCGCGGGCTCAGGCGGTGGACGATCCGTGCGACCCATCCCTTACCCGTGCCGCTCTCGCCCGTAAGGAGCACGGTCGAGTGATCGGTCGCGGCGAGCAGCTCGATCTGCCGTGCCAGCTCCTGCATCGCGGGCGAGACGCCGAGCGCGCCGAGCTCGGGCACAACGTGGTCGCGGGCGCGGAGCAGCGCGTTCTGCCGCCTCAGGCGCACCTTCTCGAGCGCCCGCGCCGCCGCCGCCGCGAGATGTTGCAGCTGCACCGGCTTCGTGAGACAGGTCTCGGCGCCGAGCTGCATCGCGCGGACGGTCCGCTCGATGTCGCCCTCCCCCGTGATGACGATCACAGGGGCGCCCTCCGGCTGCAGCCGCTCCAGCACTTCGAGCCCTTCGACGTCCGGGAGCGAGAGTTCCAGGATCACGACGCTCGGCCGGAGCCGGTGATGCGCCTCCACGCCCCCTTCCCCGGTGGCCGCGCGGGCCAGATCGTACTCCAGGCGCTCAAAGGAGTCGCCGGCCGCGCGCAGCAGGTCGGCGTCGCCGCCGATCAGCAGCAGCCTATCAGCCACGCGACGGCTCCCACGCCCTTGCCCCCGACTCCCGCGCCAAACGTCGTGGCACTCTTGCCGGATCCACGATCACTCGCAGCGCCGCAGGGAGGATGCGCGCCTCGAAGGGGGCGTCCCCCGCAGGCTCGCCGTCCAGCTGGATCGGTCGTGGCGGACCCTCGAGCACTTCCACTCGCACCGTGCGCCCCCGCCCGAACCATACGCGCCCCGACCCGCTGCGCGGGCGCCGGAGGAGCTCGAAGAACACGCTCACGCTCTCCCAGGTGCCGTCCGCTTGCAGCGCCAACACGTCCAGCCAGCCGTCGTCCGGCGCGATGTCGTCCCGCAGCCGGAGGAACGGCGGGACCAGCTCACCGCAATTCGCGACCAGCACCATCGCGGCCCGGAGCTCGTGGGACTCGCCGTCCACCGTCACCCGGTGCCGCGCGCTCCGCACGCTCGGGAGCGCGGCGCAGGCACGCGCCACGTAGGCGCCCATCTTCCAGCGTCGCTTCTCCGCGGCGCCCGTCGCCGCCATCAGTCGAGCGTCGAACCCCGCGCCGCTGCACACGGCGAAGTAGTGCGTGCCGTCGGCGCGCTCGACCGCGCCGAGGTCGATGGTCAGCGGCGTCCCCTCGAGGATCGCGCGCGCTGCGGCTGCCGGACTGCGCGGCAGCCGCAGGTTGCCGGCGAGGAGATTTCCGGTGCCGCCCGGGACGAGTCCCAGGGGGATCCCGCTTCCCACCGTCGCAGCCGCGACCTGCATCGCCGTGCCGTCGCCGCCGTGACACACGAGCACGTCGAGGCCCTGGGCTCGTCCCTGCTCCGCGAAGCGGCGGGCGTCGCCCCCCCGTGCGGTCGCCAGCACCTCGACCGACCACCCGCCGCGCCGCAGCGTGTCCCGGATCGCCGTCACCGCGCGGGCGTCCGCGCGCCCGGCGGCCGGGTTCGTGATCAGCATCGCGCGGGCCACGCTAGTACCGCTTCTCCCAGAATAGATCGAGGCCCACCTGCCGCGTCCCGGCCAGGGGCTCGGCCCCCGGGTCGGCGCAGATCAGCACCGGCTCGAAGCCCGCTTCGGTGCGCCACTCCGGGCTCACCCGGAACTGGAGCGAGATGCCGAAGTTCCGGCTCAGGCTGACGGCCCGACCTCCACAGAAGCTCCCGTTGAGCACCACGAAAGTCTTCGGCCCGAGCTGCCATCCCACACCGAGCTGCCACCCGAGCAGCGGGTCGCCCTGGCCTCCGCCGCCGGGACGAATCTCCACGTAATCCACACGGAGGGGCACGCCGCCGGACACGATCGTCTGCTCGATTTCGCCCGACAGCACCGAGAGCGCGCTCTGGATGAGAGCTCGCTGATCGGCGATGCCGCCCTGCTGCCCGAGATCGAGACTACTCTTGCCGAACAGCAGATAGGAGATCACCTCGGTCTGCGACAGGTTCTGCTTCTCCGCTGCGAGCGTCACCTTGGGCACGAGCAGGCTGCCCGTGATGTGGGCCACCACCGTGATGTCCTCGGGGTTGGTCTGGCGGAGGGACGGCACGGGGTGAACGACGTGCTTCGCCTCGATGTCGAGCGCGGCGTCCTGATCCGGCGTGCCGAAGTACGTCACGCTCCCCTGCGTCACCACGAACTCGCGCGTGACCGGCCCGACCTTGAGGCGGTACGTGCCTCGCACGGCCTGCAGCGTGCCGCTCACCAGGTAGAGGCTGCGCTCCTTGGTCATGCGCACGGTGCCGGCGAGCTGGATGTTCGCCTCGTTCGAGCGCAGCCACACGTCGCTCCCCATCTCGAGCTCGAGGTCCTCGATGCGCAGGCTGTCGAGAAACACGTTCTGGAACTCCGGGCCGAGGCGCTGCTCCTGAATGAGAGACGCGAGCGAGGTGTCCGCCAGCTCGTCGAGGTTGACGAGGCGCTTCTGGACCAGGTCGGCGAAGTAAAGCACTCCCGAAGTCACCTTCGCCCGCCCCGTCAGCGTGGCGCCAAAGACGGGCCCGCGCAGCGCCATCTGCCCGCTCGCGGTGACGGTCACGTTGTTCTTGAGGTCGAGCGCCTTGAACTGGTCGGCGTCGATCTTCAAGGCGAGTACGGGATGCGTGAGCCGCTCCAAACGCACGATGCCCGACACCTCCGCCCTTCCCTTGTCGCTGCGTGCGGAGAGGCGCCTGATGACGATCGTGTCGCCCGAGAGCGCCAGACGCCCGTTCACATCCTGGTAACGCACGTTGATCGCGGGGATCTGGGCCGCGGCGTCCCTGACTTCCAGGCTCCCTTCGAGGCGGGGTGCGTCCCAGGTCCCGGTGATGCCGACATCGGCCGAGAAGACGCCCGCCACGTCCCGCAGCGTCGGCGTGAGCGCCTCCAGGACGGAAAGATCCACGCTGTCCGCGGTAGCCCGCACCGAGAGCCTGTCGGAGAGCTGCCGCTGCCCGACGGTGGCGAGCGAGAGATCGAGCGGCAGCTGCGCCTGCACGTTCAGGATCCGCTCCTGGCGAGAGCGCCACAGCTGGACGGCCCCGCTGAGGCGCCGATCGTGGTACTCGAACGTACCGTCGAGCAACGGGGCGTGGAACTCGCTCACCGACGCGTCGGTGAGCGAGAACGAGCCGTTCGACAAGACCGGGGCGGCGCGCGTACCGGCCAGGTCCACGGCGGCCTTGATCGAGCCGCGCACGCCCGACGTGTCCCGCTGCAGCAGCGCGTAGACCCCCGCCAGGGGGAATCCATCGACCCAGAAGTGGGCCTCCGCCCGGCCGCCGGTGGGCAGGTCCCCCTCGAGCCCGAGCTCGCCGGAGACGTGATCGCTGTGCAGCACCAGGTGGCTCACCGCGGCTACCGAATCCGTGACCCTCACCTCTGCAGGCGACCCCAGCCGCCAGACGTCCCCGGGGACCTGCAGCTTGAGCGAATCCACGCCCAGCGCCAGCACCGGGTCGCCCCCCGAGCCCGCCCGGCGCTCGAACCGACCACCAGCGCGGAACGCGCCCGCTTCACCCAGCCGAGCGCGGGCAAACCAGGCGAGCGAGTCCGGCGTCCCCTGCACGGCAACCGAGTCCGCCGCGAACCCCAGGCCGCCGTGCGCCAGGGAGTCGAACCCCGCGTGGAGCTCCAACGCAGGCTTGGAGCCGGGCGGGTCGGGTGAGCCGGGCCGGTACACGAACCGCACGCGCCCGGAGTCGGGCACTTCCCAACCCCGCCACTTCACCCGCTGACCGCTTACCTGCGCCTCCACCCCGAGGGAGTCGAGCGACCCCTCGAGCGTGAGCGTGACTCGAGCGGTGCCCGCCAGAGCTTCACTCCCCGGCGCTTCCCTCCCGGTCTCTTCACCGTCTCCGATCCCGTCCTCCCCGTCCCCCGCAGCCCCTCCCACCTCTCCCACGGCCCAGCTCACCAGGGAATCGAGCGAGCTGAGGCTGTCCGCGACGAGCTCGAGCGCCACGGCGCCGGCGCTACCCCCGCTCCAGCCGAGGGAACCCGAGCCCGTTGTGGTCACGCTCAGGCCCGGTCCCCTGACCCACAGCGAGTCGATGTAGAGGCGGCCGTGGGCGAACCGCACCGCCACGTAGCCGCTATCGAGCGCGGCGCGGGCAATGGACGAGGTCGCGAGCGTCGCCCTCGCCTGCCCCACCGGGGGCGTGCCGCTGTCGGTGGTGACGCTTCCGGTGAGAGTGAAATCGAGCCGCGAGTTCGGCGCGTGGTCGAGCCAGCGGGCGAGGTCGACGTTGCGCCCGCGCAGGGTCAGGTCCCGCGCGCCATACGAAGGGAGCCCGAGTTGCAGCAGGCCGGTCACGGCCACGCTCCCGCCGGGTGAGCGCAACTCCGCCTGGGTCTGGAGCGCAGCGAGCGTCCCCGCAAGCTTCACCGGTCCCGCTACCGCGCCGTGCACGGGAAGCGTCGGGAAGCTCCCGCGCAGCCCGTCGAACGACACCGAGTCGGCCGTCACGTCGGCGTAAGCTCCGAGCGTGTCGGTCCGGCTGTCCAGACGCACGGTACCGGCGATCTTGCTGGGCGGTCGCGACCCGTCCTGATGCTCCAGTGTCCCCTCGAACTGCGCGTTCTTGAGCGGCCCGGTAAGCGTCCCAGCGGCGTAGAGCATCCCGCGCAGCGTGATCGCCGGGACCAACCGCCGCACGGTGCCGAGATCCACCGCGGCCGCCTCGACCCCGAACGGCTGGAAGCGGATGCCCTCCCCGTCCTGGGCCGCGAGGTTGACCTCTCCCTTGCCACGGATGCGAGTCTCCGGCCACCCCGCGGCCAGCGAATCGCGGAACACCCAGTCCACCTCGAGCGTGAGCGCCGCGAGCGGTCCGCTCGCCACCGTGTGACCGCTCAGCCGCCCGGCGAACGGCAGCGTCTCGAGGAACGGGCGCGCGAACTCGAGGTCGAAGTCTTCCGCCTGGAGGTCCGCGTCCCGCAGCGCGGCCAGCCCCGAGTCCGCGGTCGTGAGCGCAGTGACCCGGCCGGTCACGGTGCCGGACCCCCAGGCCAGACGCAACGGGCTGAGCCGCACCTCCAGGACGCGCCCGCCGTGCGAGCGCAGCCGCACGTCCCCTGCGAGCGCGGCGCTCCCCGCGAGTCGCCGGTCGATGAAGTGGAAGTCCCCGAGCGTGGCGGAGTCGGCACGCGCAGCGAGGTCGTACAGCAGCGTGTCGTGGGGCCAGCGAACCTTCCCGCGCACCCGGCTGAGCGCCGATCCCGGAAACCGCACCCGCGACAGATCGACCTCGACCGAGTCCCCGATCACGTGCAACCGGCCGGCCACGTCCACGAGCCGCAAGTCCGGATCGCTGCTCTCCACGGCCAGGCGGGAGACGTCGATGCGAATCCCGGGCTCGCGTGGCGACGAGATCTGCAGCGCCACGAGGCGCGTGTTGAGGTGCTCGAACCGCCGGACCCGCACCCGCCCGTTCGGCCCGCCGCTCTGGATCTCGACCGCCGTGTCGCCCGGCGCCGCGTGCCGCGCCTGCAGCCGCAGCGTCACGGTGCCGTCCTCGATCTGCACGTTCCGAAACAGAATCAGCGTCGCTGGCCCGTGCGGTCCCGTGTCCGGGCCGCCCAAGCGGAGCAGCTCCTCGAGGTTGAGCCGACCGGTCTTGTGCTGGACGATGTTGATGACCGGTTGGCGCAGCGTGAGCTTGAACAGCACCACGCGCCCCGCCACGAGGTCGAACGGATCGTAGCTGAGCTGCGCCCGCGGCAGCCAGGCGACGAGCGTCGTGTCGGGGTCGAACAGCCGCACGTCCGATAGCGTCAGTCCCGTGAGCAGGGCGCCGCTGACGTTCCCGACCTCGACCGACCCCGAGAACACCCGCTTCAACCCCGCCTCCGCGGCGCGCGCGAGCAGCGCGCGGCCGCGGTGCGTGCCGACCAGAGCGGAGAGGGCGCCGAAGACGCAGGCGACCAGCCCGACGAGCGTCCAAAGCGCGACCCCGAGGGAGCGCCGCATGATCAGAACGCCTGCCCGACCGCGAACTGCACGACCACGCGCCGCCAGAAGCCAGACGCCAGGCCGGGTTGAATCAAGGGGTGCGCAATCAGCGTGAGGCTCTTGTCCCGGTTGTTCTGGAAGTACAGCGGGCCCGGCTCCGCCGGGTAGCCGTTGTAGGCGGCGTCGAGCCGCACCGGCCCCAGGGGCGTCGCGAAGCGCACCCCCGCGCCTGGGGTCACCCGTAAGCCGCTTACGCCCGTTTGTTCACCACGCTCCCATACCTGGCCTGCATCCACGAACAGCGCGACGCGCATGCGGTCGGGGAACAAGGGCGTCGGGAACCGCAGCTCGGTGTTGACGACGAAGATCGAGTTGCCCCCGGTCGGCGACGCCCGGATGTCGAGGAACGTCGTGTCCGTTCCTTGAACCGTGATGCTGTCCGAGACGTACACCCGTGGCCCCAGCTCGTTGCGCGCGTACCCCCGCACCGAGTTCGGACCGCCGCCGTAAAAGCGCTGGTCGGGGGGGACGAAGCGGACGCTCTGGCTCGCGAGCGTGATGTGCCGCGCCGGGACGATCGTTCCGGCGCGCACCCGCCACGCGAGCGCACCCCGCCGGCCGACCGGGTAGTAACGGGCCACCTCCAGCTCCCCGCGGTTGAATTCGTACAGAGTGTCCGAGCCGACGAGCCGCGACGCGTGCAGGAGGGCGGCCGTCACGACGCTTCCCGCCGAGGGATCGAGCACCGAGTTCGTGCGGTCGCGGACGGCCGAGATGGTCACCGCGCCGAAGGGATGAGAGCTGGCGAGCCGCGCCCGGTCCGTCGAGTCGCATACAGTGAAGACGGCGCAGTACACCGCGGCGTCCGCCGTCGTACGGCCCACGGAGAAGCCGTATCCGAGCGTGGCCGGGACATTACGCCGGGCATTGAAGGTGACGGCGGCGTTCACTCCCACAGCCTGGCGGGTGTACGCCTTGAACTCGGAGCGCCGCTCCGCGAAGACGCCGAGACTCGCCGTGTGGCGCGGCGACAGGAATGCCGGCTGGCGGAGCGTGAGTCCCAGGTTGTAGTTCAGCGTATCCGAGGTGTCGTCGCCCTCCAAAGAGCGGCACACGTTGCCGCGCAACCCAGCATCGGTCGGTACGCCCACCCCGAGCTTCGCGAGGCGACCGGTCAGCTCGAGGGCGCGGGCACCACCCAAGAAGCCGTACGCCGTCCACCCCGCCTGGAGCCGGAAGCAGTCGAGGGTGCCGTAACCGGCCCCGACCCGGATGCCGTGCCGGGGGGCCTCGCTCACTCCTACCAACACGGCGACGGTCGAGTCTCCCGGCCGGGGGGAGGGGGCGGTGTCGGCGAGCGCGACGTTCACCGTCCGGAACATGCCCAGGCCGTACAGGTCCCGCTGCGTCTGGTACAATCGGTCCTGCCGGAAGAGGTCGCCCGCGTGCACCGAGAGCATGCGCCGCACGGTGCCGGTGTCCACGTTTCCCGCGCCGATGATCCGCACCTCGCCGATTCGCATCCGCGGTCCCGGCACGGCTTCGAGCGTCGCCTCAGCCTTCAGGGAGTCCACCCGGACATCGTAACTGCGTAACACGTCGGCATAGGGGTACCCGCGGTTCCGCATGCGGCTCACGATCGTGTCGGCGGACGCCTGCAACAGCATCCGGTTGAAGGGCGCCCCCACGCGGAGCGGCAGGTCCCGTTTCAGCGCGGCCACGTTGAAGATCGAGTCGAGACCCAAGACCTTGAGTGCAGCGAGCCGGACGGGGGCACCCTCGGTGATCCGAAACGTGATGTAAACGTCGTTGCCGACATGCCGCACCACCGTGTCCACCACTGCGTTCATATAGCCGCTCTGCCGGTACAGCAACAGCACCCGCACGACGTCGCGGCGGAACTCCAACTCGTTGAAGGAGCGTTTCTCGCCTAGTCCAATCCAGCGCAAGAACGGGCTGGTCGCGAACGCGCTCGAATTCGTCGTCGCGATCGCGCTGCTCAGGGTGTAATCGTCGATCGCGTGGTTCCCCTTGAAGGAAAGCCCGCGAACTACCCGCTGCTGCTCTTGCTGCGCGGCGAGGGGAGCCGCCGCGGAGACGGCGACAAGCAGGAAAGGCAGGTACGCACGCAATTGACGGGGTCGGGCCGGTCCCGTATGTTGGGTTCTCTCCCCCCGCACTGTCAACCTTTTCGACACCTGGCCCCGTGCGCGCGTTCCCGCTCGGCCTCCTCGCCGCTCTTGTCGTAACGACCGCCTGCGGCGGCGAGCGGGCTAGTCGCGGTGGAAGTGCAGGATCGCGCCCGAGCCGAACGGCCCTGGCTTACTACGAATCATACGACCCCCGATCGCTCGATCCCGCGTCGTCCACCGACGTCCCGACCGGTGAGATGGTGACCCTGCTGTTCGACGGGCTCACGCAGTTCGACCCCGATGGCCGGCTGGCCCCCGCGCTCGCCGACCGCTGGACCGTCGAGCGAAATGGGTTGCGGTACGTCTTTCACCTGCGACCGAACGTGAGATTCCACGACGGCACGCCGTTGGGGCCGGAGGCGGTGCGGCAGACCTTCCTGCGCGTCCTCTCCCCCTCCACCAAGGGTGGCCGGGCTTGGCCGCTGTACCCGATCGTGGGGGCCGAGGACTACGCCGCCGGGCGCGCGAGCGACGTGCGGGGGATGCAGCCGCTGGGCGACTCCGCGGTCGCGTTCGACCTGACCGAACCGCTCGCGATTTTCGCGAAGTTCCTGGCGATGCCCGTGGCGAGCATCGTCGCCGCGCCGCCGCCCTCCGATACGCCCGAGCACCCGGTGGGCACCGGCCCCTGGCGCTTCGTCGCGTGGCGGCACGACGACTATCTGCTGTTCTCGAAGAATCCCGCCTACTGGGGCGGTGCGCCGGCCGCGGACACGCTCGGCGTGCGAATCCTACCGGAGCCACTGACCCGCGCGGCCGAGTTCGAAGCGGGTCGGCTCTCCGTCCTCGAGGTCCCGTTCGGGGAGACGGCGCGCTGGCGCGAGCGGCACCCCGAGCTGCTCGTCGAGAAGCCCGCCCTGCGGGTCGTCTACGTGGCTCTGAACAACCGCCGCGGCCCGCTCAAGGACGCGCGGGTGCGGCGCGCGATCAATTACGGCGTGAACGTGCCGGAGATCCTGGCCACGGTGTACGGCCGGCGCGGCATCGCGGCCCGAGGCGCGATCCCGCCGGGGCTGCCGGGGAGCGACACCACGCGGACGCGCTACGGCTACGACCGCGAGGAGGCCGAGCGGCTGCTCGCGGAGGCGGGGTACCGCCACGGATTCGACGCGCAGCTGTGGCGGGCAGGGAGCAACGTGGAGCTGTCGCGTGTCGCGCAGGCGATCCAGGCGCAACTCGAGCGGGTCGGCGTGCGCGTGGAGCTGGTGGAGCGGGACGCCTCGAGCCAGCGTGAGGCGGCGCGCAAGGGCCAGGCCGACATGGTGCTCCTCGACTGGTGGGCGGATTACCCTGACGCCGACAACTTCCTCTATCCGCTGTTCTACAGCGGGAGCTTCGGCCCCGGGGGGAACTACGCCTTCTACAGCGATCCCGTTACCGACTCGCTGATCCTGCTCGCCCGCCGCACCGCCGACGAGGCGACCCGGATCGCGCTCTACCGGCAGATCGACGAGCGCGTCTACCGCGCCGCGCCGTGGCTCTACCTCTGGTTTCCCACGGACCTGTGGGCGCGGCGACCCGACCTGAGCGGCTGGGACATGCCGGTGATCTTCAACGGGCAGCACTGGACGACGGTCCGCCGTGGAGCCCCCACGCCGTGATGCGCCCCGTGGAACGCCTGCTGATGACGGCGCCCACCCTGTTCGGCGTGCTCATCGCCGCGTTCCTGCTCCTCAACGTGGCGCCGGGAGACCCCGTGATGGCGATGGTCGGAGAGCGCGCGGATTCGGCCACGATCGCCCGGCTCCGAGCCGAGCTCCATCTCGACGACCCGCTCCCCGCCCAGTTCGGCCACTACGTCTGGGGCGTGCTGCGCGGGGACCTGGGTCGCTCCTACATCACGCAACGCCCGATCGCGCGGGACTTGGCCGAGCGCTTCCCGAAGACCGTGGAGCTCGCGCTCGCCGCGATGACGCTCGCGGCAGGCTGCGGCATCACGCTCGGCCTGGTCTCGGCGGTCCGCCCCGGCGGCGTCGTCGACCGGCTGGCGATGCTCGTCTCCTACATCGGGGTGTCGTTCCCGGTCTATTGGGTCGCGTTGCTGCTGATCCTGGTGTTCGCCGTGGCGCTGCGCTGGCTGCCGCCGTCGGGGTCGGGCGGGCTCGCGTATCTCCTCTTGCCGGCGCTGACGCTCGGCATGCGGTCCATCGCGTTCCTTGCCCGCATGACTCGGTCAGCGATGCTCGAGGTGCTGGCGAGCGACTTCATACGGACCGC
>WNGR01005413.1_pt1 | contig 13691 bp, 15 predicted proteins | sample 5407581 | NCBI WGS metagenome assembly WNGR01 (sample SAMN13153383, study PRJNA577476) | soil metagenome | isolation source: 80 cm soil or saprolite under Garry oak tree replicate 2 | place: USA:California | collected 2016-06-15 | reverse complement strand
CGACCCGGTCCTGACCCAGTGCGAGCCAGGCGAGAAAGGAAGATGGGCAATGTCCGCACTGCACGGCGACGTGCCGTCGCTGCCGCGGTCCGCGCAGCTGCGTCAGCACTATTTTGCGGTCATCACGGCCCATGCCGACGATCCGGTCATCAATGCATGCGTGATCTGCAAGCAGACCAAATGCCATGATTGGCGCTACGCCTACGAGGTTCCGCAGCCCGATCCTTGGCGTGGCCTGCTCAACAGCGACGGCGGTGAAACATCCTGACGGCCTCTACAGGCCCTTACACCCGGAACCGTAGTGACGGCACGACGTCCCTGGCAGGTCCGGTGTGGGAACGCCTCGCCGCCGCACAAGCCGCCTTGGACGGCCACCCCATCTCGATCAGGGACGGCCGGTGCATCACCTGCGGCACCGAAGGCGGGTGCGGCGAACGCGAGCAGGCTGCCCTGGTGTTCGCCCGGTACGGCGTGCTGCCGCGTCGCCCCCCGGGAGCGACCCGTCCGGAACTGGTGGGCGCCTGTCGCCTGCAGATGTGACCAGCCGGACAGCCTCACCGAGTCTCCGGGTCTGCCTCGCTGAGGCGTTGGCGGATGTTGTCGAGCCGGCGGGTGAGGGGGACGATGCTGTCGCGGTCGGTCCAGTCGATCGGGGTGCCGCCGCAGTGTGGGCACCGGTCCTGGCGCAGCGTGTTCGGCCCTACCTTGAGGTAGATGATCTGGCAGGTGTCGCAGATGATCAGATGCTCGTCGTCGTAGGCCGTGGCGAAGTGTTCGCGGCCGGTGTGTCGGCGGGCTCGTCGGGCAAGCGCCGCCCAGGCCGCCTCGACAGCGGCGTCGCGACGGGCGAGGTAGTCGCCGCAGGCGTCGCGTTGGAGCTGCTGGCGGGTCCGAGTCGGGGCGGCGTGAAGCGCGTCGATCTCGGCGCCTTCTGCCAGGTGCCCGGCGGCCAAGCTGGTGATCAAACGGCACAGCCGTGGTTCAGCCGCTTCCAGGTGTTCGTAGGAGGAGAGCAGGAGTCGGGCCTGTTGCGCCCACAGGGCTGTGTGGCGTGCCTGGAGTCCGGGGACCAGGGGTCGGGCTTGTCTGCGGGCGTCGGATCGGTGGATCCTGCGCCGGTTGCGGCCCCACTCGATGACCTGTCCGGCGAGGTCGGGCTCGGCGTCGAGGAACGCCGCCGGGCCGGTGCCGACCATGCCGCGCAATGCTTCGGCGGCGGGCTCGCTGTCCAGCCAGTCGGCCAGGGCAGTGAACGAATGGAGATCGCGCAGCACGTCGAGATCGGCGCGGCGTTGTGCGGCGGCGTCGTGGTGTGTGTGCCAGTTCTCGGATTCGGCTTGGGCGTCAAGGCGTTCGCTGAGCAACTCGGCCATGGTCAGCTCGGCGGCTGCCGCTTCGGGTACTTTCCAACACGCCTCGCATGTCGGCGGGATCGTCGAACGGCAGCATGCGCTCGTGCTGGTCGATCAGCTGCCCGGCGGCGCGGACGAACGTCGCGGCCCGGGTCGCGGTGGTGGTCAGCAGCAGCATGGGTGGGCAGTACGGGTGTATGCCCTGCCAGGCGCGGTCGGTGGCGTAGGTCAGGTACCGGGCGACCTTCTCCTTGAGAAGCGTCTGCGTCATCGACGCCAGGTCCACCTCGATGAACGCCACCGCAGGACTCCCGTCGGGCATCGTCACCCGGGCGACAGCGTCGGGCGTCAGCCGGTACCGGCGGGACCAGTACCTGCCAGCGTCCCATTCCTGCCACCCGGCCCGGTCCGTGAGCCAACCGTCGACTTCGATGCCTTCGCCGGGACCGTGCTCGCCCAGCGCGAGCCAGACCTCGCTGATCGCGGCGGCGTGGGCGGCGAACATGGCCGAGGGCTTGCCTTCAGCGGCGGCGGTGCCGGCGACCAGGCGGGCGCCGGCGGGCCGCAGCCACCAGTGGCGGTACCGGACGGTGCGCTCGGGTGTCGCGGTGGCCCGGGCGAGTTGGTCGGTGGTCATCACCCGGTGTTGGTCCAGCAGAACCAGCACCAGATGCGACGGACCGTCCGAGGTACGCAGCCGGGTGAGGAAGGAGGAGTCAGCCACGCCGGCACCGCCAAGCCGCCCCGCGCCCCTGTGGACCCGTTCCGGTGACACAGTGTGTGTCAGTCGCCGGTCGACGATTCGCCTCGACACCGGCCCTGACCAGCGTAGCCAGAGCCGATCTACTTGCCGTTCGGGTCGAGAGCAACCGGCAAGCCACACCAGGCCAGCCGCAGCGAATGCCCTCGTCGTGTGACAGAGGTCGGCCGCCGCTGACAGAGACCGCCGTCGGGCCGGCCGCTCGAAGACACGATCGCCGTACCTCTGTCAGCACCCGGCTCTCGCCCGTCGACACCGCTGACGCGCCGCGCGAACGACCCACCCGGACAGCAGACAGAGGTGTGACAGCGGCAAACCCGTTGCAGGACTTGACTTCAGCCACGCTCACCACCCCCGACCGCGGCCACGGGAACACCAACATGCGGGGCCGCTCCAGGATCTGCGGCGCTCACGACCTGCAGCAGATGGCCGAGACGGTCGTTGCGGACACGATGCCCCGAAGATCGCAGCCCAGCGGCGAGGTTGCGCCGGTTCACCGGTGCCCCGGCGGCGACCAGTTGGTCCCGGACCACCCGGGCCGCGGTCTCCAACCCGACCGGATCGGTCCCGGCCGACACCCGGCTCCGCGATGAGCCGCAGGGATCGGTCCCCACACGCCCGCCCGTTCCGGGACCAGCATCGGCCGCGCCGATCCCAACCAGTTCCGCACTGGGACCACCGGCGCCGTCGGGACCAAGGGACCGACCTACGGGACCAGCCGGGTCTTGTTGACCATCGTTAACGGCGAACCGCTCCGACCCGGCGTCGAGCAGCCCGGCCAGCAACTTGATCGCCACCAGCAGCGCCACCGCCGGCCAGCCGGCCACCAGCCGCCCAACCGGATCCGACGCCCCGACAGCGACGTTCGCGGCCACGCTCGCCGCCGTACCCGCCACCAACGCCGCCCAAGGCAACCAGCCCGCCCGCGTCCCAGCCCGCCGATGTGCCAGCAACACCAGCGACGCCACGACTTCGATCCCGTCCACCGACACCGGGAACGCGTGCGAACGCCACCCGACCTCACCGTGCAGCCAGGCCAGCTCAGCCATATGCGAGTACGAGATCGCCCCAGCAACGCCGCCAGCCCGACGACCGTCGCCCCGGCCGCCCCGACGATCACCCGATCGATGGCGCTCATCGCGTACCACCGGAGGAAGACAGGTCAGAAAGCGAAACGGTTGCCTCGATCACCAACGTTCGTGATCTTGACGACCGTGCCCATGTTCGTCGTGCCCCCGGCAGGATTCGAACCTGCGGCACACGGTTTAGGAAACCGTTGCTCTATCCCCTGAGCTACGAGGGCGACGGGCTCTAGGGTACCTACCAGCGGTCACCAACGATCCCCAGGGCTTACCAACCGTCCCCAACCGACAGGACGCCGACACCGGAGCACACGTGGACCATACGGCCGCGGGGCGGTGCCGAACAGGAGGCCGGGTACCAACGACCCCCGACGGTTACCAGCCGTCCCCAGCGCAATTGCTCCCATATGGAGCACACGCGAGATCGATAACAGCCGGCGCGGGATCGAATCAGGCGATTTGCGATCAGCCTCGACCTCGCCGCCGCCGCGATCGCCGCCATCCTCATCCTGCCCGCCTTCACCCCATGGACCCACCTCAACGGCTGGACCCACCGGTAAGCCTGCCGCCTCCCTCCCCACGGGACCGGGGCGCGACCTCACGCCACGGCACACGATCAGCCGCCGCGTCCAAGCAATAGCACACCCCACGAATACGTGCACTCCGCCAGCCCCCGGCGACTGCGACCGCATCGTCGGCGACCTCCCCACGCCTGGCGAGCAGGCGCAGTTCCTGCAGTTGACCACACCCCCGGCATGCGGCTGCCACACGACCGGCTCCAGATGCGGGTGCTCGGCCAGTGGGCCAGCGCCACCGGGCTAGCAATCACAGCGGCCCTGACCATCGACGGCGCACCGGTCGCCACCATCCACGATCACGGCGACGGCACGGGCGCCCAACTCCAGGCTCACGGGTCGGGCGGACCGGGCATGGCCGAGTATCTGGCCGGCTGCCGCCTCTACGGCGCACCGGTCGACCAGCGGCCGCTGCTCGACGCCCTCGTTGACGAGCACTACCTGTTCGCCGCACAATCGCCCAGGCGAACGCCGACGGCGCGACCCTGGTCCAGCTGGTCAACGACGCAGGATGCACCCACGCCCCACGTCCGGTACTCCCGCCGCGCGGCTGGCCCGCCCGGAGGCAATCCTGGACTTCTTCGGCGCCGACCTAGTGTCCTGCGCCTGAGATTCGTTGACAAAGTCGTTCGTGGGATTCGAGGATCTGTTGCGCGGTCTTGGTCCAGATGAAGGGTTTCGGGTTGTCGTTCCATCCGGCGACCCAGGCCCGGATGTCGGCTTCCAGGGCTTGGACGCTCTGGTGTGCGCCGCGTCGGATCATCTGGTCGGCGAGGAATCCGAACCAGCGTTCAACCTGGTTGACCCAACTGGACCCGGTGGGGGTGAAGTGCATGTGGAAGCGGGGGTGGCGGGTCAGCCAGGCTTTGATCGCGGGGGTCTTGTGGGTGCCGTAATTGTCGCGGATCAGGTGGATGTCCAGGTGTTCGGGTACCTGTTGGTCGATCTTCGTCAGGAACTTACGGAACTCCACCGCCCGGTGCCGCCGGTGGATCGAGCTGATCACCTCACGGTGCGGGTGTCGAACGCGGCGAACAGGGTGGTGATGCCGTTGCGTATGTAGTCGTGGGTACGTCGCTCAGGCATGCCGGGCATCATCGGCAGCACCGGCTGAGAACGGTCCAACGCAGGCTTATCCGGGGTAGACGCCATTGATCTCGGCGTCTGCGCAGGTTGTTCTCTTGCGGAGATCGCTGCAAGAGAAGCACCGATGGGAGAAGATCCGTGCTCCCTTCGCTACGTGGCCGCCAACCTGCCGTCCCAGACGCCCTACAGATAACCCGTCCGCGACAGAACCGGAAGCGGGCAAATCGGTACCGTCACCCGCCGTGGCAGACGCTTGGCGCGCACCCCGGATTAGCTTGGATCTGGGACTTCTCGTCGGCGCACAGCACCACCGCACCGTCGGGCGGGTTGAAGTACAAACCGACCACGTCGAACAACTTGTCCCGAACAACGGATCAGTCGACAGCTTGAACGTCTCCGCCCGGTGCGGCTTGAGGTCGAAGCGGCGCCAGATCCGCCCGATCGTGGACCTGGACAGGCCACTACGTTGCGCCATCGAAATGCGCGACCAGTGGGTGGCGTCCCTCGGTGTTTCCTCCAGCGTCGCGACCACCACGTCCTCGATCTGGTCCACCGTGATCGACGGTGGCCGGCCCGGACGCGGCTCGTCCACCAGACCCTCCAGACGGTCACGGGCGAACCGGGACCGCCACTTGCCCACCGTTGGCCGGGCCACCCCCAATCGCTGCGCAACCTCCACATTGGACAGTCCGTCGGCGCACGCCAACACGATACGACACCGCAACGCCAGCGCCTGCGACGACTTCGCCCGCCGCGACCACCGCGTCAACATGTCACGCTCCCCATCAGTGAGAACCAACTCGACCTTCGGGCGTCCCGTCTTCGGCATACAACACAGACTACACATAGTCAACGAATCTCAGGCGCAGGACACTAGGTGTCTTCCACGATGTATGCAGATCTGGCTTGGCCGGCATCCAACCCAGCTCGGCACTCGCCCGGGCCGAGGAGGCAACGAGCCCGGACGGGTCGCCGGGTCGGCGCGGTGCGGACTCCACCGGCACCGCAGCGCCGGTGACCGCCCGAACGATGTCCACGATGTGTTTGCTGGGGAAGCCGTTTCCGTTGCCGAGGTTGTAGACCTTGTGTCGACCGGGCTCGGCCGCGTCCAGCGCGAGCAGGTGGGCCGCGACCAAATCTCCCACGTGGATGCAGTCACGAACGCAGGTGCCGTCCGGGGTGGGATAGTCCTCGCCGAAGATCTGCAACCTCTCACGCCGACCGGCGGCGACCTCGAGCGCAATCGGGGTCAGATGCGTCTCCGGTCATGCCGCTCGCCCAGCCCGCGGCCGCCTGGCAAGTGTGCCGCGCCGGCCACATTGAAGTAGCGCAGGCTCACCGCGGCGAGACCGTGCCGAGGGATTCGTGAGCGATCGCCATGTCCACGGCCAGCTTGGTCCAGCGGTACGGGTTGGTCGGCGCCAGCGCGGCGTCCTCGCCGACCGGCACGGTGACCGGGTTGCCGTAGACCGCGGCGGTGGAGCTGACCACGAGCCGCGGCACGCCGGCCGCGCGGACCGCGTCGAGCAACGCCCAATGACCCGCCGACGTTCGTGTGCCAGTACAGCTACGGACGCTGCACCGACTCCCCGGCCGCGATCTTCGCGGCGAAGTGCAGGACGCCGTCGAAACCGGCATCCGGTGTGAGGCCGCCGATGTATCCGGCGCCTCCGGTGACCAGCAGCTTCACGACGAGCTCCTTGTTGTTGTGAGAGAACCGCTCTTCGATTCCGGGTGCCGGTGGTCGGTCACTCGAACACGATGCAGACCTTGCCGGCAGCGCCCCGGTCGGCGACCTGGTAGGCCTCGTCGGCCTGCCCGAGCGGGTACCGGTGCGTGACGATCCGTTCCGGGTGGAGGTTCCAGCGCACCAGGTGCTCCAGCAGGTCCTCCATGTGTCGCAGCGAGGTGACCCAGGAGCCGTACAGCGTGACCTGCTTGTGGATCAACAGCTCGGACACCGCGAACGTGATCTGGCCACCCTCGCCGACGAAGGCGCAGCGCCCCCAGGTTCGGGTGTTCTCGAGGGCCAGCACGCGCGCGGCGCCGCTGCCGGAACAGTCGATGCTCGCCTCGCAACCCCAGCCACCGGTGAGCTCGGTGATGGCCTTCTTGGCTGTGTCGTCGGCGGGGATCGCGTGATCGACGAGGCCGAGGTCCTCGGCCATCCGTAGCCGCTCCGGGGCGATGTCGGTAGCGATAATCGGGCCGGCGCCCATCGCCCGCCCGAGCATGGCCGCGGCCAGCCCGACCGGCCCCAGACCGGTGATGAGCAGCCGGTCCTGTCCAGACAGTTGAAGTCGCAACAGCCCTTCGTAGGCGGTGCCGAATCCGCACGAGACCAGTGCGCCGTCCACATAGGACAGCTCGTCGGGAAGGAGGATGCAGGTCGCCTCCTCGGCCAGCAGGTACTCGGCGTGGCCACCGTCGCGCTGCCAGCCGTGTGCCGCGCGAAGCGGGGACGTACACCCGATCATGTAACCGTGGCGGCACTCCTCGCAGACACCACAGCCGGCGATGTGGTACACGACGACCCGGTCTCCGGGTGTCAGCCGACGGCAGCCCGGGCCGACGGCGATGACCTGGCCGCACGGCTCGTGGCCGGCGATTACGCCCTGGTATGCCTCGGGTCCGCTGCCCAGGTGCTCGCGGTAGATCGCGCGAATGTCGCTGCCGCAGATCGACGAGGCTTTCATCTGGAGCAGCACCTGGCCGTGTCCCGGTTCGGGTACGTCGACTGTGACGTGCTGGACGGTGCTGTCGCCGGGGAGGACGACTCCGTTCATGGTTGGCATGGGGCTCCTTCGTGATCGTGATCCGGTTCGATGGCCCGCCGCGCTGATCTCGGAGAATCGAGCCGATGCCGGTACCCGGGCCATCCCAACCGAGCAGCAAGCCCAACCTCCGCCGGATCGCCCACAGCATGCGAGCGGCGCGGGCTGGGCCTTGCTCCACACGCGCCAAGGCGATCAGCGCCAGCAGCCGAGGGAAGTCGTCCGGCCGCCCGGCGTCGGCAGCGCCCACACGTCCTCCAGCCGAAAATCCGGTGCGCCCTCGTGCACTCGCCAGGGCCGGAGGTGTGCGCGGTGTTCGGAAGCCTCATTCGCGGACCTCCCATCCACACGGTTCTCGGAGACTGTGGGAGCGGCCTGTCTGGCAAAGCACGATGGGCAGGTCATACAGCTCGACCATCCTGGCGCCGGCCACCATATTGTCAACCACCCTCGGCGGTACCGCCCAGCCTGCGCCCCGTACCACCTTCAGGTCGTGGGAGCCGCCGCCGGCAATGCGCAGGGCGCCTCGACCGCAGCTGCCCCGGATCCGTCCAGGCGTGCTCACCGGGCCCGCGCCGACCGGCCTCCGTGGCGGGTGTTCCCCGCTCACATTGCGATCACGCCGTCTAATGTCACTACGGCGCCGTTGTGGGTGTATTCGTGTCCCGTCCGCGTGGAGGAGGCGGCGTCCAGGTCAAGGTGGCGGATGATCTGGCGGTGTCCGAGTCTAGTTGTCGATCGATCGGCGTCGATGGACATCGATCGAGCGACGCCCAGCGTAGCCATGCCTTGACGTCAGTCGACGATCCCAGCCCCGATCAGGAGATCTGTCTGGCCGAAGAGTGACGGTAGCCGTGTCGCGGGCACCTCAGATGGCCCGGCCGGGGTGATCGAGGTCGCGGAAGTCCAGCGCGGCCGTACCGGCGATGGTGCGGCCGCGCTGCACGACGCTCAGGTCGATCACGCGGCGGGTCCACCGGCGTACGGTCACCCGCACCACGTCGCCGATCTCGCAGCTCAGGTGCGACGGCATGGCCCACGCGGCGGTCCGGTTGGCCGACCCGTCGTCTACGGCCAGATAGCTGCGTCCCGGATAGTCGCGGCCCAGCAGCGTCCGCGGCCACGGCTCGGTCCAGAGCACCTCACCGGTGATGTTGCGCGGCGTCCGGACGTCGAACAGCACCTGAAGCAGCCGGACGACCCCCACCGCTACCAGCACCACGCCGGCCGCCACCGCCAGCGGTTCAGCGACGCCGAACCAATGCGGCGGGATCGCGTCCGGACCCAGCAGGGACGGCAGCCAGGTCCGCGGGCCGTGGTAGAACACCAGGAGCAGCGTTCCCACGACCACGGCCTTCAGCGCCGGCTTCGCCAGCTCCCTGGCCCGCCCGCCGTAGTGCGGCCACACGCGCGGATAGCGGATCCGCACCCTGTGCCAGACGCCGCCGTAGCAGGACCAGCGCCGGCGGCGTTCCCCGGTGCCCAGATCGAGCACGTCGCTGGCGACCCGGGTCACGCCCAGCGCGGCGCCGTAGGACAGGTACCGGTCCCAGACGGCGACCGCGGCCGGGGGCAGGCTGGCGAAGGCCTCGTGGCCCCGCAGCCACGCGCTTACCCCGAGCCAGCACCGCGCGGCGTCCCTCCCGGCCGGGGTGTCGCGCTCACCCGGGTACCGGGCACAGATGGCGCCGAGCGGGCCGAGCACGACCAGCGCGACGAACCCGCCCACGCATAGCCCGGCTGTCAGGCTGGGCGGCTGGAGTTGGGTGAGGCCGAGGTGGACAATCGCCCCGAAGACCACGGTCGCCACGGCGAGCGCACCCAGCGACAAGGCGCTCGTTGTGGCCGGACTGAACCGCCGGCGGGACAGGCCGAGCCGGCGGGCCTGCACCACCACCTCGACCCGCAGCGCCTTGTGCCACGCTGCGGCCTCGCGCAGGTCGGGAAAGGTCAGCGCGGTCACCGGGGCGACGCCGCGCATCGCGACCGCGGACACCCGGTCCAGCACCCGGATTTCAAAGGGCAGCAGGTCGTCGGCCGGCTTGCCGGTCAGGTGCAGGGTGGTCTGGCGGGGATCGTCGCCCGGCTGGCGGATTTGCAGGTAGCCGCGGGCGGCCAGATCCAGCAGTGTGGACTCCGCGGCGTCGTCGGCAAGCTCCCAGCCACCCGCCAGCAGACTCACCACCGCTGGCGGCTCGTCGCCAAGATCCATCGTGGGGGTATCGGCGGCCACGGCAGCGGGCCGAGTCACCGCGCGCAGGATCAGGTACCAGAGCAAGAAGCCCGTTAACGCGAATACGACCGCGCCGAGGTCGACCCATGCCGTTGTCATGACGGTGCCCATCCGCGCATCCACGACACACATCGTTCACCGAGCCGGGCCGGACACGCTATCGGCTGTCCACCCGGTGCGTCGGTAGGCGGTCTCCTATCTATACCGACTCGTACCGTGCCGCCGTAGACGCAACGCGCGACATATCACGACGGAAAGGTAACTGAGTATTCGCAATGGAACCGAGGTTGAGTAATCTCGTCGACACCCCAACCCGCCAGCCGGGTCATAACCGGCTGTAGAGCAGCTCACGGGAGGCGCGCGATGTCTCGCTGGGTTTGGCGGGACGGGCTCCCGCGGTTCGCGCGCTACGGCTGCGCGCTGTATGTGCTGGTATTTCTCCTCACGGCCTGCAAGTTCGACACCGGCGGCGCCCAGCCCGACGCGACTGGGCCGGCGCCGCCGCCGGCCGTGGAGAAGACCGGTCCGGAGCGGCCGGCACCCGGGGGAAACGACATGCCTTCCGTTGATCTACCGCAGTTGCCGTATGGCTTGAACGGCGACAAGGGAACATTCACCCCGCGGCACGCGCGCTGCGTGCCGATCAAGTGGCTGGGGCCCACAGACGCCGACCTCCCCAGCGGTGCCACCCTGGAAATCATCGGGATCGGCTTCGACCCACGGGGAGTCGTCACGCTCGACTCGCAGCAGCGCTGTTTCGGCCCGTGCTTGCATTTCAGCTTCCGTTCCGTGTCCAAGGGCAACTGCCAGGTACCCCTCGTTGCAGATAAGAACGCGAACGCGAACCATCAGGAGACAGATCTGATTCTCAGCGGTGTGCTGAAGTGTCCGGCCGCGAAAAGACCGGCATGCCTCACTTTCGAGGCGAGGATAGACAGGAACCGCACGAGCCTTCATCTAATCGTTGAGTTCCCCGAGCCCACCCCGCAAGACAGCAGCTGAAGCATGGCCGACGAGGAGTCACCGGCCGGCCGGGTCGCGCGGTGGGTCGGCTCGTGGGCGAGCGTCATCGCCCCGGCCAGCGTGATCAGCGCGCTCCTGTTCTACTTCGGATACGTCGCCTCCCGAGCGCAGTACGCGTACTTCGGGATCGACGTCGACATGGTCGAACTCGGCACGCAGAACTACATCATGCGCAGCCCGCAGCCGCTGCTGGTACCCCTGCTGGTGTTCACGCTGCTCGGCGCCAGCCTGCTGTTCGTGCACAGCGAATTCCGAAGGCGGGTACAGGCCGCGGCCCGGGCGGCGCACGCGGACGCCGACATGCCGGAACGTACGCAGGCCCAGCGCCGGCTACGCCGGGCCAGGCGCGCGGTGCGCGCCGTTGTGCTCGCCGGGCTCGCCGTCCTTGTCCTCGGCATGCTGCTCGTATTCGGATACTCCGCGCTGCGGGACTGGCCGCTGTTCGATCTCATGATCCCGCTGCTGCTCGCCATCGGCGGCGGCCTCGTCGCCTACGGGTGGCGTTCGACCGACGTCCTCCGCGAGACCACCCGGCCACCCGCGCCGCCCTCGAAGGGCAGGGCGGCCGGGCGGGGCGCGTCGCCGGCCAGCGACGACGCGGCGCTGTTGCGCCTGGCCACCCGCGTGCTGCTCTACGCACTGATCGCGGTCAGCGTACTGTGGGCGACCGCGACGGTGGCCCAGTGGTCCGGCCGAGGCCTGGCACGGAACCTGGCGCTGCATCTCGACCGGCTGCCCCGCGTCATCCTCGACACCAAGGAGAGGCTGTTCCTCCACTCCCCAGGCGTCCAGGAGAGCCAGCTACCCGCCTCCGACGGGCAGACCTTCCGCTTCCGGTACCGGAATCTGCGCCTGCTCATCATGGGCCACGACAGGATGTTCCTGGTACCGGAGCACTGGTCGGCAAGCGACTCGACATTGGTCGTGTCGGTCGACGGGTCGGTCCGCATCCAGTTCCAGTTCCAGAATCAGCCCCCCTGACCGTCGCGATCACCGATCCAACTACCCGCGCCGACACGGCGCGGGGACAAAATGGCCGGGGTGTGCGTCGACCAACCACCACCGGACCAACGGACCACAGTTCAAGATCACCGAATCCACCAAGTAAACCTGGACACCGAGCCGCCGAACCGTCCTGAGCCACATGGCGGGCCCCAGGTCAACACTCGCGCAAGCCGCCATCTTGAACTGGACGAGACAATTCGGCGAAGAAGCACGTACTGCTGAGGCAGCGCGCGGTGTACGGCGGGATACCGAACCCGTGAGCTGCGGCTTCCCCTCCGGCAACGCCGCGACTTGCCTCAGATTCAGCGGCGGATCATGGACCTGGCCTCTGCCAGCCAATCTGAGGCAGTGCAGGGATGATGCGATGAAGGAGCGGAGGCCCCGCTCCTTCATCGCATCAGGGCCAGGATCGTGCCTTACCTCAACTGGCAGGCGACACGTACGACCGCCCGCCGAGTTATCCGGGGCGGTCGGCGCTGTGATTAGCACGGGTACGGGCCGAACCGGCCCCAGGGGACCACGGCGGCCAGGACCAGCAGCACCACGTTGACCGCGATCATCGAGGGTTCCTCGCGGCGGGCACGGGTGACCACGGCGCCGATCATCAGCAGCACCAGACCCAGCGCGGCCAGCGGCACCAGTACCTGTGCGATCCCGAACACGGCGCGATGGAGACAAAGGCGATCCGGCAGGTCGTGGACACCTGGACCGAGCAGTACGCGGACCTCGGTGCGGTGCCGTGGGTGCGGCACGTGCTGATCTTTGAGAACCGCGGGGCGGTGATGGGTGCGAGCAACCCGCACGCGCACGGGCAGATCTGGGCCAACGAGCGGCTGCCGAACGAGCCAGCCAAGGAGCTGGCACAGCAGCAGGCATACGACGGCTGCCTGCTCTGCGACTACCTGGAGGCGGAGCTCGCCGACGGCGAGCGGGTCGTGGTGTCTAATGAGGAGTTCGCCGCGCTGGTGCCGTTCTGGGCGGTGTGGCCGTTCGAGACGTTGGTGCTGCCGCGCGTCCACGCAGGGTCCCTGCTGGGCCTGACTGAACCGGACCGCGACGGCCTGGCCGACATCCTGCGCCGGCTCACCCGCCGCTACGACCGGTTGTTCGGGGTCACGTTCCCGTACTCGATGGGACTGCACGAACCGCCGACCGACGGCGCCGAGCATCCCCGGTGGCACCTGCATGGGCATTTCTATCCGCCGCTGCTTCGTTCGGCGACCGTCCGGAAGTTCATGGTCGGCTACGAGCTGCCCGCCGGGCCGCAGCGCGATATCACGCCGGAGAGTGCGGCGGCGCGGTTGCGCGATATGTCCGAGGAGCGGTCATGACGGATGAGGGGCTGCGGGAGCGGTTCGGGCGGGCGTTCGACGGGCGACCAGAGTTGATCGTCCGGTCGCCGGGCCGGGTCAACCTCATCGGCGAGCACACCGACTACAACGACAGGTGGGTGCTACCCGCGGCCCTGGACATGGTACCGACGCGGCGGCCCGGTCCCGCGACGACGGAATGTTGCGGGTGGTCGCGCCCCGGCTGGACATGGAGGACCCAGTCCAGCGACTGCAACGACGCGCTGGAGCGCCAGCTCATCCAGCGGTGGACCGGGACACTGCTGCCACCGGAGATGATCGGCGCCCACGTGGGCCCGACCGTCTCGCACACCATCGGGCGGGTGCACACCCTCGACTTCCGGGCCGGGACCGCGCTGTTCGGCCACTTCGGCATCGAATGGGACCTCACCGAGGCCAGCGACGCCGGGCACGAGCGGCTCGCCGCCTGGGTCCGGCTCTATACCTCGACG
>WNGR01005408.1_pt1 | contig 13695 bp, 10 predicted proteins | sample 5407581 | NCBI WGS metagenome assembly WNGR01 (sample SAMN13153383, study PRJNA577476) | soil metagenome | isolation source: 80 cm soil or saprolite under Garry oak tree replicate 2 | place: USA:California | collected 2016-06-15 | reverse complement strand
GGCGCACCACCGTTCACGCAGCGCCGAATATTATTGGGCACAGCCGCACGCAGTTATCAGCCGGGATGGGAGATATGTTGTTTGGGACAGTAACTTCGACATCAGCAGCATAGGCGACGCAAACTACGCGGATGTCTACCTGACGCGGGTCCAGTGACGGGTCCGGCTAGGAGCTGCCGCCTGAATCTCCGCGATAAGAGGAGGGGTCGTGTCTCGAATTTCGTCGAACAGTAACTGGCGCATTTTCCCCTGCGAAGCCATAGGTTTCTCCTAAGCGACGCAGCTGAGGTCTCGACCAGATCGAACCGTCTCTCGATGCGACGCATCTTCACCTGGCCGCCAGCGAACAAGCCGAAGAACAGCGCACGAATGCAAGCCACCCACCTCTCGAAGCGCCTGATTTGAATAGGTGTTCTGTTTGTGCCTTGAGAATATATTCTTGACGATCATGAGCTCGGAAAGGACCCGTGAGTTACCGTTGGGTTAAACCTAAGGGAAGGATGAGACGCGAACATCGGATAGTTGTCCTCTCCAACCAGCTTCGCAACATCAACAATGTTAAGGCCAAGCTCGGGCTGGCTGCAGAGGTACTAACGGTCCTCGGCACCATGTTTGACGAGCAAACCGTGGAAATTCTAGCGGACGAAATTGGCCCCACGCTCTACCGTTGGGTCGATACCGTTCCCGAGACCGTGAACAGCGCATTTCTGCGAGCCTTGGCACTGAGCCGCGCCAATAGAAGGGGAGCTTCAGCAGCTTGGGAGCGTTTCTTCACGTTGCACGCCGGGCGTGATGCTTTTCATTTGCTCGCTTATGCCCAAACCCTGACCGAGGAGCAAAGATTTGAGGAAGCTGCTCGCCAGCTACGATTGGCGCTAACGCGGCACGTCCCCTACGCTTTCTTCCCCAGGGCAGAGAAGGTAATCGCCAAAGTAGCCAGCGAGGACTTTATTTTTGCGCGAGAAGTTCGTATCGCGGTGCTCAGCACCAGCACCACGAGTCTGATGATCCCAGTGCTGAAGGCCCTGTCTCTGCGCGACAGGATTCGCGCGGAATTCTACCAGGGACTCTACGGCGCGATCGACCAAGAGATCCTAGATCCTGAGAGTGGGTTGGGGAAGTTCCGCCCGGAGATTGTGTTTCTAATCCCAAACTGGCGTGATTTGTCGCTTCCTGCTCTCAGTCCGAATGAGAAAACTGCGATAACACGCCTGTTGGAAGTACAAAAGGCACTTTGGCAACGCCTCTACACCCAGTTCGGATGCCACGTTGTACAGCACGCGTATGATCTTCCCACCGAGGAGCCTCTCGGATATCTTGCAGGTTCTCTCCCTGGTGGCCGATCGCGCCTGATCCAGCTCATCAACACCTACATGTCAGAAGAGGCACCTTCCTATGTGTCCCTCCTCGACACGCCGGCGGTACAACGCCGTGTTGGTGAGCGTTGGGAAGACTCCATGCTGTGGTGCAGCTTCAAGCAGCACCCATCCACGGAGGCCTTGCCTGATTTGGCGGAGGCGCAACAGGCCCACCTGCGTGCGGTGCTTGGACTGACTCGCAAGGTTCTTGTCACAGATCTCGACAACACGCTGTGGAAAGGTATCATCGGCGAGGATGGACTAGAGGGTATTCAAATCGGGCCGGGAACAGCGGTAGGTGAAGGATATCAACGACTACAGAAATATTTGCTGGACCTCAAAAATCGCGGGATTCTGTTGGCGGCCTGCTCGAAGAATAATCCCGAAGATGCTCGGCTCCCTTTTGAGAAGCACGAACACATGGCCCTCCGACTGGATGACTTTGCCGCATTCTATGCAAACTGGGAAGATAAAGCCCAAAACCTTCGCCAAATAGCTCAGAAGTTGTCACTTGGGCTCGACAGCTTCGTTTTCCTGGATGATAACCCGCTAGAACGTGAATGGGTTCGCTCGCAGCTTCCAGAGGTCGCAGTGGTGGATCTTGGGCCCTCGGTGTTCCAGTGGGTACGGGACCTCGACAGGGGTTATCACTTCTTCTCGCTTGTACTTTCCAAAGAGGATCTAGCCCGGTCCGAGCAGTATCGCACCGAATCGCAAAGAGAAATAATCCGCACTAGTTCGCACTCTATCGAAGAGTTCCTGAGCCAGTTACAATTGGAGGCGTCGGTAGTTCCGGTCTCTGAAAGTAACCTGGTGCGAGTCACACAGCTGATCAATAAGACGAATCAGTTCAATCTAACGACCAAGCGCTACACCGAGGCACAAGTGCTTCAATTCGCCTCCTCACTTGGAGCATGGACGGGTGCATTTCAGCTTAGAGACCGCATGGGGAATTACGGTCTGGTCGGCGTAATTTTGTGTAAGCCAAATTCAAACGCTGACGAGTGGGGAATTGATACCTGGTTGATGAGTTGTCGCGCGCTGGGGCGTCAGTTGGAACGGTTCATGTTTGACCGCATGATGGAGGCTGCAGTAACAAGAGGGGCGAAGGAGATTAAGGGCGTTTTCAGGCCGACAGGAAAGAACGGCCTAGTCGCCAACCTGTACGATAGCCTCGGATTCCGCAAACTCCACGAAAGCGTGGAGCAGAACATTTACACGATCGAAGTGCCACCGTCGCCTGAGATTACCGCAACATACATCCGGAATGTCAGTGCAGCGACCCGTGAGCAGCATTCCTGAAGGCAGGGCTAACCTGAATCAACCCCGCTTACACCACGTCGGAATCGTGGTCGGGTCGATCCGGAACAGTGCGCCGTTATTCGCGCGCGCACTCTCGCTTGAATGGGACGGGAGTATTATCTACGACCCTTTGCAGCTAGTGAACGTCAGCTTCCTACCTTCGAATTTTGCAACTCAGTCCGTAGTTGAGCTAGTTGAACCGGTAGGCTTGCGATCCCCAGTACGGCAGTTCGCGGAGACTGGTGGTGGGCTTCACCACGTCTGCTACGAGGTGGACGATCTAAAAACTGAGATCGCCCGCAGCCAGGAGGAAGGGGGGACTCTGGTAAGAGTACCGTTACCAGCAGTTGCCTTCGCGGGGCGCAAGATAGCTTGGATATTGACGACGCAAAAGCTCTTGGTGGAATACCTAGAGAAGCCTAGCCATGAACCACAGCCGTCCACATTAGCCTGCTAACTCAGGATGCTTATGCGCCCATTCGATGGCAGCACGGCGCGGCCATACAGCGATACCCATTTGAAAACGAACCTCACCCCTGGCGACCTGTTCTTGCCGCTCAACATTGTGCTCGGCGAAGCCGGAATCGGCGGGGGCAGGTCCTGCCGTGGTGATAAGACCGTTGGCCTCAAGGTACGGACGACTTAGCCAGCTGAGGTGTGGGTAGCGCCTGACAGCGGTCGGGTCGTGGAACCAAGCGCTTGCCAGAATTCCTTTAATGGTTGGCTGAAGCTCAAGTGAGCGTGCCATGCGATAGTAGGAACGAAGAACCTCCTTCTCAATCACTAGAGAACGATTCTTAGGCCTCCGTGCTACATGTACGAAAAACATCGGCGCAAAGCCGCGAACCTGGAAAAGAAGGAAGGTCAGTACTCGCGGCAGACTGCCCCTCTTGACTCTTAGTAACCAGGAACGCGTGAAACCCGAAATCTCCCAATCCATTGGACCCGACGGAAAGCGTCGCAGGGAAATCGTTTTGCAGGCTACTACGAACCCATAACTCCCGACTGTTAACGAGCTTTCGACGTGTCTGACAGAATTCACATAGAACTCAAACTCCTCGCGCAGTAGCAATTTAACCGGCTCGTAAAGGGGTAGAGGTTCAATTTGAGGGGCAGTTTCGCGAGCAGCACACGTGAGAAGCCCACGTTCGAATAGGTCTCCTGATATGTCGAGACCCGCTCGACAAATTCGATCCTTGAGCCGCTGGATCGGCGCCTGGCTCTCAGGTGTCTCGCTGACGCCTTGGACTAACCGCGCACAGACGAGCGGTGAATATCCTAGGCGCTGTAAGGCTTCGTCAACCATTTGACTGGAAGAAAGCTGACCACGATGACCGATAGTATAGAGCTAACAGAGCTAACTGTTCCTGGATACTATGACTCGCAGTAGATTTTACGCCGCGCTCGAAGACGTTTTGCAGATACCCCATGGGTCTCTAAAAGACTCCGACAGCCGGGAAACGGTTGCAACTTGGTCCTCTATCGCTGACGTGCAGATCCTCACCGTCATTGCAAACGAGTTTGGCATAGAACCTGATGCAGAACTGATAGAAGTAGAAACGGTGGGCGATCTGATTCAAGCCCTGGGAGCGAGGAACGTTTTCTCCTCCTAAAGGGTTCCCTCGGAATGTTGCGAGAATTGAAACTAATTACGCTATGGTGTGCCAATGCTCTGGCAATTCCCTCTCTATTGCTACGAACAAACTGGCGTAGGCGACGGCTGTTAATCCTTTGTTACCATGGGGCCTCACTTGATGACGAGCACCTGTGGAACCCAAACCTGTACATGCCCATCGGACTGCTGCGCGAACGCTTCGAGATGCTTCAGGAGCACCGAGCCAATGTCATTTCACTAGACCAAGGTGTGCAAGGCTTGTACGCGGGCACGCTTCCAGAGCGCAGTGTCGTACTGACGTTCGACGACGGGAGCTACGATTTCTACCATTTAGTGTTTCCGCTCCTTAGAGAGTTCAGATATCCTGCAACAGTATATTTGACGACTTACTACTCCGACTTTAATCGCCCAGTCTTTGATGTGATGTGCTCATATTTGCTCTGGAAGGGGCGGGGTCAGCTGTTGAAATGTCCTGGCGTGCTCCCATCGGAGGTAATGCTCGATGAAAAGGGACGAGCTATAGCATTACGCCAAATCCAGAGATCTACTCACAAGCGGGCGCTCTCCGGTCGGGAAAAGGACGCCCTTCTCGCATCTATCGCCGCGCGGCTGAAGATTGATTATGAGAGCCTGTGCGTCAGGAGAATCCTTCACCTGATGACTCCAGCTGAAGTAGCCGCGGTTTCAAGTGTTGGGGTAGACATCCAGCTGCACACGCACAGGCATCGAGTTAGCGTTTACCGGGACAAATTCCTCCGGGAGATCAACGAAAACCGCATGCATATCGCTGCTTCTTCCTCCGCTCCGGCGCGACATTTCTGCTACCCGGGAGGATTTCACCTGTCCCAGTTCCCTGCATGGCTGCTCGACAGTGGTGTGATCTCAGCTACAACTTGCAAGCCTGGCTTAGCTTGCAAGAATAGCGACCCGCTACTCCTGCCCCGACTAGTGGACCACTGTAACCTGCCGCGGACAGAGTTTTCGGCCTGGATTAGCGGGCTTGGTTCGCTATTGCCACACCGACCACACACCATGTCTGACGGACAGTTGATGGAAGAGGCCGTCTAGGAGCTCGACCTGCCCAAATAGTTTGCCACCTCACTGTGGGGGCCTGAAACTGAACAGAATCGCAATGGGCGGGACGGAGCTAGCATTTCCCGTTGCGTCATTGCCCGTTGCGTTCACCGTGTAGGTCAGGCTTGATGGAATTGATACGGTCGCGTCGATGACCCTGGTCCCGGTGGATGGGTCAATGTGGGTTATCTGGAAACCGTTCACGCAACTAGTGCTTATCGTAGCCGAGCAGACGTTTTGGACGATAAGCTCCATGACCCCGGAGATGGTCGGCAGTGCGGGCAACGGGGAGGTCGTGGTGGTGACCGCAGTCGGCTTGAGCGCCACGAGCGAGCAGATCCAGTAGTCGGCGCTATCGAGGGTGAATGTAGCGTGATAACTCCCGGTTGCCGATACCAATTGGTCCTCGATTGCACTTGCTCTGCTTGAAGTTGTTTGCTGGAGGGTATAGCCAGTTCCCGCTGTGAACGTGTGGTTCAAGGATGCAGTGACAACATGACCGAATAACAGATCGCCGGGAGTGAGCGTGGTGAGCGCGCCGCTGTCCACTGTGGTACCGGACGTGGGGCCAGCCGTTGCTGTAGCATCCACGACGGCTGCCATCCCCGAATACTCCGCGATGATTATATGCATGTTCGCAGCCTGACTCAGAACAATGGCAACTGTGTCGGCACTGCCGCCCTTTGAGGTAGCCATCCAAATTTGCTCTCCTATTCCTATGAATGGATTAGCCACAAAGCCCGTTGCTGGGGTGAACGTGTTTCCCAGCGTATCGGTCACAGATGTGATGGTTGCCGCGACGTTCGTTCCGATGGCAACCAGAAGGAGGTCAGACGTTGCGACTGGCGACGAAAAACCTAGGGAGTATGTGGAGACCAGTGCACCCGGAGTTCCAGAATTCGTCTGGACCAAGCCTGCCTGTGCGCGCAGCGCCGAGATCAAGATCAGCAGACCAACCAAAATGTGAATTCTCGTAGCTTGCATCATTTTAGACTTTCTCTCCATTGACCGCGGGTCAGGTAGCTAGCGTACAGTTTTAGCTTAGGAGGAACGAGCGCGGCTACTGTCCAGAAGTACAGAAAAATGCCGACGGATGCTGGCACATAGGGTCAGCGACTGCAGTTACCTAGTGGGAGTTCGGATCTCATTCTCGTATTCCTGCCAGTGAACTACCGAGTGGTTGATTTCTATCTACGCCCATCAAGTGAGATGGCAATTAAAATCCTTTTCTAGCATTCAAGAGCGCCACTGGAGCCCAGAATGCGCAGAAGGTTTAGCTTTAGCTAGTACGTGGCGCTCCCGGAGACTTAATCTTGTCAGCCAAGTCGTTTCACTCAGCAATTTCAGCGCGGTCAGTTCTTTGCCTGATGGTTGTCGTGGTGCCGCTAATCGTGCTGCTCGTCATCCGCTCAGTCGGTTGCTCCGGGATCACGAGCAGCGCGCCTTCCTCCCCCGACACGGTGGCCTTGAGGGGGACCGGGGGGCTCGTGTGCGAGCAGCCCAACGACGGGCAAGCACATCCGCCGACCAACTACACCAGTTTCACGCCTCCGCCGAAAGGTGGGACCTACGTGGACCCTGACTTCGGCTGCACGGTAAAGCGAGTGTCGGACGCTGTCAACGATTTCAGTGCGAACACGGGTGTGCATCACGGTTACTCGCTTCTCTCCCCGTTCAATGCCAATGACACCTTGCTCTCCCTCTATGTGGAAAATGGGCCCGGCTGGTACATAGCCGACATGAATGGCGGCATCGTGGTGCCCCCGGCTAATATGGTAGGCAATAAGAGCGTGCAGTGGGATGCTAGCAATCCCTATGTGTATTGGAACACTTCGGGCACCCGGCTCCTTCAGGCGACCATCAACTACAGCACGAGCTGTGCCTCCGCGCATAACTGCACGGTGACCAGTCGGGTCTGGCATGACTTTGCGGCAGACGGCTACACCGCCATCGAAAACATAGAGACCGGCGGCAGTCCGATCTCTTACGACGGCGACCATGTCGCATTGGCGGGCATGAAGGCAGGATCCTCCGTTTTCGATTACTACTTTGTCTGGATGCTCTCAACCAACGCCGTGGACTATCAACCCTCGGGCAGCGGAAACTCCGTGTGGCATCCGAGCGGTGTTACAAGCATGCACGCCTTCCAAATCACCGGGAAAAACAGCATCAAGGTAGGTCTCACCGGCACCAACTACAACAACGATGTCATTTGGGACGGCACGAATGCCTACCAGTTCCAAGTGAACGGCGCTCACACCGACTTCGGCCTGGATTTGGCCGGCGATGATGTAGCGCTCATCGACCGCAACGCCGATACGGTCGATCCTTGTCTCAAGCGTGGCGGATCGGACGTTCAGAAAAACTGGACAACAACCATGTCCTTTAACTGCTGGTTCGACAAAAATTGGAGAGACGGTCACACCAATTATCAAGGCGGGCCCAAGCAGCCGTGGGCTGTCTGGTCCGCGTTCCATGATCCGAAGTACGACAATATCTACAATATTCCACCCGAATCTGATTGGCAGACTGTTTGGCCGCAATGGGCAGGTGAAGTCGTGGTTGCCAGGGTCGATGCCAACAACAATCCAGCCAGTGTTTATCGGCTCGCGCACCATCGTTCTCATCCGGCCTACCTGAATCAGTTTTGGAGGCAACCCCACGCTTCCATCAGCCGTAGCGGGAAGTACGTCATGTTTGATAGCGACATGGGCAGCACGAATTCTGCCGGTGGCAATGGGTACACGGATGCATACGTCATCCAGATTCAATGACATCGGCACGAGCGAGTAAGAGTAACGCCAATCACGCTGCTCTGTGTGCATTTGGGCTCTTCAGGCGACCGGACCCGACGCGGGAAAGAAAGCAAACAAGTCAGCGGAACTGCCAGGCGGGCCGTGATACTAACGGAGGGGTGGTGTATGATTTCCCGCGAAAATAGATTTGAAATCGGAAATTCAGCTTCCAATGCCGGTGGAACGAAGGATCCCACCCAGGTAAGCGACGCAGGACGACCGGACGCTGTGCCTGATTGGCGGCTCCTCCAAAATGCGCCGTCCGCAGTCAGGCTGTACTACCGCTCGCTGAGTGCTACAGAAATCGTGCTCTGGTGCCTGCTTTACGTGACCGTGCTGGCGGGTATTTTGTACCATGCCAAAGGGCCAGGGCTGAGCAACGACAGCTACCAATACCTGAGCGAGGCAGAGAACATCTACAACGGGCATGGGCTCACTACCTCGATCGTGCACTTCGATACGGAGCGCGCCCACGGCCGGGTTCCGGCGCCCTTAACGACGTTTCCTCCCGGCTATTCGCTGGCGATTGCGGCGATCAGCCGAACGGGCCTGGCCAGGGAGACGGCCGGGCTCATCCTGTCAGCGGCTTCTTTCATCTCCCTGGTGCCGTTGATCGCTTGTACGGCGGGCTTGCTCGAACTGAGCGCCATGGCGACACGAATGGCGCTGGTTCTGCTGCTCGGCAACTCCGCAGCGGGCCTGTACGCGACCGCGGTGGTAACCGAATCTTTATTCACAGCGCTCGCGCTCAGCGCACTGCTATGCCTGCTGCTGCACGAACGAGCGAACGGAGGCACGCCAGCTGCTGCCGCAGGCAACTTGCTCGTAGCGTGCGCGTGCTGGGTGCGTTATGCCGGATTATTTCTGTTCGTAGCGGCTGGAGCCCACCTCGCGTGGCGAGCATTCCGCCGACGTGATCGCCGGTCTGTGATTGCCTCAGCCTGCCTCGCCCTCCCGGCTGCTCTGATCAGCTGTTTGCTGGTGCGGAATATGGTTCTGACGGGCTCCTGGAAGGGCGGAAATACAAAGGCAGTGGCCCACCCACTGGCCGCCGTTCTGAAACAGTTCGGCGTCTCGACGTACCATCTGTTTTTCGGGGAAGGTGTCGCGACCCGCTTGGGTGCGTTGCAGGTGACGCTGGGCGTCGGCCTGATACTGTCGTCTGTACTGCTGTTCGTAACGGTAGCGCGGGTGGCCAGCAGTTCGGGCATCCGTGCAGCGCTCGGCAGAGCATTCCCAGGCGCGGGGCTGTTGCTGGTTTATGTGGTGGTTTATAACGCAGGGATTATTTACCTGGGCATGTTCAGTGTGATCTCGTTCGGGAGCCGGATGTTCTATCCCTTGCTGCCGGTTTATTTCCTTCTGTCCGGCCTCATTTTGACCAGATTACAAGCTTTGCCGGGTGCTCGCTCGGCCCCACTAGCATGGACAGCGTGCGCTGCCATTATCGTCGGGTCCTATTGGAGCATCAACTTGGAAAACACCATGGTCCACCGGCCGATGTCACCGGACCGGGTCGTGGAAGCGAGCTTCGCGGTGCCGTCTGGAACTGGCGGAAGCCTGCGGTCCTGGTTCGATGCGAACGTGCCCCTCGGCGCGGTCATAGTGGCGACCAATGGTCAGGCCACGGCCTATGTCCTAAAGCGCAAGGTGATCAGTCTCGTCGGTTCCTACTACAGCGACCAGCGTTGGGACGAAAAGGAAGTACGGGCCCTCATGCAGCGATACGGGGCCGCCTTTCTAATACTCTATCCACGTATAGACCCTATGATCGAGCCCGTCCAGCAGGAGTCGGCTTTTCTCCAGGCGCTGATTGAGGGCCGGCGGCCGCAGTGGCTTCAACTGGCAGCCGATAATGGCCAAGTCATGATCTTTCAATGTCCCGCCGCCTGGGCGGCTACATCCAACAAGAATTAACGCCCGTCCAACGCCAAAGTCGGGGAAAGTAAAGCGCCTAGCCAGGGGCTGGTTTCCGTACCCAGGGAACCGTCGGGAGTCCGTGCCTCCAACGGTTCGACCGTGCAGCTTTCGTTGGTGATGCCGACATAGAACGAAGCCGACTAAGATCCAGTAGATTGCCCGGCTTGGAAACCCCGTCATGATAGTGGGACAATATCACGTCTGCAAATTTCTGGCCTCTTAAGAAATGCCCAACAAGAAAACCCACTCGGTTTCTATAAGCGAGCGATTTTCCCGACGGAGAGCGAGTATGAAGCTGAGCGTCATATCGCCGACGTTCAACGAGGCCGAGAATATTCCTCGGCTCGTGGAACAGCTTGGGCTGGCTTTAAGCCACATCGATTATGAGATTCTAATCGTAGACGATAACTCTCCTGACCTAACGTGGTCCGTTGCTGAGCGAATATCTTTGACCAATCCGCGAGTTCGTGTTCTGCGCCGGATGTGCAACCCTGGATTAGGGTCAGCGGTGATCGACGGCTTCTCGGCAGCCGAGGGTGAAGCGCTGGCTTGCATCGATGCCGACCTGCAGCATGATCCTCGGATCCTCCCGAAGATGCTTGCAGAGCTTTACGAGGGCTCGGATGTGGTAGTGGGCAGTCGTTACGTTGATGGAGGTGGCACCGGGAAGTGGAAATGGCGACGCCGCTTTGGATCTTGGACCGCCACAAAAATGGCGCAAATTCTGCTGGGGGTCAAACTGAAGGATCCTATGTCGGGATATTTTCTGATGTGGCGGAAGGATTTTGCGCGCGTCCAGGCACAACTGAACGGCAATGGATTCAAGATTCTGTTGGAAGTCCTCGCCAAGCTTCAACCATCTGTCGTCAAGGAAATTCCGTATACGTTTAGTTCTAGAAAGTTCGGGGAATCAAAACTCTCTGGCAAAATAGTTGTTCAGTACTTGAGGCAGTTGTGGCGGCTGTCCAAAGCGAGTCGGCTCGTGTCAGACCGATTGTTGAAGTTTGCTGCGGTCGGCAGCATCGGCGTAATTGTGAACCTGGTGGCGATGACATTGTTGCTCCACTTGACGCGCTGGCATGACTGGCAAGCTTCGGCGACCGCCAGCCTGTTAGCAAATGTTCATAATTACGTGCTCAATAACATGTGGTCCTTTGCTGACCGCACACATCGAGGCTTAAGAGTCTTGAAGGGCTATCTTTCTTACTTTGCGATGTCTGCAGTGGGACTGGCTGTCACCACAGGAGCATATGCAGGCTTGACGTGGAGTCTGATGCAGCTGTCCATCCTGCAAAGTGGCATAGGGGGATTTGCTTCTCTGCCTCGGCTGTTTTGTCAATTCATTGCCGTGTCCTTGGGCGTGTATTTCAATTACGAGCTGAACAAAGTCATTACATGGCCGGATGTTGTGCGGTCCAATGTACCCCCCCAAAACAACCCTCCCGTTCAGCTCTCCTCTGATTGAGGCAGTGCCCCAGTGTCGCTATCAAACATGGCATACTGAATCTTGTGCTCCGCTGTGATCCGAGCATTGGAGCGCATCGCAGGATTCAGGTCAATACAGCGGGCCGATCACGTAAACGTCTGCGTAGTTGGCTCCCTGGCCGGACTGATTGAAGTTGCTGTCGAACGCGATGTATTTTCCGTCCCTGCTTATCGCCGCCCTGGTTTGCGCCCAGTAGGTCTCGTCCGAACGGCTGCGGTGGTGTGCCAGACGGACGGTGTTGCCGGTACCGTCCCAAATGATGATTTCTCCAGTATAAAGGCCCCACCCCGACATGCTCGTGGGGTTATTGTAGCACCAATACGAAGAACTCGGGCAGGTCCCGCTGTTGTCAACCGAATGAGTGATCCAGTATTTCGACTGCGTGTCGCGCATGCTGACGTGGTTGGAGTTGCCGACGTTTTGAATGCCGTCGTTGAGGCACAGCCGCACGCTGCTATTTACCAGATCAAGGAGGCTCCAGCCGTAGTTGCTGGGGCAGCCGTTGCTCGTCGTCCCTTGGCCCCAGATCGTGGCGGCCACTATCTTACCCGAACTATCCAGGCCCCAGTCCACATGGGCGCTAGTACCACCCGCCGGCGTTCCCGTCCCGTTCCAAAGGCTTCCGTCCGAGTTGTAAAGTGTCCCATCGATGAAAACCCCGTTGTTGGGCACAATGGTCAATCCGTGATGCGTGATTCCCGATAAAACTGTACTTTGCGAGGCACTCGTCGCTGCGCCATTGCCTGCATTCAGGGTCACGAGAAAAATATAACCCGTACAATTCTGATAGCAGTCTGCCAGCCATAAATGGAGGCCGTCACTAGAGAGATCAATATCATCAGGGATGACGACGCTTGAGTATTGCGAAAAGGTTGCCAGAGTGGTCGAAGCCACCGTCGCGTTCGGGGCCGTTCCGCTAATCGTCCCCTTAATAAATTGCTGACCGCCGGTGTAATAGAAAACCTTTGGATTCGTAACGTCCCAAACCAATCCTACTGCGGAATTGAAGCTAGGCATGTTGGAGGTGGAAACAACTGTGTTTCCGCTCAAGTCTACGATCATAGGAGAGCCGCCGCTATAGCCATTCATCACGAAAAGATAACTGTCATCAGCGTTGAACGGGGTCTCCAGACTGTAGAAATGATTCGCGCTCACCCATCCGTTTGCAACAGCATCGGTGATGCGCGTGATCTTGCAGCCGAAGACCGGGTCGGTGTAACTGCCACCCTTCGCCGGGGGAGTGAAGGTATCGTAATTGGGCGGTGTGTAGATGTTGGCGTCGTTTAACTTTCCGCAAGTAGGCAAACTGCTGGTCGACGCAATACCAGCGCCGCTGAGCGTGATGGTAGTTGGGGAGTTGGTGGCAGTGCTCACCACCAAGACGCTACCGGTCACGCTGCCGGAGACCGCAGGTGCGAATGTTACGTTCATGGTTGTGGAGGCGCCAGGGTTGAGAATGAGTCCGATCGAGATGCCACTAACACTGAAGCCTGCGCCCGAGAGGGTGACATTGGAGATGCTGACAACGGAACCGCCGGAGTTGGTCAGCGTCACCGATTGCGTACTGCTGCTGCCGACATTTACGTTTCCGAAGCTTAGGCTCGAAACGCTGGAGCCTAGCTGACCGGGCGTGGTCACGGTGAAGCTCACAGCATTGCTGGCCAGACCGGCCACGGTGACCAGCACGTTGCCGGTGGTGGCTCCGCTCGGCACCGGGGCTACGATGCTGGTGGCGCTCCAGTTGGTGGGGGTCGCCTTTGTGCCGTTGAAGGTGACAGAACTAGTTCCCTGAGTCGACCCGAAATTCGTTCCGGTGATGGTGACCGAGGTGCCCACGGGGCCGGAGGTGGGCGACAGGCTGGTGATACTGGGAGGCGTGGTCACGGTGAAGCTCACGGCATTGCTGGCCAGACCGGCCACGGTGACCAGCACATTGCCGGTGGCGGCACCGCTGGGTACCGGGGCTACGATGCTAGTGGCGCTCCAGTTGGTTGGGGTCGCCTTTGTGCCGTTGAAGGTGACGGAACTAGTTCCCTGAGTCGATCCGAAATTCGCTCCGGTGATGGTGACCGAGGTGCCCACGGGGCCGGAGGTGGGCGACAAGCTGGTGATGCTGGGGACCGTGGTCACGGTGAAGCTCACAGC
>WNGR01016212.1_pt1 | contig 13696 bp, 12 predicted proteins | sample 5407581 | NCBI WGS metagenome assembly WNGR01 (sample SAMN13153383, study PRJNA577476) | soil metagenome | isolation source: 80 cm soil or saprolite under Garry oak tree replicate 2 | place: USA:California | collected 2016-06-15 | reverse complement strand
GGAGCTCACCGGAGAACCTGATGGTGTCGTCGTCGGGTGGCGGGCCCGCGACAGTCCGGGGTGGCACGTCTGGTCTCGTGCCCCGCCGGCCGCTTACTTCGACCGCGGTCACGCCGTCAGCCGGTGGACGAGTCGGGCGACCGGAACTCGGTGCGCGGCCAGTCGTGCCGGTTGCTGCTCCCGTTGTTGCCGTTGGTCGGCACCGGTGTCGGGCGTGGTTTGGCCGGATGCGGACCGTAGACGGGCTGTCCGTACTGCTCGCGGTGACTGCTGCCGTTGGCCGACGTGGCACCGGACCGGACCGGCTGGGGTGTCGGGACGTGCCTCGGCGGCGCGGCCGGGCGCATCTTCCTTGTCGGGTCGGCGGAACCGTCGTCCGGCTCGATGTCGTCATCGGGCTCGACGTCGTCGATCAACGTCTCGTCGTCGTCCTCGGCGGCCCGCTTGCGACGGCGGCTGTTGCGCCAGCTGTCGACGCCATATGCGGTGGCAAGACTGAGGATCAGGCCGACCACGAGCGCGATGCCGCCGTCCTTCACCTTGTTGCTGATCTTGGTCGTCGCCTGGGTGGGGCTGACCACGCTCTGCGTGCCGATGAACGTGCTCGGCGGGGCGTTCAGGTTCTTCTGCCGCGCGTCCAGCTCGTTCTGCGCGTACTTCAGCGCCAGGTTGACCGTCAGCTCGGCCGACTGCGGCGAGTTGGCCGTGGCGATGATCACCACGAACGGGCCACCGGTGTTGCCGTCACCCGCCTGGTAGGTGCTGACCCCGCCCTGGCCCGCGATCTGGTCGGCCACCGACGGACTGGACAGGCTCTGGACCAGCAGCTGGGTGGTGATGGTGAGGCTGCCCGCGAAGTCCAGCAACGGGTTGCCCGGTCCGGTGGCCTGCGCCGGGTCGACCGAGGTCGTCGCACCGGCGGTCGGCGCGGTGAGCACCATCGTGCCGGTCGCCACGTACTGTGTCGGCACCTTCACGAAGACTCCGGCGCCGATGGCCAGTGCCACCACGAACACCGGTACCGCGACCTTCCATCGACGGAGGAGGACACCTATCGTCTTCCAGAAGTCCATGGTTCCTCCGTTCGGTGGCCTCGCCCCGGCACGGTCCCGCCGCGATCCACTCAACGTTGCTTGTGTTCGACGTTCAGCGGACGGCGCGGCAGACACGCCACCTGTCAAGTCCATCGGTGGGGGAATCAAGACGTTACGTAACCGGATGATTCTGGGTGAGCGCTGTATCGTGCGCCACGTGCGCGTCGGTTTCGCCTGTGCCTGGGATCCCCAGCCAGAGCCTACCTGGTCCTACACTCCGTGGCGGTTGCGTGACGCGATGCGGGCCAGGACCGAGGTCGTCGACGTCGGCATGACGTTCCCCACCGCAGTGCGCCTGCCGCTGAAAGCCCTGCACGCACGGCGGGTCGACGGCCAGTGGGTGTCGATGTGGAAGCACTCCCGGCTGGCCCGCGGCTACGGCCGGCAGGCGTTGCTGCGCGGCGCGCGGGCTACAGAGTGTGACGTCGTCCTGCAGATCCAGGACCTCACCGCGCTGCCAACGCCGTACCTGATTTTGCAGGACCTCAGTTACGACGTGTTACTGGATGAAATGGACACTCACGGCCGGCTGGTGCACTTCCCGTCACTGACCCGATCGGACGCACAACGCCTGGCCGAACGGCAACACCGGATCTACGCGCGGGCGGCCGGCATCCTGGCGATGAGCCGGTGGTTCGCCGATCACCTGGTGCGGGTGTCCGGCGTGCCGGCCGACCGGGTACACGTGGTCCACCCCGGCGCGTCGGCCATTGGCTCGGCCGCTTTGGGCGGTCGAGAGCGGCGGCGGCTGTTGCTGGTGGGCAAGGACTTCGCGACCAAGGCGGGCGAGCAGGTGGTCGCGGCGCTGGCGTTGCTGCGTGCCGAGGTCGATCCCGCGATCACGTTGACCGTGGTCGGTCCGAAGGTGTGGCCGATGCCCGGATCGCCGCCGGCCGGCGTGCGATTCCTTGGGCGGCTGCCGATTTCGGAGGTTCGATCGCTTTACGCGCAGCATGATCTTTTTGTGATGCCGTCGCGCTTCGAGGGTTTCGGCATCGCGTTGGTCGAGGCGCTGTCGCACGGACTGCCGGCCGTCGGGCGGCGGGCGTTCGCGATGCCGGAGATCGTGCGGCCGGGCGACAACGGCGATCTGGTCACCGGGGATGACCCGGCCGAACTGGCCGCCATCATTTCCCGGCTGCTGGCCGACGACGAGTTGTTCGCGCGCGTGGCATCGCAGGCGGCAGGCGTTCGCGACTACTACTCGTGGGGTCGGGCGGCGGATGACGTGATCGCGGTGGCGAAGACGATCTAATCGATCGCGACTTCGCCCTCGATCTCGACCGGGATGTCGAACGGCAGCTGGGCCACGCCGACGGCCGAGCGGGCATGGGTGCCGGCCGTGCCCCAGAGATGGAGCACGAGGTCGGAGAAACCATTGATCACACTCGGCGTGGCCGTGAAGCCGGGTGCTGTGTTGACCATGCCGAACACGCGCAGCCAGGCCGTGACCCGGTCGAGGTCGCCGAGTTCACGACGCAGGCTGGACAGGACAGCCAACCCGGTCAGCCGGGCCGCCGTGTAGGCCTGCCCGGCGCTCACCTGGCCACCGACCCGGCCACGGGGTTCGGCGAGCGAACCATAAAGCCCGATTGCCGTACACACGAACCCACGGGAACGGCAGCGTCACGCCGGGCGGCAGGCGCATCGGCTCCGGCAACACAAGCTCAAGCCGATCCAGTTCCCGTTCGATCCGCATACGGCACCGTAGATGACTGATGCGGTGAAAGTCGGCTCTAGCGGGCTGGCTTCGTGCGTAGTTCCGCTGCCCACTCGGTGAAGAACTCGTGTAGTGCCTCGACGTGACTGGCGTCGAGCGGCAGTTCTTCGTCAGAGAATCTCGACAGCGTGGGTACGTCGGTCGGATGAGCCACCACTATGCCGCCGCCATGCGAGTTTCCTTGATGAGCGGCGCCCAAACGGCACGGATGTCTCGTGGGATGACCAGGTCGTCCCACAGATCGATCAGCAGCGCGCCATCGAGGTAGGCAAGGACGTCATCGGGTGTTCCTTCGCGCAGCACGATCTCGTACACGCGAGCTCGTTGGGAACGGTCGCGCAGATCAAACCGTCGTCCGGGATCGGACCAGTTCAGGTGCACCGGCAAGACGACGGTAGCGAACGCTCGATCCAGCGGCAGTCGCCATAGAACGGTCGGTACCACGACCGTTCGTCCCCGTGTGGTGGCCCGGTCGGCGAACGTCACGAGCGGCTGGACCGTGAGCTCTAACCCCGACTCTGCCAGCAGCCGCGCGGCGGTTTCCAGAGATGGCCACTTGCGTCCGTGCTCGTACGCGGACAGCGTCGGACGTGAGGTGTGCGCTCGGCGGGCGAGTTCGTCCTGACTCATTCCGGTGTCGCTACGACCGGAACCAGGCGCCGCGGACGGCGCGGCCGCCGGCCAGGGCGTTGCCCAGTGACGACGCGTGCAGGCCACGCTCGGCAAGGTCGCCCAGAATGCGCCGGGACAGCTCACCCCGGTCGAACGTCGGCGCCGGGCCGTCGTCCACGCCGTCGCTGGCGTCGGCGTAGCCGTCGTGCATGAGCAGGACCGAGCCGCGGCGGACCCTCGCGGCGCGGGCGGCGATGACCGGTATCGGCTGGTCCTGCCAGTCCTGCACCTCGTCGCTCCAGACCACCGATGCCATGCCGGCCGAGCGGATGGCCGCCCACGTGGTCGGGTACTGGGCGCCGTAGGGCGGGCGGAACCAGCGGACTTGTTGCCCGGCAAGGTCTTCCAGCTCCTTGCGGCCGTCCATGGTGCGCCGCCGGACCTCGGCGGACGGGAACTGGGTGAGCCGGACGTGGTTGATGCCGTGTAACGCGACCTCGTGGCCTGCGGCGATCACGTCGGCGAGCAGGCCGGGGTGGCGGCGGGCGCGGCCGACCAGGATGAAGAACGTGGCCGTCGCGCCGACCTCGGCGAGTGCTGCGAGTACCCGTTCGGTGCCGCCCGGTTGTGGGCCGTCGTCGTAGGTGAGTACGGCGACGTCGCGGTTCGGGCGGACGGAACGGACCGAACCGATCGGCGCGGTCAACGGCAGGATCGTCCGGCGGACTAGCCGACGGACAGCGGTGGCGGGCATGGCGCACATGCTGCCAGCGGCGCAGCCGACCCGCACCGATGTAACAAGAAAGCGATCCGACCCGATCAGGTCAACGCGAAACTCCGTCGGTCTGACAGCAGGGTGACTACGCATGGATCAAGCTGCCGACGGCGTGACTGTCTCCATTGTCATGGTGAGTTACAACGCCGCTGATGAACTCAAGCGCACGCTGACCGCGATCACCGGTCCGGCCGCGCCGCACGTGCCGTACGAGATCCTGGTCACAGACAACGGGTCGACGGACGGCGCTGCCGACGTGGCCGAGGGCCTCCTCGAGCGGGGTGCCGTGGTCCGGCTGGGTCGCAACACCGGCTTCGGCTACGCCGTCAACCGGACCGTCGAGCGAGCCGTCGGCCACTACCTCCTGCTGCTCAATCCGGACGCCTGTCCGGAGGTGGGCGCGATCGACAACCTGCTCAACCATCTGCTGGCCCACCCGAGTGACGGGATCGTCGGCGGGCGGTCGCTGACTCCGGCCGGGCAGTTCGATCCGCGCAGCTGCTTCGGCCGCATCACGGCGTGGAGCCTGACGAGCTGGGCGACCGGACTCTCCGTGATCGGCCGCAACAGCCGCTGGCTGGCGCCGGAGTCGATGGGCAGCTGGCAGCGGGACACCGTGCGCCACGTCGACGTGGTCAGCGGCGGGTTCCTGCTGGCCGCCCGCGACACGTGGCGGCGGCTGGCCGGGTTCGACGAGACGTACCGGATCTACGGCGAGGACCAGGACATCTGCCTACGGGCCGCGGCCGCCGGCTTCCGGCCCTCGATCACGCCGGACGCCGTTGTGGTGCACGCGTTCGGCGCATCGTCGGACAACCGGACCAACCGGGACGTACTGGTGCTGACCGGGCGGGCCACCGTGGTGCGGCAGCACCTGGGCCGCTGGCGTGGCTACGGCATTGCCGCGCTGCGGTTCGGCGTGGCGTGGCGGTCGGCGGGCGAACGGGTGCTGCGCCGGCCGGGGCGGTGGACCGCGGTGTGGCGGCGGCGGGACGAGTGGACCGGCGGCTGGCGCGCGGACACCCCGATGCCGGTGTTCAGCACATGACAACTCCCCTGGCCAGTGTGGTGATCCCGGCCCACGACGAGCACGCGGTGATCGAGCGGTGCCTGCGCTCACTCATGGACGGGTCGCTGGACGTGATCGTGGTGGCCAACGCGTGCCACGACGACACCGCGGAACTCGCCAGGGCCGCGGGCGCCCGAGTGATCGAGACGCCGGTGGCCGGCAAAGCGCACGCTTTGCGGCTGGGTGACGCCGAATGCCGCGCGTTCCCCCGTCTTTACCTGGACGCGGACATCGAGCTGACCGCGGATGACGTGCGACTGATGGTCAAGACACTGGACGACACGCCGGCCTGCGCACCTGCCCCGCATTTCGACCTTACTGGAGCTTCGTGGGCCGCCCGCCGGTTCCACGTTGTGCTGCAACGGTTGCTGGGTTCACGGACCGGCCTGGCCGGCGTCGGCGCGTACATGCTCAGCGAACCAGGCCACCAACGGGCGTTCCCGATGCCGGACATCATCGCCGACGACGGCTGGGTGCACCGGTCGTTCACCGCCGACGAGCGGGTCGTCCTGGACTCGGTGTCGGTGACGGTCCGGCCGGCGCGCACGGTGGCCGCGCTGATCCGGCGGCGCGCCAGGGTGCGGCTGGGCAACCGTCAACTCGACCGGCTCGGTCGCCCCGCCGCCGAACCGCCGCTACGCCTGGGGCGCCTGCGCGGCCTGGTGCGGCAGCGCGAGGTGAGCCCGGTGGATGCCGTTTGTTTCCTGGTGATCCTCGTGGCCGATCGGCTGGTGTCGCGGTGGCGGGACCTGCGCGGCACCGGCGACACGTGGTCCGCGGACCCAACCACACGGAGGGGATCGCCGTGACGTGCAGAACCTGCCGGTGCCGCTGGACCGCCGGGTCTGGCTGGAGTGCCAGGCGCTGACCGCGGCCGGCTACGAGGTGTCGGTGATCTGCCCCAAGGGACCGGGTGACCCCGCCTACCAACTGCTGGACGGCGTGCACATCCACAAGTACGCGCCGCCGCGCCAGGCGGACGGATTCCTCGGCTACGTATGGGAGTTCGCCTACTGCTGGCTGCGCACCGCCGTGAAAACGCTGGCCGTCCACCGGCGGCGGCGGTTCCACGTCATGCAGGCCTGCAATCCGCCGGACATCTACTGGTCGCTCGCGCTGCTGTGGCGCATCGTCGGTGTCCGGTTCGTGTTCGACCACCACGACCTGAACCCCGAGGTGTTCCGGTCCCGGTTCGGCGAGCCGACCGGACTGGCCGGCAAGGCGCAGCTCAAGGTCCTCTACTGGCTGGAGCGGCGCACGTTCCGCACCGCGGACCGGGTCATCTCGACCAACCAGTCCTACCAGCGGATCGCGTGGCAACGCGGCGGCGTGCCCCAGGAGCACACGACGGTGGTCCGGTCCGGCCCGGACACGTCCGTGATGCGGCCGGCGGAGCCGGTGCCGGTGCTGCGGGCCGGGCGCACGCACCTGGTGGTCTACCTGGGCATCATGGGCCCGCAGGACGGCGTGGACGGGGTGCTGCGGGTCGCAGAGCACGTGGTCCGGCGGCACGGGCGCACCGACGTGCGGTTCGCGCTGCTCGGCTTCGGCGACTGCCTCGCCGACCTCAAGAACCAGTGCACGTCACTGGGCCTTGACGAGTTCGTCGAGTTCACCGGCCGGGTCGGGCCGGCGGAGATCTCGGCCTACCTGTCGACGGCGTCGGCGGGGGTGAGCCCGGATCCGCTCAGCCCGCTCAACGACGTGTCGACCATGAACAAGACCATGGAGTACCTGGCGTTCGCGCTGCCGGTGGTGGCCTACCGGCTGACCGAGACCGTCGTGTCCGGCGGGCAGTGCGTCGAGTACGTCGAGCCGGGCGACGAGGCCGGTTTCGCGGACGCGCTGGTCAAGCTGCTGGACGAGCCGGACCGGCGGGCGGAACTCGGCGCGCGGGGCCGTCAGCGGGCGGTGCGGGAACTAGACTGGCGCCCGCAGGCGCAGGCGTACGTATCGGTCTTCGACGGACTTTTCGGTCTGGCCAGGGCCAACACAGTGCACACCGAGGCCGATACGGCCGACGAACAGGTTGGGTGAGGTGGGACGATGTTCGCGCGCCGAATCGCGGTGATCGGTACGGGCTACGTGGGTTTGACCACCGGCGCGTGCCTCGCGTCGCTCGGCCACCGGGTCGTCTGCGCGGACGTCGACGAGGCCAAGGTGGCCCGGCTGTGCCGTGGCGAGGTGGACATCCTGGAGCCCGGCCTGCCCGAACTGGTCAGCGCCGGTCTCGCGTCGGGTCGGCTGTCGTTCGTGCTGGGTGCACGATCCGCGATCGCCGAACTGGACGACGGTGCCGAGGTGGTCTTCCTGTGCGTGCCGACCCCGATGGGCGTGGGCGGCATGGCGGATCTGGGCGCGGTGGAGTCCGTGGTGGACGAGGTCCGTGACCTGCTGCGGCCCAACAGCGTCGTGGTGAACAAGTCGACCGTGCCGGTGGGCACCGCGGAGCGGACGGCCGAACTGATCGACCGGCCGGACGTGGCCGTGGTGAGCAACCCGGAGTTCCTGCGCGAGGGCGCCGCGGTGCACGACTTCCTCAACCCGGACCGGATCGTGGTCGGCTCGGTGTCCCAGGACGCGGCCGAGCGGGTCGCCTCGCTGTACGCGCGACTGGGCGCGCCTACCGTGCTCACCGACGCGGCCAGCGCCGAACTGGTCAAGTACGCGGCCAACTGCTTCCTGGCGATGAAACTCTCCTACATCAACGCCGTGTCCGAACTGTGCGAACGGCTCGGCGCGGACATCTCCGACGTCACCGAGGGCATGGGCTACGACCGGCGGATCGGCCAGTCGTCCATGTCGCCCGGCCCCGGCTGGGGCGGCTCGTGCCTGCCCAAGGACACCCAGGCGATGCTCCAGGTCGCCGACGCGGCCGACTTCGAGTTCCGGCTGCTGCGCGCCACGATCGACACGAACACCCGGCAGCGGCAGCGGATGGTGGACAAGGTCCGGCTCGCCGTCACCGGCCAGCGCACCGGCTCGCTCTCGCACACCCGGATCGGCGTGCTGGGGTTGACGTTCAAGGCCGGCACCGACGACCTGCGTGACTCCCCCGCCCTCGCGGTGTGCGCGCTGCTGCGCCAAGCAGGGGCCGAACTCGTCGGTTACGACCCGGCGATTCCGTCGGACCGTCCCGGGCTTGACTCCGTTGTCGTCGTCGATGATCCGTACCTGGCGGCCAAGGACGTGGACGCGCTCGTGGTGCTCACCGAGTGGCCACAGTTCCGCACTCTGGACTGGTCGACATTGGCCGGCGTGGTGCGTAGGCCGATCGTGGTCGATCTGCGCAATCTGCTTGACCCGGACATCCTGCGCCGCGCCGGATTCGCCTGGACGGGCCTGGGTCGGCGCGGCTGAGTAGTCTTCGCCCATGGTCCAATCATTCGTCATCGTGGGCGGCGGCCTGGCCGGCGCCAAGGCCGCCGAGGCACTGCGCGAACAGGGTTTCGACGGTCGGATCGTGCTGGTGGGCGCCGAGGAACATCTGCCATACGAACGGCCACCGCTGTCCAAGGACTATCTGGCCGGCAAGGCCGAACTGGACAGCATCTTCGTGCACGACGCGCAATGGTACGAATCGCAGCGGATCGAGTTGCTGCTGGGCACCGAGGTCATCTCGATCGACCGGCCGGGCCACCAGGTCGAACTGGCCGACGGCACTCGCCTTGACTACACCAAACTGTTGCTGGCCACCGGTTCCAGCCCGCGCCTGCTGTCGATTGCCGGCGCGGACGCGGCGCATTATCTGCGGACGGTGGACGATTCGACCGAGATCCGGCAGTTGCTTTCTGGTCGTCTTGTCGTGATCGGCGCCGGCTGGATCGGGCTCGAAGTCACCGCGGTGGCTCGGCAGTCCGGCGCGGAGGTGACCGTGCTGGAGTTCGCCGAGTTGCCGTTGCTGCGGGTGCTCGGGCCGGAACTGGGACAGGTGTTCGCCACGCTGCATGCCGAACACGGCGTGGATCTTCGGTTCGGTGTGCGTACCGAGGAGATCCTGACCGTCGATGGCAAGGTCACCGGTGTTCGGCTGGGGGATGGCACCGTGATCGAGGCTTCCGCTGTGGTGGTGGGCATTGGTGCCGCGCCGAATACCAGCCTCGCCGAAGCCTGTGGTCTTGAAGTGTCCGACGGGGTTTTGGTCGATGCTTCCTTGCGGACCAGCGATCCGGACATCTTCGCGGTCGGTGACATCGCCAACGCATGGCACCCGACGCTGGGCCGGCGAATTCGGGTGGAGCACTGGGCGAACGCGCTGAACCAGCCGGCCACCGCGGCCGCCGCGATGCTGGACAACGACGCTTCCTACGACGAACTGCCCTACTTCTACACCGATCAGTACGACCTGGGAATGGAGTATCTGGGTCACGTCGAGCCCGATGGCTATGCCCAGGTCGTGTATCGGGGGGATGTTTCGGCCCGCGAGTTCATCGCATTCTGGCTGTCGTCGGATCAGCGGGTGCTGGCCGGGATGAATGTCAATGTCTGGGACGTGACCGAGCCGATCAAGGCATTGATCCGGTCCGGGCAGCCGGTTGATCCGGCTCGGCTGAGTGATCCGGACGTGCCGCTGGAAGAAGTGCTTGGTTGAGTGGTGCGGCGGGGTTCCTGCCCGCCGCCCGCCGCACCACCCAGGTCCTTATCCTTACTTCGCTGGCTTCCAGCTGAGGATGCCGGTAGAGCCGCTCTCGATGCCGGCTGCGCTGACGATGCTGGCCGGAATCTGGCTCGGCGACGTGATGTTGTGGTTGTTCTGGATCAGCACGGACTTGGAGTTCATGTTGGCCGGACCATTGGTCCACCAATTGTTCTCGATGTCCAGCGGATCGTCGGTGCCGTTGTTCAGGGTGTAGTTGACGTGGTTGCTGCCCCACACGTTGGAGTGGATGTTGTATTCGGCGTTGCCGGTCAACGTGACGAAGGTGGCGCCGTTGTCCGTGTAGAGGCCGTGGCCCGCGGTCGCGATGTTGTCGTGGACGATGTTGCCGGTGACGTGCTCACCGGTGGCCAGTGACGTGCCGGTGATGCCCTGCGTGTAGATGCCGCCGCCGTCGGACAGGTCCGACATCACGTTGAAGATCAGGTTGTCGGTGAAGTTGTTGGCGTGCGAGAAGTTCGGTTCCGCGGGCAGCTTCACCTTGTCCGGCCAGCCGCCCCAGCCGACCGAGATGCCGGTGTAGGGGGTGTGGTCGATCTGGTTGTGCGCGAACGTGGAGTTCTTCACGTAGCCGATGTCGATGGCCACGCCGCCGTGGTATTCGGCGGACGTGTTGAAGAAGTGACTGTCCTGCACGGTGATCGAGCCGACCTGCTGGGCCGACGGCGGATTGTTCTGGTCGACGCCGCCGACGTCCAGGCCGTTGCCGGAGATGTCGGTGAACACGTTCGCGGTCACCGTGTCGTGCTGTGAGTCATTGCCGATGTCCAGGCCGGCGCCGCCGAGGTGGACGAAGTAGTCGTGGTCGAAGGTGATGTTGTCGTCGCTGGTCAGGCTCACGTTGGCGGCCATCTTGGTCCAGGCGCCGTACGGGCACGTGCCGCCGGACACGAACGTGCACAGGCCCTGAACGGCGAAACCGTTGCTGCCGGTGATCGTGTAGGTGGCCTGGATCTCCGAGAAGCCGGTCGGCGTGTTCGGGATGGTGTTGGTGGCGTAGGAGAACTGGATGCCCTGGAACGCGATGCTGTGCACATGCGCGGAAGTGCTGCCCTGCAACGACATCAGCGTCGACAGGCTGGCCGCCTCGACGTCCGCGCTTGCCAGGTTCTCACCGGAGCGCGGGATGTAGAAGACCTGGTGCGACGAGCCGTCCAGGTACCACTCGCCGGGCGTGTCCAGCAGTGGCATGGCGTTCTCCACCGACGTCGGCGCCTCGGTGATCGACTGCCGGCCCACCAGCTCCACGGTCCGGCCGGACCCGTCCGTGCGCATCACCCGCTTGGTGGAGTTGTTCCAGCACGGCTGGGCCATCGTGATCGTGGTGCTGGTGATCGAGGCGACCGGGCAGCGCGGTTCGGTCCACGCGCCGAGGCCGCCTTTGTAGACGAACTCGACCTGGCTCTGGTTGGTCCAACTCGCCATCGGGTCGCCCGACGACGTCGTGTAGCCGGTGGCGGTCTGCTTGACGCTGACCGGCAGCGCGCCGGTGGCCCTGGTCGCCCGGGTGCCGTTGACGTAGAGCTGCCGGGTGGCCAGGCCGCTCGGGGCCGGCGCGGCCCAGATGTTCTTGCCGGCGTTGACCTGTTTCCAACCGGTGAGCTGGGCGCCACCGCTGATCACCGGGAAGGCGCCGGCCTCGGCCTGCCACGTGATGGTCCCGTTCGTGCCGGAGTCGGCCGCCGTGAAGGCGAGCGGCGCGGTGAGCCGGTAGTCGCCGCCGGCCAGGTTGACCGTGATCGGGCCGGCCGTCGACTGGTCAACGGCGCGCACCGCGCTCTGTGCCTTGGCGAGGGTCTGGAACGGGCTCGCGGCGCTGGTGCCCTGGTTGCCGTCGCTGCCACCGGGTGCGACGAAGAAGTTCACCGGGGCCGGTGCCGCAGACGCGGGCGCGGCGAGCGCCAGCCCACCGACACCCATCCCGGTAGTGCACAGCGCGACGGCCGCCATCGCGGCCACGGTGCCGCGCGGCCCTGTCAACCGTGACATGAGAGTCCCTTCTGCGAGAGCATCCGATGTTTGACGAACTTTTCGCCTGCTGGACCGAGGTGGATCGTGACAGATGTTCGGCCTGGACCAGGCTACAAACGTTTTCTTGTGGTCTACTCCACCTGACGTCTGACGTCAAGAATCATCCGATGAATACCCCTTGATCTATCATGGACAGGTGCCGGTCACGATCCGCGATGTCGCCGCAGCGGCGCGGGTGTCGGTGGCCACCGTGTCTCGCGCGCTCAGCTCGCCGCACCTGGTCAACCAGGTGACCAGGGAACGAGTGCTCGCCGTGGCCACGGAGTTGGGCTACCGTCCCAGCCCCGCCGCGCGCAGCCTGATCACCGGCCGCACCGGCAACATCGGGATCGTCGTGCCCGACCTGGGCAACCCGTTCTTCACCGGCGTGCTCAAGAGCGTCCAGGCGCGAGCCCGCGAGGCCGGCTACGCGGTACTGGTCGCCGACTCCGACGAGGACGCGGCGGCCGAAGAGGAACTGGTCCGGATGATGGCCAAGCAGGTGGATGGCGTCCTGCTCTGTTCGCCGGGCATCAAGGACGGCCTGATCACCGCGCTCGCCGAGAACCAGCCGCTCACCCTGCTCAATCGACGGATCCGCGGCATCGGCGCGACCCTGATGGATAGCGCGGGCGGCATGCGGCAGATCGTCGATCACCTGGCCGATCTGGGCCACGAACGTTGCGCGTACCTCAACGGCCCGCGCAACTCGTGGTCCAACCGGGAACGTCGGCGCGGCCTGCGCGCGGCGGCGCGGCAGCGGAACGTGGAGATCGTCGAACTAGGCCCGTTCCCGCCCCGCTACGACGGCGGCGTGCACGCGGCCGATCTCGCCGTGGCCGCGGACGTGACCGCGATCCTCGCCTACAACGACGTGATGGCGCTGGGTGTGCTGGCCCGCCTGCGTGACCTGGGCATCGACGTGCCCGGCCGGTTGAGTGTCACCGGGTTCGACGACCTGGTCTTCGCCGCGGTGTGCGCGCCGCCGCTGACCACGGTGGCCATGCCGGTCCAGGAGGCCGGCCGTCGCGCGGTGGACCTGCTGCTCGGCCAACTGGACCACAAGGAAACCGCCACCACGCAACTCGACCTGCCCACCCATCTGATCGTCCGCGCCACCACGGCCGCCCCGCCGACGCGCTGAATCCGCGTTATGCGGGATGCGCATGCGGCCGTACGGCGCCTTGACGCCCCGCTACAACTCCCAGTAGGAACAGAGCCACTGAGAGTTAGTAAGGAACCTTAACATATCGGGGAGCTGGCCGATGACCAACACGGACGAGCTGATCGTGGTCAAGCCGGTGCTGCGCGCCGACGCGCAACGCAACCGGCTGCGCATCCTGGAGGCGGCCAGGTCGGTGTTCGCGGAACTGGGCGCCGGCGCGTCGACCGAGGAGGTCGCCAGCCGGGCCGGCGTGGCCATCGGCACCGTCTTCCGGCACTTCCCGACCAAGCGGGACCTGCTGGCGGCGATCATGCTGGATCTGCGCGGCCGGCTCACCGAACAGGCCCGCATGCTCGCGTCGGAGGCCCATCCGGGCACCGCGCTGTTCGAGTTCGCCAGCGGTGTGGTCGAGCAGGCCACCACCAAGCGAACCGTGGTGGAGTTGCTCACCGGCGCCACCGGGCAGGCCGGCAGCCTCCAGCAGGCCGTGGAGATCCTGCTGGCACTGGCACAGGCCGCCGGCACGGTGCGGCAGGACGTGCGGGTCGCCGACGTGATGGCGTTGCTCGGCGCGGCCAGCCAGGGCGCGCTGCG
>WNGR01015673.1_pt1 | contig 13697 bp, 3 predicted proteins | sample 5407581 | NCBI WGS metagenome assembly WNGR01 (sample SAMN13153383, study PRJNA577476) | soil metagenome | isolation source: 80 cm soil or saprolite under Garry oak tree replicate 2 | place: USA:California | collected 2016-06-15 | reverse complement strand
TTCTCGACCACCCAGCTCACCCGCAGCGCCTGCCCGCTCATCGGCGTGCCGCTCGTGGTCAGGCTCGTGACCACGAGATCGGCGTACGGGATCGGCATGACGTCGACCGCGTTCGCCGCGCTGGCAGTGTTGTTCGCTTCGCTTCCGTTCTCGAACACCTCGTCCTTCGCGTCCGCCACCACGAAGAGCTTCAGGAAATGGCGCGACAGCGACGCCGGCAGCAGAACGCGCTCGCTGCGCGTATAGCTCTCGCCCGCCTGCATCGCGCCGGTGTGGGCGAATTCGCCCACGAGGAGATCGTCGCCGTTGCCGAGCACGGTGTCGCCGGAGAGCACGACGCGGTCGGTCCATTGCGAGGTGCGGCCGGCGCCCGTGCCCTGGTTGGTCACGGTCCAGGCCACGTCGATGCGCGCCGGGTCGTCGATGAGGAGCGCGGGCGCAGTGACATTGCTCACCCCCAGGTCCGCAAACGGCGACAGGGCAACCTCGGTGCTCGTCGCGCCAAGGTTGTTGGCAGTGGAGCGCTCGCCGATGCTCGCCGTGGCATTGGTCTGAACGAGCAGCCGATAGGCGCCCGAGGCACCGAGCGGCAATTGGACATCCGCTGCGGCGTCGTAGAATTCGCCCGGGTTGAGCGGCCCGTTTCGCGTGAGCGACGCGAGCACCGTGTCGGCGCCATCCACGACATCGTCGCGCGAGAGGATAATGTGGTCGGTCCAGCTGCCGGCGGCGCGGCCGCCGATGTTGGTCACCTGCCAGGCGACATGGATGGTGTCGCCTGAGTTCGCCGCCGCGGGGCCCGTGACCTGGGTTACCGTGAGATCCGGCCGCGTCACCGTCAACGTACCGGCCGAAAGCGCCTGGTTGTTGTTCTCGTTGGCGCGCTCATAGACGGTGTTCCCGGTATCGGTCTTCACCAACCAGCGGAAATTGCCGCCTTCGGCGAAATTGCCGGGAACGGTGAACGTGACGCTGCGCGGCACGCTTGCGCCGACGGCGAGGCTCGTCGTGACGCCGGCTGTCGCAACGAGCGTCTGCGTGACGCCGTTGTCGAGGAATATCTGGTCGGTCCACGGCGCCTGCGCCGCGGCTTGGCCTGTGTTGCTCTCGGTGTAGCTCACCGTCGCGGTCTCGCCGGGCGCGACGATGTCGGGCCCGGTGACGTCGGACACCTGCAGGTCGGCGACCGGCAGCAGGCTGATGCGTAGCAGCGTGATGCTCGCGGCGACGTTGTTGGCGGTGCGGCCGTCCTCCGCGACGGCGCCGTCCGAGGAGGTCTTGGCGAGGACGAAGAAATCCCCTTGCGCGTCCCTGGGCAGGGTGACCAGCGCGTGGCCGACGTAGTTCTCTCCGGGCGCCAAAGCGCCCGCGTGGGGCACCGCCGACGCCAGTATCGCGTCGGATGCATCGAATACGGCGTCCGTCGAAAGCACGATGCGGTCGTGCCACAGCGCCACGTTGGTGGCGATGTTGCCGATGTTGCGCACGCGCCAGCTGACGTCGATCGCGTCGCCGCCCTGCGCCGCATCGGGAATGCCCACCGCCTCCAGCGCGAGGTCGGCGAACGGCACGACGAGGCTGATCGGCTGAAGCGCGCTCAGGTTGTCCGCGCGCGTATCGGGCTCGAGCACCTCGGCGCCGCTGTCGGCGCGCACCGCGACGAAGTAGCTGCCGCTCGCGACGACGGGCAGCATAAGGATGCTGTCCTGGCTATAGGTCTGCCCCACCTGCAGGACGCCGCTGTGGCGGATCGTGCCGAGCACGATATCGTTCGCATTCCCGATGATGGCGTCGCTGGAGAGGATGATCTGGTCGTTCCACTCCGCCGAGGTCGCGGCCTGCCCGAAGTTGGCGACGCTCCAGGTCAGAGCGAGCGCGGTGCCCGGAACGCCGGTGGCGGGAACGGTGAGGCTCGTGACCCGCAGATCGGCGTAGACCTGCGCGGCGGACTGGACCTGCGCCAGCGCGGCGTTGTTGGTCTCCGCGTCGCCGGTGGCGTTGGTCTCGAACAAGGCGCCCTGGCCGGCGCTGTTCTGGTCGGTCGTGACTCGGATCTGGATCTCGCCCGCGCCGCGCACGCCGTCGGGTAGCCGGAAGTTGAAGCTGCGGTTGCGGAACTCGCCCGGACCGATCGGTCCCGCACCCGCCTGGTTCGGGTTGTAGGCGAGACTCGCGTCGAGCAAGGTCTGCCCGAGAGTCGCATTGGTGACGACGATGCGATCGTTGAATCCCGCCGGCGTGGGCACCGCGCCGTCGTTCCAGTCTTCCCACGACACGGTGATCAATCCACCGGCCTGGATCGTCGTTTGCTCGATGCGCAGGTTCCGCACGCGCAGATCCGGGCCGGAGGCGGCCGTGGCGCGTTCGCTGTTGTTGGTTTCGCCGGTATCCGCGGCGTTGTTTTCGAATACTTCCGCGGCGAAGTCGGTGTTGACGACGAACTCGAACTGTCCGATGCTCGCCAGGCCGGCGGGCCACAGGAAAGTGAAAGCGCGGTCGCTGAATCCCCCGGCGGCGAGCGCGCCGCTCACGGCGGGGTCGTAGCGAAGGCTGGCGTTGACCAGAGCCTGCCCGGTGGTGAGGTTGCGGACCACGAGGTTGTCGGTCCAGGCCTTCTCGACCGCCTTGTCGCCAAAATTGTTGACGCGCCAGTGCACGGTGACCGACTGGCCTGGCGTCCACGCCCCCGGCGGCTCCACGGAAAGGTTGCCGATGACGAGATCCGGATATGCCGCAAGCTGCGATTGCACGCTGACGGTCGCCGTGTTGTTGTTCTCGGCCTTGCCGGCCTGTTCGTTCACGACGTTCGTCACGTCGGCCGCTACTTGGAACGACAGCTCGCCCGCGCCGCGGTTGCCCTCGGGCAAGGTGAGCGTGATCTGCCGGGAGCGGCTCGCGCCGGGCTGTAGCGGGACGTTCCCTAGATCGTTGTAGTTCACCAGGAAATTGCCGACGATCTCGTTGCGCGCGGTGTTGCGCACCAGCACGCGGTCGAGCCAGGCGCCGTCGGCCGGCTGGTCGCCCGCATTGAACACTTCCCAGCTGACTTGTACCTGTCCGCCGGAAGTGAAGCCCGTTCCGACCGGCGTGACGGAAAGATTGCGCACCACGAGGTCCGGACCCGGCTCGGTGCCCAATCCGGTCAGGATGATCTTCGCGCTCAGCGGCGAAGGCGTGACGTTGAGCGCGTAGTTCACCGTGCCGGTGTTGAAGACCCATCCTTCGATCAGCAGGGTATAAGTGCCGGTGACGCCCAGCGTGATCACGTCCACGTCGGCCATGGTGCTCGAGCCGAATACCGTCTGCCCGAAAGGATTGAGCAGGCGCCAGGTCGTGTTGCCGTTGCTCAGAGACCTGACGTCGAAATAGTAGCGATCGCCGGCCGCGGCGTCGAAGCGGTACGCGTCGGTCTCGTTCGCCGGGTTGAGCTGTCCGCTCACCAGCGTGCCGGAAACGATCGCCGTCGCCTGCCCGAGATCGAGCAACCGGAAGCTGTAGCCGCCCACCGCGTCCGCGCTGCCGTCGACGATCAAAGTGTAGTCACCCGCCACCACGTCCAGGATCGAGGTACCGTTGAACGAGTCGGTGTTGGTGAAGGCGCGGTTGGCGACCACTGTGCCGCGCGGGCCGACCAAGGTCCAGTTGAGACCGGCGGTGGTCAGGGAGTCGAAATAGAGCCGCGTGGCTTCGGCGAGCGTGAAGGTGTAGAGGTCGCGCTGGCCGACGTGCGCGATGCTGCCCGACTGCGCGGCGCCGAGGACCAGCGGCACAGTCTCGTCGGTCACCTTCTGCACGTTGAAGCTGTAGTTGACCGTGCCGGTATTGAAGACGTAACCCTCTACCAGCAGCGTATACGTGCCAGTCGTGCCTAGCGTCAGCACGTCCACATCGCCCATGGTGCTTGACCCGAACACCGTGTTGCCGAACGGATCGAGCAAGCGCCAGGTCGTATTGCCATTGCTCAGGGTGGTGACATCGAAGTAATAGCGCTCTCCTGCTATAACCGCGAAGCGGTAGGCATCGCTCTCGTTCGCCGGGTTGAGCTGCCCGCTCACCGGCGTGCCGGGCACAAACGCCGCCGCCTGACTGAGATCGAGCAGCCGGAAGCTGTAGCTGCCCACCGCGTCGAGGGACCCATCCACGATGAGGGTGTAGTCGCCGGCCACCGCCTCGAAGATCGAGGTGCCGTTGAACGAATCGGTGCCGGTGAAGGCGCGGTTGGCGACCACCGTGCCGCGCGGGCCGGTCAAGGTCCAATTGAGATTGCTGGTGGTCAGCGAGTCGAAGTAGAGCAACTTCGCCTCGGCGAGCGTGAAGGTGAAGAAGTCGCGCTGGCCGGTGTGCGCGATGCTGCCCGACTGCGTGGCGCCGATCGCGAGCGGCGCGCTCTCGTCGGTCACCTTCTGCACGTTGAAGCTGTAGTTGACCGTGCCGGTATTGAAGACGTAACCCTCCACCAGCAGCGTATACGTGCCGGTAAAGCCCAGCGTCAGCACGTCCACGTCGCCCATGCCGCTCGGCCCGAACACCGCGCGGCCGAAGGGATCGAGCAAAAGCCAGGTGGTGTTGCCGTTGCTTAAACCGGTAACATCGAAGTAATAGCGCTCCCCGGCGACGACCGCGAAGCTGTAGGCATCGCTCTCGTTCGCCGGGTTGAGTACCCCGCTCACCGGCGTGCCCGACACGAGCGCCGCCGCCTGCCCGAGATCCAGCAGGCGGAAGCTGTAGCCGCCGGTAAAGCTGTTGTTCCCCGAGACGGTGAGCACGTAATCGCCCGCCACCAGGTCGAAGACCGAAATGCCGTTGAACGAGTCCGAGGCGGTGAAGCTGCGGCTCGACACCACCAGCCCGCGCGGACCGGTCAGCGTCCACACCACGTTTCCGTTGGCACTCAGCGAGTCGAAATACGCCCGCGTAGCGCCGGCCAGCGTGAAGGCATAGCGATCGAGCTCGCCCACCACTGCGATCGTGCCGGCCGTCGTGGCGCCGAGAACGAGCGGCGTGCCCGCGGGCAGCGGCGCCACCGGCACGTTGCCGCGCGGATCGACGTTGAAGCTGTAGCCGATCGTACCGGTGTTGAAGACGCGCCCCTCGATCAAGAGCGTGTAGCTGCCCGCGAAATTGAGCGTCGTCACCGCCACGTCGGCCATCGAGGTGGGCCCGAACACCACCCGGCCGAACGGATCGAGCAGCCGCCAGGAGACGTTGCCGTTGCTAAGGCTCAGCTGATCGAAAAAGAACTGGTCTCCGGCGTGGGCGCTGAAGCGGTAGCCGTCGGTCTCGTGCGCCGGGTTGAGCGTCCCGCTCACCGGCGTGCCCGGCACGAGGGGCGTCGCCTGCCCGAGATCGAGCAGCCGGAAGCTGTAGCCACCGACGATGTCGGCCACGGCATCGGCGATCAGGGTGTAGTCCCCGGCCACCAGATCGAAGATCGAGGTGCCCTCGAACGAGTCGGAGCTCGAGAAGGGGCGGCTGGCCACTACCGTGCCGCGCGGGCCGGTCAAGGTCCAGTTGAGGCTGCCGTTGTTCGTGAAGGAGTCGAAGTAGACCGATCTTGCCTCCGCCAGCGTGAAGGTGAAGAAATCCCGCTGGCCGGCGTGCGCGATGCTGCCCGTTTGCGTGACGCCGAGGTCGAGCGACAGGGTCTCGTCGGTCACCTTCTGCAGGTTGAAGCTGTAATTGATGCTGCCGGTGTTGAAGACCCGTCCCTCTATCAGCAGCGTGTAGGTACCGGTGAGGCCAAGGCCAAGCGCGTCCACGTCGGCCATGGAGCTCGGCCCGAATACGGTCTGCCCGAACGGATTGAGCAGGCGCCAGGACACGTTGCCGTTGGTGAGGCTCGTCACGTCGAAGTAGTAGCGCTCACCCGCCGTGACGCTGAAGCGATACGCGTCGGTCTCATTGGCCGGGTTAAGCTCGCCGCTCACCGCCGTGTCGAATGAATCGGAGTTCGAGAACGCACGGTTGGCGACCACCGTGCCGCGCGGACCAACGATCGTCCAGTTGAGGCTGCCGTTGTTGGTGAATGAGTCGAAATAGATCGACTTCATCTCCGCCAGCGAGAAAGTGAAGAAATCGCGCTGGCCCGCATGCGCGATGCTGCCCGATTGCATCGCTCCGAGAGCCAGCGGCGCGCTCTCGTCGGTCACCTTCTGCACGTTGAAGCTGTAGCTCTCCGTGCCGGCCTCGAAAAACCGTCCCTCCACCAGCAACGTATACGCGCCGGTGAAGTTGAGCGTGATGACCTCCACGTCATTGAAGAAGCTCGGCCCGAACACCACTTGGCCGAAGGGATCGAGCAGCCGCCAGGACGCGTTGCCGCTGCCCCCGCTCAGGCTCAACCGATCAAAGTAAAAACGCTCCCCCGCGCCGGCGCTGAAGCGGTACGCGTCGGTCTCGTTCGCCGGATTGAGCTGCCCGCTCACCGCGGTGCCGGGCACGAGCGGCGTCGCTTCTCCCAGATCCAGCAGCCGGAAGCTGTAGCCGCCGACCGTCTCGCCGACTCCATCGACGATCAGGCTGTAGTCGCCGGCCACCAGGTCGAAGGCCGCCGGCCCTCCCAGGTCGATCGAGTCGGAGCTGGTGAAGGGGCGGTTGGCCACCACCGTGCCGCGCGGACCGGTCAAGGTCCAGTTGAGATTGCCGTTATTGGTGAAGGAGTCGAAGTAGAGCGACTTCGCCTCGGCGAGCGTGAAAGTGAAGAAGTCGCGCTGGCCCACATGATCGATGCTGCCCGACTGCGTCGCCCCGATCGTGAGCGGCGCGCTCTCGTCGGCCACCTTCTGCACGTTGAAGCTGTAGCTCTGCGTGCCGGCCTCGAAGAAACGCCCTTCGACGAGCAGCGTGTACGCGCCGGTAAAGCCCAGCGTGAGCACATCCACATCGTTGAAGAAGCCCGGCCCGAACACCGCCCGCCCGAACGGATCGAGCAGCCGCCAGGTCGCGTTGCCGCTGCCGCCGCTCAGGCTCAGGCGATCGAAGTAGAAGCGCTCGCCGGCCGTAGCGCTGAAGCGATACGCGTCGGTCTCGTTCGCGGGGTTGAGCTGCCCGCTCACCACGGTCCCCGGCACAAGCGTCGTCGCCTGCCCCAGATCGAGCAGCCGGAAGGCATAGCCGCCCACGCTGTCCGCGCTGCCGTCGACGATCAGGGTGTAGTCGCCCGCGACGAGATCGAAGATCGCGGTGCCGTCGATGGCGTCGGAGTTCGTGAAGCTGCGATTCGACACGACCGCCCCGAGCGGACCGACCAGCGTCCAGAGGAGGCTGCTGTTCACCAGAGAATCGAAGTAGATCGACTTCGTTTCGGCGAGCGTGAAGGTGAAGAAGTCGCGCTGGCCGACGTGCGCGATGCTGCCCGACTGCGTCGCTCCGATCGTGAGCGGCGCGCTTTCGTCGGTCACTTTCTGCACGTTGAAGCTGTAGCTCGCCGTGCCGGTTTCAAAGAAGCGCCCCTCGATCAGCAGCGTGTACGTGCCGGTGAAGCTCAGCGTCAGCACGTCGATGTCGCCCAGGAAGTTCGGCCCGAACACCGCGCGGCCGAACGGATCGAGCAGCCGCCAGGTCGCGTTGCCGCTGCCGCCGCTCAGGCTCAGGCGATCGAAGTAGAAGCGCTCGCCCGCCGTGACCGCAAAGCGATACGCGTCGGTCTCATTGGCAGGATTGAGCTGCCCGCTCACCACGGTCCCCGGCACGAGCGGCGTCGCCTGCGCGAGATCGAGCAGCCGGAAGCTGTAGCCGCCGGTAACGCCGTTGATTCCCGCGATGGTGAGCACGTAATCGCCCGCCGCCAGATCGAAGATCGGGGCGCCGTCGAACGAGTCGGAGTTGGTGAAGGCGCGGTTCGACACTACCAATCCGCGCGGACCGGTCAGCGTCCACACCAGGTTTCCATTGTTGGTCAGCGAATCGAAATACACCCGCGCGTCGCCGTCGAGGGTGAAGCTGTAGCGATCGAGCTCGCCCACCACGGCGATCGTGCCGGCCGTAGTCGCTCCGAGAACGAGCGGCGTGCCGGCGGGCAGCGGCGCCACCGGCACGTTGCCGCGCGGATCGACATTGAAGCTGTAATTGGCGAGGCCGGTGTTGAAAACGCGTCCTTCGATCAGGAGCGTGTAGCTGCCCGCGAAGTTGAGCGTGGTCACCGCCACGTCGTTCATGAAGCTCGGCCCGAACACCGCTCGGCCGAACGGATCGAGCAGGCGCCACGACACGTTGCCGTTGCTCAAACTCAGCTGATCGAAGAAGAACTGGTCTCCGGCGGCGGCGCTGAAGCGGTAAATATCGGTCTCGTTCGCCGGGTTGAGCTGCCCGCTCACCGCCGTGCCCGGCACGATCGGCACCGCCTCCCCGAGATCGAGCAGCCGGAAGGCGTAGTTGCCGACGGCGTCCGCATTGCCGTCGACGATCAGGGTGTAGTCGCCGGCGACCAAGTCGAAGATCGAGCTGCCCTCGAACGAGTCGGAGCCCGAGAAGGGGCGGTTGGCCACCACCGTGCCGCGCGGACCGATCAAGGTCCAGTTGAGGTTGCCGTTGTTGGTAAAGGAGTCGAAGTAGACCGATCTTGCCTCGGCCAGCGTGAAGGTGAAGAAGTCGCGCTGGCCGGATTGGTCGATGCGTCCCGCCACGATGCCCGGGGCGACCGGGCGGATCAGCGCGTCGTTGAGATGCCCGCTTGCATCCGCGAGCCGCTCGCCCGTGCCCTCGTTCGCCTTCAGATAGACGACGAGGCCCGCTTCGCTGCCCGTCAGCTCGAGGTCTTTTGCCGACGCGATCTCGGCCCCCGTGCGCGCTACGCTCCACAAGCGAATTTCGTCCAGCGTGCCTTCGAAATTGGCGAAGTCGGTAGAGGTCTCGAGCTGGCGCCCGATGAACAGCGGGTTGGCGTTCGACGGCGCAAGAGCCGTGCTCACCGCCGCGCTTGCGCGCTCGACGCCATCGACATAGAGCCGCATTTGGCCCGTGACGCGATCGACCGTCGCGGCCACGTGCCGCCACTGGCCCACGCCGATCAGCCCCGAGGCGGTGCTGACGGCGCTGCCGGCCGTAGCGACATGCAGGGAGCCGTTGGAGTTGAGCCACAGGGAATAGGTACGCTCGCCCACGACCCCGCTGCTTTTGTAGAACAGAGGCATCCAGGTATTGGCGAACCGATCGACCTTGACCCAGGCTTCCATGGTCACGTTCTGCCTGAGGTCGATCGACGCATCGTGCGCGACCTCGGCATACTGCAGACCGTCGAGCTGCAAGCCGCCACTCAGCTTTCCGGCGGTCCACTTCGGCTCCATGCCGCTCGACTGCCCGAACGCCACGGCGGTCGCGTCGTCCGTCACCTTCTTCACGTTGAAGCCGTAGCTGATTGCGCCGGCGTTGAAGACACGCCCCTCCACTAGCAGCGTGTAGGTGCCGGTAAAGCCCAGCGTCAGCACGTCCACGTCGCCCATGAAGCTCGGCCCGAACACCGCGCGGCCGAACGGATCGAGCAGCCGCCAGGACACGTTGCCGTTGCTCAGGCTCGTGACATCGAAGTAATAGCGCTCACCTGCCGTGACGCCGAAGCGGTAGATATCGGTCTCGGTCGCCGGGTCGAGCTGCGTATTGACGGGCGTGCCCGGCACGAAGGCCGTCGCCTGCCCGAGGTCGAGCAGCCGGAAGGCGTAGCTCGCGACGGTGTCGCCGACCCCGTCCGCGATCAAGGTGTAGTCCCCGGCCGCGAGGTCGAAGATCGACGTGCCCTCGAACGAGTCGGAGCTCGAGAAGGGGCGGTTGGCCACCACCGTGCCGCGCGGACCGATCAGGGTCCAGTTGAGGCTGCCGTTGTTGGTGAAGGAGTCGAAGTACAGCGACTTCGCCTCGGCGAGCGTGAAGGTGAAGAAGTCGCGCTGGCCGGCATGGTCGATGCGCCCGGCGATCATCCCGCTCGCCGCGCCGAACACATTGCGGATGAGCGCGTCGTTGCCCTGCCCGCTCGCATCGACGAGCCGCTCGCCCGTGCCCTCGTTCGCTTTCAGGTAGACCGCAAGGCCCGCTTCGGCGCCGGTCAGCTCGAAATCCTTCGCGGCGACGATCTCGACCGCGCTGCGCGCCACGCTCCAGACGCGCACCTCGTCGAGCGCGCCCTCGTACTTGATCACGTCTTCCGTCGAAGCCCCGAGCAGCAGCGCGTTGGTGTTGGAGACCGCCGCGGCGGCGCGCACCGCTCCGCTCGCGCGCTCCACGCCATCCAGGTAAATGCGCATCTGGCCGCTCGCGCGATCGATCACCCCCGCCACGTGATGCCACTCGCCCGCCTGGATCAACCCGGCTGCGGTACTGATCGTTTGATCGCCGCCATCGCCAGTGGACAAATGCACGAAGCCGGCCGAGTTCAGCCACAGGGAATAGGTGCGCTGGTTGCCATTGCCGTTGCCCTTGTAGAAGAGCGGCATCCACGTGCTGGCAAAGCGGTCCACCTTGACCCAGGCTTCCATCGTCACCGACTGAGCCAGATCGATCGAGGCGTTGTGCGCCACTTCGCCGTAATGCGCGTCGTCGAGGACAAGCGCGCCGCCGAGCTGCCCTGCCGTCCACCTGGGCTCCGTGCCGCTCGATTGCCCGAGCACGACGGCCCTCGTCTCGTCCGCGACCTTCTGCAGGTCGAAGCTGTAGTCCGTGGTCCCGCCGTTGAAGAACCGCCCTTCGACCAGCAGCGTGTAACTGCCGTCGAAGCTCAAGGTGGTGACGTCTCTGTCGGCCATGAACTCGGGCCCGAACACCTGGCGGCCGAACGGATCGAACAGCCGCCAGGAGGTCTGGCCGTTGCTCAGCGACTTCAGGTCGAAGAAGAAGCGCTCGCCGGCCACCGCGCTGAAGCGGTAGAAATCGGTTTCATTGGCCGGATTGAGCTGACCGCTCACCGGGGTCCCCGGCGCGATGTCGGTGGCGCGATTCAGGTCCAGCAGGCGGAAGCTGTACGCGCCGGTGGTGTCGAGCACGCCGTCGACGTTCAGCGTGTAATCGCCCGGCGCGAGACTGAGGACGGGGTTTTGCTGCTCGAAGGAATCCGAGGCGGTGAGGCTCCGATTCGAGACCTCGGCGCCCCTGGGGCCCGTCAGGCTCCAGTTGATGTTCGAGTTGTTGGTGAGCGAATCGAAAACGATGCGGGCATTGGTGTCCAGGGTGAACCCGTAGCTGTCGATCTCCCCCGGAACATCAAGCGCCCCGTCGACTCTTATGGCGCCCGGATTGGCGTCCGCCGAAAGCAGAACGCGCGGCTCGAGCGCCTCGAACCGGATCGGCGTGCGAAATGGGATGACTTGCGCGGCGGTTGACGGTGACCGGGGCTTGGGGCGTTGCGCCCAGCGCTCGCCAAAAAGCTTGCGCAGCGCGCCCGCCAAGCGCGTCAGTGCGAAGTTCTTGCTCTCGTTTCGCGCGCGCTTGCCCTGCGCCGGCAGCGCACGCTCCTTCCCCGAAGATGCCGCCACTTCCCTCCCTTTGGCCGGCCAGGAACGGCCTGAGCCACAACTCTCAACAACGGGGCAGGTTTTTTAGGAATTATGCCGATGTCTTACGCCCATCCTACTTGCCAGTTCTTCGGGCGTCAACGGGCGCGTAGCTTAAAATCGCTTGCGCGCTTTCCAGTTCGGCTTTTTTCGAAAGCCTTCCAGGGGTTAGCGAAGCCTTCTCACGCGCCCCTCACCTCGCAGAAAGGAAGTGCACGGATGTTCTGGTTCGTCGAATTACACGGGGGTCGTCTCGCCGCGCTGCTGAGCGCCTTCTTTCTCACCGCGTTGTCGTTCGCCTCCTATGCCGCACCGCACGCCGATGTGCGCTCGGTGCTCGAGCACAAGCCCAGGCCATCGATCCAGGCCGCCGATCTCGCAAAGCAGATCCACGCGCGGACCAACGAGGAACGCGCAAAGCACGGCCTCTCGTCGCTCGCCTGGGACGAGGCGCTCTCCAGGATCGCCGCGAGGCACAGCCGCGACATGGCGACGCGAAAATACCTCGGCCACGATTCCCCGAGGGGCAGGGTTTTACGCTATCGCCGGGTCGGGCTATACCTGCCGCATCCGCGTCAGCCGCACCACCTACGGCGGGGCCGAAAACATCGCGCTCAACCACCTATACAACTCGGTTACGACGGTGAACGGTGTCGCGTACTACGACTGGAATTCATCCGAGAAAATCGCGGGAAGAGCACTCGAAGGATGGATGAAAAGCCCCGGGCACCGGAAAAACATCCTCACGCCCCATTGGAAGCGCGAAGGCATCGGGGTCGAGATCAGCGCCGACGATAAGGTCTACATCACGCAGAATTTTTGCTGAATGGGACGCTCGGACGAGCGCAGATCTCCCGGTTATTTCTCCGGCGACGCGCCGTAGCGGGCCTTCTACTCCTTCACCGGATCCTGCGATGCGAGCAAGTCGGTGTCGGTCGAGAGGGAGATTTTCCACATCTCTCCCTTCGGACAATTCTTCTTATCTTTATAGGGGTCCTGATCCCCGCCCCCGACACCATGGAGCACATTGAAGAAATACATCGCCTTCACCTTGAGGCCGCCGATCTCCACGAGCAGGGTGGAGCGGTCCTGGCCGAAATAATCCGGCGCTGGATGATAGCCATAATAGCCGCCTCCTTCATCTTGCAATGTCCCGTGCCCCGGGCCCTGAAGGACGCTAGTCTTCGCGGCCTTGAACATTTCATCCGTTAGCTGCTTTGGTGTGAGGCGCTCTTGCTTCTTGAGGTATTCCCACACGGTTGTTACCGGGCTTATCGCGTTAACCGCAGATCCACTCGGAATCGGCGGATTCTCGATCAGATGGCAGACACCGATAGTTCGATCGGTAGTCGCGTTCGCTTGCTTCGCTTGTGAGGCTTGCGCAATCACGACTGGGGTGTACTGCGGCGGCATGTCTGGCATGTCCACGACAAGCATGATCATCTCCTTCCCCGAAGCTGAGATTCAGTGAATCTAATCGAGCAGTTCCCGCATAGCTGGTTGCAGTTCACCGCTAATCAACTGACAAGTCCCCTCAAGTGTCGTTAGCGCAGACGCTGTCTCCGCTGGTAACAGCCGTCTCCTACTTTTCAGGCAGCGCCCCGTAACGGGTCTCATACTCCTTCATGAGCTGCTGCATCAGCTCGCTCAGGCGCTTTGCCGCAAAGGGTGAGAGCACGATGCGGTGGTTGAGCTCGATATCGAGAGCGTCCTGCGACCCGCGCTCCCAGGTCTTGTTCACCCCGAAATTGAGCACCACTTCCTCGCGCGTGCTGTTGGCGTTGCAGAAATTGGCGTACGAGCTGCGAAGATTGGTCGTGTCCCACTTCATGTTGGGGCGTGCCTGCTGCGTCGCGGGCTGGCTCGCTTTGGGTTCGGCTGGCTTGGCCATCGCTTCTCCTCGGTTACATGAATTTGAATTTTATAGGAACGAGCGCGGGTCGGAACGCCCCGCCGCAAGCGCCTCGCCTTCAACAAACGGCAGTTTCAGTCGATCGTGGACGATGACCCGATCGGAGGAATTCAACCCCCGTCGACAGACTGGAATACTCGTGAACGTCCGCGCTACAGCTCGCTGCTCGGCCGGTTCAAGGTAATCTTCAACCCCGTCTGCTGCACGAGATCCTTCTGATTGGCGGACTTGCCTATCCCCAGGAACTCAGCCAGCCAACCGCCCCTTCCTTTGCCCTTGTCTTTCTTCTTCGTGTCGCCTTCATCGGC
>WNGR01012608.1_pt1 | contig 13699 bp, 10 predicted proteins | sample 5407581 | NCBI WGS metagenome assembly WNGR01 (sample SAMN13153383, study PRJNA577476) | soil metagenome | isolation source: 80 cm soil or saprolite under Garry oak tree replicate 2 | place: USA:California | collected 2016-06-15 | reverse complement strand
GCCACGTGATCGCGGTGCGGCTGAGCGCGGACATCCGCTGGCGGCCGAGTCATGCCCGTTGAGCCAGCAGCGGATGTTGGCCTCACGGATCAAGGCGCCCGCCCGGAAGCCCGGCGATCCGCAATGCATCGCACATCTTTTCGCGATACGACGGCGCGAAGCACCACATTTTGTAGTAAGCGTCCGCTTCGCGCACCGTGAAACCAGGCTTCAATCTCAGCAACGTCGCCACGTGCGCCGTGGCTTCGTTCGTCCGGTCGAGGAACGGCAACGTGTAGGCCATGTGCAGATGGCTGATCCATAACTGCTCGACATAGGCTTGGCGGAAAGCGTCAAACGCCTTTGCATAGTCTCCACGCGCAAAGGCTCGTTTTGCGAACGCCCACCACCACCAGCGGGGTGTGCCGGGGCCCGTCAACGCTATGCCTTTTTCAGCGAGCGCCACACCCTCGTCCCAGAAACCCGCATACGCCATGAGGTTGCCGAGCGGCCCGAGATTTTGCGGATCGTTGGGGTTGAGCTCGATCGCGCGCATCGTCTCGATGCGAAGCAGATCGGGTTGGCCGGCCATCCAGGCGGCACGGGCGACGAGTCCACGCACGAATGCGTCGTTCGGTGCAATCTCGACGGCGCGGTTTGCCGCTTCAACCGCGAGGTCGGCGAGATAGAGGCGCTGCTCGACGCTGCCAATCTCTCCGCTCCGCGAGGGAAAGCCCCAAGTCCTCTGGCTATTGAATACGAGAACGAGAGCGGCCCACGCAGCCGCGTTTCGCGGCTCATCGCGCGTGAGCCGTTCCAGGCACTCGCGCGCTTTTGCGACAGGCTCAAGAATGGTTGCGTCTGTCGGAATTCCGATCACGCCCTGGACGATGCACTCATAGGGCGTCAGCTCCGCGCTCGGCTTGTTCTGGATGCGCCTGTATTCGGCGGCGCCGATAGCTCCCCAATAGCTGCCGATCATGGCGCTTGCCTGCCCGGACAGCTCATCCTGAATCGCAAGCAGGTTGGAAGGGGTCACGTTTACCTTGAAGGTCTTGCTCCAAACCTGCGCGCCGGTTCGCGTGTCGGACAGATGAATGTCGATGCGCGTTAACTCACCGTCTTGCCGTAGATTGCCCTCGACAAGGTAATCCACGCCGAGTGCACGGCCAATGTTGGCCGAGCTTTCAAAACGGTCCTTATAAGATCTGGTCACGTTTCGGGTGAGAACCCGCAACTCGCCGAAGCGGCCAAGCGCAGAGACGATTTGCTGTGTCAGGCCATCGGCAAGCGTATGGCTGCCGACGCTGGCGTCCGTCTCAAAAGGCCAGACGGCTACAGTCGGCCCTGCCGAAGAATCCCCCGCGACTTGGGCGGCCTGCTCCGGCAACACGATCATGTAGCCGCGGCGGGCGACGGTACGAACAAGGTTGCGGCCGGACTCGCCGAGCAGGCGACGGATATCGGAGATGCACTGTGTGAGAGAATCCTCAGTGACCGTTAAGCCCGGCCAATTGGTGGCCAATAATTCGTCCTTGGAAACGACCCTTCCGGCGCTCTTCACGAGATGCCGGAGCACGTCGAACGATCGATGCCGCAAATCGACGCGCGAGCCGGTCCCGTCGCGCAATTCCTCCTGCCGAAGATCGAGGGTCAAATCGGCAATCTGGACCAGATCCGGAGTGCTCAGGCCGCCTGGTCTGACGTCTTGAGGACGAATATTCACTTCCTGCTCCGGTATCGGACGAATTGTTTGGCTTTGCAGCAAGACTGCACCCGGCCGATTGCGCTTGCAAGCACGATAGCCCCCGTGGGGACTGCTCAGATTTCAGAACAGTTTCGGACTAATTCATCGTGATTTCAGGACGGCCGGCTGTCGGCTGCCTATGAATTCACCCTCACTGATTGCGGAAATGTGACCCGAAAAAGCCCTTCAAAGCGCGGGCGACGCGGATCGCGGATGTATCGAGGAGTTCATGATGGTCGGGTGGGTTGTGTTGATCACCGGCGGATTGACGGGCATTGGACGCGCCGCTGCCATCGCTTTCGCGAGGGAAGGCGCGATCGTGGTTGTGGCGGGGCGACGCGAGGAAGCCGGCGCGGAGCTCGTCCGGCAGCTCCGCACGTTCGGTCCGGAAGCCGAGTTCATCAAGGCGGACGTCCGCAACGAAGATGACGTTCACGCGATGATCGACAAGACCGTCGCGCGGTTCGGTCGCCTCGACATCGCCGTCAACAATGCGGGCACAGAGGGCACTCCTGGTCCCGTGACCGAGCAAACCCCGGAGACCTACGCGGCGACCTTCGACACCAACGTGCTCGGCGTGCTCCTCTGCATGAAGCACGAATTGCGCGTGATGCGATCGCAGGGCTTCGGTAACATCGTCAACATCTCATCCACCATGGGCAGCCGTGGCGCCCCGAACGCGTCGCTCTACGTGGCCAGCAAACATGCCGTCGAAGGGCTGACCAAATCCGGCGCCTTGGAGGCTGCTGTTTTCGGCGTGCGCGTCAACGCCGTTGCGCCCGGACCGGTCGAGACCGCCATGCTCGATCGTTTCGCTGGCTCCAGCGATCGCAAGGCGGGATTGCTCGCAGGTATTCCGCTTCGGCGAGCAGGCAAGCCCGAAGAGCTTGCGGACTCGATACTGTTCCTCGCGTCCGACAAAGCCTCGTTCATCACGGGCCAGATCATCAGCGTCAACGGCGGAAGGACCGCCAGTTGATCGGCGCGGCTGCCATCTTTCTATCAACCCTCACAAAAGGAAGTCGATCAAGTCAAAGAAACTCGAAGGCAAGACTGCACTCGTCACCGGCGCTTCTCGTGGAATCGGTGCGGCCATCGCCAAGCGGCTCGCCGCTGACGGCGCCAGGGTGGCGATCACCTACAGCAGGGGCGCGGATGCCGCGGCCTCCGTCGTCAAGGCGATCGAGGGCGCGGGCGGCAAGGCAATCGCGATCCAGGCGGATGCCACCGATCCCAGGGCAGTACAGGCCGCGGTCGAGAAAACGGTCAGTGCGCTCGGCAAGCTCGATGTGCTCGTTAACAATGCGGGGACCGCGATCCCCAAGAAGTTCGAGGAGACCACGCTGGAGGAACTGGATCAGGTGATCAATCTCAATATCCGGGGTGTCTTCATCGCCACGCAGGCCGCGCTCAAGCAGATGAACAATGGCGGCCGCATCATCTCGATCGGTTCATGCGTCGGCGAGCGCATGATGACGCCGGGACTGGTGCCTTACTCGGCGACGAAAGCCGCGATCCGGATGTTCACGCAAGGGCTCTCGCGCGAGGTTGGCGACCGTGGCATCACCGTCAACAACATACAGCCCGGACCGATCGATACCGATCTCAATCCCGCCGCCGGCGATTGGGCGACCCCGCAGAAGGCCGCCACGGCCCTCAATCGCTACGGCAGGGTGGAGGAAGTGGCGGCGCTGGTCGCCTTCGTCGCCAGCCCCGAGGCGTCCTACATTACCGGCGCGAACCTTACGGTCGATGGCGGCACCAACGCCTGATTGATTGCTCAGGGTGGCCCCGACAGTGCCAGTCCAGGCCGCCCCGCCTGTGAAAGCAGAATATCGACGTCGGTCGTCGTCGATGTCTGCCAGCGTTCACATCAACGGAAGTCGCCAACCTACCTGCGATTAAGCCGACACTTGGTCGACTGATCCCGATTCACTAGTCCAAGCCTACCTAAGTATGGTCACTTCATACCTGCGCGCGATGGCGCCGACCAAGGGCTTGGTGTTACCGGTACATCCAGAGTGAAAAGCAACGGAACCGGCCCTGCGAGCCGGCAGTTGCGGGGCAAGGCCGGCGGCGTAGCGCCCGCCAGCCTTTCTCCAGATCTAGCCGCGCTTTGCCGCTCAATGCTTACTGCCACAGTTGGTGCAGAGAGCACGCCATGAGAAACATCGCCGATCTCCTAATGCGGTTCTGGCAGGGAAGCCAGCCCGCGCCCAATACGCAGGTTGCGGCTATGGCTGGAAACCGAGATCGATCCAGCATGGCTGATTTTGTCCGGATCCTGCAGGCCTACGATCAAGCCCAGTAGGGCAGGAGTTAGGGGCGACCGCGTCAGTCCGTGGTACGGACGTCCGAGCAAACCAAATGCGGCGGTCAATCAGTCTTCATGCGGCGAGCCCGTTCGAACTGAACCAGGTAAGGAGATGCCGCAACGGCGTCGCATCCTAGCTCTTAGCCTGTATTCCTGACCGCCTCAGCTAGCATGGCGTAAAGCTGACGCTTGCTGAGCTCTTTGGGCTGCCGTTTCTCTCGTGGTTTCGACACCTTCTTACCTACCGCGCGGGCACAAGCGGCGGACAACGGCGGCCTTCGCTTTGGTACCGACCTTATCTGGGGTTTTGCAGTTGATGCCTTGTGACCACGTTTCAGGTCCAAACGAGTCAGCAGCCCGCAGACCGCGTTACGACTACACCCGAGACGGCGCGCGATGTGCGTGGCGCTGTGTCCTAAGGACCAGAGTTCTTTCAGCAGCGCCAGCTCTCTGTCATCCCAGCTCATGGCGATACTATAACGCCGGCTGGCAATTACTGCCTAGTCTAGTCTTCGTCTGGCTCGCGCACGACCGGTGGATCTTCCTCTCCTTCCTCTTCGTCGTCCTCGTCGTCTTTTTCTCCTCCAAATACCCGTGGCCGGATACAAAGTCTGAGATGCGATCGTGGCGCAGTTCGGACATCGTAAGTTCCATAAGTAGCTTGTCCGCATAGGGTCACTTTCGGACACCGCACGAGCAACGGCGAAGGTCCGCTTCGTGGTCAGACCGGTCTTGCTCTGGCTGACGCCTCCACCTGTCCTCTCAAAAGCTGATGCTTGGCCCTAGGTTTCCCCACCCTTGACCGGCGTGTAGATCACGAGCTTCAGCGCGGGATCGTCATTGGCCTGAAAGCTCGTATGCTCGAAATGCAGCACGCCCTTGGTGGGATGGGACATAACATCGCCAAACACATTCACGGATGACAGGCTGCTACCTGCAAACTTCAACCAATCCACCCATACCGTTGCCGGCATACGTGGAGCCCACGCCTCCCGATCCGGGCGCTGCGCTGGACCGTTCAAGTCTGCATCCTCGCGCCACCGGCCGGCATCCGGCCTGGCCGCATATGATCTGCCCCGATGCCTGAGGCGTTGATGGCGCGGATTCGACCTTCTTTCGCTCCGTATCCCGCTTGGCCGCATCCTCGCGCGCGGCCGGCTTCTTGTCCTGCGCTTTCTCGCATTCGTTGTCGTCGTTGACGCGATAGCCGCTGCGACAAGCGATCTTCACGCAAGCGTCGCCGTCCGCCTTGAAGCCGTGATCGCACACCAGCGGGCAAACGCGACCCGTCTTGGCCTTGATCACGTCGAGCGTCTCGAAGCTCGCCAGCTTCGCATCCAGCTTCGTTCCGGCATATTTGTTGAACTGCGCGAGAGAACGCTGCGATGTCGCGTTCCAGTCGCCTTCACCAGAGGACGTCAGACATCCGACGCGCCGCAGCTCCGACTGGACCAACTTCGCCGTCTCTTGCGGAGAGAGAGACGGTTGCGAGGGGGCCGGCGCGAGCGCTGCGACCTTCTCGCCGCCCTCGTTCTTGTCCTTCGCCTCGGCCGCCTGCTTCTGTGCCGCCAACTCGGCGGCGGCCTTCTCATTTGCAATCTTGTCGGCGAGTGCCTTCTCTGCGGCCTGCTTTTCGGCAACCGCCTTGGCTGCGGCAGCCTCGGCCTCCTTGCGCCGTTGCTCGGCAGCGGCGGCCTTGGCCTCCTCGACCTGCTTTGCCTTTTCGGCGGCAAGACGGGCGTCCTCGGCCGCCTTGGCGGCGGCAGCAGCCTTGTCTTGCTCCGCCTTTTTGGCGCGGTCGGTCGCAAGGCGGGCCTTTTCATCCTCGGCCTGCCGAGCCTTCTCGGCAGCGGTGGCCCGTGCTTCCTCGGCTGCGATCCGGCTCAGCTGCACCTTGGCGAGACTGGCGTAGAAGCCCTCAGGATATTGCGCGAGGAAAGCGGTCCAGACCTCTCGATTGCCAACCTGAAGAGCCAGCTCGTAGTCCCGGCGGACGGCATCCTGTGGGCTTGCCTGCGGTCCCGCGGCAGCGGCTGGTTTTGCCGGGACCAGCGCGACATCCTCGCCACCGAGCGAGCCGTAGACATAGGGTTCCTGCCGGTAGCTCGTGTTCTTCAACACGTCGTCGCGCACGAAGCCGAATGCCTTGCGCAGATCAAGACCGGGTGTCGGCAATCGCTCGACGAGCGATGTCGCAAATGGGCTGTTCCTGGAATCGCCGTCCGAAGCCGTCGAGCCTGCCTTCGCGGCGAACGCGATCATCGTGTTCGGACTTGTCGGCTCGACCTTGGCAAGGCCGCGCCCGATCGCGCGCGCGGCGACCGTACGCTTCATCGTCCTGGCGAAGGGGTTATCGCGGCAGGCGTCCAGAATGACGAGCCGAAGCTGCTTCGCAGGCTCGACAGCGAACAGCGCACGGTCCAGCGCCACGGTCTCGTCGAGAACGTCACTGTCGGTCTCCAGCGCCGCATCGGTCGGGATCAGATAATTGGCCCCGTCCAGCTCGATGCCGTGACCGGCGTAATAGATGACGGCAACCTCGGCATCTCGCGCCCGTGCGCCGAACTCGCGCAAAGCCTTGCGCATCTCAGCGGCATTGAGATCGGTCTTGATGTCGGTTGAGTCGAACCCGACGTTCTTGAACATGCCACCGACCAGGGCGGCATCGTTCACCGGGTTGGCAAGCCTCGGTACGCTCTTGTAGGCGGAATTGCCAATCACCAGCGCGACGCGCCGCTCGGCATGAGCCGAACCGCAGGTCAGCCAGATTGAAAAGAGCAATACCAGCCAGCGAAAGGCGCCCATTTCAGCCCCGAACAAGATGTGCGCAGCGTAAGGGGAACCTGCCGAAACGCAAGCACCGGCTCTGTGATGTCGATCACTCTACGACATGCCATGACTGCTGTGGGCCACAGCGCTTCCGCTTGGTCCCATCCACACCGGCCCTTGCATCCTAAACCAGCGTGTAGATCACAAGCTTCAGCGCGGGATCGTCATTGGCCTGAAAACTCGTGTGCTCGAAATGCAGCACACCCTTGGTGGGATGCGACATGGTCTTGCGCCCCGAGGCAGTGCTGCGGATTTCGTGCGCTTCCCACCATTTGACGAATTCCGGACTGTCCTGCCGCAGCCGCGTCAGCAATTCCGCGAAAGCGGGATCGCCAGCCCAGACGTCATGGGTGGCACGGAACATCGCGACCATGCCTTTGGCCACGTCGGCCCAACCCGCGCCGTAAGCCTTTCGCGTCTGCTTGTTGGTCATCATCAGGAGCAGCGTGTTGCGATCCTCCTCGGGAAGCCGACCAAACGCAAAAACCTCCTCGGCGGCGTCGTTCCAGGCCAGCACGTCCCAGCGCCGTCCGACGATGTAGGCCGGTTGAATCAAGCTCTCGATCAGCCGCAGGATCGGCGGCGGCACGATCTCGCGTGTGAAGGGGCGCCTGTCGCCGTCGCGCGCCAGCGCCTTGAGATGGGCATGCTCGGTCTTTGTAAGACGAAGCGCGCGGGCCAGCGCATCGACGGTGGTGACCGACGGGCTGACCGTGCGGCCCTGCTCGAGGCGGATGTACCAGTCGACCCCGATGCCGGCGAGCTGCGCGACCTCTTCACGGCGCAGGCCGATCGTGCGCCGCCGCTGGCCAGCGGGAAGCCCGACGGTCTTCGGTGACAGCTTTTCGCGGCGGGACCTGAGGAAGTCCCCGAATTCGACGCGGCGTGGGTCAGCCATGATGAATGCCTCGATGGAGGGTCCGCAGAATACTAGGATAATACCAGGCCTTCCTGCCTCTGCAAAGGCGGCGCATATGCACTTCACCCGACTTTGAGGTGAACATCATGAAAGCTGCCATACTTAAATCCTTCGGATCGCAACTCGCGATCGAGAATGCCCCGGAACCGGTGCTCGGCACCGGCGAGGTCATTGTCGACGTCGTCGCCACGCGCGTGCTGTCCTACATGAACGAGGTCTTCAGCGGCGAACGCAACTATGCGCTCGATCTGCCGGTCATCCCGGGCCCGGGCGGCATCGGCCGGGTGCGCGCGATCGGCCCGGACGCAACCAAGCTCGCGGTCGGCGACTGGGTGTTCTGTGACCCGACGGTGCGTTCGCGCGACGACGCCACTGCGCCCGACATTGCGCTGCAAGGACTCACGGCCCCCGGTGCCGGCGGCATGCGCCTGCAAAGGCACTTTCGCCATGGCTCGTTTGCCGAGCAGATGCGGGTGCCGACCGAGAACGTCAAACGCCTCGGTGCGATCACGTCCGAGGAAGCCACGCAATGGTGCGCGCTGGGGACGCTGCTCGTACCCTATGGCGGCTTCCTCGCCGCAAAGCTCCAACCCGGCGAGACTGTGCTGGTGAGCGGGGCCACCGGCAATTTCGGCAGCGCGGCGGTGTCGGTCGCACTCGCAATGGGCGCGGCCTGCGTCGTCACGCCGGGCCGCAACGAGAAGATTCTCGCCGATCTCGTCCGCCGCTTCGGCGCGCGGGTGAAGCCGGTGAAGCTCACCGGCAATGAGGACGATGACCGCGAGACCATGAAGCGCGCGGCACCAGGGCCGATCGACTGCGTGTTCGACATCATGCCGCCGTCGGTGAGCACCACCGTGGTGCGCGCAGCGATCATGACGGTGCGGCCGTATGGGCGTGTCGTGCTGATGGGCGGCGTCGGCATGGCCGGCGGCGCGGGCCTCGAGCTGCCCTACCCCTGGATCATGCGCAACTGCATCAGCATCCACGGCGCCTGGATGTACCCGCCGGATGCGGCGAGCCGCCTGATCGCGCTGGTGCGATCCGGGCTGCTGCGGCTGGAGGAGTACGAGACGACGGCGTTCGATCTCGACCATGCCAATGAGGCGGTGACGCACGCTGCGGCCAATGGCGGGCCATTCAAATTGACGGTGATCCGGCCGTAACCCGCCCCACGCAACCAGGATGCGCCGGCGCGGCTATTTTGCCCGGCACGTCAAAGGGCTGGCAGGCGTCACCCCGGCAATGGCCGGCTACTGTGCATGGGGTTGTTTTCGACTTTTTTAGTCGAGCTCGACCACCTGGCCGTTCGACAGCGAGACTCGCCGGTCCATGCGGCCGGCGAGTTCCATGTTGTGGGTCGCGATCAGCATCGAGACCTGGGTCGCTTTCACGAGCTGCATCAAGGCCTGGAACACGTGGTCGGCCGTGTGCGGATCAAGATTGCCGGTCGGCTCGTCCGCGAACAGCACCCGCGGTGCATTGGCCACCGCGCGCGCGATCGCGACGCGCTGCTGCTCGCCGCCCGACAGCTCCGCGGGGCGATGGGTGATGCGGTCGCCGAGCCCGAGATAGCCGAGGATCTCCTTGGCGCGCTTGATGCTCTCGGACTTCTTCAGGCCGCGGATCAGCTGCGGCATCATCACGTTCTCCAGCGCAGAGAACTCCGGCAGCAGCCGGTGCGACTGGTAGACGAAGCCGATGTCGGTGCGGCGAAGCTGGGTGCGCTCGATGTCGGGCAGTTGCGAGGTCGGCGCGCCGTTGACGTAGACCTCGCCGGAATCGGGGGCCTCGAGCAGCCCCGCAATGTGCAGCAGCGTCGACTTGCCCGAACCTGACGGCGCGACCAGCGCCACGGACTGGCCTGCCCACAGCGCGAGCTTGGCGTTGTCCAGGATCGTCAGCGCCGCCTCGCCCTGCAAGTACTGCCGTTTTATCTCGTGGAGATAAATGACCGGTACATCTTCCGCCCCCTGCTCCCGCTCCATCAGCCCCTCACTCGTACCGCAGCGCTTCGACGGGATCGAGGCGCGCGGCGCGCCACGACGGGTACAGCGTCGCAAGGAACGACAGCGTCAGCGCCATGATGACGACGGCCGTGGTCTCGCCGACGTCGATCTCGGCGGGCAGCTTCGAGAGGAAGTAGAGTTCCGGCGAAAACAATTCGGTGCTGGTGAGCCAGGACAGAAACTGCCGGATCGATTCGATGTTGAGGCAGATCACGAGCCCGACGATGAAGCCGACCAGCGTGCCGACCACGCCGATCGATGCGCCCGTGATCAGGAAGATCCGCATGATCGAGCCTTGCGAGGCCCCCATCGTGCGCAGGATCGCGATGTCGCTGCCCTTGTCCTTCACCAGCATGATCAGGCCGGAGACGATGTTGAGCGCCGCGACCAGCACGATCATGGTCAGGATCAGGAACATCACGTTGCGTTCGACCTGAAGCGCGTTGAAGAAGGTCGAGTTGCGCTGCCGCCAGTCGACCAGGAACACCGGCCGGCCAGCGGCCTCCGTCACCGATTTGCGGAATGAGTCGATCTTGTCGGGATTGGTGGTGAACACCTCGATCGAGGTGACGTCGCTGCTGCGGTTGAAATAGGCCTGTGCCTCGGCCAGCGGCATGAAGACGAAACCGAGATCGTATTCGGACATGCCGATCTCGAACACCGCGACGATCTTGTAGGGTTTTATGCGCGGCGTCGTGCCCATCGGGGTGACCGCACCCTTCGGCGCCACCAGCGTCACGCTGTCGCCGGCATGCAGCGACAGCTGGTCGGCCAGGCGCCGGCCGATCGCGACACCCTGCCCGTCGTCAAAACCCTCGAGCGAGCCCTGCTTGATGTTCTTGGCGATCGAGGTGAGGTTGTTGAGATCGTCGGAGCGGATGCCACGCACCAGGACGCCCGAGGCGTTCCACGGTGAGGACGCCAGCGCCTGACCGTCGACCACGGGCGCTGCAAGCCGGATGCCCTGGACCTGGCTGATGCGCTCGGCGACGTCCTTCCAGTCGGTCAGCGGCGATTCCAACGGCTGGACCAGGATGTGGCCGTTGAGGCCCAAAATCTTGTCGAGCAGCTCTTTGCGGAAGCCGTTCATCACGGCCATAACGATGATCAGGGTCGCCACGCCGAGCATGATGCCGAGGAAGGAGAACCCGGCGATGACCGAGATGAATCCCTCCTTGCGGCGTGCCCGCAAATAGCGCGCCGACAGCATCCACTCGAAGGGCGCGAAAGGCGCGGTTTGCACGGTCTCGGTCATGGTCTCATCCATCGCTTGATAATCCCATGATTCGGGGTCAATTGTGGCCGGATTGCCGGCCCATTATCGCGCGATGAACACTATTCAGCCGACCAGGCGAGCAACTGCGTCCGCCGGGGACATTGTTTCGCGTGCGCCGTCGCTGCGCCGCTTGATTTCGACTTTGCCGTCGGCGAGCCCCTTCGGCCCAATCATGATCTGCCAGGGGATGCCGATCAGGTCGGCGGCGGCGAATTTCGCGCCGGCACGCTGGTCGGTGTCGTCGTAGAGCACGTCGACGCCTTTGGCGGAGAGCTCGGCATAGAGTTTTTCGCAGGCCGCATCGACCGCCGCGTCACCCTGCTTGAGGTTGAGGATCGACACCCGGAACGGCGCCACCGCTTCCGGCCATTTGATGCCGGCATCGTCATGGCAGGCCTCGATGATGGCACCCAGCAGGCGCGAGACGCCGACGCCGTAAGAGCCGCCATGGATCGGCACGTCAACGCCGTCGGGGCCCGCCACCATCGCCTTCATCGGCTCGGAATATTTGGTGCCGAAATAGAATATCTGGCCGACCTCGATGCCGCGGGTGTTGAGGCGCTTGTCTTCGGGCACTTCCTGCTCGAAGCGCGCGGCGTCGTGAACGTCCTCGGTCGCAGCATAGACCGACGTCCATTGCTTGATGATCGGCGTCAGGTCGCCGTTGTAGTCGACATCCTCGCCCGGCACCGGCAGGTCCAGCACGTCGCGATTGATGAACACGCCGGATTCGCCGGTCTCGGCGAGCACGATGAATTCGTGGCTGAGATCGCCGCCGATCGGCCCGGTCTCGGCGCGCATCGGGATCGCCTTCAGCCCCATCCGCGCAAAGGTGCGCAAATAGGCGACGAACATCTTGTTGTAAGCGACGCGTGCGGCAGCCTCATTGAGGTCGAAGGAATAGGCGTCCTTCATCAGGAACTCGCGGCCGCGCATCACGCCGAAGCGCGGACGCTGCTCGTCACGGAATTTCCATTGGATATGATAGAGATTCAGCGGCAGGTTCTTGTAGGACTTCACGTAAGCGCGGAAGATCTCGGTGATCATTTCCTCGTTGGTCGGCCCGAACAGGAGCTCGCGCTTGTGGCGGTCGGCGATGCGCAGCATCTCCGGGCCATAGGCGTCGTAGCGACCGCTCTCGCGCCAGAGGTCGGCGAGCTGGAGCGTCGGCATCAACAGTTCCAGCGCGCCGGAGCGGTCCTGCTCCTCGCGCACGATCTGCTCGATCTTCTTCAGCACGCGAAAGCCGAGCGGCAGCCAGGCGTAGATGCCGGCGGCTTCCTGCCGGATCATGCCCGCGCGCAGCATCAGCCGATGCGAGACGATCTCCGCCTCTTTCGGATTTTCCTTCAGGATCGGCAGAAAAAACCGCGACAACCGCATGGCAACACTCGAAGAATCAGTATGGGCTTGCAGTGAAACCGGATTGGGAGCGAAAACACAAGACCGGGACTGAGGAAAAGCCGCTAACGCGGCGGAATTCCTGTCATTTTTCCGTCGACTTCAGGTTCAGCTTGAACCGCGCGGATCTCATGGCGGCGCGACCTCGAGCTCGTCCTCGAGCGTGATCTTCTCGAAGTCGGTCACCAGCGCGTCGATCCGCACATGCCAGCGGCCGGCGAAGGGCAACTCGACCTTGCGCACGTGCCAATAGCCATCCGGCCCGAGCTCGGCGTCGCGCTCCATCGGCTCGATGCCACGCTCGGGCAGGCTCAGCGTCAGCGTCGCCTCCTTGGCTTTCAGCGGCGTCGCCTCGCCGGTCATGAGCTGGAGCACGAAATCGTCGATGCCGGCCTTGCCCGGCGACACCAGCACCTGGAACATCGCCTTGTCGGTGTGGATGTGGATCGCCAACGGCGTTTCCGGAACGATGGTCCGCGGCGGCGGCGTGAAGCGCCAGCCTGCAACGACGGCGAAGATACCGAGCGCCGCCCCGCATTCGAGCACGATTGAACGTTTGAGCGCGGACGCAGCCTTCTGATCGCTCGCCAGCGCCGGTGTAAGCCAGAAGCGGTTGAGTGCGGCAAGCCCCAGCAGGGACAAGACCAGCGCCAATTTGAACGAGAGGATGAGGCCGTAGCTGGTATCGACCAGCGCTGACAGCTTTTCGAGCTGGATGATCGCGAGCAACAATCCGCTCAGCGCCAGCATTGCGACGACCGGCATGGCGATTCGCGAGAAGCGGTTCAGGAGTGGCAATGTTGCTGCCGTCGGCTTTGACAGCAGCGCTGTCAACGGCGCCAGCGCGCCGATCCAGAAGGCGACGCCGAGGCCATGGAGGAAGATCGCCGGCCGCGTCAGCACCTCGGGCGGCGCTGTTGCGGCGTGCCCGGTCATGGCGAGCGACAGGCCGACGCCGGCGAACGCGACGACCGCAAGAGTGCGCGCGTACCACGCGCGGCCCAGCGCCATCAGCGCGAGCAGCATCGCGGCCATGGCAACCAGCAAGGCGGGACCGGCGCTGGTCGCGAATGAGATTGTCCAGGAGGCCGCCGTCACGAGAGCCGCTGGCGGCAGACCGAGGAGATCGAGGCCCAACAGGCCAAGAGAGGCAACAGCGCTCGGGAGACCAACAAGGAGCGCGATGCGCGGCACGGTCATGCCCGCCATCGACCACGCAATCCAG
>WNGR01008272.1_pt1 | contig 13707 bp, 19 predicted proteins | sample 5407581 | NCBI WGS metagenome assembly WNGR01 (sample SAMN13153383, study PRJNA577476) | soil metagenome | isolation source: 80 cm soil or saprolite under Garry oak tree replicate 2 | place: USA:California | collected 2016-06-15 | reverse complement strand
GCGGTGCCCGGGCAAACACCGTGCCCGGGGTGCGCGGCTGCCGCACTGCGGCGGGAGACCGGCCGGTGATCGTCCGCCACGCTGCCCCGTGGGACGTGCGCCGGTACACGGTGACGGGCTTGAACGGCTGCGCGGCCGGGGCCGGGGGACGCCCCGCTGCGGTTCTCCAGATCGCGCCGTGCGGCCTGCGGGCGAAAACGGTCAGCGGCCGGAACGGCTGCGGCGCGCCAAGACTGGGCGCCACGATGGGCGCCGGGCCGGCGATCGCACGCCACAGCGCCCGGTGCGCGGCCCTGCCGTAGACCGTGACGGGCTTGAACGGCTGCGGCCGGGCACCCGGCACGGTTCCCTGGCCGCTGCGCCAGGTTCCCGCGTGCGGCTTGCGGCTGTAGACGGTGACCGGGCGGAAAGGCTGGGGCGTGCCAGTGCCCTGCACGGCGGGCGGGGGCGGAACAGCACCACCGCGCCACAAGACGCGGTGCGCGGCGCGGGCGAACACCGTCCCGGGGCGGAACGGCTGCGGCAGCGCCGCGGGGGCCGCGCCGCGGACACTGCGCCAGATGCCACCATGCGGTGTGCGCCGGCAGACGGTGACCGGGACCGGGCGCTTGACCTGCTGCGCGGCGTTCGGCGCGCTGCCCTGCCCTGCGCGCCACAGCGCCCGGTGGGGTGCCGGGTGCGTGATCGCGGGTGGCTGATGCGGCGGCGGCACTGCGGGCGGCCCGATGCCGGCGGCCAGGATCCCCGCCGCCAGCGCACCCCGCGCGCCCAGGCTGGCCCGGTGCGGGCCGCGCCGGGGTGGCGGGACCGGGAAGATCCCCGCCGGTGCCATAGCCGCAGCTACGACAGATGAGGGGGCCGGCGGCAGGTACTGCCGGTGGTGGAACCGGCGCAGCCACGTCTGCCCCGGCTGCGCCTGCCCGGCCCCCGCCGGGGCGGCCGCGGAGCGGACCGCGATCGTCACGGTCTGCCCGTTGACCGTGCCGCCCGTGATCGTTGTCGATTCGGTGCCGGTAGCCGCATTGGAGGCCAGCGCGAGGCTGGCGACCATCATCCCCGCCTCGGTGGCGGCAGCCACTGTGGTTGCGATCTGCGCAGCGACCGTCATCCCAGACGGCGTGGAATAGCTGACCGTCTGAGCGGCAACGGGCGTACCGCAGCCGAACCCGATCAGCAGCAGGTCGGTGGTGCTAGCCGGGGTGATCCCCGGTGAGGTGATCGTTGATGACGCGCTGGCCCCGTTGCCGTCTTCAACGACCGTCACGCCATCTTCGGGCGTCCCGTTGTCCGCGCCCTGCACCGCGACGCAGACCGCTGCGAACCGGCCACTGCCCGAACCGGCAACAGTCGGGTTGCCGTCACCGGCCTGCATCACCCGCCGGTAGCAGATCTCAGCCGAGGACGCGGACGACCCGGAGGCGAACGACGCGCCGGCCACCGTCCACCCAGCAGGGGTGGCGCCAAATGATGCACCGGCGAGCCGCAGCTCGGCGAACAGGTAGCAGACATCGCCGGCGGCGAACCCGGCCGGCAGCGGCATCGAGAACGACGCCTCGGTCGCCGCCGACGCGTAAGTGCTGGCGCTGCGGACGGTGGCGGCCACGGGCTACCGCCTCCCGTCAGATGGCGGTCAGTTGCAGCCGAAGACGAGCATGTCGAGCATCGTGCACGTGTTCGACGCCGACGCGTTCGTGCCGAACGTGATCGCGGCCCACAGGTAGTAGCTGACCGACGCGTCAATCGTGGTCGTCACGTTTGGCGGCATCGGCCCATAGGGGCCGATTGACCCAGTGCCGAGGACCACCGCCGGTGAGAAACCGCCTGTCCCGGTCGCCAGGATCGACGTGGACACCGCCGTCGTGCCGAACCCGACCTGCTTCGCGAGCAGGTCGATCTCGAACCGCCACGGCGCGTTCGTCTGCGCCGTCGTCTGGTTCGGGAACACCTGCGACGTGATCAGCGTCGTCGCCGTCGCCGCCGGCACACCCGTTGTGGAGCCCTGCGACGCGGTGGACACCCCGAACGCCCAGGTAGCGGTCGTGCCCGCCGTGGCGACGAACGAGAAGATCCCATTCGCGATGATCTTCACAAGCTGGTTCGTGCGGCCCGGCTGGAAGAACCCGGCCGGGATCACCGGCTGCACGAAATCGACCGCACCCGAAGCGCCGGTCGCGCCCACCACCAGGTTCTGCTGGGTCGTGACCGCACCGGCGACCTGCGCCCAGCCTGCCGTCGCTGCACCGGCGGCCTGATAGGTCGCCGGGCCCGCAAACAGGCACTCCATCTGGGTCCCTGTCAGGAAGGAAATTTCGAGTCACCGCCCCGGTAGCCGCAGGAAGGACACGGGTCACTCGCTCCAGATAAAGTCGGCGCGGACCACCGTTGACTGGACGGACGTTGCCTGCACGAACAGGTGCACGCCCGCGTTGGCGTTCGCGTTCGCCACCGCCGGCACCCCCCACTCATCGCCGCCCGGCGGGAACTCCTCCCACATCGACCCGGCAGTCTGCGGCAGCCCGTACTCGGCCAGGGTTGTGCCGATGATCGGGGCGGTGGACCACGCGACCGCGATCTGCCCGATCGACGCCGGGGCGGAGAAGTCGTGCGCCACCCCGGACGCCAGGCCGGTGCCGGTGTTCGTCGCCGACGGCCTGGCCAGGGTGAGGATGACATCGTTGCCCGCGACGGCACCGGTAGCGCCGAGCTTCACCCGCACACCGACCAGCCAGACCCGCTTCGCCGCCGTGCCGTACAGCGACATGACTGCGGTGGATGTGGTGGCGGCCAGGGTGATCGTCTGCCGTGTGGAGTAAATGTCAGACAGCGCCATCGGCTCGCCTCTCAGGTGTTCATCGTTGGTTCAAGCGGGTGCACCACCGCGTCGTCGGCGACATGCTCCGCCACCGTGTGCCCCGTCTCCAGGGCATGCTCTGCCGCCCCGGCCAGCACCGCCATGACCGTGGTCACGTCATCGGTGACCCACACGGCCCGGCAGTCACGGCAGCAGGCATGAGCGGATCGATGGTGATCGATGGTGATCGGCGACACAGGGCGCCCCTTCCCGGTGCGGGCACCCCGGGGGCCGGAGGGTGTCAGATCAGCATCGTTGTCTTCATGTGGCCGGCCTTCACCCCGGTCGCGACATGCACCGGGATGCCGGCTGCGGCGCACCGCAGGCAGAACGTCATGTCCTCGCCCATCAGCGACAGCGGGGCGCCCACGGCGGACTCGCGGAACCACGGGGCGGCCACGTCGCCGGCGTGCTTGCGCACCGTCCTCAGCGCGTCCCGGTGCACCAGCAAAGCCGCCGCCCCGGTCGCCGACACCCGCACCGTCGCGCCCTCCGGCCACCTGGAGTGCCGGGTAAACGCCAGCGCGCCGCCCTTCCCCTCGGCCAGCTCGTACATCGTGGAAACCTGCGCGCCGCGCTCCAGGCTGTGACACAGTGCCCCCACCACCGGCCGCGCTACCGGGTCCGCCGCGGTGATCAGCCGGTCCAGGCCGTCACCCGGCAGCACCATGTCCGTGTCCAGCATGAACAGCCACGGCGCCTGGTAATCCCGCAGGAACCGGTCACACAGCTTGTTCCGCGCCGTCGAAATGTTCGGCCCCGACTCCAGGGTCAGCACACCGTCCAGCGGGGTCTTGCCTTCCATCGCGATCGCCAGAAGCGACGCACAGAACTCCGCGCGCACCGTCCCCGGGTGGATGTAGCCGATGACGGCGTGGTCAGCCACCGGGCTCGATGTTCGCCGGCCAGCCGCACGTCGTGCCGGACATCACATCCAGCCCGTCCAGCCCCGCGCCCGCCGGGGACTCCAGGATCGCCCGCGCCTCATCCTGCCGGGCGCTGCGCGGGTACAGCACCCCCGCGCCCGCGTCCGCGTTCGCCTGATTGAACGCCGCCGTGATCTCGCCGTCCTGCATCCCCGCCTGGATGTCATACGGCGCTGGGCCCCGGCCGTGCGGCGTCACCGCCGAATAGTCAGACGGGCTCGCCGGGCTGTCGCTGGGCGTGATCATCACTGGCCTCCGTAGTTCCGCGGCGGGTCGTAATAGGAACCGGCCGGCGCAGTGGTGCCCGGCGAGCTGGCGGCCGGGTCCAGGCCGCCCGCCGGCAGCGTCATGATGTCCCCGATCGCCGAGCCCTGCGCGTACGTGTCGCCCTGGTGCTCGTGATAACGCGCCTCCGCCGCAGCCTGCGCTGCGGCCACGGTCCCGGCGACGTCGTCACGGCCGCCCGCGTCCGCGTCACCATGCACGCCGATGGCCTGGTGCTGGCCCGGCGCGTACGGCGCCTGAATGCTGAAGCTGCTCGCGGGCATCTGCGGCGGCGCCTGCGGCGCGCTGTCATGCGGTGTGATCATCACGCCCTCGCCTGAAGATAGAGCTTCGTCTTCGTCGCATCCGCCACCGTCTGCACGATCCGGAACCGCAGATACGGCCCCAGCACGTCAACCGCCGACGCCCCGGCCGCGATCGTCTGCGGCGTGAAATCCGCGTCCGCCGTGGCCCCGTCCGTGCCGTACTCCACCGTCACCACCGTCGTGCCCCCGGCAACCGCCAGCCAGCCCACCAGCCGCGTGAACCCCGACGTCTCCACCCACGGGCCTGTCACCGGCGACGACGCGACGGTCACCGGCGTCAGGTACTCCGCCACCCGGTACCCGTTCGAGGTCGGCACCCTACGGCGCCTTACCTGCGGCCCGGCCCTTCGGCGCGGCCTTCGCCGGCGCCTCCTCCTCACCGGTGTCCAGCGGCTTGAACAACTGGCCGGTGCCCGCCATGTCGCGCTTCACCAGCTCGTGGCCCTCCGGCAGCACCTCACCCTTCACCACCCGGACCGCCGTGCCATCCTCCAGGTCAGCCACGAACGTGTCCTGCGCGCGGTGATACCTCACCGGTCCTCCTACGTGCTCGGGTAGGCCACCAGGTAGGCGGCAAGCTTCGGGTCGATCTGCGTACCGGACACGAGCGGCGTGGTGGACCAGAACGATGCCGGGGACTGCAGGAACGCCTGCCCCGTCACGCTGTCCCGCTGCGCGCCCTCGACGACGCACTCCTCCGCGCCGGTCACCGTGTTGTGAAAGGTGAACTGCTGAAGCGCATAGCGTGCGGCCATCGTCAGCCTGCCCTTCCTGGCAGCAATTCCATCTGCCGGTGTTTCGTCACATACCGGGCCGCGGCCTTGATGATCTCCGGGTCGTCCTGGAGCAGCCCGATCGCGCTGTTACACCTGCCGCAGAGCAGTCCGCGCACCTGGCCGGTCACGTGGTCATGGTCGATGTGCCAGCGTTCGCCGCGGCCGCCCGGCCGGTCCGTCCGGCATACCGCGCAGCGGTTCCCCTGACGCTTGATGAGCCTGTCCCAGTCGGCCTCAGTCAGCCCATATGCCCGCAGGGTCCGGGCTCGTTCGCGCACTTGGGCGCTCGGGCGCGGATCCTTCCGGCAATCAGGACATACAGGCGTCCCGACCTTCGTTGTCACTTCAGCACCACAGGCGCAGCGGCGCGGGGAGACACCAGCATTACGGTCCAGTTTCCGCTGCTCGCTGGCTGCCATCGTGCACCTGCGCGAGCAGTAGATCTGCGCCCGGCCCTGCGTCCTGATGCGGATGAAAGCCTCCCCGCACTGCGGGCACACCATCTGCTCAGGCTCATGCACGCGCGGAACGTATCTGGATCGCATGTAGTCCAGGTGGCAGGGCTTGCAGTCGGCCCGGACGCCACCAGCACCAGCAGCCATCCTGTGGAACTCGGCCAGGAGCTTGACCTCACCGCACCGCGAACACTTCTTTTCGTCCATACAGCCATACTAGTGGGTTCCCCGGCGGGTGGCTGGCCGCCGGGGACACCCACTTCACGTTCTGGAGTCAGAGTCCCTTCATGACCCTGAAAGCGTTGACCGTGGACAATGCGGAACCGGTCCGCCAGAACATGTACCACCCTGCTTGACCTGCGGGAATGATCCCGCCGGTGCCCTTCACCAAGGGCTCGTAGATCAAACTGACCCCGACGCGGTCCACGATCAGGAACTGGCCGAAATCCCCGAAGATCGCTTCGAGGGAGCCGACAGCCTTGGCGGCGGACATGGTGGTGGACTCGTAGATCGGCGCGCCGAGCAGCGTCTCGGGCTGGCCCTTGCCGAGGTTGGTCCAGAACGACGCGCCGCCGGCGGTGTCGAGCTGCCGGAAGGCATTGATGATCGCCACGTTCGCGGCCCAGGCGGCGCCCGGCGCGTTGCGGAACCGCGGCGGGAGGGCCTGCTGGACGGCGTACACGTCGCCGATGGCGATGACCAGGGTGGTGGCCGTGGTGACGACCGTGGTCGCGCCGTTGACGACGCCCTGAGGGACGCCGCCCGAGCCGGCGCCGGTGGCGAACGCGGCCTCTTCGAGCCGGTCCTTGGCGTCGGCGAGGAGGCCGGGGAGCTGCTGGCCAAAGTCGGTGTCCTCCAGCACCTCGTACGAGCCGAACACCCACGCGGCGGCCTTCTGCGGGGTCACCACGATGTTGCCGACCGTCGGGGTGGAGTCGTTGGCGATCGTGCCCTCAGTGATCCACGAGGCGTTGACCCCGGCGGAGTTGACGCCGTTCCACGTGTTGGACGTCGTCTGCTTGACGTTGCTGATGCGCCGCCACGGGTTGGCGCTGCTGGCGTTGGTTAGTATGATCGTTGGGTCTAGTACGAACGGAAGGAGGTACCCACCGTTCGCAAGTGTCAAGCTCAGCGCGGCACGGGCCGCCATGCCCTGCGGGTCCGCCAGGTACGCGCGGAACATCTCCTGGTATTCCTCGGAACCCGTGGTGAGCACATGCTCGGCGAGCCGCCGGCCTTCCATGCCCTGGTTGCGCTGCACCAGGCCCGTGGCGTTCTCGGCGAACTCAGGGGCCATGTTGCCCCGCTTGGCCTCCAGCTCGATCGCGTCGAACGCCCGGCCGCGCAGCTCGGCGGTACGGACCAGGTGCCCGCGGACCGCCTCCAGGTCCTCGTACGGGTTGCGGTACCGGCCGGTCAGCAGATCCGGGCTGCCCCCGCGGTAGGGGGCGTCCCTGCGGCCGTCGCCAGCGTTCTGGCTGATGGTGCCGTCGGGGCCTTCCAGGTTGGACTCGTCGGCCGCGGCGCGGGTGATGGAGCGGATCTTCTCCATCCGGGCGATGATCGGCTTGGACTTGGTGTCCAGCTCCTCCCACCGGGCCAGGAGCGTGTCCCGCAGGTCGCCGTCGTTCTCCTCGGTGGTCTCCTCGTCGTTCTCCATCCGCTGAAGCTCTTGCTTGATTCGCGCCTGCTCATCCAGCAGATCCTGCAATGCGGCCATCTGCCGCCCTGCCTTTCGGTCTGGTTACCAGACCAGCCCGGCCTTCTCCCGCTGCTCGCGTGAGCGGAGCGCGTAGAGGGCGTGCTGGTGATACCGGGCCGAGTGCTCCTCGCCTTCGGGCGGGGGCGGGTCGCCGGCGGCGGGTCCCTCATCAGGGGGAGTGCCGGTCGCGTCATCGAAGTCTTCGTCCGGGTCCAGGGCGCCCCCCGGAGTGGACATGCGGACACCGAGGATCTCGGCGCCCGAGTACGCGGGCCACAGCACCGGGCCGTAATCGCGCAGGCCCAGTTCGGTGCGGTGAACGGTTTGCAGCTTGCCACCGGACGGCCGGTAGCGGCCGCCGCGGCGCAGTTGCGGGTCCGAGCGCATGATCGGGCCGACGAACGACTGCGCGGTGATCGACCCGTTGCGGATGTTCTCCAGCACCTCATCGGCGAGCGGCGTCTCGGAGTACCGGGTGCGGGTCAGCACCCCGCGCGCCTCGGCCTGGACGTGGACCGGGACGCCGATCGGCATCGAGAACCGGGCCGCGGGGTTGCCGGACAGGTCCCGGCCGTGGTTCCACAGCACCTTGAACGCGCTGGCGAATCCGCCGCGGGCCCGGGAGGCGTGCTCGATCGCCCGGTTGAACGCCGACGGCTCGATGACCTCGATGTAGTGGCCCTCGTGGTCGTGGATCTCCGCTTCCTGGCCGAACACCGCCGCGTATGCCTCAACGACCCGGCCGTCGCCGCCCTGCTCGGAGCGGATGATGTGAATGTCCTCCAGTGAGTAGATCCGCATGAACTCGGAGCGGGATGCGCTGGCCTTGCTGTCGCTGTCGCTCACGTCATGCCCGTGCTTGGCCATAGCCGCCTTGACCCGTCCCTTGATCGCCGAAAGCTGCTCCGCCGTGTACTGGCCCGCGTTGCCCTTCTGGTTGATGTACGACCAGGCGGCCTTCACCTTGTCCGCGGACAGCGGGTACCGCTTCACGCCCGGCTTGCCGGACTTGGAGGCCTGGTTGCCGTCGGCATCCAAATAACCGGGATCGCCGTAGGGGACGTCGCCGTAGGGCTTCTTGGTGTCGGCCATTGCCGCCCTTCCTGCGTGCTTCTCCATTGCCGCGTGCGTGGCCGGCCAGATACCGAGGGCGGCGTGGTGCGCGTCCGCGCAATAACCGTGCGGGTCCTTGATGAACTTGCCGAGATGCAGCACGCACCGGTCGAAGTCGCCCGGCTCGCCCCAGCGGATCTTCGCCGCGCCCTCGCCGTGGACCCAGTACTCGTGCAGCCGTTCCGTCGCCTTCGCGTCCCCCGGGCTCGTCTCAGCCATCGCCGTTCATCCCGCGCCGCGCGCTGGCCAGCTGCTTCGGCAGCGGGCTCGTGTGATTGCCCCCATCGCCAGGGCTCACCGACCCCACCGGGAGCCGTCCCGAAGCGGGCGGCAGCGGCGTAGCGGTCACTCCAGGCTGGCCAGGCTGGCCGAGCATGTGCTGCTGCTGCACGGCGCCCTGCACGGGGGCGTTCGGGTCCACGACCAGCTTGGACATGTCACCGGACGTCAGGGCGGCCACGATCGACTCGTGGGTGTACCCGGCCTGCCGCGCGGTCAAAGCCGCCTGCATGTTCACCAGGGCGGCCTGCCCGCGTTCCAGGTTCCCGTCCTGCAAGGCGGCGATGTCCGAGGTGTCGAACCACAGCCGGTTGCCGGCCGGGAGGTCCGGGATGAGCTTGGCCCACGCCCCGCACACGCTGCGCCACTGCGGGCGCGCCCACAGGTTCGCGAACTTCTGCATCGACTCCTGGTAACCGCGGCCCGCGCCGCGCAGCGGCTCCAGGCCGATCAGCACCCCCGGCACCCCTGACGCGGCCAGGATCCGCTGCTCCCCGGCCGCCGTCACGTTCGCGAAATCCATCTGCGTCAGGTTCGACCCGATGATCGTCGCGTCCGCGCCCTGGTCCAGGACCAGGGTCTTGAAGGCGTTCCCGGCGCCGCCGTACCGGGCGGTCACCCGGTCCCGGATCCGGTCGAGCGTCGCGGGCGCCAGCTTCTGGGTGTACCGGAGCAGGAGATTCGGCGATGCCGCGTTATCGAGGTACTTGATCTTGTACTGGGTCAGGCCGTCGTCGCCCTGGATCTCCCGGTACACCGGCGTCAGCCAGGACATTCCCCTGAAGTCCGCCGCCGGGTCCGGGACCGGCGCCCAGTGCGCCACCTCCTCCGCGGGGTAAAACTGGCCCTTCCCCTGATTCAGGACGCCGCGGGGAGGTTCCACCCAGTAGCCGACCTTGCTGCGGTACTGGCCGCCGCCAGGCACCTGCACCAGCTCGGAGATGATCGTTGTCCAGTCCGGCCGCAGCCGCACCAGGCGCGCGTCGTCCGGGGGGGCCCACACGTAGCTGTTGCCGGCCAGGGAGACGTCCTGCTCGGCCCTTGCGAGGAGCTCGCCCGTCGTCCCGTCCGGCCACGGGTGCTCCAGCACCGACAGGGACGTGTTGCCGAACAGGTGCTTGTCATCCAGGGCCTGCAGCTGGAACCGGACCTCGGTGAACATGGCGAGGCGGGCCAGCATCGCGGAGAAGATCACCGCGCTGGACCCGTGCGCGGCCTGCGCCCACTTGCTCAGCTGCGGGAGGATCGCCTCCCGGTCCGGGCTGCCGTAGGTGGTGGTCAGGACCGCCGCGCCGCTGGCCATCCCCTCCCAGTAACCCGCGTCCCGGCGGATCAGCCGGTCCCACAGCCTCATGGCTCGCTGATCACCGACCGGCCGATTACCCTGTTGACCTGCACCGGCTCGCCATCGGGCCCCGGCTCCGAAGCCCGCTGAACAGTCGGCTCAACCAGAAGACCCTCAAGGTCATCCGCTGCGCCATCGTCCTCAACCGTGACAATCCGGCAGTAAGGGTTAACCGCCCACTGCCCGCCCACGGAGACGACACGGAAACCCTCGACAGGCAGCCACGAATCCCGCATGTTGAGCAGTTCCTGCGACATGGGCACGCGATAGGTGGTCACGACGCGCGGGCCCGTTCCAGCACTTCCGCCAGCGTCATCCCGCCCGCGCGCACCTGCGGCACCGACGGCAGGCCATCATCACGCGCCAAAGCCCAGACGCCGACGCACAGCGAATCGAAGATCACCGCGCCGCCCAGAGCCGCCACGCCGATCAGCGCCGCGCCCAGCAGGACGCCCGCCAGGGAACACAGCAGCAGGGTCACGGACTGGCGCATGCTGACCTCCTAAGCTGAGTTCCGTGCCCCGCATCGAGGACCTGTACGAAATCCCGCCGGTAGAGATCGAGATGATCGGCGGCTACTTCGACGGGCGCCGCATGCACGTCCCTGACCACCGCGACGAATGGCTGATGCCGGTCCCGCCGGGCTTTAACCTGCTCGATCCCGAGCCTGACGTGACAAGGCCAGCGATGGACATTCAGCGGTACCGCTGGACGGGCAGCATCAGAGACGATGGCACGCGGGTGTTCCAGGCCACCTAGAGCACCCAGGCGCCGGGCTGCGCCAGCTCCTCCCACCGGCGGAAACCCCAGCACGCCAAAGTCGCCGCCACCAGCGGGCTCTGATCGACCACCAGGCGCCGTTCCCAAGCTTGACACCAGGTCCAGGAACTCACCGTGCGCCACCGCCACATCGCTGGTCGCCGGCTCCGTCACGAACACACCGGCATCAGCGAGGGGGCGCAGCAGGGTCGCCGCCTGCGACCGCGGATCCACGATCACCGCCACCGGGTCATGCTTCTCGCCCAGTTCGGCCAGGCGGGTCACCGCGCCGCGCGGGTGGTCGTACCACACCAGGTCCACCACCAGCCGCGGGCCGCCGGACTCCCGGCCGGTCGCCACGACCGCGGCACGGTCACGCTTTTCGCTGATCTCGACCGCAAAGGCCACGTCACCGCTCACATGGCCACCGGGCTCTGCGCGGCGCACGCTTCCCACGCCTCGGCGCGGATCGTCTCCCACGCGCCGCCGGCCACCGGGTAGTCACCCACCGACAGCCGCTCCCGGGCGAACGCCTCCGGGGTCAGCGCCGCCCGCTCAAGCTCGATGTACTCCTGGGTGATCCGCTTGCCCATGCCCGGGTTCGCCTGCGCCCACGCCGCCGGGTCCGCCGGGTCGTAGCGGTTTTCATCGACGGACCACTCCATGAACGCCAGCGACCGATCGTCCCCCGCCACGCCCCGGTCGCGGATGCGGCCAAGCTGCACCGACATCTGGTCACCGGCGGTTGAGGTGTACCAGACCTGCGGATTCGGGCGGGTCGACAAGGTGGGCAGCATCGACGCCATCGCGTCGTCGCTGATGTTGAACGCCTCGTCCAGGATCACCAGGTCTGCGGCGAAACCACGCCCCGACCCGGATGACCGGGCGACGAAACGCAGCCGCTGGCCGCTCTTCAGCTCGATCGACTCGCTGCCATGCGAGCGGATGACCTTCTTGACCTCACGGTCGAAATCGGGCTGCCGCTCGATCAGCGCCAGGATGCGCCGGAAAGCGTCCGCTGAGGTGTCGAACTTGTGCGCAGAGTGGAGGATCATCTCCGCGCCGAACAGGAACAGCGCCGCCAGCTCCAGCGCCTCCAGCAGCGACCCTTTGCCGTTCTGCCGGGCCACGATCAGGCACACCTCGAACGCCGCCCACCGCTGCCCCCGGGTCGCGAGGGCCTTGCGCAGCACGTACCGCTGCCAGTCGTCCAGCACCAGGCCCGCGTGCGCGGCCAGTTCCGCCGCGTCCCGGCCGTCCCGGTCGTCGTCAGCGGGCGGGAATGCCGACAGCCTCGGCCGCTGATGCCCGTTCAGCAACACGGGCCGCTCGGCGAGCGCGCAGCTCATCAACCGGGTTCGCCTCCCGTGCGGGTGGTCCTATCCGCTCCCGCACCAGCCGCCGCCTGCTCTCGCTGATCCTTACCAGCCGGTCCACCGCGTCGAGGACGGTCGCGTGGTTCCTGGCGGTGGCCGCCGTGGCGAGCACCGCCTGCACGCGCCGCTCCGCCGCCTCCAGGCGTTCCAGTTCCAGGGCGGTGAACTCGTCCGGGGGGCCGTTCATCTCCGCGCGGCGTGCTTCCAGCGCCCGGGACACGTCCTGCGCCGCCGCGCCCGGCGTCTTGTGGCCAAGCTGGGCGGCTATCGCCGAGTACGGGACACCAGCGGCGCGCAGGGCGAGGGCCTTGCCGCGCCGGTCGGCGACCTCACCCCGCGTTGGCACTTGCCGCCTCCAGCAGTACGGGCTTGACCCCGGTGTGATCGGCGTATCGCTGGCAGATCACATCGCAGTACACCGGGTCCAGTTCCATGATCCGGGCCACGCGGTCAGTCAGGTGCGCGGCGATGAGAGTTGGGCCGGACCCACCGAATGGATCAGCAATGACCGCCCGGCGCGCAGACGCCGTGTTCAGCGCCTGGACTATCAGGCTGACCGGCTTCGGCGTCGGGTGGTCGGGCTCGAAGTCGCGTGGGTGGACCCAGATGTCCGTGCATTCGGTGGGCTGGCCACCGTAAGGCCCTGCGTAGAGGATCAGTTCGTGCTGTTTGGCGTAGCGGTCCAGGTTCTGCACCCGGCTTTGCTTGTCCCAGACGATGCACGCCTTGGGCTTGATCGAGGCGGCGAGCATTGCAGCCTCGATTGTGGCGAGTGATCGCCAGTCACAGCAGACGAAGTGCGCCTCGGCGTCATGCAGAAGCGCGAGGGCGTCCTTGGTCGCCTGCAGTGCCTGTTCGGCATCTGCGTCGTTGGCGATTGCAGAACCGCCGCGCATGGCCTCATAAGCGATGCCATAGGGCGGGTCGGTGAAGACGACCGATGGCCGCTTTCCGTCGAGCAGCCTGTCCCAGCCGTCCGCGTCGGCCGAGTCGCCGCAGAGCAGCCGGTGCGGCCCCAGCGCCCACACATCCCCCGGCCGCGTCACCGGCTCCGCAGGCGGCTCCGGCACATCATCCGGGTCGGTGCGGCTCTCAGGCTCCCCCGCCAGCAGCGCGTCCAGATCCTCCTGCGCCCACCCCGTACCAGCGAAATCCCCATCCAGCCCCGACAGCAGCGCCGCCAGGTCCGCGTCGTCATACCCGCCCAGCTCAGCCAGCCGGTTATCCGCCAGATTGATCCGCCGCGCCTCATCATCGGTGCACGTGATCACCTCACACCGCGCCGACCCCAGCCCCTCCGCATCCAGGGCGTCCCGCGTGTGGTTCCCCGCCAGGACCACCAGGCCCGAGCCCGTGTCGCGCACCACCAGCGCCCGGTACTGGCCATGACGGCGCACCGACTCCCGGATCGCCGTCACGTCCCCGCGCCGCGCGTTCCCCGGGAACCGCGCCAGCTCCCCCAGAGGGATGTCACGCACCGTAACGAAATTCGCAGGCATAACCGGCTGTCACTTTTCAGGGGGGGGTCAAAAGGC
>WNGR01011624.1_pt1 | contig 13710 bp, 10 predicted proteins | sample 5407581 | NCBI WGS metagenome assembly WNGR01 (sample SAMN13153383, study PRJNA577476) | soil metagenome | isolation source: 80 cm soil or saprolite under Garry oak tree replicate 2 | place: USA:California | collected 2016-06-15 | reverse complement strand
CGCCGTCACCCCCGGCACACCGACCACCTCGACCTCGGCCGGACACCGCTGCAACGCCGGGCTCGCCATCGCGTACACCCCGGCATCCCCGGACCCGATCAACGCAACAGCCCGCCCGGCCGCGGCCAACTCAACGGCCTCACCAGCTCGTGCTTCCTCGGCACCGAGGCCGCTGGCTCGGATTTCGGTACCCGGCCGCAACAACTGACGCACCTGATCGACGTAGGAGTCGAGGCCGACCACCACCGACGCCCGCCGCAACTCGGCCTCGGCCCTCGGGGTCCGCAGGTCGGCCGCGCCCGGCCCGAGCCCGACCACGGCGAGCCGGCCACGCGGCCGGATGCGGGCGGCGGCCACGGTTACGTTGTCCGCCTTGATCTTCGGCACCACCAGCTCCACCGGCGCGCCACCGGCCAGCTCGGTCGCCGCGTGCAGCGCCGCCGCCTCGGCGACACTGGGCGTGCCGACCTCGGCCAGCACGACCTCACTCGGATTGGGCACGTCGACCGTGGCCAGCGTGTCGGCCGAGTAGACGTGCAGCGTGGGTTCGTCCTGCCAGTGCCAGAACGCCCAGTCGGTGACGGCGTGCCGGATGCCGGGCTCGTCCGCCTTGCGGTCCACGGTCGCGAAGGCGCGGACGGCGCGTAGGTCGAAGCCGTGCTCGGTCTCGAGCCGGGCCAGCGCCGCGTTCACCGCGTCGGTGGACACTCCGCGTGCCGAGCCGATGCCGACCACGAGCGTGTGCGGGATCAGCCGCAGCGTGTTCTCGTCGGCTTCGGCCAGCCGGTCGTCGATCCGGATCGTCCACTGTGGATCGCCCTGGTTGGTCGGCAACGCCGGCAGCGGGAAGCCGAGCGGGTTGACCAGCCGGATCGGCGCGCCGTCCAGCAGTGCGACACCGCAGGCGGCCAGGTCGCCGTCGACGGTGGCGTCGAGCAGCGCGACCAGTTCGTCCAGTGGCGTACTGCCGGTGGCGTCGGACGCGGTGGTCACGACCGGGATGCAGCCGAGCACGTCCGCGACCCGTTCGGCCAGGTCGTTCGCGCCGCCACCGTGGCCACCGGCCAGCGCGATCGCGAACCGGCGGCCCTCGTCCACGCAGACCACGCCGGGATCGGTCGCCTTGTCCACCAACAGCGGCGCGATCAGCCGCACGGTCGCGCCACTGGCCAGGAAGAACACCGCGGCGTCCAACTGGGGCCAACTCCGTTGCAGCGCAGGGCCGATCGGCCCGTCCAGCAGCACCGCGTCCGGCCCGAGCGCCGCCGCGAGTTCGGCCGCCGCGCGCTTGCCCGCAGCGGTGACCGCGAACAGTCCGATCACCGGGTGCCCCAGAGCACGAGCACCGGATTGCCGCCGGTCAACCGGCTCGTGCCGTCCGGCAGGTCGGCCAACCGGGCGGCCGTGAGCTGGCAGCCGTCCACCTGATAACCGCCGGCACGCAGGGCGTCCCGGCACAGCGCGAACCGGTCCAGCGAGGCCAGCGCGACCACGATCCGGTCCGCACCGACGTCGGCACACGCCCGCACCACGGTCGGCCCGCCGCCGCCGACGAAGATCGCGTCCGGCCGCGGCAACCCGGTCAGCGCGTCCGGCGCCGGCGTGTCCTCCAACCGGATGTCCACGCCGTGCCGGGCCGCGTTCGCCACGATCCGCACGCACTGCCCCGGATCCTTCTCCACGGCGATCACGGCCGACCCCATCCGGCCGCACTCGACACCGACCGCGCCGGAACCCGCGCCCACGTCCCAGACCAGCGTGCCCGGCCGGGGCGCGAGCCGGGCCAGCACCAACGCCCTGACCTCCGGCTTGGTGACCATGCCGTCCCGATGGGCGAACTCGTCCTCGGGCAGCGCCCAGCCCTGCTCCGGCGGCGCGTCGATGCCACCGGCCAACCAGGCCCGTTCCGGCACCGGATCGGACTCGGGCAGGCAGAGCACCACGTTCGGCTCGCGCCACGGCCGGTTCGCGGCGGCCGTGGCTTCCACAATGGACAGTCGCTCGTCCGGCCCGCCGATGTCCTCGGCCACCGCGAGCTTGCGCCGCCAGCCCTTGAGCCCAGCGCCCAGTTCCGCCGGTCCGGCACCGGGCCCGGTCAGCACGGCGACCACGCGGTGCGTCCGGCAGAGGTTGAGCGCCGGGCCGATCTCCCTGCCGTGCGCGCTGACCACGGCAACGTCGTCCCACGGCCGCCCGACCAACGCGGCGACCCGCTGCACGCTGGACACCGCCGGCAACACCGCGACCGGGATCGCCGCCGCGCGCAACGCCCGCAGCACACCGAAGAACCCGGGATCACCGGACGCCAGAACCACGGCGTGCTCGGCGGCCTTGTCGCCGGCGTAGTCCGGTAACAGCCGGATCGCCTCGTCCAGCGGGCCTAGCTCGATGGTCTTGCGTGCGCCGGCCGCGTGCCGCGTCAGGTGCCGCCGACCACCGACCACCAGACTCGCGCCCGCGACCAGTTCGGCGCCGCCGGGCGGCAGCGTGGCCCCGTCGACCCCGATGACCGTCACCGCCATTGCCGCCGCCTCCCTAGGCTTTCGCGCCCGGCTTGCGCTTCTGGCTCGTCTTCTTCGCCTGCCCCTGCCGTGGTGGGCGCGGCTTGTCCGGTACCGCAGCCAGCTTCGGCTTGGGTTCCGGCGTCTTCGGCTTGGGTTCCTGAGTCGTTGGCGTCGATTCCAGCGCGAGCGTCTCCTGGTCGGCCGGCACCGGACGGACCGGACGCGGCACGTCGGGCACCGGCTTGCGGTAGCCGCTGCGGGTGGCCGACCGTGCCGTCTCCTGCCAACCACGCACCGCCGACCAGGCCGCGACCGACTCCTGGCCACCCGCCTCCTTGACGCGCGCCGTGGCCCATCCCGACCTGCTGGTCTGCATCGGCCACCCGGCCTTGGCCTTGGTGTCGTCGTCGGATTTCTCCGCGCGCAGCTCGCGCCGGGCCGCCGGGTCGGCCTTGCGGTAGGTGTGGAAGTGGCCTGCGTGGTACAGGTGCGACCGGGTGCCCTCGGACCGCAATGCCTTGCCCACCAGGAACAGCGTGTGGCGCCACAGCTTGTGCTGCTTCACCGTCTCGGCCAGCTCGCCGATCGTGGTGTGCAGGATCAGCTCGTCCGGCCAGGTCGCCTTGTAGGCCACCACGACCGGCGTGTCGTCCGGGTAGCCGCCGGCGCGCAGCTCGTCGACGAGCTGGCCGCTGCGTGCGGCGGACAGGAAGATCGCCATCGTGGTGCCGTGGCGGGCGAACTCGCGGATGTGCTCGCCGTCGGGCATCGGCGTCTTGCCACCCTCCAGCCGGGTCAGGATCACCGACTGGGCCACCTCCGGCACGGTCAGCTCCCGACCGGCGATGGCCGCCGCCGCCGAGAACGCCGACACGCCGGGCACGATCTCGACCTCGAGGCCGAGGCGTTGGCAGCTGTCGTACTGCTCCTGCACCGCGCCCCACAGCGACGGGTCACCGGAGTGCACCCGAGCGACCTTCAGCCGATCGGCGGCCGCGCGCCGATAGACGGCCAGCACGTCCTCGTGGGTGATCCGCGACGAGTCGATCAGCTCCGCATCCGCCCGGGCATGCTCCCGCACGCACGCCGGATCGACCAGGCTGGCCGCCCACACCACGATGTCCGCCTCGGCGATCCGTTTGGCGCCACGCAACGTGATGAGATCGGCCGCACCTGGTCCGGCTCCGACGAACGAGACCCGACCGGATGTCATAGCTGTTCTCCTCTTCCTCCGCGCGACGGAAGCACCACGATCGTCGACAGGTACGGCGCGTCGTCGTCTACTTCGGACAGCGGCCGGACCCGCTCGTCCTGGGTGCCCAGGTGTTCCGCGTACACCGCCCGGTCCAGCGCGCCGGCCCGCTCGATCTCCGCACGCAGCTCGCGCAGTCGCCGCCCGCCCTTGTAGGCGACGACCGTACCGTGTCGGCCCAGCGCTTCCGCCACGACCGTCACGTTGCGCGCCACCGGCAGTACGGTCAGTGGTTCGGCGCCCTCAACAAGGGTGATGCCGGCGGCGCTGGCGGCGGCCTGCATGGCGGTAATGCCCGGAATGGTGCTGATGATCACGTTCGGCACGAGCTCGCGGACGGTCGCGGCCAGGTACCCAAAAGTGGAGTAGATCGTGGGGTCGCCGATGGTGGCGAACACCGCGCTCTCGTGTCCGGTCAGATGGTCGGCCACGCGTTCGGCGGCGGCGTCCCAGTGCCGCCTGCGCCGTTGTTGCGGGCCGGCGACCGGGTCGGCCAGCGCGAACACCAGCCGTTCGATGGTGGTGTCGGTGTGGGCCCGGACCACGGACTCCGCCCTGCCCTGTTCGTCCGCCGCGAGCACGGGCACGAACACGCGATCGGCGGTGCGCAGCGCCTTGAGTCCGGCCAGGGTCAGCAGTTCGGGATCGCCGGGGCCGACGCCGACGCCGATCAGCCGATGGGCCATTGGCGTGCCCTTTCGACCAGTCGGGCCACGGTCTCCGGGCTGCCGGCGGGATGTGTGTGCAGGTAGGAGGCGTGCACCTGGTTTCGGACGAAGCCTTCGCTGTGTGGCTGGCCGTCGTGGTCGCGCCAGTCGGTGGCGGCCACGGCATCCCGATAGCCGAGCGCCAGCGTGCCGGACATCTCAGCCGTCCCGTGCAGGACGCCACACATCGGCAAACCTTCGAGCCGGTCAAGCAGATAAAGCAGACCACCGCATTCGGCCTGAACAATGCCACCCGATCGAGCGAACGATGCAACGTCCGCGCGCAGCTTGGTGTTTTGAGAGAGCGACGGCACGTGCTGCTCGGGAAATCCGCCCGGCAGAACGAGCGCTGCCAGCCCGTCCGGCAACGCCTCGTCGCGCAGCGGATCAACGACGGCAACGTGCGCACCAGCGGAAACAAGGAGTTCGACATGCTCAGCATAGCCAAACGTAAAAGCAGCACCCCCCGCGACGGCGACCACCGGCCGCTGCCCGGAATCCGGGCCGACCGCAGACCGCGAGCCAGCCTGCCCCTGCTCACCGGACACCGCCGACCCTCCATCGGACGCCGACCGGACCTCCGATTCCGGATCCCAGGCGGTCGTAGTCAACGGACCGGCGGTGGCGGCCAACCGACCTACAGCACCAAGATCCACCGATCGTGTGATCAGCTCAGCCATGGCCGCGACCGCCCGCCGAGCCGACTCACCATGCTCGGCCGCCGGTACAAGGCCCAGGTGCCGGGATGGCAGTGCGACCTCGGCACCGCGTGGCACCGCGCCCAACACCGGCAGGCCGATCTCCGCGCAGGCCTCGCGCAGCACGTGTTCGTGGCGCGGCGAGCCAACTTGGTTGAGCACGACACCGGCCAGCCGCACGGTGGGCTCGTAGCCGCGGAAACCGTGCAGCAGCGCGGCCAGGCTGCGCCCCTGCCCACGTGCATCGACCACCAGCAACACCGGCGCGTCCAACAGCCGAGCCACATGCGCGGTCGACCCGAACCCGGCAGTACCGCTGCGCCCGTCGAACAGCCCCATCACACCTTCGACCACAGCCAGGTCCGCGCCGGCCACACCATGCGCGAACAACGGCCCAACCCGGTCCTCGCCAACCAGCACCGGATCCAGATTGCGACCGACCCGCCCAGCGGCAAGCGCGTGATAGCCAGGGTCGATGTAGTCCGGCCCCACCTTGAACGGAGCCACCCGACGACCGCGCGCGGTCAACGCACCCATCAACCCGGTGGCGATGGTCGTCTTGCCATTACCGGACGCGGGCGCCGCGATCACCACCCGAGGCGTCGTGATCACCATCCGGCGTCCTGCCCGGCGAGCAACACAGCCACCAAGCCCGTCATCTCGCCGTCACCATTCGATGCCCCGCTGGCCCTTTTGGCCGGCGTCCATCGGATGTTTCACCTTGGTGGTCGCCATCACCAGGTCAGCGGCGTCGATCAGTTCCGGCGGCGCGTTGCGACCGGTGATCACGACGTGTTGCGACCCGGGACGGTCGGCCAAGGTCGTCACGACCTCGTGGACGTCCACCCAACCCCAGTGCATCGGATAGGTGAACTCGTCCAGCACGTACATGCCGTGTCGCTCGCCCGCCAGGCACCGGGCGATCTCCCGCCAGCCCTCCTGGGCCGCTGCCGCGTGGTCCTCGTCGGTGCCGTGCTTGCGGGTCCAGGACCAGCCTTCGCCCATCTTGTGCCACGCAACCGGGCCACCTTCGCCGGTCTGGTCGTGCACCTTGCCCAGCGCGCGGAACGCGGCCTCTTCGCCCACCTTCCACTTCGCCGACTTCACGAACTGGAACACACCGATCGACCAGCCCTGGTGCCACGCACGCAACGCCAGGCCGAACGCGGCCGTCGACTTCCCCTTCATCTCTCCCGTGTGCACGATCAGCAGCGGGCGGTTGCGGCGCTGGCGGGTGGTCAGCCCGTCCACCGGCACAGTCTCGGGTTTCCCTTGTGGCACAACAACCTCCGCTCAGGCGGCCCGCGCGACCAGTGCGACCTGGTCGGCGGACAGTTGGGCCAACGTCAGGCACGGACCACCGAGCGCGGCGGCCAGCCGGGCGGCCAGGCCCAGCCGCACCGGACCGTGTTCGCAGTCCACCGTGATCGACGCGACGCCGTCCGCGGCAAGGAATGCCGCCGCGCGCTGGGCGTCGGCCACCGGGTCGCCGCCGGTGCTCGTCGCGGTGGCCCGACCGTCGGTGAGCACGATCAACAGAGCCCGACGGCATGGATCGCGGAGCCGTTCCGTGGCCAGGACCCTCCTGGCCCGCAACAGGCCGTCGGCCAGTGGGGTTCGGCCGCCGGTGGTCAGCCGGCGCAGGCGCCGGGCCGCCGCGTCCACGGACGACGTCGGTGGCAGCGCGACCTCCGCGCCGGTCCCCCGGAACGTCACGACACCGACCTTGTCCCGCCGTTGGTAGGCATCGGAAAGCAGCGACAACACGGCCCCGGTCACGGCGGACATCCGGGCACGGGCGGCCATCGAGCCGGACGCGTCGACGGCGAACAGCACCAGATTCCCTTCCTTGCCCTCCCGCACCGCCCGCCGCACGTCCGACCCGCGCAACCGCAGGCCAGGGCCGGTCCGGCCACGATCCCGCTGATAGGGCGCCGCGGCGGACAGGGTGCCGATCAGATGCAGGCCGGCGCCGTCCGCCGAACCGACGTCGGCGGCCCGAACCGTCCGGCCGAACCCGGCCCTGGCGCGCGAGCGCCGGCCGGGCGCCCCCTCGCCGACGCCGGGCACCCGCAGCAGCCGAGCCCGAAAGGACGGTGTAGGCGCGGCGGGCGGCTGTTCGGGCGCGGGCCGCCGGTCGGGCTCGCCGCCGGACGGGGATTCGCCGTTGGCGTGGCTGGGCACGGGCTGTTGGTCGGGCTCGCCGCCGGACGGAGATTCGCCATTCGTGTGGCTGGGCTGGTGGTCGGGTTTGCCGTTGGTGTCGTGGTCGGTCGGTGGGGCCTCGCCGCCGTCGGGGTCCGGGTCGGAATCGGGGGTGGGCGGGTCGAGTTGGTCGGCCGCGTCGCGTAGGGCTTCGGCCAGCTGGTCGTCGTCAAGGCCTGGTTCGTCGAACGGGTCGCGGCGCTTGCGGTGCGGCAGGGCGAGCCGGACGCCGATCACCACGTCTTCCTCGGCGACCTCGGCCGCGCCGCGCCAGGCCGCGTTGGCCAGCGCGGTGCGGGCGACCACCAGGTCGGCACGCATGCCGTCGACCTCGAAACTGGCGCACACGGCCGCGATCCGACGCACCTCGAGGTCCGGAAGCACGACACCCGGCAGCGCCGTGCGGGCAGCGGCGACCTGGTCGGCGAACGCCCGATCGGCAGCGGCCCAGTCGGCGGCGAACGCCGTCGGGTCGGCCTCGAAGGCCAGCCGCCGGCGGATCACTTCGGCACGCACGGACACGTCCCGCGCGGCGGCCACCCGTACGGTCAGGCCGAAGCGGTCCAGCAGTTGCGGCCGCAGCTCGCCTTCTTCGGGGTTCATTGTGCCGACCAGCAGGAACGATGCCGCGTGCGACACCGACACCCCGTCCCGCTCGACGTGCGCCCGACCCATCGCGGCCGCGTCGAGCAACAGGTCGACCAGATGATCGTGCAGGAGGTTCACCTCATCGACGTACAACACACCGCGATGGGCACCGGCCAGCAGGCCGGGCTGGTAGGCACGCACACCCTCGGTCAGGGCGCGCTCCAGGTCGAGCGACCCGATCAGCCGGTCCTCCGTGGCGCCGACCGGCAACTCGACCAGCCGGGCCGGCCGATGGTGGGCACCGACATCCTGATGCGGCGCGTCCGGGCAGTCGGGGTCGGGCGCCGCCGGGTCGCAGGCGAACCGGCAGCCGTCGACGACCGCGAGTTCGGGCAGCAGCCCGGCCAGCGCACGCACCACGGTGGACTTGGCAGTGCCCTTCTCGCCACGCACCAGCACACCGCCGATGGCCGGGTGCACCGCGTTGAGCAGCAGGGCGAGGCGCAGGTCGTCGTGGCCGACGACAGCGGAGAACGGGAATCCGGTCACGCCAGCGTTCCTTCCTCGGGTGTCCACGCCCGGGGTCAAGGTCGGTGGTCACGGCACGCCGTGACCGAACGGGGCGGAGTGTCCTGGCTCCCGGATCGACGGGGGCGCTCCGGCCTTCCCAGGGCTCACGCCCCGGTGGCACTCGTGGGAGGCCCACTTCCCGGTCACAGTGGCGGGACCGCGCCGGATTCGCACCGGCTTCCTCGCTCACCCTCGTTCTGGGTCTGTCGCATCGTCGCATCCGGACGGCGCGGACACCAAGCCGCCGACCGGACGGGACCTAGGATGCCCCGGTGACCACACCCGTCGCGACCGGCAAGGCCGGCGCGCTCGCGCCCGACCACGTCTTCGACTGGATCGACGCGCACGCGCAGGACCGCAGGACGGCCGGCCTGAAGCGCCAGCTACGTCCCCGCCCGGCCATGTCAACCGACCTGGACCTGGCCGGCAACGACTATCTGGGCCTGACCAGGGACAAGCGGGTCACCGGCGCCGCAGCCGCGGCCGCGCTCCGCTGGGGAGCAGGCTCCACGGGATCCCGCCTGGTCACGGGCACGACGGACCTGCACACCGAACTGGAACTGGAGTTGGCGTCCTTCTTCGGCGCCCAGGCCGCCTTGGTCTTCTCCACCGGCTACGCCGCGAACATGGCCGCGATGACCGCACTGTCCGGCCAGAACTCGGCGATCGTGGCCGACCAGTACATCCACGCATCCCTGATCGACGGCTGCCGCCTGGCCAAGGCCGAGGTAGCGGTGGTCACCCACGCCGACCCGACCGCCGTCAGCAGGGCACTGGCCAGTCGAACCAAGCCACGAGCGCTGGTAGTGACCGAATCGGTCTTCTCCGTCGACGGCGACCAGGCCCCACTCCCAGAACTGGCCGAGGCATGCCGCGAACACGGCGCCGCCCTGGTGGTCGACGACGCCCACGGCTTCGGCATCCTGGGCGACGGCGGCCGCGGCGGCGTGGCCGCAGCCGGCCTGCAAGGCGCACCAGACGTAGTGACCACAGTCACCCTGTCCAAGTCCCTCGGCGCCCAGGGCGGCGCGGTGGTCGGCCCACGCCGGGTAATCCATCACCTGATCGACATGGCCCGCAGCTTCATCTTCGACACCGGCCTGGCCCCCGCCAGCGCCGCCGCCGCACTGGCCGCCCTACGAATCCTGCGCGACGAACCAGAACGCAGCACCCGCGTACTGGCCAACGCCGCAGCACTGGCCGACCGCCTGGCCGCGGCCGGCTTCCACATCAGCACGCCGGCCGCCGCCGTGATCTCGGTACGGGCACCATCGCCCGAGGAAGCACTGGACTGGTCACTGCGCTGCCGCGAAGCCGGCATCCTGGTCGGCTGCTTCCGCCCACCATCGGTCCCCGACCAGATCTCCCGCCTACGCCTGACCGTCCGAGCAGACCTGACCGAAGCCGACCTGGACCGAGCGATCACCACAATCACCGAAACCGCCCCACCGAGGTAGCACTCAGGTCTTCCGCACAACCCCGGTGAACCCGGCAATGAACAACGTGCCAAAGGCCCACGCCAACAACTGCAACACCCACCCAGCCTCGTCGCAATGAGCCGGGCGGCGTCTATGGGAGATTTATCAGGATGATCGAGCCGGCATCCGGTCAGGGAGACGTATGCGAGATGGGCGTCGCGGGCGATCAAGCCTTGGTCCATTAGGCAGTGGTCAGTTTGAGGGCAACCGCGCTGGTGATGTTCTCCAAGTCCAGCCGACCCTCGATGCGGGCACCCCGTTGCTGCAACCCGTGCGGGTCCGGATCCGGGGCGAGGCGGCCGCGCATGATGTCGAGTAGGACCCATGCGCGGATCGTGCGTGACTCGTCCCACGAGCGCATCGCCGCTTCGTCGATCGTCTCGGCGCCGGCCAGATCGAGCATGTCACCGCGTGTGACGTGGGCCACCAGTTCCTGCTCCACCTCGGTCAGCCCGGGTCAGCGGCGCATCGTGACATGCGGGATGCCGTCTTCCACATACGGCTCGCCTTCGGGCCGGAAGCCGAAGGCCGTATATAGATCGGCCACCTGAACCTGGGCCTCCAGAACAGCGGCGCGGTCGCCGATCTCGGCCAGAACGGCTTCCATCAGCCGTCGCGACAAGCCGGTGCCGCGGGCGGTCCGGTCGGTGCAGACGCGGCCGATGCGGAAGCCGTCGGAATCCTCCAATAGGCGCAGGTAGGCCAGGGGCACGTGCTGATCCTTCCCCGAGGCGATCCAGAAGTGCCGGGTCGTCGGTTCGAGGTCGCGCCCGTCCAGCTCCTGGTACGGGCATTCCTGCTCGACCACGAAGACGGCGGTTCGCAGCCGCAGCAGCGCGTACAGCCGGTCGGGGGTCAGATCGGCGGCCCATTCGCGGTGCAGGGTCGTGGATCCGGGGTAGGCGCTCATCTTGACGTGGATATCACAACTTCACTCCTGGGGCGGCTGACCCGGGTCCGACCGGCCGCCGAAGCGCTGCCACACCTTGCTGGCCGTGTCCGAGATCACGCCGCCCACCTCGCTCATGACCTTGGCCAGCGGGTCGGTGGACTCGACGAACGAGTCCTTGTACGAACGGGCCGCCGCCTTCATGTCGTCGGTCCACGTGCTGGCCGGCTGCTCGTCGTCGCGACGCGGGTAGTCGCCGCCGAGGATCGCCCGGTACTCCTCGGACGCGGCCCAGCGCTGTAGTTCGGCCGCGCGGACCACCGCGAGCGGGTGGGTCTCGTCCATCGTGTTGAGCAGTTTGAGCACGCTGTCCCGTACGTCCCCATTGGACTCGTAGTCGGCCGCCTGGCGCAGGAACTCCGCGGTGTCCACTTCGGCGGGGTCGACGGCACCGGCCAGCAGCACGTGGCCGCGCAGCGCGGCGGCCGGGTCCTGCGAGCACAACAGACCTGCGCGGTCGGCGGACAGTTCGGCCTTGCGGTACCACTCGCGCAGCGCGGCGACCACGGCCCGCAGTCCCCAGTAGCCGACCGGCATCCACGACATGCCCTGCATCAGCCGGAGCAGCCGGAGTAGCAGCGTCCGATAGAGGGCGTGGCCGGACAGGACGTGGCCGAGTTCGTGGCCGATGACGACACGCAACGCCTCGGTGTCCATCATCTGGACAAGGCCGGTGGTCAGTACCACGAACGGCTTGTCAAGGCCGATGGTCATGGCGTTGGCGACCGGATCGCGCGTGACGAACATCTCCGGCACCGGATCGAGGTCCAGCACCTCGGCGCACTCGGCGCGCAGCCGGTGCAGCACCGGGTACTGCTTGGGCCCGACGCGCACCGCACTGCCCAACGTGAGCAGCCGCTCACCGCGCTCGCTGAACGCGCCGGACACCGCCTTGAGCACGACCGGAAAGCCGGGCACCGAGCGCAGCGTGGACAGCGCGCCCCGGTCGGCCGGGTGCTCGTAGGCGCGGGGGCTGATGCCGGGGAAACGGATCCGGGCCGTGCTCCGTACGAGTTCGACTTCGCCCCGACCGTTGGACTCCATGTCCGCCAGCGTATTCGCCGGATCGGGCAAAAGCCCGCTAACCTTCCAGGTCGCCTTCCAACTCCAGGTAGACGGCGCGCAGCCGGTCCAGGGTGTCCGGATCGGGCTCGGCCCACAGGCCACGGTCGGCGGCTTCGAGCAGGCGTTCGGTCACGCCGCGCAGCGCCCACGGGTTGGACCGGCGCATGAAGTCACGGACCTCGGCGTCGAACACGTAGCTCTCGGCCAGGCGCGCGTACATCCAGTCGTCCACCACACCCGCGGTGGCGTCGAAGCCGAACAGGTAGTCGACGGTGGCGGCCAGTTCGAACGCGCCCTTGTAACCGTGGCGGCGCATGGCGGCGATCCACTTCGGGTTGACCACGCGCGCGCGGAACACCCGTTTGGTCTCCTCGCCCAGGGTCCTGGTGCGCACGGCGTGCGGGACGGCCGAGTCGCCGACGTAGGCGGCGGGACTGCTGCCGGTCAGCGACCGGACCATGGCGACCATGCCGCCGTGGTACTGGAAGTAGTCGTCCGAGTCGGCGATGTCGTGTTCCCGCGTGTCGACGTTCTTGGCAGCCACCTGGATGCGGCGGAACGCGATCTCCATGTCGTCACGTGCGAGCCTGCCGTCCAGGCCTGAGCCGTACGCGTAGCCGCCCCACGTGGCGTAGACCTCGGCGAGGTCGCCGTCGTCGCGCCAGTTGCGGGCGTCGATCAGCGGCAGCAGTCCGGCGCCGTACGCGCCCGGCTTCGAGCCGAAGATACGGGTGCTGGCGCGGCGGTCGTCGCCGTGGCCGGCCAGGTCGGCGCGGTAGTGCGCGGCCACGTAGTTGTCCTCGTCGGGTTCATCCAGCGCGGCGGCCGCGCGGATCGCGTCGTCCAGCAGGGTCACCACGTGCGGGAACGCGTCCCGGAAGAAGCCGGAGATCCGCACCACCACGTCGATCCGGGGCCGGCCCAATTCGACCAGCGGGACCACCTCGAAGCCGGTGACCCGACGGGACGCGTCGTCCCAGCGCGGCCGGGTGCCCAGCAGCCACAGGAGTTCGGCGATGTCGTCGCCCTGGGTGCGCATGGCCGACGTCCCCCACACGGTGAGCCCGACGCTGCGCGGCCACGCGCCCGTGTCGGCGCGGTGCCGGGCCAGCAGCGAGTCGGCCAGCGCGGCGCCGGTGTCGAAGGCGTTGCGGGACGGGATGGCCTTGGGGTCGACGGAGTAGAAGTTGCGGCCGGTGGGCAGCACCGACACCAGCCCACGCGTCGGCGAGCCGGACGGTCCCGGCGGCACGAACCGGCCGTCCAGCGCACGCAGCACGTTGCGCACCTCATCCGTGGTGCGGGCCAGCCGAGGCACCACCTGCTCACACGCGAACCGCAGCACCGCGGCCACTTGAGCAGCGGCAGTGCCGATGACCTCATCGACCACCGCCGGCACCGAATCCGCCCGCCAGCCCAGCGTCTTTGTACCCAGAACCAGCTTGCGGGCCAACGATTCCAGCAGGTCGACCACGTCGGCGCCGGTGACCGCAGGGCCGTCGACGATCGAGGTCAGCTCGTCGGGGGCCTTGGCGAGAGCGCCCGGCTCGGCGAGCAGCTCCTGCTCGTCAAGTCCGAAGTGGACGGCCAGCGCGGCACGCAGGCCGGGCAGCGCGCCAGTCACGCCGCCGAACACCTGCCGGGCACGCAGTACGGCCAGCACGTCGTTGACCAACTCGTCGCCGACCGGCGCG
>WNGR01008444.1_pt1 | contig 13710 bp, 18 predicted proteins | sample 5407581 | NCBI WGS metagenome assembly WNGR01 (sample SAMN13153383, study PRJNA577476) | soil metagenome | isolation source: 80 cm soil or saprolite under Garry oak tree replicate 2 | place: USA:California | collected 2016-06-15 | reverse complement strand
GCCCAGTGCGCAGCCATGTCAGCCTTACCAGGCTAACAGTAGACACCGGAGTGTCGCCGGAGAACCATGAAAACTGGTTCGGCGAATTCAAAATAGAGGTAGCAACCTCTATGAGACTCCGGTCCCCGGGACCATACCTATTCTGGGAACGGAGGAAACTACGCTTCACTTCGACTTTACGGTAGGCGTTCGGCTCTCAAGCTCTCTTAGAATTAGCTCGTTTTGCTTCATCATGATCTTGTTCTGATCAGTGAGAATCCGCAGCGCGCTCGCAATCAAGGAGAGAGAGGGATTATCCCATTTGAACTCGTTCTCCTTAGCCGCCAAGGCCTGCTTACCCTTGATAATTGACCCACGAAGATTCTCGTCGCTCTCGTCGTCAGCGAAGGCCGCACGATTCTTTCTGTCCATCTTGTCAGAAATGCTAGCTGCCGCATGTTCCCGTTTGACGTCCGGGTAGCAGTCCTCGCAGAACCTTAACCCTTTGAGTTCTAACAGGGGGTCGATGAGGCTTATTGTCTTACCGCATCTGGAACAGAAATCTGCCATTTTGCCGCTTCAGCTCTAATTGCTGTTGGCCGTTGCAGCGCTATTAAAGAGTCTTGTAACCAGTTCGCACCAGCGTCTATGCTTTCAGATCTGTTCAGGGCAGGAAGATAGTCTTAGGCTTATGGAGAGCGATTGTTACTTTTCTTCGCGGAGTCCCCATCCCGCCTTGAAAGCAGGGTTGATCCGTACGAAGGGTGCTTCGCCTTCCTTCCATGGGTCCCGCTTTACCCAATCCAGCTTCGCGTGGAATATTTTGTAGAGTTTCCGGTACTCCTCTCCTTTCTCGATAATAGATACTGGGCCGCTGATCAATAGCAGCTTCTGCGTCCCGGCTGTGTCAACCAGTATTGCTGCATGAGGGTTCTCCCTTAGGTTCTTGAGCTTCCTTGTCCCGTAATCGGTCACGATATACGGTGAACCTTCATGCCAGACGTAGGAAACTGGTACAACGTGCGGCTCGCCCTTCTTGGACGCTGTCGCGAACCTGCACAATTCATTCTGTTCCAGAAATCTAATCTCTTTCTCGGTCAGGCTAACCTCGTCGACAGATCCTTTCAATTTGAAGACAATTCAGATTGGTCAGTCTGAGATTTCAAGCTATGGGTTCGGAAGACTCGTTACATGAATTCCTTTTTCTCAAGAAGAAGAAGGCCAAGTATTGCTTTACCAGAGCAACCAATAATATCGCGATCCACTTTGGGATGCCAACAGCGTACCCTCAGTAGCACTTCCTCCGTCGAGTCCTCCTCTAAGGGTCGGAGTTATGGGATAAAGTCAATGGGTCCCATAGCCGATCTCTTAGGTCAATGTGGTATTTTGTAGCTGCTGGAATTCCGTCCCTATTCCAGTTGTCAAATCTATTTCATTGAAGAGTGTGGAAAGAAGCGATGACACTATGACGGTAAGTGTGGTGCTAGCAATGACACTTCCGGGATGGGCGCTGCTAAACGCGAGTAAAGATGTCGCATTCGCGGGCGTCAGAATAAGAGTTACGCTCAACATGGTGAAGCCTTGAGCCGCTAAGGGTTTGTCAAAGGGAGAGTAGCCTTGAAGAGGGTTGTCTTGGAAAAGGGTCGAACCTGGTGCGGAGAAGTAGACTGAAACGAGTCCTTGAGTGGCTGTCAACCCTCCAAAATCAACGTGGTTGTTCGCAGTAATCACTAGAACAATACTTGCCATGCTAGTGGATGGGTTCTGAAGGGTTACCTTGGAGACCGTGAATTCCAGCCGATTAAGAGAGAGATAAGCAAGTTGATAGTTTCGCGCAACAATTACTAGATTAATTGCTGAAGCAGCTGCAACGAAGATGAGGACCCAGCCCAGTATGACTCTATTATCGGCCGGAAGCTTCATTTGACTAAGCTCTGATCGACCAGTCCTTGCATTTGTCTTGGATTAAGGCTATTGGTTTGAAGTCGAGCCGAGTCAAATTCGTACTGGTGGTTTTGGGTTGGGGAGTCTCTCTGGCTAGCCTAGCCTTAACAGGTATTATCGCTGGGATAATCATTCCTCGAGCAGCCGCAAAACCCAACATGCCAATCTTGGGAATCGCCCTCTACTACGCTGGCATATTCGGGGTGTCACTGCTGGCAGGCCTGGTTCTCTCGAACATTGGTCGAAGTCTCTTTGGAGTTCTCGTCTCCAACAGTCTCGCCGCCTCTTTGACCTATCTGGCTCTAATAATTCCCGGGCTCACAGGACTCATCCCTGAGACACTCGCGGAAGATCTGGCCATCGCTTTCACTTTCACAGCGTTCTTCCCGATTGCTCTGTTCCTAGGATTGCTAGGCGGACTGCTAGGATCGCTAATCACCGAGGTGTAGAGGACTCTGAAAAAATGGCGGGTCCTTGACCTAGAAAGCAGAGTCATCTCTGGAACTAGCGAAGCGCTCGGAATTGCGAGCGGAGAAAGAGAAAATCGAGGGAAGCTCGATGGTTGTTAACAATCCTCGAACTCTCGATGAATGCTTTGAGGGGTAGCGGGCCCGCGGGGATTCGAACCCCGGACCTACAGCTCAACCCGCTCCAAGGCATAGGGGGATCGGCCGAGAATTGACTGCCGCTCTATCCAGGCTGAGCTACGGGCCCAAAGGGCTGACTATGATGAATCCTAGTTAATTGTTCCTAAGAATCGCAGGTGGGAAGAACACGGAGTGTTTCCTGCTCGGCTCTCGCGGAATGACTGATACAGATTCTTAAGAACAAATGAAATCGCGTTAGACTCTATGGTCCTCGCCTGAATCTCAGCCTCGTCTGGCAGAAGAAACTTCTGCGGGGCCTACAACATGGACACGCTTTCTCCTCTTCGCGAGTTCCTCAGCGACCTTCTCGTCGCTAGTGAAGAAGCAACCGTTCCCGGTGAAGAATCTCAGGGTTCCGTGAGATGGTTCTTTACAAATTATGAAATTCGCCGTGGATTTGTCAGCAGCAAGATCTTTTTCCGCAGATCGGACACTTGAACTCAACCCACATTCTTGTCTCGCCCCTCACGCAATAGTTTGGTACCTTACGCCTATAAGGAAACTCTCGACGAGAATCTCGTCATGCCAGACGAGAAGATTGTGATTAGGACCAAGCACGGTGAACTTAGCCTCGAACAGCTGGCCGAGGCTCAACATGGGATGGCCCACCTGATGAAGGAGGTTGGAGAAAGGTTTCACGTTCTCTACTACGCTGCCAAGGCGCTCAACTGGAAGCTCGCACAGTACCAGCTCAACCAAGTCATCGCCCTCTTCCGAATAGGCGCCACCCTCAGGCCAAAGTTCACCGAAGACTTGAACGAATTCGTAAAAACACATTTTCATCCAATGAGTGAAGCGATTCGGGCAAAAGAATGGAGGAGATTTGAAGAGGCCTTCAAGAAAGGTATCCAGGCTAGCGATCAATTCCACGAAAAATACGGATACGGCTACATCCACTTCGTTCTTCCAGTGAATCCACCCGAGATGTACGATCTAACTCCCAGGGAGTAACCAGTCGAACCATTTTGCTGCTGGCTATCCAGCTGCAACGGCAACATGAATGAGTCTAGTTCTCGTTTCTCTTCTGACCCGTCTCCGTCTCACATTACGAGTTCTTGAACGAAAACTCAACTAGTTCCACGGGGGCTGAGAAGATGATTGGAGACTAATATACCAAGCTGAGGGCGGATGTTTTGGCTTGAAACTTTTCTTTTCTGTGAAAAAGAGGATTCGGTCCTGTTTTTCTGTTTCTGCCTGGGAGAAATCTGCTCATTGGAGGGCTTTCTGGGTTTCATCAACAACGGATGATAGCTTGACGTTCTTCTCTTCGCCTGTTTTCATGTTTTTCAGACGGACGCTTCCTTCCTTGATCTCTCGGGGTCCTAAGACAAGAGATACTCTTACCTTCAATGAGTCTGCGTACTCGAACTGTTTGCCGAGTGGACGTTGTTTGAGATCGTAGTCAGTCCTGATGCCATGACTTCGGAGTTGTTGAACGATTTTCACGGCTTCGGACCAGACCGTTTCGTTGACCGTGGCCACGAATACCTGGGGGCGTTGCTGGATGTCAGGGAACAGATCCTTCCGGTCTAGAGAGAGCATGAGTCGTTCGAAGCCTCCTGCGACACCTGTTGCTGGCATGTCTCGTTTTCCATAGATCTTGCATAACTTGTCGAAGCGCCCGCCTCCGAAGATTGCGCCCACGTCTTCTCCGTCTCGATCGTAGGCTTCGAAGACTGTTCCATCGTAGTAGCTTATTCCGCGGACTATTCCTAGGTCGATCTTGACCTTTTGCTTCTTTCCGAGGGATGCTACCCTATCCACTGTCCCGGAGAGTTCTTTGAAACCCTGGTGGATCATCTCGCCCTTGGGAAGTTTGCCCTCTAGTTCTCCGAGGACCTTGTCCGGGTCTCCGCCGATATCGGCGAAGCCTAAGATTCGCTTGACCTTGTCCTTGGATAGGCCGGCTCTGGTGAATTCTCGCTCGGCCTGTTCGGACCCTACTTTTCCCATCTTGTCAACTATTCGGATTAGATGGTCAAGGTCGTTCTGGGACTGGATTCCTAGACCACGCAGGAAGCCTTCGACGAGTTTTCGGTTGCTTATCTTGACCAAATGGTCTTTGAGGCCGACTGATTCTAGGATGTCTGAGCCTAGCGCGATAATCTCTGCGTCGGCCGAGGAATCTTCGACTCCGTAGATTTCAGCGTCCCATTGTGTGTGGTAACGGTAGCGGGCGAACTGGGGTTCGTCGTAGCGCCATACTCCGCCGATGCATGAGATCTTGATCGGTTCTGCGAGGTCGAACCTGTTCGCGACCATCCGGGTCATACCTACCGTGAGATCGAATCTTAGCCCAAGATTTCGTTCTGCCTTGTCTTTGAACCAGTAGATTTCATCTCTGACTGCGGGGCCTGATTTTGCCTCGAGAGTTTCCAGGTTTTCTACAGGGCTGGGCTCGAGCATTTGGAATCCATAGTTCCGGAGCACTTGTCGTATCTTGTCGGTGAGCCAGATCCTGCGTGACATTTCCTCCGGTTCAATGTCTCTCATTCCCCGTGGAAGGGTGAATTGTGGTTCTGACACGGTGCCGTGTTTCTCCATCGCGGAGCTATTTTCCTTCGAACCGTTCTGTATTCAGCGTATAATATACGATGTCTGTGCGTCTGTCGATTACGGCGAGCACTAGATCTTTTCCCTCCTTGTTTGCCTTGGCGGAGAGTCTGGCGAGTCTTTCGAGGGTGGATTCTCCTCCTTCGAAGACGATTGATACTTGTCGTCGGGTCGCTCCTTTTCCGAAGGTTTCAAAGTCGAAGCCTTCTTCGGACTCTCGGACCAGGTAGCCTCTATCTCGTAGGTCTCGATATACCAGATATTTTGTCCATATCGTTGGCTTGCCGACGGACAATCTTGTTACGAGATTTTGAAGCGTCTTCTCTTTTGCTGTCTTCTCGTCGGTTACTCTGGCTCTTCGTTTCTCCACGAGATAGAATGTCTCATAGGGGCTTAGGAAGAGCTTGTCGTCTGCCAGGGCTCCGTAGGCCTTCTCGCGGAGCTCCATGAGTTTCTCGGGTTCTTTCAGGTAGACCTTGTTCTTGGAGAGAAATGCGTCGAGAACTTCTGTCGTCATCAAACAAAGCACCCCGGGTATGATTTGAGAGCGCTAGCGGCGGGCAGGCGTCTATAAAGGCATGCGAACAATTGAGAGCGATAAACGGAGTTTTGAGAAATGCCTGGGAAAAGCCGAGACTCTCTCGAACCGGTTAGATGGAAGAATGGGGTGCTGGAGGTTATTGACCAGACGAGGCTGCCGGGAAGGCTGGTTTATGTTCGTATGCGGACAGTGGACCAGGTTTGTTCCGCGATCCGGTCCATGAAGGTCAGAGGTGCGCCGTTGATCGGTGTTGTTGGTGGGTATGGATTGGTTCTGGCCGCGTTGAAGATCAGGAACGGTGACTTGGGTCAGGCGAGGTCCCGGCTTCGCAAGTCCGCGGATTCTCTGATATTGACAAGGCCGACAGGCGTGAATCTCCGGTGGGCTGTCGAGCGGGTCTTCAAAGCATCTTCCCGGGTCGATTCGGCCGCAACTTTGGGCGATGAGTTGAGGCGCGAGGCCGATGCGATTCTTCGCGAGGAACTTGAAGCCGCTCATAAAATCGGACACTTTGGAGCTCCTCTGATAGAGGATGGAGACACTGTGCTGACTCACTGTAATGCGGGGTCTCTCGCGACAGCGAGATATGGGACTGCACTGGCAGTGGTCCGGTCTGCTGTCGAGGACGGGAAGAACGTGTCTGTGATCGCAACGGAGACGCGGCCGTTGCTGCAGGGGTCGAGGCTGACCGCGTTCGAGCTGTCAAGGGACGGGATTCCGGTCCGGCTGATCTGTGACAGCGCTGCTGCTCAGCTAATGGCTCAGGGAGCGGTGGACAAGGTTGTCGTGGGCGCGGACAGGATCTTGGGCACCGGGCATGTTACGAACAAGATCGGGACCTTGCCGATTGCGCTCGGGGCAAAGTTCTACGATGTTCCATTCTACGTGGCTGCTCCCGTGTCAACGCTGGATCTGGTGACCGATGTATCTAGGGTGGTTATTGAGGAGCGGGATCAACGGGAAGTCCTCTTGATTGGAGGTAGGCGGTTTTCTCCCCGGAACGTAGGGGCTTTGAACCCAGCCTTCGACATTACTCCACCAGAACTGGTCACCGGGATCGTGACCGATCGTGGCGTGGTGGGTCAGCCTTTGGCGGAGAACATTCGGGCTATGTTTGGCTGATTTCGTGGAGGGCGGGGCACGCGACTTGAGTAGCCCCCGGGGGGGCCTAAGAATTCACTTTTTCGATTTCAAAGCCTGTTCAGAAATCGGTTTCAATAACCGGTTTCAAAAACCCGATTCAAAAGCCGTTTCCGCACATCAGCTTCAAGAATATGAGAAATGATTCCACGAACTTTTAGCGGAAAGCTCTATGAGGAAATGGTTGCGAAGAGAGAAAACGGCACGCGCAACTGTACCTTTTCTACTGATAAACAGTAGGTTCTAGGCGGATATTTCCCGAACTTCTCTCGTCTCTCTGGACTCTCTTTCCCTCTCCTTAGGCTCCTTCTTGATAACCGGGGTCACCACCTCCACGGGAACGTTTCCAGCCGACTCTATCCGAGCCTTCCAATCAGTCCCAATGGACACGAGGGCGTAGATTCCTATGACCTCCGCCTTTGCCTTCTGAATGATCTTCATCATCGCCCGCTGGGTCTCGCCGCTATCGATAATGTCGTCCACGATTAGCACGCAGTCAGTTTTTTTGATTGCGTCCCTCGGAACAAACAAGCTCAATACGACAGCGGTCTTGGGCGGTACGAAAATCTCCTCGATAAACTCTCGAACCCCGACCTCCCTTGCCTTCTTTGCAACCAGTAATCCAACCCCTAGCCGGTGTGCGAGGAGAGTCGCGAGAGGTATTCCGTCAACCGCTGCCGTCATGATCTTTGTAACTCTCTTTCCCGCGAACTTGCCCACTGCATGCTGGACCGCGCGTTCTAGCAACATCGTGTCGCCGATGATCGCCGTGTTGTCAAAATATCCTCCATCGTCGAAGTGAATTCTTTCCAGAAGTTCTTTGTCTAGGCTCATGTATCTTTGCAGAGTCTTATTGATCTCTTCGGCCCGCTGTGCGGTCGGTAAGACGTGTCCTTTCACGTAGCGGCTCAGAACCGTTTCAGGAAGGTGAACCATCGCGGAGAGTTCTCGATATGTGAACCGTTGTTTGGCCAGGTTGAGCAGCTCGATCGTCATGAGTTTGTATTTGAGATCTAGAATGCGTGAAGTGTCCTTCATTTCTTGTATCAACGCTTTAGCCACGAGTACCCTGTATAACGCTTTCCATTATTTTCGGTGTGTGTGATCGTTTTTCTTGGCGACGACTAGCAACAACTCCGGTACTATTCTGGTAGCGGCCAGCGTATTTGTTGATCGCGGGCTTTCCAAGTCTTAACAGAGAGAGCTGGATGAACCTCTCGCCCTTCGCGAGATTGACCGCGCTGTCTCCGGAATTATAGAGACTGACAGTGAGCTGCCCGCGAAACCCCGGGTCCACCAGAGCAAGACTCGCAATCAATCCTTCACGGGCCAGAGACGAGCGAAGATGTAAAAATCCGACAATACGATTCGAGAGTTCGACTCTTTCCATGCTAGCAACAAGCACTTGTTGTTTCGGTTTCAGACGAACGTCCCGATCAATCCGTAAATCCACTCCTGCAGGGTTGAGCCTGAATCCACGCGGAACGATCCTCAGCTCTCCCTTCTCGATCGCAGAAGCGATATCCTTGTCCGAAAGTGACATTGACAAATCCCCTTCAACCCACATTCACTATTCAAAGCTTGGAATAGGATTAGATTGGCCCAAAAATTGGTAGAAGCTAACCTGGCCGAGAAACGAGAGTGGGCGCGGGGAATGAGACATCTCAAGAAAAACGACCCCGCACTCGCAAAGATCATCGACCGCTTGGGACCCTACGAGTTTCGTTTGGACGACGATCACTACGAAGCACTTGTCGGCTCGATAATTTTCCAGCAATTAGCCGGAGCCGCGGCGCGTGCGATACTCAATCGTTTCAAACAGATCTATGATGGTAAGATTCCCCGACCTCGCCAATATCTCGACACGGAGGAGAAACATCTGCGCGCGAGCGGATTATCGCCACAGAAAATCGGATACATCCGAGACTTATCCGAGAGAGTCGAAAACGGCGTTCTGAACCTGAAAAAATTGTCTCACCTCCCAAGCGAAGAAGTTGTGAAGGAACTAGATGACGTGAAAGGGATCGGAAGATGGACCGCGGAAATGTTTCTCATCTTCGTCCTAGGACGAACGGACGTTCTACCAGTTGACGATCTTGGGCTGAGGAAGGCCGCCCAGAAAATTTACAGGCTCAGAAAGTTACCGTCAAGAGAAAAATTCGAACAGTTGTCGAAAAATTGGCATCCCTACTGTTCTATTGCCACCCTCTATCTCTGGAGGAGCCAGGAGAAACCACAAGACCCTGTAAAATGGTAGATCAAGAAGAAGCCTTTTCTCGTGAGAATAGACTTCCATCATAGTTCTCTGGCCATAATTAGGCCGTCGAAGTATCTTCCGTTTCTGAAGACTTTGTGTGGAATTATTCCCGCTTGTTTGAAGCTTGCTTTCTCGTAAGCTCGTCGGGCTGTCTCGTTGTCGGCCAGAAACTCTGCATCAAGGGCCCGCAGTCCTGCCCTGCGGCTTTCTCTGACAAGCGTCTCGATCATTCTGCGTCCTATCCCTTGTCCCCTGTATTTACTGATCACAGTTAGCCCCAGGTGTCCATGATGACGCGTGTCTTTGTATCTGCCCCGCGTCACATCGCCATTTGCTATTATCTTTCCATTGATATCCGCGACCACATTGATGACATTTTCTCCTTCTATTGCTACTAGGGTTTGCACTAGCCACTCGACTTCTTCTTCGCGTGTGACTTTTCTATCAAAGCCCGTGTAGAGGGATGACTCTGTGTCTCCTCGTTTCTCCTCGACAAGGCTGTTGATGAACATGAGAAGACCATCAAGGTCTTCCCATCGAAGTACTCGCAGAGTTACCTTCTTTCCGTTGGCAAGCGTGAATCGTTTGTAGACATGACCTGCCTCAAACAAGGTCACGAGAAAAAGCGTCCTTGCGGAGTTACCAGACGATGCTGCAGCCGAAAGGCGTTGTCTCGGATACTTTAACAGATCTCTTCCCGAGGAGATCGTCAATCGCGTTTCTCAAATCGCTGGCTGTTACTCTTTCAGGATTCCGAGAATCATCTATTCTGCCCATGTACCGGAGTCTCCGTTCTTCGTCCAGCAGAAACGCGTGGGGTGTGCATATGGCTCCGTAGGCTTTGGCAACGGTCCTATCTTCATCTTTGACGTATGGGAAGTTGAAGCTTTTCTCTTGAACTCTCAAGACCATTTCAGCATAGGTGTCGGCGGGAGAAAGATACGCGTTGTTTGAGTTTAGAGCCAATAGCTGCACGCTTTTCGCTCCGTAATCCTTTTGGATCTTGATCATACGATCCTGGCAGGCCTTAACAGTTGGGCAACCGTTTGAGATGAACAACAGAACAAGCAGTCTCTTGTTCTGGAAGGAAGAAAGCGAGTAGCGTTCTCCGTCAACACCGAGAAGATTCCCGAAATCCGGAGCACCCGCTCCAATTCTGAAGGTTTCGATTCTGGCTTGGGGGAGTTCCAGTTCCAGTGCCTCTCGTACTCATCGGTCGTCAGGGAACGGTTGGTGGACCTAATTCTGGTCTTGGCTAGAACTTGTCGGGGAATTGTTTCATGATGCCTTGAGAGATCGTGTCAGCGACGGTGTTGATCTCGGTGAAGACATCATCGAAGGCCGCGACATCATCTTTCCATCTCTTGTCAAGTCGTGCTTCAACTTGTTTCTTTGTCAGTGTCAGGTGCTGGTGGAGGAGGTCAAACATGTCGTCCTTGGCCCAGTGAGGATTTGTCTGGCTCAGGAATCGGGCTATCTCGTCTGCGTTCACGGTCCACTTGCTATCTTGAGTCTCGAAGTTCTTTTGGTCGCCGGCTTTTGCGAACTCGATGAGGTCAACCCCGAGAAGGACATGTTTTCTCAAGAGTTCTGCGAGTTTTCTGCACCCCGGACTCAAAAGAAGTTCTTGTCGGATGTTACCGAAGAGTTCTCGACGAGGTCCGATCTCAATACAGCCCAGAAAAACTGGTCATAGGTGGCTTGTCAATGGGAGCAGCTGTTGCATCTCATACCGTCGTCGACACACCCGGTAGGAAAGACGTCGCTGGACTGTTCTTCTTCAGCTATCCCATCCCCCGCCGCCCCAATGGCCACACTATCCATACAAACCCGGAACGGCTCAACTCGAGATCTGCCTTGAAAGCCCCGGTTGCTTCAGTAAAGCTCGAGACCAAGAGGATTCCATGGACCGGAAACCACCAGATCAGCGGAGTCTACGCAACCTCCCCCACGATAAGGGCAACAAGTCCCACTGCTCTGGTAATTGCCCACGGGGTAGGGAAATCAATGAGTTCTCGCTTTATCACATTCTTCCATGTCGAAATGGCCAGGCGAGGCTTCCTTACACCCCGGACTCAAAAGAAGTTCTTGTCGGATGTTACCGAAGAGTTCTCGACGAGGTCCGATCTCAATACAGCCCAGAAAAACTGGTCATAGGTGGCTTGTCAATGGGAGCAGCTGTTGCATCTCATACCGTCGTCGACAAACCCGGTAGGAAAGACGTTGCTGGACTGTTCTTCTTCAGCTATCCCATCCACAGGCCTGGAAAGCCGCAAGAGCTCGGAGTCAAACATCTATTCCATGTCTCAAGGCCCATGATGTTCATCTCGGGCACCCGAGACCCTAACGCGCGGCCTGAACAGCTGAAAGACCTGACGTCGAAACTAGGACCGATGGCTAAGCTGCATATGGTCGACGGAGGAGATCGATCTCTCAACACTAGAAATGGTCGAGCGATATATTTCAAGACGCTCGACCGCGCAGCAACGCTTCTGGAAGATTGGGTGAAGACCCAAGTTAACTAGTAACGCCTTTCAGATCGACTGTGACGGTTTCAGGAAAGGGGCCGAGTTTTCTCAACAGTATCGGGTTAACGTTACCTGCACCAAGCGTTCCTGGTACGCTTCATCGAAAATAGGCGCGTCCACCGCCAACGCCGTTAGTGGGAAAAGTGCCGAAATCAGAACAGACCAGCTGGGTCTTCGCTAACGTCAAGGGAGGAATAACACGTGCCATCAGCCACCTGCGAAAGATCAACAACGTCGGGTCAGTCACCCCAGTGACCGGCAGATTCGATCTCGTGATCAAGCTGCGGACCAACGAGCCTAGCAAGGTCTTCAATATCGTCGAGAAGATCAGAAAGGTCAAGGGTATCACGTCTACCCAGACAGGGATTTCCCTACAGAAAATCTCGAACGCGAAAAAGGACGAGTCAGATGATCCTATCACTTTCGCTTTGGTAAAGGTTACGGGAACCTTCAAGACCATTTTACAAAAGATCAAGACCTTCCCAAACTTTGTCGAAGCCCACGTGATTCCTGGAGAGTTTAACGTGTTTGCCGCATTTCACGGCTATAGTCCAGAAGAGCTGCTGGAAACTTCCGTTGAGAAGCTGGGTAGTGTCAGCGGAATCATGGCGATGGAGACCCTCGTCGCCTGGACGCCCACTTCGCCATACTAGCGGCTCAACTCGACCCGACTCTCCGGTCTTCTTTTTCGGGGATCATCGATCACCTGGCTAGAGGCTAAGGGATGTCTATGTCTCCGGTCTGCTTCAAGACTCTGTAGCGGTTGAGAGTAATCCACTTACTAGGTTTGCCGATTTGGTCTATGCTGACAGGGGCCTTTCTTCCTTTCCCGCTGGGATAGAAGAAGCGGATTGTATAGAGAAGTTCGAGTCTCATGGCCCTTCCGAAGTTGCAACAGTACTAATTCTGTTAGTGAAATTCTCGGGGGTAATCTGGTAGGGATATGAGCAGTGATGGCGGGGCCCGGTGAGATGCAAGCTAACGGTTCAGAACCACCGATTAGAGCCTATCGCCATCTCGCGCCTAGAAATTTTTGCGTTGGTTCCTAAGCTTGTGTTGACTCGCTGTTGCTTGACCCACTCTGCATAGGTCGAGTTCGAAAAACTGAAATGTAGTCTGGGATACAGTTTCTCATGAACCTGGCCTTGTCTCCTTTGAGGTGAAGTGAGTAGCCAACATCACTTTCGTCAACCTGTCCCACAAAATATGGGGTCAAGGATTCCATTTCTAGGTATCCCATCGAGCCGGTTCTTCAATCGACATGAGGACTGCACGCGTGACCTTAACTGAGAATACTACGAACATCTCCGGAAGAAGCACCCCTTTTAACCGTATATCGTTACCCGTCCGAAACGAAGTTCACATCCGGAAATATTTACCCCTCGACATCAGGGTGAGGTTGCGGTCTCGGGTCCTCGAGCTTGCAAAGCTTTCGATGAGTTATCAACAAATACAAACCGAAATCTTCGAGTCCACTCATATACGGCTGTCAAAAGGTTCGATAAGCGGATGGATCCGAGGAATCCATAATCCCTCGGGCGGAAAGAACAAGTTCCGCGCGGTCGCTTCTCCAGAACTTGCATATGTGATCGGCGTGATCGCGGGCGATGGGAATCTTAGCGTTCATGGATACAATTACGAGATGCTACTCAGCGTAACAGAACCATGAATTCGCCGAGGAGTTTAGCAGATGTCTTGCGAAGATTCTCGGAAAATCGAGCCTCTACAAGGTTCGATGGAGCGAGAAGAGGAAGAGGTGGATAGTCCAAGGTTCCAGTATTCTCCTGCATAGGTTTCTGAGCAAGCCATGGAAACATTTGAAAAATCACATTGAGCATTCTCCACGGTGCAGGTTTTCTTTTCTTAAGGCCTTGTTCGATGGCGAGGGTTCTATAACAGGTCGCAATCTTACAATGACTAACACCGATCTGAGTCTCCTGCTGTACGTGAGGAACTCCTTGCCAAGAGTGGAATCTCAACGAGCATACCGGGTGTCACGCACAGAGCTGGTTCGATTCTCAAGGACCCGCATACGGGCAGAAATTACAAAAGGCGAAGAGACTGCTACGTAATGCGTGTTTCACCCATGGATCTACTGCCATTTGCCCGAAAGATCGGCTT
>WNGR01005399.1_pt1 | contig 13710 bp, 12 predicted proteins | sample 5407581 | NCBI WGS metagenome assembly WNGR01 (sample SAMN13153383, study PRJNA577476) | soil metagenome | isolation source: 80 cm soil or saprolite under Garry oak tree replicate 2 | place: USA:California | collected 2016-06-15 | reverse complement strand
TCGAATTTTTTGATCCAGCGTTCGCCGATCTGATGGATCGGCACCGGGTTGAGATAGTGCAGCTTCTCGCGGCCATGCCTGATGGTCGTGACCAAATTGGCCTCTTCCAGAATCGCAAGGTGTTTTGTGACGGCCTGGCGCGTCATCGTGAGGCCCTCGCAGAGTTCGTTCAGCGTCTGGCCGTTCCTGGCGTGAAGCCTGTCGAGGAGCGACCGTCGTGATGTGTCGGCGAGCGCTTTGAAGACCTCATCCATGGCAGCGATAATAGGCAACCCAATGGTTGCATGTCAAGATGGTGTTTTTGGCGCGCGCATTTGGTTGTGCTAGCCTTGAAGCCCAGCCAACGCAGATTGGTTCCGGGAGGACAGATGATCGGTCGCATCAAACTCGCTGTAGGCCTCGTCCTTTTTGCCTGCGGCACCACGGCCCACGCGCAGAAGCAGACGATCGGCGCGCCGCCGGAAGCTTCCAACATGAAGCTCGTCGGCAGCAACGATCTCCAGGCGCGCAGCGCCTATCAGCCGACCATCCATCACCAGGGCGACCGCTGGATCGCCTATATCGGCCATCACGGCGGTACCGACGACGTGCCCAATCCCGTCAATCCGCTCACAGGGCAGGCCGAGCCGAACGGAACCTCGATCGTCGACGTCACTGATCCCGCGCATCCAAAATATCTGCGGCACCTGCCGGGGCAGGAAGGCAAGTATGAATCCGGCGGCGCGCAGATGGTGCGGGTCTGCGACGGCAAGTCCTTGCCGAAGGGCGATGCCAACGCGGTCTATATGCTGCGCACGTTCGGCAGCGAGGCGCACGAGATCTGGAACGTCGCCGATCCCGCCAATCCCGTGCTCATCACGCGCCTTGGCGGCTTGAAGGACACGCACAAGAGCTGGTGGGAATGCGACACCGGCATCGCCTATCTCGTCTCCGGCGCGCCGGATTGGCGGACGCGCCGCATGACGCAGATCTATGATCTCAGCGATCCCGCGCACCCGCAGAAGATTAGGGACTTTGGCCTGCCGGGCCAGGAGCCCGGCTCGACCGGCGCGGTGCCGACCGAACTGCACGGGCCGATCTCGACGGGCCCCAGCGGCAACCGCGTCTATTTCGGCTACGGCACCAACAAGGGCGGCATCCTCCAGATCGTCGATCGCGAGAAGCTGTTGAACGGCGGCAAGGAGCCGACGCCGGACAATCTGCGCTATCCCGAGATTTCGCGGATGCCGATGTCCGCCTTCAACGGCGCCCACACCACGTTTCCGATGCTCGACATGCCCGTCGCCGAGTTCGCCGAGGACAAGGACGGCAAGACCCGCGACATCGTCATGATCGTCGACGAGGCGATTTTGAACGAATGCGGCGAGGCCCGGCAGATGGTGTGGTTCGCCGACGTCACCACCGAGGCGCGGCCGATGATGATCTCGAGTTACACCGTGCCGGAGGCCAGCGGGCAATTCTGCCAGCGCGGCGGCCGCTTCGGCTCGCATTCGTCGAATGAGAGCATGGCGCCGGTCTATTACAAGAAGATGGCCTTCATCGCCTTCTTCAATGCCGGGGTGCGCGCGCTCGACATCCGCGATCCCTATCACCCCAAGGAGGTCGGCTATTTCATCCCGGCGATCACGCAGGCCACCGACAAGCGCTGCATTCCGATCGAGGGCGGCGAGCGATGCAAGGTCGCGATCCAGACCAACAATGTCGAGACCGATGACCGCGGCTATATCTACATCGTCGACCGCGCCAACACGGGCTTGCATGTCCTCGAGCTGACCGGGCCCGCGCGCGCTGCCGCCGGCCTGCCGAAGAACTGATTGTCATGCGGTGTGCTGCGACCATGCTGATTGCCATGATCGCTCTCGGCGCACTGTCCGGCGTGCGTGCCTATGAGACGGAAAGCGTCGGGCATTGGCAGGAGATTGCCTGGCCATTTCCCCGCGACGGCTGGCCTGCGGGCCGTGCGTTCCGCTGTACCGCGGGCGGCTGCGACGGTGCCGAACTCTACATTCGTGCCAAGCGTGGCTTCTGCAATTGTGACACTGGCGTCGCCGATGACGACGAGGTCGACCGCGTCACCGACATCGACCTGATCAGTCCGCGCTTCACGGCCATCGCGCCAGGCGAGACCGTAGGCATCGCCGATTTGCAAGGCCGCATCAGGCATTATGATCTCGACATGCCCGACGGCGCGCGCCACGCCGCCGCCGGCATCGCGTTGTCGCGCCGCTGCGACCTGCTCGTCGCGGTGGCGCAGGGCGAGGCGAATGCCGTGCAGCGCGCGGCACTCGCGTTTCTCGAAACGCAGGAGATGAAGACGTGGATGGCTGCGGCGTTGGATGGGCGGTGAGGGTGGCACAATCGCGCTGCCTACGCCGCCGTCATCACCCGCGAAGGCGGGTGATCCAGTATTCCAGAGACGATTGTAGGGTACGGAGAAGCTGCGGCGTACTGGATACCCCGCCTTCGCGGGGTATGACGATCGTGATGAGGTGACCGCATGCCCCGCATCGTCATAGCTTCCGTTCCCGTCTCCGCCATGCATTAATACCCCAAACCGCCCTCAGCGAGTCTCCGCATGATGTCCCTGCAAGCCTATCTCGCCTTTCTCGCCGCCTGCATTGCGCTTGCGCTGTTGCCGGGCCCGATCGTCACCCTCGTCATCGCCAACGGCCTGCGCCACGGCACCCGTGCCGCGTTGACCAATGTCGCCGGTGCGCAAGTGGGCCTCGCCATCGTCATCGGTGTCGTCGCAATCGGCCTGACCTCGCTGATGGCGACCATGGGTTACTGGTTCGACTGGGTGCGCTTTGCCGGTGCGGCCTACCTGATCTGGCTCGGCATCAGGCTGATCTGGGCGCCGGTAGAAGGCGTCAATGTCGACGAGCCACCGGCGCCGCCGCGCGGCGGCTTCTTCCTGCAAGGTTTTCTGGTGTTGCTGTCAAACCCGAAGGTGCTGGTGTTCTTCGGCGCCTTCATTCCGCAGTTCATGGACATGAACCGCGATCACTTCCCGCAGGTCGCGTTGCTCGGAGCCACTTTCATGGTGACGGCGGCGATGACGGACGCGCTCTACGCCACGGCTGCCGGCCGCGCGCGAAAATTCTTCTCGGCCCGCCGCACCCGTATGATGTCGCGCGTCTCCGGCGGCTTCATGATCGGCGGCGGCATCTGGCTGGCGCTGACCCGGGCGAAATAGCCCGCTTTCACGTCGCTTGGGGTTGAACCTTTCTTGGCGGCAATGCGTCCAATCGGGCATTGCCGCCGACGAAGGATTTTGCCGTGCCTGACTTGCCCTGGTTCGTCTATGCGATGCTGCTCGCACCGCTCGGACTTATCCTGATTGCGGCCATTGTGAAGACCTGGCAGGCGCGCGAGGCTCGGAGCTGGCCGCAAGCACCCGGCAAGGTGATCACTTCAGTCGCTGAGGTGCGCGAGGTCAGGGTGTCCGACGACGAGCGCGAGGAGGGCTACCGCCTCGAGAGCCGCAACTTTGCGAATGTGACTTACGAATTTTCGGTCGGCGGCCGGAAGCTGAGCAACAACCGCATCGCGATTGGTGAGGACCTCGGCAACTTCCAGGTGGCCGAGCAGCTCGCGAAATATCCTGCCGGCAGCATCGTCACCGTCTACTACAATCCGCGCCATCCCGATCAGGCCGTGCTGGAGCGCGACCTGCCCAAGAGCCTGTGGGGCTGTCTTGGCATCGGCACAGCGATCGTCCTTGCGATCATTTTCGGCTCGGCGTTCGGTCTCAACCAGAGCTACGCCTATCTCGCGCATCACATCGCGCGTCCCGATCTGGCTGGGCTGGTCGTCGGCTTCGGCGCCTTCGGTCTCGTTATTGGACTGATGGGCTTCGCCGTGCGGCGGCAGACGTCGATGGCGACGCGTTGGCCGGTGGTGGCGGGCACGATCAAGCTGTCGGAGATGGAGGAATATCACGAGGCCAGCGAGGTCGGCGAAAGCCGTGGTGTCGAGATGTTCGGCAAGCGTGTCACCTACACCTATAGCTACCAGAATGTCCGCTACACCAATGAATGCGCGCGGGTCGCAGCAGGCACGCCGTCGGCCTCCAACAAGATGCTGGAGAAGCTCATGTCGCGCTATCAGGACGGCGCGACCGTGGAGGTTCGCGTCAATCCGGATAATCCGGCCGAGGCAACGCTCGACGCGCGCGGCGACGGCCGCATTGCCTACGTGCTGTGGGGCATCGCCGCGATCTTCGCTGCGTTGGCGGTGTTCGTCGCGACGCGCGGCGGCTGATTTTCACCTCGCCCCGCTTGCGGGGAGAGGTCGGCTCGCGAAGCGAGCCGGGTGAGGGGGAGCCTCCGCGAGTCTAACTGTCACCGTCCTTGCGGAGGCTCCCCCTCACCCCAACCCTCTCCCCGCAAGCGGGGTGAGGGAGCAGACCGTCGTTGTGGCTGCCTACACCAGCCTCTCCGCCCGCAACTCCACCTCGATCTCCGCAAAAACCCGCGCCAGCCGCTCGGCCCATTGCTGCTCGCCTGACTGGTCCGCGATCAAATCCTGGCGGATCTCGATGCCGGTGTTGATCAGGCCGCGGGCTTCGCCGTGGACCGGGATGGTGTAGTCGGTGAGATCGTTCACCGCATAGGGCTCGTTGTCGCCGACGACGAGGTCGCTCTCGGCGCGCAGATGTTTCAGCAGGAGCTGCGGCAGCACCGTGTCGCGATGATAAAGCGCGCCGATGTGCCATGGCCGCGCGACGCCGGCATAGACCGGCGTGAAACTGTGCAGCGACACCAGCACCGTTGGCCGCTTCGCATGCACGCGGCCGTCGATCACGGCATCGATGCGGTGATGATAAGGCTCGAAAATCTCGCGCCGCCGTGCCTCACGCTCGTGCTCCGAAATCCCCTCGTTGCGCGGGACCGTCGTTGCCTCGGAAATCACGGGGATCGAGCTCGCCGCGCCGGGCGGGCGGTTGCAGTCGATCACGAGCCGCGAATAGCGCTGCGCGATCAGATGCGCATCGAGCATCTCTGCCAGCCGCTCGGCGACACCGGCAATGCCGATATCCCAGGCGATATGCCGCGTCAGTTCGCTCTCGGCTACGCCGAGATCGCCGAGCGCACGCGGCAGCAGCCGCCCGTGGTGATCCGAGGTGAGCAGGAAGGGCGATGCTCCCCCTGCATTCACCTCATGCACTGGCGGCATGTCGCCCTCGCCGAGGAGTTGATCGGCCGCCTCAGCTGTGTCTAAAGCCATCCTGATTGCCTATGGAAAAAGCAGTTGCCCCCGAAAATTGGGCAGGAATCGGTATAGATTACCCTGTCCAAAATGACCATGATCGCCCGACGATGCCGCTACTGACGATTCATCACAAGACCGAATATCGTTACAACCGCCCGGTGGCGTTCGGCGAGCACAGGATCATGCTGCGTCCGCGCGATGGGCATGATCTGCGCGTGCTCGACTCTCAGCTCGATATCTCGCCCACGCCGATGTCGCTGCGCTGGATCCACGACGTGTTCGGCAATTCGGTCGCGATCGCGAATTTCGACGAGCGTGCGGACACGCTGACATTCGACTGGCACGTCACCGTCGAACACAATCCGGTGGAGGAGTTCGCGCTGACGCCGGACGATCCCGCCTTTTTCTATCCCTTCGTCTATGACGACGAGGAGTTTCCGGATCTCGTCCAGTACATCACGCCGCAATATGCCGATCCCGACGACGAGATCGCGGAGTGGGCGCGCGGCTTCCTCGACGAAGACTCGCCGTCACCGACCTTCAAGATCCTCAGCGGCATCACCCACGGTATCCGCGAGCAGTTCAAATACCGCAAACGCCATGAGCCGGGCACGCAGCATCCGCTCGACACGTTGCAGTCGGGCACGGGAACTTGTCGGGACTATGCGCTGTTTATGATCGAAGCGCTGCGCCATCTCGGCTTCGCGGCGCGATTCGTCTCCGGCTACATCTTCGTGCCGGAGGATATCGAGGAACATCACGTCGGCGGTGGCTCGACGCACGCCTGGGTGCAGGTCTATTTGCCGAGCGCGGGCTGGATCGAGTTCGATCCGACCAACGGCATCGTTGGCACCCGCGACCTCATCCGCGTCGCGGTGGCCCGCGATCCGCGCCAGGCGGTCCCACTGTACGGCGTCTATATCGGCCCCGGGGATGCCTTCGAGGCGATGGACGTGAACATCAAGGTGGTCTCGGACGACCAGGACAGCGACCAGGAGATGGAGGCAGAGGTTTTGTAGATGGAGATCAAGGTCGGCTTCGAGATCACCTACGCGGCAGCGCAGCCGACACCGATGGTGATCATGCTCAACATCCACCCCTCGCGGCAGGCCGACATCATCGGCAAGGAGACGGTGGTCGCGGAGCCCGACGTTTCCATCCGCTTCTATCACGACGGTTTTGGCAATGTGTGCGGTCGCCTCGTCGCGCCCGCCAGCGGCGTGACGCTGAAAGGCAGCGCGCTGGTGCGCGATACCGGCCTGCCTGACGAGGTGATGCCGAGCGCGCAGCAACTTCCGATCGAGCAGCTGCCGAACGAGCTGATGCTCTACCTGATGCCGAGCCGCTATTGCGAGACCGACAAGCTCACCGACATCGCCTGGTCGCTGTTCGGCAAGACGGAAGCTGGCTGGAAGCGCGTCGCTGCGATCACCGAGTTCGTGCACAATCACGTCACCTTCGGCTACAAGCACGCCCATCACATGAAATCGGCGCATGACGTCTACAAGCAGAAGGCCGGTGTCTGCCGCGACTTCGCGCATCTCGCGTTGACCTTCTGCCGCTGCATGGGCATCCCCGCGCGCTATTGCACCGGCTATATGGGCGACATCGGCATTCCGCCGGATCCGTCTCCGATGGATTTTTCGGGATGGTTTCAGGTCTGGCTGTCCGGCAAATGGTTCACTTTCGATGCCCGCCACAACACCCCCCGCATCGGCCGCATCCTGATGGGGACGGGCCGCGACGCCGCCGACGTCGCGCTGTCGACAAGCTTTGGCCGGATGGAATTGAAGAAGTTCGAGGTGGTGAGTGACGAGGTGGTGAGCGAGGACGTGGTGAAGGTGGGGTGAGTTTGTAGCGCTGTTGCTCCGCACATTTGCCAGCTATAGACACCCCCATGAACTCCGATCGTCTCTTCGTCTATGGCACCCTGATGCGCGGCTTCGACCATCCGATGGCGCGGCTGCTCGCGGGCCATGCGGATTTTTTGGGAGAGGCGACCTGCCGCGGCAGGCTCGTGCTCATCAAGCATTATCCGGGATTGCTGCTGTCTGACGCATCGTCCGACCTCGTCCACGGCGAGCTGTTCCATCTGCGCGCAGGTGACGAACTGCTGCGCGAGCTCGACATGTATGAAGCCTGCGGTGAGGGCTTTCCGGAGCCGACCGAATATCTGCGCAAGCTGATCGACGTGACGCGCGCGGACGGCACCACCGAAAAGGCCTGGACCTACATCTACAATTGGCCGGTCACCGATCTGCCCCTCATCGAGTCCGGCCGTTTCCTGGACCACTAGGCCGACAGCACTTCCTTCACCACGCGCACATCAACCTCGCGCTCGACGTAGGTCCACTCCTCGGTCCGCCGCAGCATCGCCACCAGCTCCTCGAACAGCGAGGCATGCGCGGGGGCGAACTCGAACCAGGTCAGGAAATCGAAGGGCTCGCCGAGGTCGCGGCAGTGATAGAGCTGCCGCGCGATCGCGGGCAGGAAGCGCAGGCTGCTGGCGATGTGGTGCGATCTGTCTTCAAAAATCTCGCGCCGTTCTTCCTGCGTCAGCTCCCACCAGGCCTGCGACTTGCGGATCGGGATCAGCGCCGCGCAAGTGGCCTCCAGCCGGCCGAGGCCGGCCTGCACCGCGGTGAGCTGCTGCTTCTCGGCGCGCTCGGTGTAGCGCAGCGAGCTCGGGACTCCGACCAGCCGCCACGCATTGCGCGAGGGCACCAACGGCAACGAGACGGCATCGCCGTCGATCACCGACAGCGCGGGCATGAAAGGCAGGGGCTCGCCCGTCACGGGCGAAACCGAGGTCACGCGCCAGCCCCCGCTCTGGCCACCCCGAAACGTCCTGAACATGGCCTATGGAAGCGTGGAACCGGGCGGGGTTCAAGGCTTTCCGCCACCTCCGTCGTTCCGAGGCGCTTGTCCCGTCATCCTGAGGCGCGAGCGATGCGGCGCGCCGCGCCGCATTGGGAGCCTCGAAGGATGAAAGGCCGAGCTAGTTCGTCGCGGTAAGAGCCGGGCCGTCGCCCTTCGAGGCTCGCCGAAGGGGCGAGCGCCTCAGGGTGACGGGACAGGCGCCTCGGAATGACAGGGGGATGACGAAAAGGCCTGTGAACAGCGCGGATAAGCCGGATAAACCTGACTTCTGGGCAGGTCGCACCTATATCCGTAGGCCTTCGCCCGACGCTCGTTGATTCGCGCCAGACCCAGAGCCCATGCGCTTCACGCCCCAATTCCTCGACGAGCTGCGTGCCCGGCTTTCGGTCTCCGAAGTCGTGGGCAAGCGCGTCAAGCTGAAGAAGGCCGGGCGGGAGTGGAAGGGGCTGTCGCCGTTCCAGCAGGAAAAGACGCCGTCCTTCTACGTCAACGACCAGAAGGGTTTTTACCACGACTTCTCCTCCGGCAAGCACGGCGACATCATCACCTTCGTGATGGAGACCGACGGCCTGCCGTTCGCCGAGGCCGTGGAGCGGCTCGCGAGCATGGCAGGGCTACCCCTGCCGGCGGTGACGCCGGATGCGGCGCGGCACGAGCAGCGGCGGCGCACCCTGCATGACGTCATGGATCTCGCGGCAAAGTTCTTTGCGGAGACGCTGGCCTCGCGGGTCGGTGCGAAAGCGCGCGGCTATCTTGCGGATCGCGCGCTCTCGCCGTCGACGCAGTTGCAGTTCCGCCTCGGCTACGCGCCGCCCGATCGCTTTGCGCTGAAGGAGCATCTCGGCAAGCTCGGCGTCTCCGTCGAGGACATGGTCGAGACCGGCATGCTCGTTGCCGGCGACGACATTCCCGTGCCCTATGACCGCTTCCGCGATCGCGTGATGTTTCCGATTACCGATTTGCGCGGCCGCGTCATCGCCTTCGGCGGGCGCGCGCTGGAGAAGGACGTTCCGGCAAAATATCTGAACTCGCCGGAGACGCCGCTCTTCCACAAGGGCGACAACCTCTACAACCACCAGACCGCGCGCGCCGCCTCCCACAACGGCGCGCCGGTGATCGTGGTCGAAGGCTATGTCGACGTCATCGCCATGGTCACCGCGGGCTTTGCAGGCAGCGTCGCGCCGCTCGGCACTGCGCTCACCGAAAACCAGCTCGCGCTGCTCTGGAAGATGGCGGATGAGCCGATCCTCTGCTTCGACGGCGACAAGGCCGGACAGAAGGCGGCCTATCGCGCCGCCGACCTCGCACTGCCATTCCTCGCACCCGGAAAAAGCCTGCGCTTTGCGCTGTTGCCGGAAGGACAGGACCCCGACGATCTCGCGCGCTCCGGCGGCCGTGGCGCCATCGAGGAGGTGATCGCGGCGGCGCGTCCGCTCGCCGACATGATCTGGTCGCGCGAGCTCGAAGGCGGCAATTTTGCCACCCCCGAGCGCCGTGCCGCGCTGGAGGCGCGCATCAAGGAGCTCTCCAACGGCATCCGCGACGAGGTGGTACGGCGCTATTATCGCCAGGATCTCGCCGAGCGCCTTCAGCGCACCTTTGCCCCCGAGGGCGGGCGCGGCAACTTTGCCGGCCGGGGCAATTTCCGTCCCGGACAGGCCGGCCGCCCATTCCAGCCGAGGGGCGGGGGCGGCGCGAATCGATTCGGCGGCCAAGGATTTGGTGGCCAAGGACGCCGCGGCGCGCCCGGTCCTATCGTGCTGCCTTCCGGCCCCTATCAGGCGGCCAGCGCCCAGCTGGCGGCGAGCCCGATCATGAAGGGCCAGCGCAGCGCCATCTCCCGCCGCGAGGCCCTGATCCTGCAAATCCTGATTAACCACCCCTGGCTGCTGCATGACCATCTGGAGGAGGTGGCCGCCCTGGAGCTGGCCCATCCGGAGGCCCACAAGCTGCGGGCCGGCATCATCGCGGCTTTCGCCAACGACCATCACCACAGCCCGGACCCTGGCGAGCAGGCCGAGAAGATGCGATCCGACATCGAGAAGGGTGGATTTTCACAGCTTCTTCAAAGGGTTGAGAACGGCATCACGACCCAGGCCGTGTGGGGCGCCCGCGAGGGCGCGGCCCGGGACGACGTTCTCTCCACCTGGCACCAGCTCGTCGCCTTGCATCGGCAGTACCATTCACTACTTAGAGAGTTGAAAGACGCCGAGCTGGCCTTGGGGGAGGATCCCAGCGAGGCCAACATGGCGTGGTTGCGTGACGTCAAGGCTCGGATAGGCGAAGTCGACGGCACCGAGGCCCTGATCGAGGGTTTTGGCGAGCTGTCCGGCCGGTTCCAGAAGAGTGTGTGATGAAAGAATCATGCGGACGGCCGGGGCCGGAACCGCTAAAAGACTCGCCAAATCCAAGGTTTGGCGGCAAAAACAGGGTTAATCGAGGCTTAACGGTCTTGTAGCACTTTGGCCCCCAGGCGGCCGCAGGCAGAACAGACGCGTCAGGAATGAATCCGCGCATAGCTGTTGGCACTTCACCTGCATCCGCTGCGACAAAGGTGCTCACGAAGCGTTAGGCAAATCCGGCGAGAGAAAGTTGGGGGTGGCGACCAGAGGTTCGCGCCGCCCTTTCCGTGTCGCGATCTGACGAAGCGAGAGCGTCGAGCAACAGGTTCAAGTGATTTCACGCGGGCGGGCCAATGAGCCTTCTGCATGAAGCGCGTTTAGGAGCAATGGATGGCCACCAAGGCAAAGACGCTGCAGGCGAAGGACAAGGAAAAAGACGACAAGGCAGCGGACGCGCCGGAGAAGGACTCCCAGGACGCGCCGTCGCCGTTGCTCGATCTGTCCGATGCGGCAGTCAAGAAGATGATCAAGCAGGCCAAGAAGCGCGGCTTTGTGACCTTCGATCAGCTCAACGAAGTCTTGCCGTCCGACCAGACCTCGCCCGAGCAGATCGAGGACATCATGTCCATGCTCTCGGATATGGGCATCAACGTCACCGAAGCCGACGATAGCGAAGGCGAGGAAGACAAGGACGAGGGCGGCGAGGACGAGACCGACAACGAGCTCGTCGAAGTCACCCAGAAGGCCGTCACCGAGGTCAAGAAGAGCGAGCCGGGGGAACGCACCGACGATCCCGTGCGCATGTACCTGCGCGAGATGGGCACGGTCGAGCTGTTGTCCCGCGAAGGCGAAATCGCGATTGCCAAGCGCATCGAGGCCGGCCGCGAGGCGATGATCGCAGGGCTCTGCGAAAGCCCGCTGACTTTCCAGGCCATCATCATCTGGCGCGACGAATTGAACGAAGGAAAGATCTTCCTTCGCGACATCATCGATCTCGAAGCGACCTATGCCGGGCCCGACGCCAAGGCCGGCATGAACAATGCGATGATCGCCGGTCCCACCGGCGAGAACGGCGAAGCGCCGGCCGAAGGCGGCCAGGCTGCTGCGGCCGTGGGCGCGCCCGCCCATGTTGCGCCGCCCGCAGCACCTCCGTCGCCGACCCCGTTCCGCCCGGCGCAGCCTGGCGCCGGCAATGTCGAAGGCGGCGGGGAAAAGGATCCGGCCGAGTCCGCCGCCGAGTCCGACATGGACGACGACGAGTTCGAGAACCAGATGTCGCTTGCGGCAATCGAGGCCGAGCTCAAGCCGAAGGTCGTCGAGATCTTCGACAAGATCGCCGACAGCTACAAGAAGCTACGCAAGCTTCAGGAGCAGGACATCCAGAACCAGCTCCAGAACGAGTCGCTCTCGCCGCACCAGGAGCGCAAGTACAAGAAGCTGAAGGACGAGATCATCGTCGAGGTGAAGTCGCTGCGCCTGAACCAGGCCCGTATCGACTCACTGGTCGAGCAGCTCTACGACATCAACAAGCGCCTCGTCTCGCATGAGGGCCGCCTGATGCGCCTTGCCGACAGCCACGGCGTCGCGCGCGAAGACTTCCTGCGCAACTACACCGGCTCGGAGCTCGATCCGCGCTGGCTCAACCGTGTCTCGAAGCTTTCGGCCAAGGGCTGGAAGAATTTCGTCCATCACGAGAAGGACCGCATCAAGGACCTGCGTCACGAGGTGCATCAGCTCGCAGCGCTCACCGGCTTGGAGATCGTCGAGTTCCGCAAGATCGTGCACTCCGTGCAGAAGGGCGAGCGCGAAGCCCGTCAGGCCAAGAAGGAGATGGTGGAAGCCAACCTCCGTCTCGTGATCTCGATCGCGAAAAAATACACCAACCGCGGCCTTCAGTTCCTCGACCTGATCCAGGAAGGCAACATCGGCCTGATGAAGGCGGTCGACAAGTTCGAGTACCGCCGCGGCTACAAGTTCTCGACCTACGCCACGTGGTGGATCCGGCAGGCGATCACCCGCTCGATCGCCGACCAGGCGCGCACCATCCGCATCCCCGTGCACATGATCGAGACGATCAACAAGATCGTGCGCACCTCGCGCCAGATGCTCAACGAGATCGGCCGCGAGCCGACCCCGGAAGAGCTCGCCGAGAAGCTCGGCATGCCCTTGGAGAAGGTCCGCAAGGTCCTCAAGATCGCCAAGGAGCCGCTGTCGCTGGAGACGCCCGTCGGTGACGAAGAGGATTCACACCTCGGCGATTTCATCGAGGACAAGAACGCGATCCTGCCGATCGACGCCGCGATCCAGTCGAACCTGCGCGAGACCACCACGCGTGTTCTGGCCTCGCTCACCCCGCGCGAAGAGCGCGTGCTGCGCATGCGCTTCGGCATCGGCATGAACACCGACCACACGCTGGAAGAAGTCGGCCAGCAGTTCTCGGTCACCCGCGAACGTATTCGTCAGATCGAGGCCAAGGCGCTGCGGAAGCTGAAGCACCCGTCAAGGTCAAGGAAGCTGCGGAGCTTCCTGGATAACTGATCCAGGCGTGTCCGGACCCGATTCGGGCATCCATCCAAACGAAAGCGGCGGGCCGAGGCCCGCCGTTCTTGTTTGTGCTGACGCGTCGCGTGTCCCGCGGGCGGAGCCTATTTCTTCTTCGCGCCGACCCGCTCGATGGTTTTGATGGCCAGCGGCGTGTTGCCGGATTTCTCCGCGATTTCGCGATCCTGCTCCATGATATGGCTGCGCGCGGGCTCATCACCGTCGAGCCCGCCCAGGAGCTCGGCAGGCACGCGCCGGTTCGAGCGCTGGGAGCCGTCTTCATAGACGACATTGAAAAAGGCAAACTCGCCTTTGGGATTGGTTCCAGGTTTTTTAGCCATGGCCGGCTTGTCGTCGATAAGCGCGCCACAGTCAAATGACTTTGGCAGCTGCCAGCGTCGGTTTGAGAAGCTTTTTGCGCGACTGCCTGGCGAAATCCGCCCGCCTGATCGCAGCGTCAGGCGCCTCGTATGGTCGATGCGACCCTTGGATCGGACCCTTGCCTCAATAAACGGCGGGCCGAAAAGCCCGCCGTTTATTTTTGGTCTTCAGCGTTGCCCGGGGCTGGCAGGGCAACAACCTAGAATAGAAGGCTATAGCTTGCGCCATGAGGTGGCAAGATAAATCGTGGCGGCGTTGGTGTCGCAGCGAGCGCGTCTGATATGCGCCGATCGTCATCGCGGGTTCCAGCGTGCTCCCGAAGCAGATGCTTGGATAGCCGAAACATTTTGTT
>WNGR01021984.1_pt1 | contig 13713 bp, 9 predicted proteins | sample 5407581 | NCBI WGS metagenome assembly WNGR01 (sample SAMN13153383, study PRJNA577476) | soil metagenome | isolation source: 80 cm soil or saprolite under Garry oak tree replicate 2 | place: USA:California | collected 2016-06-15 | reverse complement strand
CAGGGCTGGTTGCCGCATTCTGCCGCAACCAGCCTTCTCTCAGCTTACTTCTTCAACGCGCGTCAAGTATTCGCTTCGCCGGGCTGGCGCCCGTACTTGACCCGCCAACCCACCCACTGAGAATTTAAAAGAGGCGTTTTTCACCGTTGACACTTCGATCGCCTTGACGAGCACGGGCGGTTTCAGCAGCCGGACCCTATAGAGCAGTTTCTTGAGCAGTTCCATCATTTCTCTCTCCGACAGTTGGTGCACACCTGCTTGCGGCTCTCCGGGCGCGTGCCGGTGTTCTTACGAGTTAACGATAGGACTGCGCAGATGCCGCAGACCGTGGTGAAACGCCGCAGTTAGAGGCTCTGTTCAGGTTGCCGGCGGCCAGTCCTGGCATTTTCCTGTCACGGGAATGACGCGATTCGTGCCGCGCAAGATATTCCACATCGTTCGCACGACTCACCGGAAGGACGGACACGGGAATGCCCCGCTATGGATTCCGGCAGACGGCCTGGAACCGCTCGTGAGGGCCGGTTGATATGTTGATGCCACCGAGGGGTGCAGCGGCTCCTACGTGCGTGGCGTTCGCCGGTCTCGTGGCACAATTTTTGAATCGTCAGAGTCAAGGTGAGTTGGGCAATTTCCCCAAGAAAACCGCTTCCGAGTGGAAGCGCCGTGCGTGTCAGCCCGTATGGTTATTGCTCACTGCTCATACTACATGTCCTCTAAAACACCTAGATGGAAGTGACGTTCGGCATTCAAGACAAGCATCAGCACCATGAAGCCGCTGACGGTGCCAAAAATGTTCTCAGCTTGGTCAAGGGTAGAGATTGTTCCGATCAGGTGCCGATGGATGCTCCAGAACGAATTGAGGAAGCCCATTGTTAGCCAGAAGGCGATCGCTATTCCAAATGTTGCTGCGATTACGCCGTAGGCGATTCTGCACTGGACGATCTTGTCGTTGACGGCCCGGTCACGAAATTCCCTAAGGCGGGCGTCCTTCGCCTCAAGCTCGGCAAGCAACGCCCGGCGTTGCTCGAGTGACATCTTGAATGCACGTAATACCTCGCTTCGTTTCATACAGATCTGGACCTTTTTGAAGGCGCCCGGTGTTCGTAGCTCATTTTCAACTCCTTGTGTCGCGCGTTATTGCGTGATTCAAGAGGAGGCCGTCCAAGGCGCGGAGTACGTGGTGGAATGCCGCAGCTAGAGTCTCTAGTCGAACTTTTCGACAGGAAACCGGAGCGAACGCCGACAGCCCAAGACGGCGGGTAGCAGGCGGCAGACGCGCAAGCGCAAATTGCGTTCAAGTCTGCCCAGTGCGAACCTTCGGCATCCCGCTACGAGCGGCTCGCGAGGGCCGGTCGGCCTCCCAGGCCCACCGAGGGGGTGTCAGCGGCCCTATTGCTGCCCGGCTCTGGGAGTTTAGAGTTTCGCGGATCGACCCACTACGGCGATCGAATCTCTCCCGGCTCAACGGCAGCATGCAACGGCCAACAGCCATTCGGACTGACATCGTCTTGCTGATGCCCCCTACAATCGCTGTTGCTCGGCAAAACTGGGAAGGCTACGTGACCGGGCCCGCATTCGCCGCCGCCAGAAACCCGGGTGCTGCGACCGGCCACGGCAAACGTCGGCACTTATGTGAGATCCTGAATGTGCGCTTCCGCACATAGCTTAGCGAGAAATGATTCGGATAAGTCCCTAGTGTTCCTCTCCTTTCGATTACCTATCTTCAAGTTGGAAAGGATTCTCGTGGGATGCATCGATCTCTTGCACGTATGGTCCCAACTAAATAAGCGAACGAGCACAATCTTGTTACGTCAAGCGGTAACTTCTTGTTTTCGCTGATACGAGCACTACACATTTTTACCCTCAAGGCTTGTCGACCTGGTCGCATTGGGCAGTTTCTTCTTTGCCTTGTACCGGGGAATCAGAGCGCAGTTGCCAGACAGTGCATTGATTCGAGCGAGGTGGTTCTCTTTCGCTCGCGTGGGGAAGAATTCGTGGAGTTACTCGTCCGTTGATTAACGTGAATTGCAGAAATTAATCAGAGGCAAGAGTGCTATCCGGTCTCTTAGTAGCCGATTGTGGCGACCGGTACCGATGTACCGGTCGCCACCGAAGGCGCACCGGTGCACATCACAGACACCGACAGAAAGGCCCCGAATCGCCAGAAGGGGAACAGCACGTCCACTAGCAACAAGCCTTCTGAGCGAGGGCGTCGCTTTGAACCGGCAGCAGATCTGGAAAACAGTTGTTCCGATATTTTTGGCCGGTGGCCCTTAGCTGTACGGCGTGCCGGCGCAATCCCCGACGCAAGCTGCGCGCAACGCCTGCCTCGCTAAGTCGACTATCGAGAATCACGACCAGTCCTATCACCGATTCGAAACAGGCCAGAAAGGAGTCCACATGACCACCAACGTTCGCCTGATCGTCAATTGCGACGACGCGGTAATCTTCTGGACCATCGCAAAGCCTATTACCGACTGCTGGGGTTTTGCGATCGAAAAGGAATCGCGAACACCCGACGGCAAGGTAGCGCGTATCACGCTCGATAACCGGAAGGGATTTGAACGGGACAAACCAAAGATTGGCGAAGTTCGCCCCTCGACGGACTGGCCATTCCAGCGATTCTGGTGGGCGGACTTTACGGCAAACCTGGGTGACGAGGTGCGATATCGCGTCACGCCGATGATCCATACGCAAGGCAAACTACGCCAGTTGATCAACGAGCAAAGCGATTGGACCGCATGGATCAAGCTCTCGGGCGGCACGCAGGACGGTTTCTCCTCGTACTTCAATCGCGGCCTGGTCATTTCCCAGTTCATGTCACGCTACCTGGAAGATCTTCGGATCAAGAACAAGCTGAAGACACGCAAGGAAGCACTAAGCCTGTTCAAGGACAGCCTGACCCAGCATGAGTTGCCCATCCGGAACTTCCTCTCCGGCACATTGCGGACCGAGATGCTGGCGCTGCTCGACAGCGCAAAAAAATCGAAAGGCCATCTCTACGCTGCACTGTACGAACTCGAAGACGACGAGTTGATTGCGGGTTTGACGGCACTCAAGGGAAATGCGCATGTGGTGCTCTCCAATGGATCGATCACGAAGAAGAAAGCCGAAACTTCGAAGGAGGCACGCAAGAGAGACCAAAACAAGAGCGCTCGCAAGCTACTAAAGGATAGTGGAGTAGAGGTGTTTGGCCGCTTTGTGTCGCCGGGCGCGCTCGGTCATAACAAGTTTCTCGTACTGACCGATAGCAAAAGCACCGCAAAGATGGCTTGGACCGGCAGCACAAATTGGACCACTACCGGCCTTTGCACGCAGATCAACAACGGTTTGCTCATCGACAACCCAGGCGTGGCTGCCGAATATCTGGCGCAGTGGGAGCGCCTCCGGGATGCCGAAAGCGCATTCCCACCGGCGCTAGTAGATGCGAACGATCAGCCCGCCGCATTCAAGTCCGGAAAGCACTCCTCATCCGGTGAGATCTGGTTCACGCGCACGCACAAGAAGGTCGATCTGGCGGCGCTGGACGACGTGGTCAATTCGGCGAAGGAAGCCGTAATGTTCCTGATGTTCCAACCCGGCGGCACGGCCACGCTGGCCACTATCCGCGCGCTGCAGTCAGCAAGGAAGTCGCTCTACATCAAGGGTGTGGTCAGTACTCCGCCCAGCGATGGGGATAGCACCGACGAGAGCGAGGTTACCGTCGAGACGTTCACCTTGAACAAGAGGGCCAGCGCCACGCTCGACATCGTGCGGCCGGAAGGCATGAACAAGCTTGCCAACTGGGCGGCGACCGTCACCCGCAACGAGTTTCTCACGCGCCAAGGCGGAGTTGTCGGCTACGCGATCGTGCATTCAAAGCTGATCGTCGTCGATCCCTTTACCAACCCGGTCGTCGTGACCGGGAGCCACAATTTCTCAGGCGCGGCAAGCGGAAGCAATGACGACAACTTCATCATCGTGCGTGGCAATCAGGAACTGGCGTTGCACTATGCCACTCACGTTCTGTCGGTGTATCACCACTACCGCTGGCTAGCCTATGTGAACGACTTGCAGAAGAAAGGTAAGCAACCTGGCGGCTTCCTGCTTGAGACCGGTGACTGGCAGAAGGCGCAACTCAACAGCGACGCGAAGAGGGAGCTCGATTTCTGGGTGCGTTGATGATCAAGCTGATTGCCCGTCGTAAGCCGAAGCCGTTACCGGAACTACAGTAACCCCATGACCGAGAAGGGTCGCGGAGTATGAGTTCGCCGCTAGAGGAAGCTGCCTTCCGGCTGCTCGAAACTCGCGTCTTCTTCGTCGTCGTCGTCGAGCAGATCGACATCCGTGAATTTTCTCAAATCGATAATTAATATGTAATACTGATACAAATTGACGGATGTGGCGGCAGCAGCGCCCCTTCCGCGGGGAGGAAAGCCCGAATTACGACGATCCAATCAGGGCACCACGGATTGCAATTCCTGCTCGCGCACCTCGCCGGGGGCGACTTCTTCTGCCAGTGTCATTCTGTCCTTGTTCGCCGGTTCGTACGGCCCGACAGACCGCGGACGGTACACGCTGTCACCGACGGCGATTGGCTTACCTGTCAATACGCACGTTGCATTCCTTCGAGCGAGCCCCAGTCGCCAGACCTGACCTGCTCTGCGTAAAGTCCCGTCTGAGCGTCGCACCAATAGATGCTGAGGGTGACATCAGAACGGCGCTCCAAGATCTTCATCCTTGCTGGTGCGGCTTCCAAAGGCTGTGGCAAACCTCTGGCACGCTCAGCCGCTGCCTTCGTAAATCTGACTTTCTTGCGACGCCTCACTGCCTTCGCTTCGTCGCCCTCTGTGTACGCCTCTGGGTGCAGCGCGAGCAATGCGAGCGCAACCGGATCGTATGTGCAATGGTCCGCCATTTGAGCCTTTTCATAAGTAGAACCCGGCGCGGTTAGGAGCCAATTACCATTTGGTTCCGTCGCACGCCGGAAACACGCAGATCGTCGTGCGCTTATTGAGTTCCTAACAATGCTGCAAGCTGGCCGTCGATTGTGTTGAGTAGCGGGAGCGTTTTGCGGTCCAGCAGATGCACGGCCCCGCAATGCCGCGTTGGGCTCGATCACTCCAGCATTTTCGATCCAGAAACTACGCACGCCGCGGCCGATGCCTTCACCTTCGCGATCAGGATCTTCCCCTCGGGCGAGGTGGCATGCCGAATGCATGATCGATCGTCCACTCGTTCGCCCGAAGACATTTCAGGATGCCGTCGCCGTGGCCCGGGTCGTCCGTCAGGGACAAGCGTGTGACAGGCCGTGCGCTATCGCGAGAGGTCGTGATTAGGGTCTGCGTAGCGTCCACCTGGGCCGGTTGGACTTGGTAACGCAACTGCCAGCAGCGGGAACAGAAAGCGCTACCCGCCCGGCCCCCTGACCCGTTGAATCTCGCGAACGATGGATGCCTGCTTTCAGGCCATCGAGGCGTTCAGGTGCTAAGGCCCACGCACCTCTCAAAGTCAAGTGTGGCCGATGCTGTAGAAAGAACCGGCATTTTTCGCGACTGACAGCTCTCCTGGATGCGTGCATTCTGGGTCTGTGAGACCATTTCGCAAGTAGATAGGTCCCCGATTTCGCAGGTTGCCGAGCGCCCATGAACCTACATCACGAATCAAACGACCGCAGTGGGACCAGGCCAATCCCGTTACCGCGACGGCGCGGTCTCATCTTCCCCGCGTTCGCGTGGTCCGGCTTCTCGTCGGCGTTTGCCTCCGTTATCGTCGGTAGTCACCTGCAGGCCTCTCTGGGCACACTCGACGCGCTGTTTGCCGTGACCCTCGGCAACTGGATCCTGTTCATCTATTCGGCGGCAATCAGTTTTGCTGCGGGCCGCTGGGGTTTGAGTTCGCAACTTGTGCTCGAAGGCGTCTTCGGCCGCTGGGGCGCCGTCATCCCGGGCGCGTTACTCGGCATGCTCGTCACCGGATGGTTCGCCTTTCACGTCACGATAACGGCCAACATTCTGGCAGCCGTCCTGCATCTGCATGGCGACTCGATACTCGCAATCTGCGCCATCGGGATTCTGTTCGCGCTACCTGTCATCGTCCGCATCAGCCACGGCTTCAACATGACTGCGATTGCCATCCCCACGATGACCCTGTTCGCCGCAATCGTCTTTGCGCATCAGCTCGTGCCAAAATGGGCTGTGCTGCTGGACGGCCCGATCGGCGGCACGTTGCCTTTCGGCACGGGCGTATGCATTGCCTTCGGCACCTTCGTTGTGAGCGGCACGATGACGGGCGATATCGTGCGCTTTTGCCGCACCGGAAACGAAGCCGTACAGGCGACGGCATTCGGCCCTGTTCACCGCGGGCAACGCGCTGTCGTGGTTGCTGCTCGCGCTCGTCATCGTCTCCAACTGGACCACCTGCGATGCTTGCCTCACAAACGCTGGAGTGACGTTCAAGGGTGCGTTTCCGACACTGCCCTGGTTGGGGGTCGCTGGCGCCGCGACGCTACTCGGCATTTTTCTAGCTCTCATTCACAGTGTCGACGACGTGTCGAGGTGGACGCTGCTGCTCGCCGCCATTGCATCGCCGATCGGCGGTGTGATCATCGCGGACTATTATGTCGTGCGTGTGCGAGTGGGGTTTTCGCGCAGCCGCGTAGCACCTGTGAATCTGGCCGCATTGGCCGCAACAGGCGCGGGCGTGCTGGTGGCGGCGCTCTGTCACCGGCTGACTCCCGGCGTGATCACGCCTCTGATCAGTGCGCCCGCGGCTGGCTGCCTCTACCTCTTTCTGTCCGGTATCGCTTCGCAACGTCTGGGCGCGGATCTCGGCGCCCAGTCTGCCGGGGCGGAAGCCCTCGATTGAGTCGTATGTCCGGCACCCGAAACAGGACGGTCACCGCGCGTCCGCCTGCCGAGGCGAGGACCGCCATTGTAGTGATCGTATTAATCTCGTCGCTCGCGTTTCTGCTATTTCAGGCACGTAAAGACGCGCTCGACAATCTTCTGTTGCATCAGGCTCGTCTTGCTATCCAGCTTGCGTCTGCCGAAGCCAGTTCCGATAAGTCACCCGGCGCGGTGCTGATCGACGGGCACCATCCGGGCAGCGTGCTCGCGGGCATCGCCGCATGGCCAGGGCAAAAGACGATCGCTGTTCCGCTCGCATCAGGCTGTGCGGGAAGCCCTGTCTGTGATGATCTGGCAGAGGCACCGAACGAGGACACCAGGGGCCGCTTCGTCGTCCGCAACGGCGCGCTGTTCGCCTCGCTTCGTGGCAGCCACGTGGCCGTCATGACATCCGCGCCGCTCTCCGCGCTGGCGGCGGGCCTGTTCGGCCGGATCGCGATGGACATTGCCGCCGTGTTCTTCCTTGGATGCCTGCTCCTGCTCGTGCGTGAGAGCCGCTTGAGCGACTACTCCGTACACCGGTTGCTGGACGCATCGCCCATTCCGCTTCTGTTGATCGATGTGCAAGGAAAGGTCGAATTCGCCAACCGCGAGGCCCTCGATCTCTTTTTGGGCGATCCGCTGCACTCGCCCGGCGGACTGGAGGAAGCGTTGCGACGCGAGCAGCAACTGTTCAGCTGGCTGATCTCAGAACAGCATGCGGACGGCGCAATCGAGACCAGCGAAATCGAAACCGGCGGCAACGTCGGCGCGGTGCGTCATCTGCTGATCTCGCGACAGTCACTGACCGTTCGCTCGAAGCGAATGATCATCGCAAGCGTAGCGGACATCACCGTGAGGCACGACGCCGAGAGCGCGCTCGTCAAGGCGAAGAACGCAGCCGAGGCACTCGAGCGGATGAAGTCCGAGTCGCTTGCGATGATGAGCCATGAGCTGCGCACGCCCGTCAACGGGGTGCTCGGACTTGCGCAACTGCTCGTTCAATATGAACTGCCCGACGGCGCTGCGCAGATCGTGCGACGGATGATTCAGGCGGGAAAGACGCTGGCCGTGATCATCAACGATATCGTCGATCTCGCCTTGCTCGAAGTGAGGCACATCCGCCTGGAGCGGCGCCGCTTCGACTTGCGCGAGGTGATCACGGGCGCGGCCACACTGGCAAGCGCGGCTGCCGCGGAAAAGGGCCTGATGGTCCGCGTGAGCGCGCTCGCGGCGCTGCCGTCAGCCGTATTCGGCGATCCCGCGCGCTTGCAACAGATCATCATCAACCTTGTCAGCAACGGCATCAAATTTACTGAGGCAGGGTACATCGAGGTCAGGACGGATATCGCCACACGCGGCGCCGATTCGGTCGAAGTCGTTATCGAGGTGGCCGACACGGGGATCGGCATCACGCCAGAGACAATCCCGCGGCTCTTCCGCCCGTTCTCGCAGGCGGAAACCGGACACGAAAAGCGCTTCGAAGGAACAGGCCTCGGCCTCGCAATCAGCAAGGGCCTCGCCGAGGCGATGGGTGGATCGATCTCCGTGCGCAGCAAGATCGGAGAGGGCTCGACCTTTTCATTGCGTCTGCCGTTCGAATTGGCCCAGCGGGAGGAAAGTACGCCGACGGCGGCGCCAGGATCTCGCGTGCTGGTCGTGGACGATGTGGCGCTGAATCGCGACGTCGTCAGCGAACTGCTGCGCGCCGAAGGGTGCGATGTGACCTCCGCCGGCTCAGGGCAAGAGGCACTGGATATTCTCGAGACACAGCGCTTCGACCTGATACTGATGGATATCCGCATGCCCGTCATGGACGGGCTCGCGACCACTGCTGCGATCCGCTCGAGCCGCGATCCGCACCGGCATACAGGGCCGATACTCGGGCTTACCGCGAATCCGCTGCCGACCGACAGACCGCTTTATCGATTGCGCGGCATCGACGGGATCATCGAAAAACCCGTCGAGGTGGACACGCTACGCGCGGCGCTGTGGCAGGCGGCGCTGCCACCGGCGCAAACCGCCGTGATCGAGGAACCGGAGCGCATCGGGCGACTGCGCGAGAAGCTGGGGAACGACCGGACCCTGCGCATCGTTGCCGCGTTCGCGCAAACGGCCACCGATGCACTCGAAGGCATTGCAGCCGGTTGCGCACATTCCAGCCTCGACGCGGTCGCGGTAAACGCGCATCGGCTCACGGGCGCCGCGTCGAACGTCGGGTTTGAACCGTTGGCCGATGCCGCTGCCCATCTCGAGCAGATCGCGCGAACGGGGAACGCGACTGACGTCGCGGATGCGGCGTTGACGCTCGTGACGCTGTACCTGGAGGTCGAGCGCTACGTACGCGTCCTGTTGCCGTCTGCGGCAGCCGGGCCCGAGAACAGATACCCGGTGCCGTGAACCGTCTTGATCAGATGCGGGTTATCGGGATCCACCTCGATCTTGCGGCGCAAACGACGCACAAGCGTGTCGATGGTCCGGTCCATTGACTCGAAGCGCCGCCGCTTGATCGCCGAATTCAGCCGCTCCCGCGACATCGCCTGACCCGCGTTCCTGACGAATGCCAGCAGCAGATCGAACTCCGCAGTCGTGAGCGGTACATTTTCGCCCGAGGGACCGGTCAGGCTGCGGCCTCGCGTGTCGAGCCGGTACTGACCGAACGACAGCGTCGAGGGCGCTGCAAAGCTGCGGCTGTGCTCCACGCGCCGCAGCAGGTTGCGCACGCGCGGCAGCAACTCACGTTCATCGATGGGCTTGGCGATGTAGTCGTCCGCGCCGTATTCGAGGCCGAGAATGCGATCAACCTTGTCGTTGCGGCCCGTGATCAGAATGATGCCCATCTCGGACTTCTCGCGCAGGTCGCGCGTCAACGACAGACCGTCGCGTCCCGGCAGCCGTATGTCCAGCAGCACCAGATCCACAGGACGCACGCGCATCACGCGGTCCAGTTCGTCGGCATCGGCCGCGCAACAGATATCGTAGCCCTCCGCCTCCAGAAAGCCTTCGAGTGTTTCGCGAATGGATGGATCGTCGTCGACGACGGCAATGCGCTGGTCACTCCTGCTCTGCTGCATGGATTCCTCGCGAATGATGCGCTGGTCTGTCCGTGACGCGTGCCGCTGTTCACGCGCGCTGCGAGCCGCCGCCGTGTCTGCGGCGCCTTCGCGCCTCTGTTCACAAATTTTAACAAATCGCCATAGCCTGTTCAATTGACACGGCAGACTCGTTCACAAGATCGCCCGATAGTGAGCACATCACCCCAAACGCACTGCATCAGGAGATGAGCATGGATATCACGCAACAGATTTGCGGCATGGATGCGGTCGGCCTCGCGAAGGCCATTCGCAGCAAGGAGCTTTCGCCCGTCGAAGTGGTCGACGCTCATCTCGCGCGGATCGAAGCCGTCGAGCCCTCGATCCACGCGTTCTGCACGCTTACGCCGCATGCGGCGCGCGAACAGGCTCGCAAAGTGGAAGCGCGCATTCTGCGCGGCGACGACGTTGGCGCGCTGGCGGGCGTGCCCATCGGAATCAAGGATCTCGTTAGCACGGCGGGCATCAGGACGGCCTCCGGCTCCCCCGCATACCGGGATTTCGTGCCCGACGAAGACGACGTCGTCGTCGAGCGTCTCAAACAGGCGGACGCCATCATCGTAGGCAAGACCAACGTGCCCGAATTCGGATACAGCGGTGTCGGCCACAATCCGATTTTCGACACCACCCGCAACCCGTGGAATCTGGACATGACGCCGGGCGGTTCCAGCGCGGGTTCCGGCGCGGCGGTGGCAAGCGGAGAGGTGCCGTTTGCCATTGGCAGTGATGGCGGCGGATCGATCCGCATACCCGCGGCGCACTCGGGCATTTACGGCATCAAACCGTCGATGGGACGTGTGCCGCTCTATCCTGGTTGCCGCGATGAACGCTATCCGGGTGTGTCGAGTTGGGAAAGCCTCGAACACATCGGTCCGATGAGTCGGACAGTGGCGGACAGCGCGCTCATGCTGTCGGTGATCGCAGGCCCCGATTCACGCGACCGTCACTCGCTGCCGGCCGCCGGATTCGACTGGCTCAAAGCGCTCGATGGCGACCTGAAAGGGCTGCGCGTTGCGTACAGCCCGGATTGGGGCTACGCGGCCGTAGACCCGCAGGTGCGCCGCGTCGTCGATGACGCAGTACGTGTCTTCGAGCGAGAGCTGGGTTGCAGCGTCGAGATCGCTCATCCTGGCTGGAGCGATCCGTTCGACGCGTTCTGGGCGATCGTCGCGATGGACACGGACCTCAAAGGCATGCGCGAGATGGTGTCGAAATGGGGCAAGGAGATGTCGCCGCATCTCGTCGCATTTCTGAATCATCCCTGGACCGCGGAGGACTTCACCAACGCGATGATGACCCGCAAGAGCGTGGTCAACAAGATGTGGCGCTTCATGACGAACTATGACCTGCTGCTCACGCCGACGCTGACGGTACCGCCCTTCCCGGTTCATTGCCAGGGACCGGAGAAAACCGACGGACGCATGGTCGCGCCGACACAGTGGCTCTCGTTCACTTATCCGATCAACCTGACGGGACAACCGGCGGCCTCCGTGCCGGCAGGCTTCACGAGCGATGGGTTGCCGATCGGCTTGCAGATCGTCGGCCGCCATCTCGCGTCCGTGGCGCAACACATTGCCGCCGCTGCTCAAGGACCTCGGGCTCGCGCAGTGACCAAACGATCCATCAACGCTATCCAAGGAGACGTCATGACCAGCTCGCCCGAACAGCATGGGCTCGACGAGGAGTTCGAGCACATACCCGTCCCGCTCTCGCATCGTCACCGGCTGTCGTCGGTTGCGGCGGTGTGGTTCGGCTTTCCGATGATCATCACAAACGCCGTATTCGGCGGAGTCATCGCTTACAACCTCGGCTTTTCGCGAGCGCTGCTTGCGATCCTGATGGGCAATGCGATTTTGCTCACCTACGTCGGCACGTTAAGTTACATCGCTGGCAGCACCGGCCGCAATTTCGCGCTTCAGGCCGAACGCACGTTTGGCAAAAAGGGCTATGCGATCACATCGGGCTTTCTCGCGAGCGTCGTCGTCGGATGGTACGCGTTTCAGACCGGCCTCACGGGAACGACGGTTCATGCTTCCTTCGGCTGGAATGAAACGGCGACTATCGTCGGCGCCACGTTGCTCTATACCGCTGTGACGTTCATCGGCATCCGCGCGCTATCGATCGTCGGCATGATCGCCGCGCCGCTCTACGTGGTGCTCGGTCTTGTCGCGCTTTATCTGATCGGATCGGAGCATGCGCTGACAACCGTGCCGCTTTACGACGGGCTCGGCGCGAACAGCCTGATGTCCTTCGGTGGGGCAGTCACACTGGTGGTGGCGACCTTTGCCGATTCCGGCACGATGACAGCAGACTTCACTCGCTGGGCAAAAGACGGAAAGAGCGCGGTCTATGCGACGCTCACCGCGTTTCCGTTTGCGAACCTGATTGCCCAGGTTTTCGGCATCGCGATCGTATGCGCCGGCGCGGCTGCGGAGCCTGCCACGCAGGGCGGCAACTTCATGTCTGTTCTCACCAGCCATGGCGGCGTGCTGTCGGCTATCGCGCTGATTTTCGTCTTCGTGAACCTCGGCTCGGTTTGCACCCATTGTCTTTATAACGGTGCTGTCGGATGGGGACGCATTGCGGGCAAGAAGATGAGAACCATGACCGTCCTGCTCGGCTTGCTTGGCGGACTGCTGGCCGTGGCCGGCGTGTGGAGCCTGTTCCTGAACTGGCTGAACCTGCTTGGCGTGCTGGTGCCGCCGATTGGCGCGATCATTATCGTCGATCAGATCATCGTCCGACATTACTCTAACGACGATGACTTACCGAACTTCCGCGGCAGCGCGTTCGCGGCGTGGGCTATCGGCTCATTCGCTGCGTTGCTCGCGCATGGGACGGCACCGTGGTTTTCCGAAGCAGTCGCTGGAATGCTCGTAGGCGCGATAGCATATTACGCGCTCTCGCAGGGAGCGAAGCGCGAAGTGCGGCAACACAAAGGGGTGCTCTAGCGGATCGTTTGTCGTCTGGCGGCATTGGAGAAAGTGTTTCGCTACAAACAAGCACCCGGTCATCGGGAGCTTGCGCGTCGATGAGATCTACATCAAGGTGGTGGTCAGTGGAAATACTTGTACCGTGCCGTCGACAAGGACAAGGCTGGGCGCACGATCGAATTTCAGGACGTCCCGGCCGTAGTTGGATGCAGATAGTCGGCAACGCGCCGATGCCGTTGCAAGATATGGTGCAGTCGATATGCAAACAATCCGATCCGCCAGACGGAGCATTAGCGAAATCGCATCGCGGCTGCTGCGGGGCGCAGGCGAGCGAGAGCAGGCACGGACACGCGGGAGGCACTACGCCTGAGACAGGGAAATTGCAAAAACGCAACCAACTCCCTCAGGCGATCCGTTCAATCCACCGACAAGTTATATTGGACCGTTGTGCTCCCACTTTTCCAGAAAGCTGTCCGAATAAATCTCTGCTAGCGCGACGCGCAGCGCCGCCGCACGCTCCGGCCCGTACGCAGTCACGCGCGGTCGAAAAAGCATTGATGCCGCTGTAGTTCACCTGCCGTCATGTCCCCGACTTCGGACACCGGGAGCAGCCGCCTCTAACTGTTTTGGCTCCTGCGGGGTCAACGGTTTGAATCACTGTAGGAATGCGAACTTGAAATTTGCGAAGCAGACTTCAAGTTCTGCTGCGCTAACCACCATCGATGGGCATGCCTAAACGCGAAAATCGGTCGACGCAATCCGCCGTTCTGGCCGCCACCATGGTCCTGTCCGACGTGGCGGGTTTGATAGATTTTCCTTCGC
>WNGR01007281.1_pt1 | contig 13713 bp, 19 predicted proteins | sample 5407581 | NCBI WGS metagenome assembly WNGR01 (sample SAMN13153383, study PRJNA577476) | soil metagenome | isolation source: 80 cm soil or saprolite under Garry oak tree replicate 2 | place: USA:California | collected 2016-06-15 | reverse complement strand
AGGCGGGGAAGCTGGAGCACATGTTCGAATGGGTCGTATGCCTTTACCCTGGTTTGCTGCTGATCCTCACCATCATCGTCGGCTGCATTGTCTGGTTCCGGCCTACTCCTTCCTAGTCATCTCGCCGGCCCGGCGGCCACTTGCCAGCGCTATGGGGCTCGTCATGCATCTGACGTGCGCAGATCCGCTGGGCATAGCACGAGGACCGGCCTGAGAGGGGTTATGCCGCCGCTCGTAGTAGCCGTGCCTTGGGACCACAATGTCATTGCGAGCCGACCTGAGTTCGTGAGCATGATCTTCGGGATCAACCTTATAAGCGGCCCGCAGCGATCGAGATACCTGTGTAATCGGACAATGCTGACAGCAGTCCGCTGATGAGACAGCTCGCGATTGCTCGTCGATTCTCGCTATTCCATGATTAGCTCAGTAACAATCCAACTGTCGTCCAAGAACGCACTCAATTCGGCATGTGCGGTAAACCAGCCAGCAGGTCAGCGGAGGCCGGGAACGCACACGGGTCAAAGCGGGCGGCGTAGCGCGGTCGGCGAACGTGGCAGCAGCGTAGGCGGTTACGCGCGGGCAGGCGCGTCGGCACGCAAGGGCCGCGACCCCCGACGCGGTCCGTTGCGGGCCGCCGACCGGCATTTAGCCGATGGGTACCCGGGGGCTGGCTGCAGCGGCCCGTTCGGCGGCGAGCACGGTCCTGCGGGTCATTTCTGTGTCCTGTGGATGCTGTGCGGTCTCGTGCCTGAGGTAGCGCTGGGAGCGGATAGTGCGCGACAGGAAGAGAGCCATGCCCATGACCGCACCACGAGCGCGTTCCCGGCAGCCCAAGCAGCTGGACGCCGGGATCTTCCAAGCCGAGATCAATTCGTTCGCCCTGCGCCTGGCCGCCGAGGGCAAGGCTGCCAAGACAATCCGGACCTACACCGAGGCGGTGCAGTGGTTCGCCGCCGCCCGCCTGCAGGTCGGCCGGGGCGGCTGGGAGCAGGTCACCAGCCGCGACATCCAGCAGTGGATGGCATGGCTGCTAGGCCGCTACAGCACCGCCTACGCCAGCAACCAGTACCGGGCCCTGCAGCAGTTCTTCAAATGGCTGGCCGCCGAGGACGAGCTGCCCGATCCGATGGCCGGGCTGGCGCCGCCGCGCGTGGCCGACAAGCTGGTCCCGGTGTTCACGCCCGGGGAACTCACCCGGCTGGAGCGGGCGTGCGCGGGCCGCAGCTTCGCCCAGCGCCGCGACACCGCGATCATCGCGGTGCTCACTGCGACCGGCATCCGGCTGTCCGAACTGGCCGGCCTGCGCTGCGGTGACGTCGACTTGTGGCAGCGGGAGATCATCGTCCGCGGCAAGGGCGGCAAGGACCGGATCGTCAAGATCGGCCACCAGGCCGCCCGCAGCCTGGACCGGTACCTGCGCGCCCGCTCCCGGCACGCCCAGACCTGGCGGCCCCAGCTGTGGCTGGGAATCAACAACCGGGAGCCGCTGACTCCCGCTGGGATCTACCAGATGACTGCCCGCCGCGGACGCCAGTGCGGCGTGGCCGTTCACCCGCACCGGTTCCGGCATCACTTCAGCCACACCTGGCTGGACCGCGGCGGACCGGAGGGAGACCTGATGGAGCTCAACGGCTGGGCCTCCCCGCAGATGCTCCGCCGCTACGGCGCCAGCGCCCGCAGCGCCCGCGCCCGCCGCACCTACGACCGCATCATGACCGACACCTAAGACCGCCGTCTTGGCCGTTACCCGGCCGCCCCCGGGATGCGCCAACAGCCCAGAAGGCACCCGGCTAGCAGAATCTCGTCCAGGCACCTTCAAGATCAGCCGAGTAGGGCACCCAGACAGCCACTCGGGCCGAGCCGCGAATCTGTCCCACGAGCCAGAGCCTGAAGTCCTTGAACGGCCGACTGCGTGAGCCGCCGGAAGCCCCGGCGGGCCCCACAGAAATCCCACAAGTCCGGGTCCGGGGCGGGCCCCACGAGTTCCGGCATACTCCGGCACTCCTGCTAAAATAGAGGCGAAAACATCCCCTCAGCAGGCTAAACGCAGGTGATACAGGCTGCCAGCCCGGGCTGGCAATGGTGGTCAGGGGCAGGGTCGAACTGCCGACCTTCCGCTTTTCAGTGATGGTGATTTCCGCAGGTTGAACGGAGCGTAGTCGGTAGTTCGTGCAGTCCGCATGCAGCATCGGACTAGTTCTTGATGACGATGGACTTGGGCAGCCGTGCGGCATCGCCATGCGCTGCCAGCTCGGACAGCGCCGAGGCTATCTGAGCATCGCGACCGTCTACGGCATGCAGGTAGCGCTGAGCGGCGGCAGGTGATGAGTGGCCGAGCCGCCTCATAAGATCCTTGAGCGTTGCGCCAGCAGAGGCGGCTAGGGTCTGGCCGGTGTGGCGAAGGTCATGGAACCGGAAGCCTGGCATGTCGGCCTTGCGGCGTGCGCGGGTGAAGGCTTGCCGAACGGCGTCGCCGCGCATGGGCTTGCCGTCCCGGCCGATGAACACGCGGTCAGGCCCGGACCAATCTTGCATATGAGCTGCGAGGACCGGCAACACGTGAGGCGGAACCGTGACAGTGCGCTTACCCGCGTCGGTTTTGGGCGGCGCATCGAAGGCTTCCCGCGTGGCGAGCAACTCGACACGATTCGTTCGGATGGTGACAGTTCCGGCGTCTAGGTCGATATCTTGTGGAGTCAGCGCGATGATCTCGCCACGGCGGAGGCCGCACCATGCGCCGAGCAGGACAGCGGCGCGGTACCGGGGCGTGATTGCCTCAATGAGCGCGACCACCTGAGCGACGGAGGCGACCGGGCGTTCCTTGGCCCGATCAGTGCCAGCGCCGAGAATGTTGCACGGGTTCCTGGTGATCGCGCCATCGCGTACGGCGGTATTCATGACTGCCCGCAGGAACCGGTATGACTGCTGGATCGAGGTTCGGCCGCCTTTGCCGCGCAGCGCGGAGGCGTACCACTCGCGGACGACTGCCGGTGTGATGGCCCGTAGGGGCAGGTCCTCTAGTACGGTCATGTGAAGGCGCAGATTGCGGGTGCAGGTCTCGCGGTAACGAGGCCCCATCCTCGGATTGTCGCGCAGCCATGCCTTGGCGTATTCGCCGAATGCTTGTCTGCCTAGGTGGTCATCGAGCCATGTACCGCGAGAAAGGTCTGCTTCGACCTGGGCGAGCCAGCGGCCGGCGTCGGTCTTGGTGCGGAAGGTCTGCGGCGCGTTCTGCCGGGTACCGGTCGGGCCGACGAAAGATGCCTGGTACTTGCCCGAGGGCAGCTTACGGATCTGGCCGAAGCGGCGTCGTCGGGCAGCCATTAAGCAGCCACCTTGCCGCCGTGCCAGCGCACGACGATGGGGTGCACGGTATGTTCTTCGATGTATTCGGCAATGGCCGATTCTGGAATGTGCGGGGTGCGGCCCACGTAAACGAAACGGATGCGACGCTCAGCGATGAGCCGACGCATGAAACGCGGCGTAGCGCGTAGTATTTCAGCGGCCTCGTCGCGGGTCATGAGTCGTTCTAGTGGCTGTCCCATCTTGTCCTATCGATCTCCCTTCGGTTGACGATTAAGTGTCAAGGTCGGATTGACGGCAAATCGGCGGGAGTGGCTAGCGTCCGCGTGCCATGTCGGCCGACGCCAGCGCCAGCTCAGCGCCAGGTGTGGCCGTGCTGTAGCCGGTTCCGGCGTAGATCCAGGTCTTGAGGATCAGCACGACTGACTCATCGAGCGGTCGGCCCCACGGGTCACGTTCGCCGTCTGGGTGGCGCTGGGCGCGGCGGTGGTCGGTGCGCGCGGCGCGGAGCTGGCCGAAGGTAACCGAGTAACGGCGGGATTTGGTCAGGAAGTGACCGCCGTAGCCGAGCATGTGCGCCCAGGCCCGGAACCGTGGATCATGGCGGTTACCGCCGAGCTGCCAGGCGGTAGTGATCATGGCCCGGTAGTGGGCCGAGCAGCGCAAGCCGGTGATCTCGGACGCGTGCCGGATACGAACATCGGCCACGCCCGGAGCGGTGAGCGTCTTGGTCGCGTACTTGGCGATGTAGTTCGCGACAGCATCAGTGCTCAGCGGCTGGCCGGTGGCCACGATCGCATCGCGGCCCACGGGGCGGGCGTCGGTCTGCGCGCCGAAGGTGAGCGTCACCCCCTGGCCGTCGTGCTCGACGGGCAGAGTGACAGCGGCGGCAGCGTCGTGGATGGCATCGCACAGCAGGCTGGGCACATACGACACGCGCGGAGGCCAGTAATCATCGCCGGGGGCGTCCAGCCGGATCACGGCGTGGAAGTGGACGACGCCGCGCGCCTGGTACTCGGCCACCTTGACGAACCTGATCCGAACCTGCTCATGAAACGCCTTCTGAGTCATCCCGGCCAGCCGGGCCAGGTGCCGGGGCAGGTAGGTGATGAACCGGCGCCACAGGTCCCCCGCGTAGGCGTTGAACAGCACGGCCGAGGTGTAGTCGTAGCAGTCCGGGCACATCGGCTGCCCGAGCCGGGGGTCCACCTCAACATGCCGGGTCGGGCAGGAGACATCGCGACCGTGCGGGCAACGGCGGGCGTTGGCGTCACGGCGGGGCCGACAGGGCAGGATGGTCTTACCGCGCATCCGGCGAGCATGGACCGGGCCGAACGACGGCGCGGTGAGAGTGGCGAACACGCACGGGTGCGCAGCGATCGAGTCAGGGATGCCTTTGCCTCCCGCCAGTCCGGCGCGGACGAGCTGCCGGGCGTCGCGCTTGTAGACCTGCGAGCATGCCGGGCAGACGGTCTCTCGGCGGTTGCCGCACGCGACGTGCAGTACTCCGCCGTGTTCGGTGGCGGTGTCGTAGACCGGGGCGAATTCGCCTGTAGCCAGGTCAACGGCCTGGATGTGGCCGCGTAGCCGGATGGGGTGAGAACAGATGCCCGAGCTAGCGAGCTGGCGTTCCCAGGCCCTGAAGTCAGCCCAAGAGATGACCTCGGTGTCGTCGGCGGTCGCCCCAGGTCCCGAGCCCGACATGAGTTCGGGATCCAGGGCGGCTGTCGCGGCGGTCAGGGCCGTTGCCCTTCGCGTGCTTGGTCTAGCGCTTGGAGCATCTGCCGCCCGGCTTCGCGCCAGGTGATAGGCACTGCTCCCGCGACGATTACTTGCTGCCGCTTAGATTCGGTTACGTCGTAGTGGGCACGCGGCCAGGGGTGATCTTGGAACCAGGAGCGTTGCAGCCCGATCCTGGCCGCGAAAGCGTGTAGTTCGTTGATGTCGTCATGTGGTCCGACGGTCAGGTGTGACCACCTGGCGGTGATCCGGCCAACCCTGGCAGGCTGACGCCAGTCATCTACGTAAACGGTCATGCCCTGCCTCCCCAGCGTTGCTGGGCGGCCTGGCGGGTGATGCCGAGCCGGGAGCCGATCTCGGCCCAGGAGTAGCCGAACTCCCGCAGCCCGGTGACGGCCTGGCTGATGGCAGTGTCGATCTCGGCCGACAGGCCGAGCATGAGGGTCAGGGCCTCCACGTCGCCGGTAGCGACGCGGCGGGCGTAGGCGCGCAGGACGCGGCGGGCGAACGCGGCATAGTCATCGTTCTCCACGACCCGTCCGGCGCGGTTGGGTGTCAACGGATTCTTGACGGTGTCCGGGCCAGCCGGGCTGGCCGGGTGCGATGTGACTGGGTGCCCGTTCAGGGCGTGCACGGCGCTCATGCGGCTTGCTCCGTGCCGCGCAAGCGGGCCGCGTAGGCGGCCAGGTAGGCGATGGTAGCGTCGTTGAGCCAGGCGGTCTTGATCCGGCGGGGCACGCCGGTCTCGGACAGCAGCCAGGCCACGCCCCGGGCGAGCGGGTCAATCTCGGCGGCGGTGTAGTTGCGTCCGGCCCAGCCCTGGCCGAGCACCACGTCCGAAGACGAGTCGGTGGTGCAGCGGAACGCGAGCCGGTAGGAGAACAGGTCCCGCATGGACGGGTCGATGATCTGGTGCGAGGGCCGCTGGGTGGCCAGGATGAGGATGACCCCGGCTGCCCGGCCTCGGGCGATCAGGTCCCGGGCCAGCGCGGCGAAGTCCTCCCGCTCGGCTTTCTTGCCGATGGTGGCGGAGTAGTAGGCGTATTCGTCGATGACGACGAGGTAGACGTCCTCGCCGTCGTGCCGGGTGATCTTGCGGCGGCCGGTGGCCAGTAGCCGCTGATACCGGGTGTTCATGATCTGCTGGAATTCGGTGAACGCGGCGGTGGCGTCCTTCAGGGACGGGCCGATGAACATGTCGGCGGAGTGCCGCCAGGGGCCGAGCTGGACCTGGTTGCCGTCGACCAGGACCAGGCGGCAGTCGCAGGACAGCGCGCCGTGGGCGACGATGAGGTTCTCGGCGGAGGACTTGCCGCCGCCGGGCTCGCCGCCGATCAGCATGTTCCGTTCGGCCAGGTTGACGTAGACGGGCTGGCCGAACTCGTCGGTGCCCAGGTGTACCGGGTCGAAGATGGAGAACGGGAAGGTGGGGACCGGCGGCAGCTGCCGGGGGTCATGGGCGGTCATGGGGTGCCTCCCTTCGGGGGTCAGGGCAGGCGGTCCCCGGAACGCGTCCGGGGACCGTCGTGCCGGATCAGGCGGCGGGCTCCTGCTGGTCAGCGGAGTCCGGGACGGGGTAGAGCGCGGTGAGGCGCTCGAGCGGGGACTTGATCAGTTCACTGGCGGCGAGGGTGTCGCGGCGGATGATGTCGATGGTGATCAGGTGGGACCACCGGCGGTTGCGGGTGACCCGGGCGTCGCGGGCGTAGCAGGCGGCGCGCAGCTCGCCCAGGTGCGCTTCGAAGTCCTCGGCGCAGATACCCGCGCGGCACAGCAGCCAGGTCCGCTCCCCCACCTTGGTGGGCCTTGTCCAGAGGATGAGCGGGAGCCGTCCGGAGCGGGTGTGCAGCCGGGCTTCGTAGCACAGCCGCTGGAGCCGGTGCCGGGCCAGGACGCACCAGAACCGCCGGGTGATGAACCGGCGGGAGTGCGGCACGGCCAGGACCACGACGGTCAGGCCGCCGAGGATGACGCCTGCCCAGGCGGCGTTGGTCCAGGTGTCGAGCCGCCAGAACGCGGCGGCCAGGATGAGCAGGGTGAGCAGTTCGGTGCGCCACCGCCAGGCCAGCCCGGCCATGCTGTGGTGGAATTTCACGAACAGCTCGTCGAGCTGGTAGGGGTTGTTCCGCTGGTTGCGGCTGGCAGTGTTGGGCATGGCGGTCTCACCTGCTTTCGGGGATGAGCTGCGGGGCGGGCTGCTTGCCGCCGGTCACGGCGAGCAGGTACCGGGCCTGGCCGTAGCGGGCCAGATAGCGGCTCAGGTAACGGGCAGCCGGGCACAGCTCGGCGGCGAGCTGGGCGAGTTCGGCGGCGAGCTGGTCAGTGTCGGGCCGGGGAGTTCCGGCGTTGCGGTTGCGTCGGGGCATGGCTAGCGGCCTCCTTCGGGCGCGCAGTCCAGGCATTCGCCCAGGGACCGGGGGATGTAGTAGGGCTTCTCGGTGCCGCAGGCCGGGCAGGTGCGGCGGGCGCGCAGCGCGGCGGCGACGGCGGCGAGCTGCGCGGGGGTGGGGAGCCGCTTGGGGGCGGCGTGGTCGGTGCGGTACAGGTAGGCGATGCGCCGCCGTCCCCGGTGTTTCCAGATGATCTGGGCGGTGACGGGCTGCCCGGCCGGGCGCAGGCCGCTGGCGCGGAGCTGCCGCCGGGTGGCCAGGCCGTCCGGGGCGCACCGGTAGGGGTAGGTGGGCAGCCCGTAGCGGCTGCCGTCGGGGTCGTAGTAGTCGATGTGCATGCCGCGCTGCTGGAGCCGGTCCAGGGCGGCGACCCTGGCCCCGCTCATCGCGGGGTGTCCCAGTCCACGACGCAGGCGACCGGCCAGGCGCAGCCGCAGGGGCGGCAGATCAGCGCGATCTCGGTGATGCCGTCGCCGGTCTCGACTTCCTCCTGGTCGATGTCGTCAGATGCGCACCGGGGGCAGACCTGCTCGTGGTACAGGACCCGGTAAGCGGGGATGGCCCGCGCTGGCGGGGAAGGCGCGCCAGGAGGCGCGCTGGTAAGGTTGGACATGTCACTGTCTCCTTGTTTTCGCTGATCACGGGATGAGGGCGGATGTGACGGGCCGGGCCGGGGGATGGCCGTCCCCCAGGCCCGGCATTTTGCGTGTCAGAACGGCGACTCGTCGGATGGGCCGCGCAGGAAGTCAGAAAGCTCGCTGCCCGAGTACGGGTCGTAGTCGGCTAGGACGCTGCTGAGCATCAGCAGGTAGTGATCGGTGGTCTGCCAGCAGGCCAGGGCCTCGCGGGCCATCCGGCCGAGCTGGTCGGGACGGAACTCGCGGTCCCTGTCGTAGATGAGGCTGTGCATCTCGTGCGCCACGTGGTGGGTCTGAGAGAGCGCGTCGCAGGCCAGGCTGATCAGCGCCTTGGTCTCCATGCGGCGCAGCTTGACCAGGCCGTCACCGGATTCGGTGACCGAGACCGGGGTGGTGCTGCCGTTGCTGGCAGCCTTGGGCGTGGTGGTCATGGATGTTGCTCCTGTCTGGTTGATCACGGGATGAGGACGGACGTGGTGTCCTTCGGTGCCGGAAAGGGCACGAGCAGGGTCACCGGTTCGGGTAGCGGGGCGCGTGACTGGCGGGTCACGCGGCGGCCTGCGGCCTGCGGGCCTCGGCCAGGACGGTGATGGAGTCGGCGCGGAAGTTGCGGACGATCTCGCCCTTCTTGTTGATCCACGGCGAGAACACCAGACCCTGCACCAGCGCGAGCTCATCGAGGGTCAGCTTGGGCTGCTCTCCAGCCACCTCGACCCAGATCATCTCTGCGCTGTTGCTGCCGGTGTCCGTCGCGGTCAGCTTGACGGCCCAGATCAGCCGCCCGTCCGGCGTCGTCTTCTGCGTGGAGTCGGTCCGCGATCGAGCCCGCGGCTGGGCGGTCGCGGCGATACGGAACTTGACCTCGCTCGTGTCGATCCTGAGTCGCATGGATCTTGTCCTTCCTGTTGCGGTGTGTAGCCGTCCGAGTCGGCTACGACTATTTCGTCCTCTCAAGAGGACCTGTATGTCCTCATGATGCGGACTAGCTAGTCCTTTTGTCAAGGGCGGATTAGTCCGTAGGATTGACCTGTGGAAATGTCCGAAGTCATACGTCAGCACCGCACCGAGCGCGGCATGTCCCAGAGGGACCTAGCAGCAGCAGCAGGCGTGGATGTACGCCAGATCCGCCGCTACGAAGCAGGTGAGCAGCAGCCGCTGCTGTCCGTAGCAGTCGCCATCGCAGACGCCCTGGGCATCTCGGTGGCCGAGCTAGCAGGCAAGCCATCCCACCGGATCCGGCTGTCCGGCCAGTGGTGGGCGTCCTGGCAGACATCGCGCAGCGGCGTCGAGAAGATCGCCTCCCAGCAGCTTGAGATCAAGCAGGAAGGCGACGTGCTCCAGGTCGCCACCGTCACCCGGGGGCTAAGCCAAGAAGAGGGCGGCTACCACTGGAGCGGCGAGCTGCGGCTGTGGGACAACGAGATCCTGCTGGGCTGGTACGCGGCCAACGACGGCTCGATCCGGTCCAAGGGCACCATGTACTTCGCGCTGCACCCGCATGGGCTGCACATGTCCGGCCGGTGGGTCGGCCTGGGCTACGACGGGCGCATCATGAGCGGGTGGGCATCCATGGGCCAGACCCGCGAGGAATCCGAGAAGACCATGGCCAGGCTGATCGAGAGCGAAGGTCTGCCCCCCTCCGATGACTGAGCTGTGCGAGGTCGTGATCACGGCCCCCGACCCGGGCTGGCTCAAGGACCTGAGCCGGAAGCTGATCGAGCAACGGCTGTGCGCCAGCGCGCACAACTTCGCTCCCGTCCAGTCCATCTACCGATGGCGCGGCGAGATCTACGAGCGCGCCGAGGGCCGCGTGTCCCTGCACACCCGACGCGACCGAGTAGCAGAAATCGTTGCTATAGCGAAGAAGGAACACCCTTACGAGGTACCTGGGATCTCAACGCGGACCATCACCGATGGCAACCCCGACTACCTGGCGTGGATTGCTCGTGAGACCGCGCCGGAATAGTGCCCTGCTGTGCTGTGACAACTTTCTCTACGGCTTCAAGGGCGCACCTCCGGCGCGCCGGGCCTGACGGCCCCGGGTCGTGAGCAGCGAGGACGGGCGCGTGCAGCCGAGAGGAAAGAGCAGCCAGAGTAACCCGCCGTGGGCGGCCGAGGTTCATACCGGGGTCCCGCCGTTGCGGGGCGGCAGCTTTCGCCGCGTCCTTCGGACGCGAGCCCTACGGCGCGGCGAGCTGCCGCGCACGGTACCCGGTGACCGGCCGCCTGCGGTCCCCGCCGTATCCCGCTGCCGCGCCCGCCAGCAGCCACGGCCAAGCGGTCAGCCCACGCGAGGTGCGGCGATCGCCGTGAAGGTGTCACAGCCACCGGGCCGGAACGCCGCGCATTGTCCGGGCTGGCTCCTCCAGCCTCAACGGTGCTTCGCATCCCGCTGACGCGGGACGCGCCTGCGGCGCGCCGTTGACCCTGGAGACCTCTGCCAGCCCAGCGGGCCTGACGGCGAGGGCCAGGCCGGAGGCCAGGCCCGATGAGCGCGCGGCGAATCTTGGTGAGCAAGGCTCAGCAGCTCGCAAGAAGACAGGAAGATCTTGAATTTTATCCTACCTTGCACTCTACCAATGCGATTAAAATACCTCTATGCATGTTGAATCAGCGGCCTGGTATAGCTCCGCGACGGCCTGGGCGGCGATGGGAGTCATTGCGGTCATAGTAATAGGTATCGCCACGATCCTGGCCATGTACAAGACGGCAAATAAGCGGAACAAGCTCAGCTGCGTTGTCCGATACAACTCGCTGCTAGGTGACCACACTTCTTATGGCGACCTTCTTAAAGTCACTTATAATGATCAGGCAGTCGACGCGCCAACGGTGGTTAATATTTGGCTTTACAATACGGGAAAGATGGACATTCCAAGTGATTCATTCGATGGCGGCAGACCGTTCATCTTCGACCTTGGAGCCACCGTGGTCGCTGAGCTTCCAACCCAAGGTGAACATCTTCCTGCGGATAAATTCTGGATTGAGGGTTCGCGTGTCATGATCGGACCGTGGGTAATCTATTCAAACCTTTGGCTTACGGCGAATCTCTTGGTGGATGGAATTCCAGAAAACGTGCAAATGATCAGCCCGATACTTAATACTGATCTGAATCGCGAGGTAACAAATCAGGCGGCGTCAATAGGGGCTTCTGGAGGTAGACTATCTCCGTTGCGAACGCTGCTAGCGCAACTATTGGCGCGGCTTTAAGGCTGACAGCCACCCATCCTACGGGTCATGTATTGGTGTCCGTCGCGATAACTACATCCGTGCCAGTGCTGCGCAATCAGCGAGCATCATTTTCAGCAGTCAGCGAGGAAGCGCGCAGGTAGCCTGTGCGATCGTAGATCCGTACGGGTCAGATGCCCGCGACCAACATGGGACGAGCGCTGTACAGCAGCGAAGTACAGCAACCTGAGCGCGCAGCCCCGGGCCTATACAACTGTGGACATGCGGAGCAGCTTGGGGAAGCAGTGGCGGTTCTGGGGCGTGCCGATGTTTCGCATCCAGATGGTCTCGTGAGGGCAGCGTGCCCCTTGCGTATCCGACAGCTGGGCATCAGGTGCGCCCTTGACCATAACCCTCTAATCAGCAGCTATAGCGGGCAGTATCAGGTCTACCGCCAGCTTCCTTGAGGGTTACGCTCTGGCATCATTCCGGGATGGTTGAGGCGACCCTCCGCGGCATCTGCGAACCAGCCCGCCCAGCGGTCGATGAACTCATTCAGTTCACCGACGATCAGAGGGGTGAACGGCCATGCGACCTGGAACTCCGCCATACCTTGCCAGACCGCCTTGGCTGCTTGCTCGCTAGGCTTAAGGGCGAAAGGGTTCTGGCGTCCTCTTTCAGCCATTAGCGCAGAGACCATGAAGGCCGTCTCAAACCACGTGTAGTCGCCCGGCTGTTGGATATCCCCAAACCACAGTGAGTGGCTTCGCCCCTCATAGTCGTACCGGTTGCGAGGGATCTTCAGGTTAAGAGAGGCGGTGCAGACCACATCGAAGCGCGGTGCCTCCCATCCGCCCCACTCGTCTTGCTGGTGCGGAGATGTTCCCGACAGCGTTAGCTCGGCCTGGTCGAGGCGGATGCTCCAGCCGCCTCTTGCGGAAGTTGACACGATGGCAGATGGGGCTGCGTCAGCGATAGCCTCTTGCAGTGCCGCTGAAATCCGCGAGAAGCTTCTGTGCGCAGCAGCGGCCAGGGCGCTCCGCCGTTCAGCCTCGGTGCGGAATTCGGATTGCCTCCGGGACGAATCGCCCTGTCGGCGGACTTGCTCGCGGTTAGCTTCCTGGAGTCGGCCTAGGCCCGCGGACTGGGGCTGCTGGTTGACTCGGTCAAGCCGCACGCGAACGTTCGCTGCCCCGGGCCGCGCTTCTGGGGCTTTGTAAAGGCACTCATCGACAAGCGCGCCCAAAGCTGTCGGCGCTTCCTTCAGCTCCGGCGGGTCCTGGTGGAGATGCTGCTCGCGGAACTGCTCGGTCGTCGGGCCGGGGAACGGCCGATGTCCAGCAACCATCTCGTAGGCCATGACGCCAACAGCGTAGACATCGGCCGCATATGTGGCTCGTTCGCTGCGCCAGCGTTCAGGAGCTGCGTACGGAGGCGACAGGGCAAACTTTCGTGTGTCCGGCGCGGTTGCGGCCTCCGCGTAACGGGATATCCCAAAATCTGCGAGACACCAACGACCGTTGAGCCGAAGAACATTCTCAGGTTTAACGTCACGGTGAACTACCTTGCCCGCAAGATCAGTCAAAGCATCGCAGATGTCCTTGAGCGCTTCTACAGCCTCGGACAGAGCGAGCAGACCACCTGAAGCGTCGAGATACTGACGGAGTGACATCTCAGCGCGAGGCATAACCAGGACCCAGTAACCTTCGTGCTCTCCGCTGTCAATAATTGGAACGACATTTCGAACATCGCTAATATTACTGAAGAGTAGCTCTCGGTCCGCACCAGGCGCCTTTGGTACAAGCTTGGCAACCGCTTCTCGGCCGTCTGACGTCACCGAGTAGACCTGGCCGAACCCGCCACCGTCGATTCGGTCGCCCATCGTCCAGGTGCGCCCCAGCCTGAGCTGAGTGCCGTTCATCTGGACCCCCTCCGTGCACCCCGCGTGCATCATCCAACGGGCCACAGTGGTCATCTGCGGTCCTGAACGGTCACCAATCGAAGCTTGCAATGAAGCTCAGAAACCGGGTTTCCGCAGATGAGACACCGTATTATGCAAGTTTGACTTGTGGTCAGGGGCAGGGTCGAACTGCCGACCTTCCGCTTTTCAGAAGGTCTGTCGCTTCCGACGCCACCGGGTGACTATTAATCAGTCAGCCCAGCTAAAGCGCATCCATCCTGGTAGTTAGGCTGACACACCAATTTTAACACTGGCGCCATAGTGTGCCGGAGAATGCCGTTTTGTTCGTGTTACCGGCGTGTTGGACGACTCCCGGACCCGGACTTGTGTTGCTTGTGTGTTGGGACCGGAGATCTCTACAACCAGGGCTTACGCCACGCGGACTCGGGTCGCACCCAGCCCGCGCAAGGCTCGTATACTGAGGCGTCAGCTACGCCGATGGAGGGGGGCACCATGAGCATCCCGTCGCTCTCGTCCCACCTCATTGCCTCCGCCAGGTAGTCCAGGCCCGCTGCTA
>WNGR01012255.1_pt1 | contig 13714 bp, 12 predicted proteins | sample 5407581 | NCBI WGS metagenome assembly WNGR01 (sample SAMN13153383, study PRJNA577476) | soil metagenome | isolation source: 80 cm soil or saprolite under Garry oak tree replicate 2 | place: USA:California | collected 2016-06-15 | reverse complement strand
GGCACAACGGTCGAGATCCTGGCAGAATTGAAGCCCGTCTTTCGACCCGACGGTGAGGTGACGGCGGGTAACTCCTGCCCGCTGAATGATGGCGCCGCTGCCGTGGTGGTGATGAGCGACAGTAAGGCGCGCGAACTGGGCATCACCCCGCTTGCCCGCATCGTTGCGAGTGGGGTTTCAGCCCTCAATCCCGAGATCAGGGGATTGGGGACGATTGAAGCCAGCCGCCAGGCTCTGAGCCGAGCGGGCATGACGATCAACGACATCGACCTGTATGAAATCAACCAAGACTTTGCCGCCCAGGTGATCCCGTCTGCCAGGCACCTGGGGATCCCGTGGGAGAAGCTCAATGTCAACGGCGGAGCGATCGCCCTGGGGCACCCCTACGGAATGACCGGTGCCCGCATCATGACCACGCTGCTCAACGGCCTCCAGACTGCTGATAAGACCCTCGGCCTCGAAACCATGTGTGTGGCTGGTGGACAGGGGATGGCCATGATCGTCGAGCGCCTCAACTGAGTGAGTCAGCAGCTCTGGCAGGGCTGGTTTCATCTCGTCCAGCAGTTCGGGCCGACCTTTGAAACTGGTACCCAGGCGGATGACGAAGTGGAGGCGATCGTACGAGCGTCCGAAAGTATACCATACTTGCCGGATGTACCATTAAACAAGCTGCACATCCCAAAGGAGACTCCCTATGAAAGGTTGCCTGAAATTCATGTTACATCATTATTCCATATATATATTTAAGTATGGAATATGATGTATTTGAAAAAAATATAAACATAGCATAATTACTTGACAAAGCAATAGGTATTGCTTACACTTTATGAGGTGAGTTAGAAGACAAGAGTGGGTTTTAACTAACTTGCAGTTTTCTTGAAGTGTATTCCTTGTAAATCACGGTTGTATCTTCTTCCCGTATTTTATACCCCCCCCATAGCATGTTCAGCATCATCTCGCGTGCTCTGGTCTCCAAGCTGGTCCCGACAGGAGCAACACAAAGGAAGTGGTGCGACATTACTCAACATCCCAGGGTGTGATGCTTGACGAACAAACGATTGTCTTACACTGGTGGTAGTCTGGCAGACGCTTTTTGTGACGGTAGTCTGCTACACTAGATACATTACCAGGGCACCAGCCGACTTCTGGATAGCGCTCATTCAGAAGTGGGACAGGAAATGTTGCTCACGCTCAAGGGAAGGTGCAACGATCCTATTCTCGTCCTGTGCAAGATGAGTGGCCTGAAGCCATGATCACATGATTCCATGGCTGAACGGCAAGAGCCAGCTCACTTCTGCTTATATTTCATGGGAATTGCTAAAGCAGCGTGAGGCAGAGCGATCTGGCACGTACCCGAGAAGTGCTCACCCGCCTTCTCGGATTGGTAGGCAAACATATACAACCCCATTCGGGGGTAGAAGCCTGTTGAACTGCGCGTGATTTGGATGGATTTTTACTCGTATCTTCCATACGAAGGAGTTGAAGAACATGGATCCACAGGTGGAAACAGCCCTGGCAAAAGAGAGGCGCAAGCGAGCGGAAGCTGAGGCCGCTCTGGCGGAGGAAAAGCGCAAGGTTGCAGCCCTGGAAGCCGAACAGCGCAAAGCCGCTGACGCCTTGCAAGCACTCGAGGAACAGCAACGCGAAGCCAACACACAACCGGATGCCGCTGGCATGACGGCCCCCGCGACGGAGGCTGCGGGCGCGGTCGACGCGGCGTTCGGGATCAATCCCCTCATTGGTTTCAAGGGTGCGGATGCGTTCACCGCCGGTCAACAGCTTCTGCAGCAAGCGCTGAAACAGCCCGGGATGGCGATGAAGCATTCGACGGAATTCTTCACTGAACTGGGTCGCATCTGGACCAGGCAATCCGAGATCGCCTCCGATGCCAAGGACAAACGCTTTCTCGATCAGACCTGGACTGATCATCCCTTGTACAAGGCATACCTGCAAACCTATCTCCTCTGGAATCAAAGCCTGCATGCCTTTGTCGACGATGCTGGTCTCGCGCCCCGCGATGCCGACCGCGCTCGCTTTGTGCTGTCACTGTTCACCGAAGCGGTTGCCCCCACCAATACGATGTTGGGCAATCCAGCGGCGATGAAGCGGTTCTACGAGACCGGAGGAGCCAGTGCGGTGCGTGGCCTCGTCCATATGCTCGAAGACCTTGCCAAGAACGGTGGCCTGCCCTCCCAGGTCAATATGAAGGCCTTCCAGGTGGGCAAGGATCTCGCCCTGACGCCTGGGTCCGTCGTGTTCAAAAACGAGGTCCTCGAATTGATCCAGTACACGCCAGCGACGGACCAGGTGTACCAGCGCCCCCTGCTCATGGTTCCGCCCCAGATCAACAAATTCTATATCCTGGACCTGTCACCGGGGAAGAGTTTCATCGAATTCGCGGTGAAGCAGGGTCTCCAGGTGTTCTGTCTGAGCTGGCGCAATCCGACTCCGGCCCAGCGCGACTGGGGCCTGGACACCTATATGCAAGCCATCCTGGCTGCCTCCGATGCTGTCCGTGCGATTACGGGTAGCCCTGACCTCAACACCCTGGGTACCTGTTCGGGTGGGATGACCCTCTCCGCGTTGCTTGGACAGCTGGCGGCGCGAGGAGATCGGCGGATTCAAACAGCGACGCTCTTTGTCACGGTGCTTGACTACAGCGTCGAGTCGCAGCTCGGCCTGTTCGCTACCCCGGAAACGATCGAGGCAGCCAAACAGGCTTCACGCGTGCAGGGCGTCCTCGAAGGCCAGGAGATGGCACGGGTGTTCGCCTGGTTGCGCCCCAATGACTTGATTTGGAATTACTGGGTCAATAACTACCTCATTGGTAAGGACCCGCCCTCGTTTGATGTGCTCTACTGGAATAACGATTCGACGCGCCTGCCCGCCAGATTGCACAGCGACATGCTCGACATCGCTCTGAGCAACCCGTTCACAAGTCCCGGTACCATCGCGCTGCTGGGGACACCGATTGATCTTTCCAAGGTGATGTGTGATGCGTATATCATGGCCGGTGTCACCGATCACATCACGCCCTGGAAGGGGTGCTATGCGACTACACAGCTCCTGGGGGGAACGTGCGAGTTTGTGTTAAGTTCCGCCGGGCATATTCAAAGCATCCTGAACCCACCCGGGAATCCAAAGGCGAAATACTTCACCGCTACAGAATACCCGGTTGATCCAGACCAGTGGTTTGCCAGGGCGAAGCAACAGGATGGCTCCTGGTGGGAGCACTGGCGGAACTGGCTCTGGGCGCGTTCCGGTGAGCGCAAGCCCGCGCCGAAGGCGTTGGGCAACACACAGTATCAGCCGGAAGCACCGGCTCCCGGCACGTATATCTTCGAACCATGAAAGGAGAACAGATCAATGAGTGAAAAGAACACTGGAGAAAGCCTCGTGAAGACCTGGGCTGAGGCACAGCAGAAGTTACTGACGAACTGGCTCGACACCGTGCGGAAGTTCAGTGGGGCACCGACGCTTGAGCTCTGGACGAAAACCGTGGACGCCTGGCAAGCCTCGGTGAAAGAGACGCTGGATGCACGGGCGCAATGGACCCACGACTGGACCGAGACCCTAGCCAACGCCAAGGGAACCCCTGAGGAGCTACGCGAGCTGTCTCGACAGGGGCGGGAACAACTGCAACACTGGGCCGATGCGGAGCGGGAGCTGTGGAAAGGCTGGTTCAATATCGCGCGGGAAATCAATTTCAGGCCAGAGCATGGAGCTGGCGCACAAGCAGGGAGGGACCTGGTACAACTCTGGCAAGACAGCGCGCACAAGATGATCGATGCGCAGGCAGCGATGGTTCGGCGCTGGACGACAGGCATTCCTGATAAACCTGAGAAATAGAAAAGTGGGAAGGCAGAGAAACGAAAGAGAGGAACCTTACCTGTACAGAAAACTGGGAGAAATGACGGTACATCGTAGTATTTTTCAGGGTATTTTTGAGTCATGGCGCGGCACGAGGGCTACCCCTTGACCAACCGTTGTGTGTTGTCATCACAGAGAGACTATGGAGCATTCTCCGGAGGGAATCCTAATGAGCATTGCAAAGCAGACACTTCCACGAGCTGATGGTGATTTTTACCGCATCAGCACGATCGTGAGTGAGGAAGACCAGGCCCTCCTGCATCGGGTACGGACCTTCATGGAGGCCGAGGTCACTCCGATTATCAATCACTACTGGACCCGCGAGGAATTTCCCCATCAGCTCATCCCAGGGCTGGCGGCACTGGGCATCATGGGTACGTCATATCACGGGTATGGCTGTCCTGGCAAGAGTGGCCTGCTCGATGGCATGATGATGATGGAGCTGGCACGGGGGGATAGTTCGATTGCCACCTTCAGGGGCGTCCACAGCGGGCTGGCGATGGGCTCGATTTACCTGTGCGGCTCGGAGGAGCAGAAACAGCAGTGGCTGCCAGCGATGGCGCGTTTGGAAAAAATTGGCGCGTTCGGGCTGACCGAGCCAGAGGTTGGCTCTGGAGCCTCTGGTGGCTTAACCACCACAGCCCGACGCGAAGGAGACACCTGGATCCTCAGCGGGCAGAAGAAATGGATTGGCAACGCCACCTTCAGTGACGTGACCGTCATCTGGGCGCGTGATGTGGCGGACAAGCAGGTGAAAGGCTTTCTGGTCGAGAAAGGCACGCCCGGCTTCAAGCCGGAGAAAATGAAGGACAAGATTGCCTTGCGCGTGGTGCAGAATGCCCTCATCACGCTAGAGGATTGTCGCGTGCCCGAAACCAGCCGGCTCCAAAATGCGAACTCCTTTCGGGACACGGCAGCCGTGCTGCGTATGACACGGGCAGGGGTCGCCTGGGTGGTGCGCATGCTCGGCAACATCACCGCGTCCCAGTGCCTGGTCATGCGCCTGTCGCAAATGCAGGATGCAGGCATGATGAACGACGAGCGTGCCTCGCTGGCCAAAGCCTTCTGCACGGTCAGAAGGCGCGAGACGGTGGGCTATGCCCGTGAGCTGCTGGCTGGCAACGGCATCTTGCTCGACCACCATGTTGGGCGGTTTGTGGCCGATGCCGAAGCGATCTACTCCTACGAGGGAACGCGCGAAATGAACACGCTCATTGTGGGCCGGGCGATCACTGGCTTCAGCGCGTTCGTGTAGGCACAGTGGAGCAGGAGGACACATATGGCTATCAGCGGCTACAGTGTAAGTACCATCAGCCAATTTGTGGGACAGGAACTGGGGGTCTCCGCGTGGACCACGATTGAGCAGGAGCGGATCAATCAGTTCGCCGACTTTACCGGCGATCATCAATGGATTCATGTCGATGTGGAGCGGGCCAGGCGGGAAAGCCCGTTTGGTTCGACCATCGCCCATGGCTACCTCACACTCTCGTTGGCCGCCTCCTGGCAATATGAACTTGGCATTATCCCGGCCGACGTTTCCGAGGCGCTCAATTATGGCCTCGATCGGGTGCGCTTTCTGACCCCCGTGAAAGTGGGGAAACGCATCCGAGACCGGGTGGTGTTGCTGGCAGCGGAACAGCAAGACAAGGGCCGTCTCTTGCTCAAAACCCGCAACACCATCGAGATTGAAGTGGAAACGAAGCCAGCCTTGATCGCCGAGACCCTCACGCTGTTGTTAATGCATGCATGACGTAGCACTACCCAGGCTAGATGAGGAGAGGACCCATGACACAACATCACGAAGATGCGTTGCGCGAAGAGCGGCACACAGAGGTGGGGGCGGAGGCTGCCGAGCACATCCTTGGCCCCAACCCGGTGGTCGGCGTGCGCGGCAAAGATATCCGCCAGACGTTCGTCCTGCTCGCCAGGCAAGCGCTGAGACAGCCGCACCAGGCGCTCGCCCAGGGGTTCACCTTCGCGGCAGAGGCAAGTCGCGTCTTGGGAGGCGCGTCTGAGCTCGCCCCGGACCGCAAAGACCGCCGCTTCCAGGACCCCACCTGGAAAGAGAAAGAGTTCTACCGGCGCAGCTTGCAACTCTACCTCGCGGCGAACAACGCGCTGAACGACTGGGTCGATGCCACCACCCCCGAGGGCGATGACAGGAAGCGAGCTCACTTCGTGCTGTCCCTGTTTACCGATGCCCTGGCCCCCAGCAACACTCCCCTTCATCCAGAGGCACTCAAACGCCTCCTGGAAACCGGGGGCAAGAGCGCCTCGGACGGTCTGCGTCACCTGCTTGATGACCTGGAGCACAACGACGGGATGCCCCGCCAGGTCGATACCAGTGCGTTCAAGGTGGGCGAGAACCTGGCCACGACCCCCGGCGCGGTCGTCTTTCGCAATGATGTGCTGGAACTCATGCACTACCAGCCCGTGACCGAGACGGTCGGCGAGCGCCCGCTCCTCATGGTGCCACCCCAGATCAATAAGTTTTATGTCTTCGACCTCTCCCCCCAAAAGAGTCTGGTCAAGTACGCGCTGAGCAACGGGCTGCAGGTCTTCTTGATCAGTTGGCGCAATCCCACCCCGGCGCAGCGCGACTGGGGCCTGGACACCTATGTTGAGGTTATCGAAGAGGCCATGGAGATCGTCTCTACCATCACTGGCAGCCCCGAGTGCAATCTGCTGGGGGCCTGTTCGGGCGGGATCACCAACGTCGCGTTCTTGGGACACCTGGCGGCGCGAGGAGACAGCCGCGTCAACGCCTTGACCTTGATGGTGTGTGTGTTTGACACAGGCAACGATCAAACCACCCTGGGCGTCTTCGCCACGGAAGAAGCGATTGAATCCGCACGGAGGCACTCGCAGGCACAAGGCGTCTTAGAGGGCAGGGAGCTGGCCCGCGTCTTCGCGTGGATGCATCCCAATGACTTGATCTGGAACTACTGGGTGAACAATTACCTCCTGGGCAAGGAGCCACCCGCCTTCGATGTGCTGTACTGGAACAATGACACCACGCGCCTGCCTGCCGGCCTGCATAGCGATTATTTATCCATCTATGAGCGCAACCCGTTGGCACAAGCCGGAGCACTGACCGTGCGTGGCACGCCCATCGACGTCTCGCAGATCAAGTGCGATTGTTACGTCCTTGCCGGGAACACCGACCACATTGCGCCGTGGCAGTCCTGTTATCGCTCCAGCCGGTTGCTGGGCGGCCAGCGCGAATTCGTCCTGAGTAACAGCGGGCACATCCAAAGCATTCTCAATCCACCCGGCAATCCAAAGGCAACTTTTTTCACCAATGCCCAGCAGTCGGCTACCGCGGAGGCGTGGTATGAAGGGGCCACCAGGCACACTGGCAGTTGGTGGGAACACTGGAAAGCGTGGATTCTCGCCCACGCTGGCTCGCAGAAGGCGGCACCCACATCGCTTGGCAATAGCACGTACCGTCCTCAAGTGGCAGCACCGGGGACGTATGTGTATGAGTAGGCAGGAGAGATAATGCGTAACGACACCGCCACAGCAACCACAACGATCACCATCAAGGGGACACCTATCGCGGTTGCCATCCGTCCGAGAGACGGCAGCGGGCCTCCGCTCCTGCTGATCAACGGCATCGGGGCCAACCTGGAAGTGTTTGACCCCTTCCTTGATGCGCTCGATACCATAGGCGGTCAGAAGATCGGGACGATTCGCTTTGATGTCCCCGGTGTTGGGGGGTCGCCGCCCTCGCTCTTCCCGTTGCGCTTCCGCGGCCTCGCTCGCCTGGTTGCGCAGTTGCTTGACGCTGTGGGGCAGCAGGAAGTGGATGTGCTGGGTATCTCGTGGGGCGGTGGGCTCGCCCAACAGTTCGCCCACCAGTACCCGCAGCGGTGCCGCCGCTTGATTCTCGTGTCGACCTCGACGGGCGCGATCTCGGTGCCTGGCCGGCTGAGTGTCCTTGCCAAATTGCTGAATCCGCGTCGGTATGTGCAGCCGTCGTACCTGGCCAGCATTGCCCCGACCCTCTATGGCGGCAGGTTCCGGCAGGATCCCGATCTCGCTCGTGCGTATGCGCACTTGCTCAGAGCGCCGCAGGGTCTCGGGTACTACTGGCAGCTGCTGGCAGGTGTGGGCTGGACCAGCCTTCCCTGGCTGCATCGGCTCCGTCAGCCGACCCTGATCCTGGCTGGCAATGATGACCCGATCGTTCCACCCGTCAATGCCAGGATCATGGCGCGACTGATCCCCAATGCGACGCTCCACATCGTCAACGGGGGACACTTATTTCTCCTTACCGAGAAAGAGCAAGTGGCTCCGCTCGTGCATCAGTTTCTCAGAAAAGGAGAGACCGCATGATAAACCTCGCCATCCTCCTCGAAGAGAGTGCGCGGGAAGTGCCGGAGCGCACCGCCATCATTTTTGACGAGATCAGGCTGTCGTATGCGGCGGTGAATGCAGCCGCGAACCAGGTGGCCAATGTTCTGGCCCAGGCGGGCATCCACAAAGGCGAGACAGTCGCCTTGAGCTGCCCAAATGTGCCGTACTTCCCCATTGTGTACTATGGCATTCTCAAAGCAGGGGCGGTCGTGATGCCGCTCAATGTGCTGCTCAAGCCACGTGAAATCGCCTATCATCTGCGGGATGCCGACGCGAAAGCCTATTTTTGCTTTGAAGGCACCTCCGAACTCGCTATAGGCGAGATGGGTTTCACGGCCTTCCAGGAAGTGGACAGTTGTCAGCATTTCTTCCTGATGACCGGTAATCCTACTGCCCCCTCCCCCATCGCAGGTGCTCAGACCCTGGGCATGCAGATGCAAAACCAGCCCCTCACGTTTGAGACGGTGGGGACGCATTCAGATGATACAGCTATGATCCTCTACACGAGTGGGACGACGGGCCGGCCCAAGGGAGCTGAACTCAGCCATCTCAACCTGCTGCTGAATGCCCGGCTCTCCGATACCATGTACCCGCGAGCAGACCACGATGTGCATCTGATCGCCCTGCCGCTGTTCCACTCCTTTGGACAGAGCGTCCAGATGAACGCGGGGGTGTACAACCGCGCCACGCTCGTGTTACTGCCACGCTTTACCCCGGATGCGGCCTTCCGTCTGATGGAGCGGGAGAATGTCACCTTTTTTGCGGGCGTGCCCACTATGTACTGGGCCTTGCTCAATCACCAGGGGGCAGACAACTACGACCTGGAGAACATCGCCCGTCATCTGCGCCTGTGTGTCTCGGGGGGTGCGGCCCTGCCGGTGGAGGTGATGCGGGCCTTTGAAGCAAAATTCAAGGTCAAAATCCTGGAAGGGTATGGCCTCTCCGAAACCAGTCCCGTTGCTACCTTCAATCGCCTGGATCGCGAACGCAAGCCTGGCTCGATCGGCTTACCCGTGTGGGGCGTCTCGGTGCGCGTTGTGGACCAGCAGGACCAGGATGTGGGGACCAACGACCTGGGGAAATCATTATTCGGGGGCACAACGTGATGAAGGGCTATTACAAACGCCCCGAAGCGACCGCCGAAGCGATGGGAAATGGCTGGTTCCACACGGGCGATATCGGTCGGCGGGACGAAGAGGGCTACCTCTCTATCGCCGACCGCTTGAAAGACATGATTATTCGCGGCGGCTTCAACGTCTATCCTCGCGAAATCGAAGAAGTGCTGATGACGCATCAGGTGGTAAGTTTGGCGGCCGTCGTCGGCGTGCCCGACGCTCGCCACGGGGAAGAAGTCAAAGCGTTTGTCATTCTCAAGGAAGGGGCCGAAGTGACGGAAGCCGCGTTAATCGCCTGGGCGAAACAGAACATGGCCGACTATAAGTACCCCCGCCTCATCGAGTTCCGCACAACGCTGCCCATGACGGCCACGGGGAAAGTCTTGAAGAGCGAACTACGCCAGGAGAAGAAAGGATAGTAGCAGCACTATGGAGCAAAGAGCGCGGATGAAAAAAAAGTGGATGATTGACCAGACCGTCAGGCACGCAATCGAGGAGACCTGGGCCGTCTTCTCCAACGCAACAGACACACCCAATCCAGCCCTGTTTCTGGCCCGAGTGGCCGACCTGGCGCGTTCAAACGCGTTTCTTTGGACGGAGGCGGGTCTGCAGGTGCAGGAGCGGACCACGCGCATGGTCCCCGTCGGTCAATCCCTGTCGCGCTCGCTGGTGCTGGCCACCGTCGCCGCAGACATCTTCGTCGGGTATACGTCCCTGCGTGAACGGGCGACGTGGTTGTCCTCCCTGGTGCAACCGCGGGACTGGCAACTGCAGCATCAGCGCAGCGCGAACCGGGTGCTGGAGACAGCGGCCTCGCTCGGCGGGGTGCATCGTGCGCGGCTGCACGACGGGCGCCAGGTTGCCGTCAAGGTGCAGTACCCGGACATCACCAACCTGGTGGCGACGGACCTGGCGGTGCTGGAGCAGATCGTCGATTATCTGCAAGAGACGCTGCCGCTCGAACTTGACTTTGAGCACGAGGCTGCGTCGATGAGCAGTCTGCGCACGGCACTTGCACACCGGGACGATGTACTCGTTCCAGCGGTGGTGCCAGACCTCTGTACCGAGCGTCTGCTCGTCATGGAGTACATCGACGGCATCAAGATTACCGACCGCGAGGCCCTGGAGCAGGCGGGCATCTCCCCGCACGAGGTGGCACGACTGCTCAATGATCTCTACGCCGACCAGATGCTGCATCTCGGCATCCTGCACGCTGATCCGCATCCCGGCAACCTGCTTGTACAACCCGGCCCACGACTGGTGCTCCTTGACCACGGGCTGACCCTCCCCCTGGCACCTTCGCTCGTCGACGCGCTGCGCAAGATGGTGCAATCGCTCACCAGCGGCGATTTCGATGGAGTCACCACGGCACTTGCCGAAGCCGGACTCCAGCTCGACGGGCAGGTGGACATCACCTCCCTGCTGCAACTGGTCGGGGTGTTACTGGGCAATGGCCAGACCAGCGAGACTGACGAGACGGCAGGCGACGTTGATGCGGTGGAGGTCGGTATGCAGATCGGCAAGAGCATCGGCTCCATTCCCACCGATCTGCTGCTGGTCGGCCGTACCCTTGGCCTGCTCGATGGCATCACCAAGCAGCTTGACCCAAACATGGATACCATGGAGATTATCGCTCACTATACCTAGTGCGCTCACTGTGTGAGCACCAACCATGACGTTTCTACAAGAATGAGGAGTCCGATCATGACTGACAAGAAGATCACTGACGCTGCCTGGACGCTACTCACCTCCTTTCAAGAGGCAAATCAGGCAGTTGCGGAGCACCTCGTGAGTGCTCAAGAGCGCACCCTCCAGTATGTCCAGGGCTTCTTTAACGAGGGTATGGAGGTCCTCAAGAGTCAGGCGGAGAGCATGCGTGCCTTGCTGCAGGAGTTAGACCAGCAGATCAGGAAGCAGCACGAAGCCCTCCAGACCCTGGCGTATGCGCCAGTGGAGGCCACGCTTGATGTCCTGCGCACGCCGCTGGCTGCCTATCAGAAAGCGCTTGGGATGGCGGAGACCGTCACGCGACAGGGACTCGAGCAGGTGCAGCAGGCGACGGAACAGATGCAGCAGGCTACACAGCAGACGCATGAGCGCCACGGTGAGTAGGCTCGGAATGCATACTATTTCAAGGTCCTTACGAACTCGCTCATCGTCGGTCGTGCTTTGACAGAGTTTAGCGCGTCTGTGTAGGGAGATCAAGAATCATGAATGTGTAAGGAGATCAAGAGTCATGAGTCAGTCACCTGACTGCTGACGACGAACTCCTGCCAACAGAACGAAAGGAGAACAACATGGCAGAAAGTGTGTACAAGGTGATCGAGCTGGTGGGGACCAGCAACGAGTCGTGGGAAAAGGCGGCCGCGGTCGCCATCGAGCGGGCTTCACAGTCCTTGCGGGACCTTCGGGTCGCCCGCATCGTGGAGCAAGACGTCACCATTGAGTCTGGGGAGCCTCTTACCTATCGTGTGAACAGCCGCTGTGCCTCTATATAAAACCAGCGAAGTGGAGAGAAACGCTGTTCAGAAAGAAGCCTTCCCAAAGGCAGCATTAGGAGGTGTAATATGACCACATGGTGTGACGCAAAGACGGCAGTGCAAGTCGTCGAGTCAGGAAACCGCGTGTTTCTGTCAGGGATGCTCGTGACCCCGACCCCACTCATCCAGGCGCTGGTCGCCCGCGGGGAGGAGTTACGCAACGTTGAGCTCATCACGGCACTCGCGATTGGCCCCGCCCCATACACGGACCCACGCTGGGTGGGGCACTTTCACGTGCGCACGTGCTTCGTCAGTGCTTTCGACCGGGCTGCTGTCAATGCCGGGCGTGTCAGCTACATCCCGGTATTTCTTTCCTCTATTCCCAAACTCTTCATGCCAGGCGGACCATATCCCCTCGATGTGGCGTTCATTCAGGTCTCGCCTCCCGACAAGCACGGCTATTGCTCGCTCGGCCCGTCCGTCGATTTTACGCGTGCTGCCGTCGATCATGCCCGGCAAGTCGTCGCCCTCGTCAATCCCAGCGTGCCCAGGACCTACGGCCATAGCTTCGTGCATGTTTCCCGGCTGGATTATGCGGTGAAGTGGGAGGGGCCCCTCTATGAGGTGGGACGAGAACCACTCGACGAAACACAGCGAGTAATCGGCCGGAACATCGGGGAGCTGATCGAGGATGGGGCGACGTTGCAAATGGGCATCGGCGCCATTCCCGATGCCGCGCTGCAGACGCTGAACGATCGGCGTGACCTGGGCGTACATACCGAAATGTTCTCCGATGGTGTGCTCGACCTCGTCGAGCAGGGAGTCATTACCGGAGCACGCAAGGTCCGCGATCGCGGCAAGTTAGTCACCTGTTTTGTCATGGGGTCGCGCCGCCTGATGGACTTTCTGGATAATAATCCCATGGTCGCGATGCACCCGGTTTCCTACACCAACGACCCCCAAATCATTCGCCAATTCGACCATTTTGTGTCCGTCAATAGCGCCTTGCAGGTGGATCTGACCGGGCAGGTCTGTGCCGAGTCGGTTGGCACCTTCCAGTATAGTGGGGTGGGTGGGCAGATGGATTTCATGCGTGGGGCCGCCCTGGCCCCGCACGGGCGGGCGATTCTGGCGCTCCCCGCGACGGCTCGTGCGCCCAAGACCGGTGCGGAGACACACCCGTATGCGATCGCACCGGTCGATGGGCAGATCTCGCGCATTGTGCCCATTCTGATGCCTGGGGCGGCGGTCACCACCACACGTGCCCACGTTCATTATGTGGTCACCGAGTATGGCAGGGCCATGCTGCTGGGGTGCAGTATCGCTGAGCGGGCCCGCAGCCTGATCGCTATTGCGGCTCCCCAGTTCCGCGAACAACTGGAGCGGGCCGCCCACGGCTTGCACCTGTTCTCGTAGCTGGATCGTGTGTCGTCCAAACCGGGATAGGCCAGAGGTTTGTTTGAAAAGGATCACATCACTCGGTCAGTCACCCTCCACAAGGGGACACTGAGCGGAAGGAGAAGAGTACTATGGAGATCCAACGCATTGGCGTCATAGGGGTCGGGCTGATGGGCGCTGGCGTCGCCGAGGTGTGCGCACGTGCCGGCTACGATACCCTCGTGCGCGAGATCAACGACGAGTTCCTGGCCAAGGGGCTCGAACGCGTCGAGGCATCCATGCAGTCGGCAGTGCAACGTGGCAAGCTGGCATCAGCAGACCAGGAGGCGGCGCGCAGCAGGGTGCGGGGCACGACGCGGTTGGAAGACTTCGCCGATCGCGACCTGGTGATTGAAGCAGCCATTGAGGACTTGCACCTCAAGAAGGAGCTGTTTAAGCAGCTCGATCAGATCTGCCCACCACACGCGATCCTGACAAGCAACACGAGTTCGA
>WNGR01006006.1_pt1 | contig 13717 bp, 8 predicted proteins | sample 5407581 | NCBI WGS metagenome assembly WNGR01 (sample SAMN13153383, study PRJNA577476) | soil metagenome | isolation source: 80 cm soil or saprolite under Garry oak tree replicate 2 | place: USA:California | collected 2016-06-15 | reverse complement strand
TGCCCGATCTGGTGGCGTTGTCGCAGTACGAGGCAGTAGCCCTCTTCATCTCACGAGCCCAAGCGGTCAAGCCTGATTTCCAGGTCACCCATGCGAATGCCCTCGCCGTCGCAGAAATCTGTGCCCATCTGGATGGGTTACCACTGGCCATCGAGCTGGCAGCAGCGCGCGTCAAACTGCTGCCACCGCAGGCGCTCCTCGCACGGCTGGACCAACCGTTGGCTGTCCTGACGAGTAGGGAACGCGATAGGCCCTCGCGGCAGCAAACCCTCCGCAATACCATCGCCTGGAGCTACCACCTCCTCGATGCCGACGAGCAGCGGCTTTTCAGGAGGCTCTCGGTCTTTGCCGGTGGTTGCCGGCTTTCAGCCATCGAGGCGATGTGCAGCACGCTTGGCGATCAAGTGGAGCCAGCCTTGGATACCGTTGCCTCGCTTCTCGACAAGAGCTTGTTGCAACAAACCGAGCAGGAAGGCGAGGAGCCACGCCTCCTGATGTTGATGACGATCCGCAAGTATGGGTTGGAGGTTCTCGCGGCGAGTGGGGAGATGGAAATCACTCGACAGGCTCATGCTTGGTATTATGTGCGGCTTTCGGAGGAGGCTGAGCCGGAACTGGCAGGTCCACGGCAAGCGATATGGTTGGAGCGGTTAGAGCGGGAGCATGACAACCTGCGAGCCGCGCTGCAGTGGGGGCTTGTGCCAGATGAAGACGGACACCGCAGAGAAATGGCCTTACGACTGGGTGGAGCGCTACGGCAGTTCTGGATTGTGCATGGGCACTTGAGTGAGGGGAGGAACTTTCTGGAGCGGGCGCTGGTGGAAAGCAAAGGAGTGCCTGCATCTGTGCAGGTAAAGGCGTTGGTCACTGCCGCCAACCTGGCCAACCACCAAAGCGACAATGATCGGACAGAGGCGCACGCCCAGAAGAGTCGGGCGCTCTACCAGGAACTTGGAGACACCCAAGGCAGCGCACTTGCTCTCCGTCTGTTGGCGGGGGTAGCCGGGAGAAGTGGCACGCTTCTCGCGGCACGCATGCTCAACGAGGAGGCCCTGGCGCTCTTTAGGAAGGTGGGCGACAAGGAGGGCGCCGCCTGGTCACTCCACAACATGGGGTTGCTGGCCCTTGCTCAAGGCGAGTTTGCAGAAGCGCGTGCCCTGCTTGAGGAGAGCCTGGCATTGCACAGGGAGGTAGGGAACAAGGCGGGTATGGCCCATGCGCTCTGGGCGTTGGCATCGGCGCTCTTTGATTTCCAGGGGTCTCCTTCGACCATACGTGCTCTGCTGGAGGAAAGTCTCGCCCTCTCTGAGGAGGTGGGCGACAAAGAAGCGAGTGGGAGCTGCTTCTCTCTCTCTGGGAAGCTCGCTCTCAGTCAGGGTGACATTGCCACGGCACGCCGACTTTTGGAGAAGAGTTTGGTGATCAACAGAGAGATAGGAAATAGGGAACACATTGCCGACTCGCTCTTCTATAGAGCTCGGGTGGAGGTTCAGCAGGGTGACAATGGGGCAGCACGCGTCCTCTATGAGGAGAGTCTAGCAATAGCAGCGAGAGGCGGGGACTCCAAGGGGCTGATCCCTTCGTGCCTGGAAGGATTGGCGGATGTGGTCGCGGCACAGGGGGAGTTCACCTGGGCGGCGCGGCTCTTGGGAACGGCTGAAGAGTTGCGTGAAGCTCTGGGGACGCCCTTGCCGCCCGTCGGTCGTCCCATCTATGAACAGGCGGTAGCCGCCGTCCGAGTGCAACTGGGGGAAAAGGCCTTTGCCGAAGCCATGGCCGAGGGCCGCAGCATGACGGCGGAACAAGCTCTGGCGGCACAGTGATCAACGAGGGCCCCCGTATCAACATCAGCAGGATTATCATTGACCCCTCCAGCGACTCCCCTCCCCGCCTATCCTGATGACCTGACCCCTCGTGAAGTAGAGGTATTGCGGAGGCTTTCGCAAGGATGGACCGACGCACAAATTGCTGAGCATCTCATCATCAGTCTGTGCACCGTCAACACCCACCTGACCTTGATCTGTGGCGAAATCCAGGTCTCCTCTCATAATGCGGCCACTCGCTACGCCATTGAGCATCACCTGATCTGAAGATGTGGTTGTCAGTGTCTGGCTGACCCTCTCCCAGGTCTTCCCCCGCCATGTGTCTTTCTCCCCATCCGCACATGGAGAGGATTGTCTGCCTCAGCGTACTGGTGCTTCGCATTCACGTCATTCTACGTAGAAGGCAGGAGTTCTTTTTGAGAAATTAGAACAAAAGTGCGCTGTGATAGATTTTTACAGTGATCCTAGTCTTACCTCTAGATAGGCTCCAAGCCTCGCGCATTCAGTTCCGGAGGTCATTGTCGGTTGGGTTGACTTCCAGTGGATATTTCAGAGCAGTTCATAGAGCGTTTTGACACCCATTTCCTGCATGCGGGCTCGGATGATCTGATCCAAAAAGATGAGCGCGGCGGGATTGTCCATCGAGCGCACGCCCTGTACCATCGTCTCACGTTCTTCAGCGTTCACCTCTTGCAACATGGCGTTACCAAGCCGATAGCCGAACAAAAAAGCCGGGGTGAAGAGGCGTCTATACGCTGGCACATCGTTGGTAATTTCAGGCCAGAGACGCAGATGATTCTCGATGAGCTGCTGTGCTCGTTCTTGTAGCACGTCTTGATCGTGTTCCAGGTGAGGATACTCATGGAACGTTGCATACATGCCTCTGGCTGCTGCAACAATGGTGAGGCGCTGGCTCGCCTGCGGAAAAATAAAAGGGTCATCAACCGTATCTTGTGCTGTTTCAGTAGATTCTGTCTGTGATTGGAGTGCGTCAAGCGTTCCCCTTTCCATGAACGTTTGTGTCTGCTCTGCAGTGATAGGAATGCGCATGCGTTCCACGGTCGTCGGATCAACGCGCTGAACATACACATGCGTAAAGGTTTTCATAGCGGCATCGGAGGCCACATTGTTACTCACGGAATAACTTGGCCGTCGCGGTCGTCAATTGCCCAATCGCTCGATTCGTCCAATCGATTTTCACGCTCAAATCAGCGAATCGGCCAAAGCAAATGATGAGCAGCCAAACGCTAAAGCCGCTTGAGAAGCGGATAAAATCCGGTAGGCAAAATTTGCACTTTCGGCCAGGTTATGCCCAACTTTTGTACTTTCGTGTCATTTATCGGTAATCCTGCGCTGGTTTCTCATTTAACTTGCCACGCTCCCAGGCTCGTTTAGAGGATGAGCTTTCTCACGTAATCTGGCGCTGCATCAGAAAGAACCTTTTTTCCTTTTTCCCTTCTCTTTTTCATCAAGCCCCTTGATTCTTTCGCCAGGATATGTGGAGAATGCGCCAAGAAATGCCTGAAAATAGTCGCATTTCTGGTGAATCTCAGGTATACTTGCTCTTGAGAGAGAAAAAGACACGCGATTCCAGTACGACTCAAGGGAAGACGGTTATGAAAATGACGCCCGAAGCATTTCATATCTGGAGCCAGCGCCTTCAGTTGAGTACCGAAACCGAGGCGCTCATCGCGTCTATTCGCTCGTCGCCTCCAGTTCGCCGGGTGAGTGGGCGCGCTGGTAACATTACCGGACGCTACCCGAGTCCCAAAATGGAGGTCTCCATCCAGTTTGAAAGCGACCGTGTGGAGTTCTGGGCGATTTACGGAATGGAACGAGATGAAGATGTCCTAGAATATTACGACCAATCCTCCCGTATCCCGCTCAGCTACCGCGCAAAATCGGGCTATCGAACCACCCAATGGCACACCCCAGATTTCTTTGTGTTACGCCGCGAGTCGGCGGGTTGGGAGGAGTGGAAGCAGGCCTCCTCACTCGATGTCCTGGCCGCTGAGAAGCCTGCTCGCTATCAGCAAGCAGGAACTGGACAGTGGCACTGTCCTCCGGGAGAGACCTATGCAGAGCAATTGGGGTTGACCTATCGATTGCGTTCTTCCTCAGAGTTCCATCCCCTAGAGATTCAAAATCTGAAGTTTTTGCAGGACTTCTGGGCACACGAGGTTCCTCCACAGCCGGAGCAAGAAGCATTGGCGCTGACTCATATCCAGGCCCATCCTGGCATTTCTCTCAACGAGTTGCTTGTGCTCTATCCCAGTTTGGCCGTCGATGTCATCTGGATATTACTTTCCACCTGCCGTGTTTTCACGGACCTTTCCGCGACCCTGCTCATGCGTCATGAGCAGGTCACCCTTTATGCAGAGGAAAGGCAGGTTCCGAAGGTTCATCAGGGGGAGCTTGCTCGTCTTTCGACTCCCTTACCCGATGCACCTGTCGCCTGGGATGGACGGCTCTGGCGGATCGAAGGGTGGGGAGAGTTGGTCCATTTGCGCCCAGAAGTTGGCGAACTCCTCGCCATATCGCAGGCCGAGTTCGAACACCTGAAGCAGGAAGGCTCTCTCTGGGCGGTAGGGGCAGCATCCCCCTCACCCATGACTCCAGAGGTGCGAGAGCTTCTCACCCAGGCAGGTTCTAAAGCACAGCAGGCGGCCAACCAGCGCATGATTCATATGCTGGCTTACGCACGCGGGGAACCAACTACTGCCCCAAGACGTTCTGTCCAACGCTGGTGGAAAGCGTACCAGCAGGCCGTTGACCAGTATGGATGTGGCTATCTGGGATTGCTTGATCGCGTTGCTGCGCGAGGAAACCGAAACCAGCGCATCGAACCCGCCTCCTTACAACTGCTGGAAGCAGTATTGCAAACCCACTACGCTGCCCCTCAACGCAAAAACGCAGCAGCCGTCTATCGGCTGTACCGCGAACAGTGCCTCAAACTCGGGCTCCCTCCCGTGAGCCAGCAAACGTTTTACCGGGTTCGCGCTCGCTTTACCACCAACGAGGTGGTGGCCCGCCGCCGTGGTACGCGTGCAGCCTACGCATCTGCCCCCTTTGCGTGGCTCGACCAGACGACTCCTCGCCACGGAGACCGCCCCTTTGCCCTTGCCCACCTGGATCATACAGAGCTGGATATCGTCCTGGTTTCCTCGCTCACCGGCAAACCGTTGGGCAAGCCCTGGGCAACCTTTCTGACTGATGCCTACAGCCGACGTATTCTGGCCTGCTACCTGACGTACGATCCTCCCAGTTATCGCTCAGTAATGATGGCGCTGCGGATCTGCGTGCAGCGCCATCAGCGCTTACCACAAGAGTGCTTTGTTGATCGCGGCCCCGAGTTCGGGAGCGTCTACTTTGAGACGTTGCTCACGCGGTATTTTGTGACCAAAAAAGACCGCCCGACGGCGCAACCACGCATGGGTTCAGTGATTGAGCGACTCTTCGGGACGGCCACAACACAACTCTTGCACCAATTGTCTGGGAATACCCAGGCGAGTCAGCACCCACGTCAGATGACGCGAGAGGTTGATCCCAGGCGTCTGGCGGTCTGGACCCTGGAACGGTTTTCCGCACGCCTGTGCCAATATGTCTATGACGTGTATGATCAGACGGATCATCCGGCTTTAGGGCAGAGTCCCCGCGAAGCGTTTGTTCAGGGCATACAACTGGCGGGCATGCGCACCCATCGTCTGATCCCCTATTCAGAAGAATTTCTCATTCTCACCTGCCCCACGACACGCACGAAATACGCGAAGCTCGATGCTGCGCGTGGGGTAGTGGTCAATGGGTTGCGCTACTATCACCCCCTGATGCGTTCCTCAAGAGAAGCAGGCCAACGCGTCGAGGTGCGGTACGATCCATTCAACATTGGCCTGGCCTATGCCTTTGTGGATGGGCAATGGTTGACCTGTACGGCTGATGCCTTTCTGGTAGTGCAGGGACGCTCGGAGCGGGAATGGGAACTCATCCTCTCTGAATGGCGCGAACAGCAACGGGCCCATCACCGCAAGCGGGTGACCATTGACAGTTCGAGGCTGGCGGCGTTTCTGGAAGAGGTTCTGACCGAAGAAGCGCTGCTCTCCCAACAACAGCGCGATCTGGAGGGCGTGTCCATTCGCGAAGCAATTGTTGGCCAATCGAAGACGACTCGGCTCGAACTGGGCAACGCCGAGAGCGAGATGGACGATGAGCTTGATTTGACCACCCTTCCAGTGTTAGAGGAGTATCGCTAACATGGCAAAGCTCGAACCCGAGGACAGAGCACGACTGGATGCCTTTAAGGACGTTATCGTAAAGCATGCCCACCTCCAAGAGGTTGATGACCAACTGGCCTTATGGGTCGAAGAGCATACCGATGCGACACATGTGTTGCTCTGTGGACCAGGTGGCGTTGGGAAGTCCAAAGCCTTGAGCGTTGTGGCTGACCGATTCGCCAGAGAGGAGGCCGACCGCTTCGTCGTTCCCATCCTCCTTTTGGAGCCGATTCCGCCAGATCAGGGACTCTACCTTCGGCTCGATTACTACTGGCAAATCATCGATGCCCTCAAAGAACACCTGCTGGTCAAAGAACTTCTGGGAAGTGTGGCCCACATCATGGCCGCACCCAAAGCGACCCGCTCCAAACTGGGCGCCATCGATTGGCTCAAGATGCGCCAGGTGGCAGAGCAAGCTCTGATCCGGGCGCGTGTCAAGGCGGTATTCGCCGATGAAGGACATCGCCTGATGCAAGGAGATGGGAGTCACAGTGTGGATGAGCAACTGGAATGGTTGAAGTCGTTAAGTAATCGCACGAAGGCGTTACATGTTCTGGCAGGTCCCTATGCCTTATTCGGGTTTCGCAATACCAGTGGACAACTCGCCCGTCGTGGTCGAGATATTCATTTTGCCCGCTATCACGTTGAGAACAAAGACGAACGCACCGACTTTGTGGCGGCCTTGAAATATTTGCTGGAACGGGTTCCGCTTGATGTCGATCTGAACGCGAATCTCGCGCGCTGGCGGTGGTGGGCCTCCGGTTGTGTTGGGTCTATTGGAGTCTTGAAAGACTGGCTGGTTGATGCAATAGCGGCAACCCTGGTTCAAAAAGGGACCAGCTTGACAGAGGCGATCCTCACGCGAACCATGCCTCATCCGGCCAGACGACTCAGCCTGGAGATGGAAGCACGCGCAGGCGAATACAAAGTGGCGCTCCACGATAGCGAGAGCGCGAAGCAGTTTCAGGCGCTGTTGAAAAAGCCTACAAAGACGACAAACGGGAAGACAGCACCGACGCCTGGAAGCATGCCTGGTTCGCCTACAGCGCTCCAGGCAGACGAGAGAGCTTCATCCGTCTCTGCATCTTTCCCCATGCCACAAGTGTCTCCCAAACCCACGCCACCTCGTGTGGGTCAGCGTGCGATAGCCCGTGATCCTGTTGGAGAAACAACGGTTTCCCCAATGCGCAAAGCCATTGGATGTTCTTTTACCGAAGTCATTCTGGTGTCACTCGCTAAGGTGGAAGAAGCCGGAGTTTCACACTTTGAGTGTCCAACCTGTCTGGCAGTGAGAGATATTCCACCGAAAGGGGGGCGTGTCAAATTTCCCTGGCACCCGAAACGCACAACCACTACTCCTAATCAGGGGCGACGCTGGGTGAAACGCGAAATCGCTTGGGGACTTTCGGAATGAAGAGGGAACGTGAGAAAACAGGATCGAGAACGCGTTGTTCTCGGCACAACACCCCATGGAGGTGGGTATGACATTTGAACGTTCCACCGGCAAGCACAACTTGCCTGCTCCCGTGTCGAGCTTCATTGGGCGCGAGCAGGAGTTACGCGAGATTGGGCAGCGCTTGACTGAACACCGCCTGCTCCCGCTGACAGGAGCGGGGGGCACTGGCAAGACCCGCCTGGCGCTCCAGGTGGCGACCGCCGAACGAGAGCGCTTCGCCGATGGGGTCTGGCTGGTGGAACTGGCCGAGCTTCGCCGACCAGAGCTGGTAGGGGAAGCCCTCGCCACCGTGCTGGCCGTGCCTGAGACCGCTGAACCGCCACTGGAGGAGCGGCTGTGCGCCGCGCCCTCAGCCAAACACCCGCTCCTGGTGCTCGACAATTGCGAACACCTCCTGGACGCCTGTGCCCGGCTCGTGGCGCGCTGTCCGGGTCTTCCAAGCCTCCCTCCTGATACTGTCTTCCTGTTCCCATCTGGCAAAACGAAAAATGCTCTATCTGAACGTGCCCTGGGTTATATCGTCAAAACATATGCCAGCGAGGCCTCGCTCCCTGATGTCAGTCCGCACGATTTGCGGCACCGTTTCGGTTATCGGATGGCGGAGTCCGTGCCACTGCACCGATTAGCTCAAATCATGGGGCATGACTCGCTGGACACGACCAAATTGTATATTCAAGGCACCAAGCACGATTTGCAACAGGCCGTCGAGACCATCGCCTGGACATGAGGGAGGAGAGACAGCCTATGCAGCACAACATCATCGTCTTTCCGGAGCCACCTCCAGGGAACAGAGAGCATCGCGCCATCCAGAATCTGCCTCCCTCACTTACTCCGCTCATTGGTCGTGAGCAAGAGGTAGAGGCGGCCTGCGCGCTACTTCGACGTCCGGACGTGCGTCTGCTGACCCTCGTCGGAACGGGAGGAGTGGGCAAAACGCGCCTGGGGCTGGCGGTGGCGCAAGCGTTGCTCGACGACTTTGCCGATGGAGTCAGCTTCGTGTCGCTCGCCACGGTCAGCGATCCTGCCCGGGTCCTGGCAGCGATCGCCCAGGCGCTCAGCCTGTGGGATGTGGGAGATCTCCCCCTGGAGGAACAGGTGCGGGCTGCGCTGAGCGAGCGGCACCTGCTGCTGCTGCTGGACAACTTCGAGCACCTGCTCGAGGCGGCACCCCAGCTCCTTGTGTTGCTCGCCTCCTGTCCTCGTCTCAGCATGCTCGTCACCAGCCGAGCCGCCCTCCACCTCTCGGGAGAGCAGGAGTTCCCGGTTCCCCCGCTCGCGCTCCCCGATCTCGCGCAGCTGCCAGAGCCACAAGCCCTCTTGCAGAGGGCCTCGGTGCGCCTCTTTGTCCTGCGCGCGCAAGCCGTCCAGCCTGCCTTTGAGCTGACCGCGGCTAATGCGCACACCATCGCAGAGATCTGCGTGCGCCTGGATGGCCTGCCGCTGGCGCTCGAACTGGCCGCTGCCCGGAGCAAGCTGCTCCCACCGCAGGCTTTGCTCCATCGCCTTTCCCATCGTCTGGATGTCCTCACCGGTGGCGCACGCGACCTGCCCATGCGCCAGCAGGCGCTGCGCAACACGCTGCAGTGGAGCTACGACTTGCTGACAGAACCGGAACAGCGCCTCTTCCGCTGGCTCTCCATCTTCGTTGGCGGCTGCACCCTCGAGGCTGCCGAGGTGGTATGCCAGCAGGACAGCACCCAGACGTTCCATGTGTTGGATGGCATTGCCTCTTTGCTCGATAAGAGCCTGCTACAGCAAACAGCGCACGAGGGGGCAGAACCGCGCCTCGTCATGCTGGAGACCATCCGCGAGTTCGGGCTGGAACAGCTGCACCAGCTGGGCGAACTCGAAGCAGCCCACCGGGCGCACGCACGCTACTACCTGCAGCTGGTCGAGACAGCCGAGCCGCACCTGCTGGGTCCCGACCAGCTGCTGTGGTTCGCTCGGCTCGAACAGGACCTGGACAACCTGCGAGCTATCCTGCAGGCAGGAATGTCTGGGGGAGCGGAGGAGGTGGAGCTGGCCCTGCGCCTTGCGGGTGCCTTGCGACTGTTCTGGAACGTCCAGGGGTATCTGCGCGAAGGGCGCGACGTGCTGGAGCGATTGCTGGCAGACACGCGAGCGATCGCGGCCCCCATGCGCCTCAAGGCGCTCAACACGCTCGGAGTGATCTTGTGGTCACAGAGCAACCCGCACAGGTTAGCGCAGGTCGCCGACGAAGCCCTGGCCCTGGCCCGGGTGCAAGGGGACCGCGTGCCTCTGACCATCGCCATGATCCACCGCGCAACGGCCATGATGCTGGGCAGAGGCGACTATACCGCAGCACAGGCATGCCTGGAGGAGGCGCTTACCGAGGCCCGTGCTCTCGGGGATTTCTATACCCTCGTCTCTGCGCTCATGAGCCTGGGCCGCCTAGCGGAGTACCAGCACGATGCTCAGCAGGCGATTCCCTGGTTCGAGGAGGGCCTGGCACTGTGCAGAGCGGCGGGTGCGAAGGTGCTGATGGCGACCGTCCAGATTCTGTTCGCTCAAGCCGAACTGAGTCTGGGCCATGCAGCACGCGCCCAGCCTCTGCTGGAAGAGGCCCAGAGCATCTATCAAGAGCTCGGCAGTATCCCGGCGATCGCCCTGATCTTCAACATGCTGGGACGGCTAGCCATCCAGCAAGGGGAGCTGCGCCAGGCGGAGGCGTTTCTGACAGACAGTGATCGGCTGGCTCGCCAGGTCGGAGATCAGCACAACCTTGCGTTGCGGTCGCGTTTGCTGCTGGCAGGGCTGGCCGCGCTCCAGGGGGACTATGAGACGGCCCGCCTGCGGTATGAAGAAGGTCTCGCCACCGCCCTGAAGCTCGGTCACATGAGCTTGGTTGCATCCGGTCTGAAAGGGCTGGGCTGTGTGGCCGCCGCGCAGGCGTTGCATACCTGGGCAGCCGTGCTTTGGGGGACAGCCGAGCCCCTGCGCGAGTCCCGCAGTGTGGCCATTGCGCCGGTGTTCTATGATCGTATGATGGCCGTAGCCCGCAGCCAACTGGGCGAGCCAGCCTTTGAAGAGGCGAAGGCCCAGGGGCGTGCTTTGACGGCAGCACAGGCGCTCGCTTCGCATGAGACCCTCACTCCACAGGTCCCGCAGTCACCGCAGCCGGCCCAGGCAGCGCCAGGTTCCTTTCCGGTCGCTCCTACACCCGCTGCGACACCGGCAGGGCTGACCCTGCGCGAGAGCGAGGTGCTTCGTCTGCTGGCAACAGGTCTCACGAGCGCCCAGATCGCTGAGCAACTGATCATCAGTGTGCTCACCGTCAATGGCCACATCCGCTCAATCTACAGCAAATTGGGCGTCACCTCGCGCAGTGCCGCCACCCGCTACGCGATCGAGCACAAGCTCGTTTGACACGCGAGATGCTCTTTGGGTATCTTGCCAGGCGCGCGTAGCTCATCCCGGCAACGTTGATGCGTCGTCATCGCCTGCTCTGGGTACCTCCCCATCTCTTTGTGAAGAACAGGTGCTCTAGTTAGTTCTAGGGGGATGACCCTCACACACACCTCTCCGACGCGTACAAAAAACACTGTGTTCTGGGGATGCGCTTTCCATCTTTGCACGCTAGACTGTGAGTAAGAGGGAAGCCATCCTATTGCTTTCCTTTCGACGCCGAGACTGGCGATACGTGGCAGGTGCAATTTCTGCACATCGATCAGGATATGCGCTGCTTAGCTACCTTGGCCGCCTGGCGAACCTGGAGCTGCCCAGGATGTGGGCGTTCGCGCGCCAGGCCGAAGGTCGTGAGCAGCTTGTCATTGACCGACTCTCTGATCTGGCGCGAGCCAGGGCTTGCTTCAGGACCTTGCAGGTTCACGGGGGACATCGCTGTGATCGATGTGGATGGTGACGCGACAGACAACCGGACCAACAGCCCCGGCGTCAAGGATGAGCATCCCGACTGGTCGCTGTAGGGTGTCAATGACAGCATTCGTGTTCAAAATGGACCAATGCTGATCGTTTGACAAGTGATGAAACCAAACCTACTATTACACGCTCGGAGGAGCAAAAGTTGTTGTCGGGCAAGGAAAAACTCATTGCAGGAGGGGAACTATGGGCATGACCACTGATGACCTGTCCTACTGGCAGGCCGAAAGCGAGGGGATCGCTCTCCTCGAGATGACGATTGGTAACCTCTTAGATCGTCGCGCCGATGAACTTCCGGCACAAGAAGCGATTGTCTATTCCTGTTACCCTGAATTTGGGGATGCGCTCACTATCCGGTGGAGCTACCAGGAGTATCGAGAACGGGCCAATGCGGTTGCCAAAGGGCTGCTGGCCCTGGGGCTGCACAAGGGCGACCACATCGCCGTCTGGGCAGCCAATCTCCCCGAATGGCCCTTGCTCATGTTGGGTGCTGCCAAAGCGGGGCTCGTCCTGGTGACCATCAACCCGCTGCTACAAGCTGCCGAGGTGGAGTACATCCTCAAGCAAGGGGATGTGCATGCACTGTTCTTCATGGCGCGGGTACGCGATTACGATCATCTGACGACGGTCCGCGCACTCACCACGCCTGGTCCACACAACGGCGAGGTGACGAGCGAGCGGCTTCCCAGGCTGAGCTATGTAAGTCTGATGGGCATGCCTCCGTCCGGCTTGCTCGAGCAGGAGGGCTGGAGACCCACGCTTTTGCGTGAGGTGAGCGCGGCTGGCACACCTGTAAGCAATGCTGCGTTAGCCGAGCGGCAAGCTTCGGTCACGCCATCCGACCCGGCCATGCTGATGTATACCTCCGGCACGACCGGCTTTCCCAAAGGGGCAGTGCTGACACATGAGAGCCTGGTGAACAGCGCTGTGATCTATGGAAAGCGTTTGGAACCGTTCGCACAGCGGGAAGGATTGGAAATGAAGGACTTTCACGCCAATGTGGTGATACCGTTCTTTCATGTGGCAGGTATCGTGGCCGGCCTTCTCGCTCCACTCTGCTTTGGTTATACGATCTATCCTCTGCTGGCCTTTGATCCTGTCAAAGCCCTGCAGGTGATTAGCCGCGAACGCTGTCATCTCTCTGGTGGTGCTCCGACCATGCTGCTGGCGATGCTCCAGCATCCTGATTTTGAGCAGTATGATCTCTCGTCGCTCAAGGTTGTCGTGGCTGCTAGCGCCCCGGTTCCCGTCTTCCTGATGGAACAGGTGAAAGCACGCATGGCAGCAGATGTCTTCATCATCTTCGGTCAAACTGAAGGCTGTGCGTGTACAACGACGTTACCTGATGATTCGCCAGGTGGTTCCAGTCGGAGAGCGCGGCGAGCTGTGCTATCGTGGCTTCGGGGTCATGGCAGGCTACTACAAGATGCCGGAGAAGACCGCTGAGACCATTGACGCAGACGGCTGGTTACATTCGGGTGACCTGGCCACCATGAACGCACAGGGCTATGTCAACATTGTGGGTCGCCTCAAAGACATGGTCATTCGCGGTGGCGAAAACCTCTTCCCGGCTGAGATTGAACAGTTCCTGATCCGCCATCCCAAAGTCGCCGATGTGCAGGTCGTTGGGGTACCTGATGCCTTCTTCGGCGAGGAACTGCTGGCAGTAGTCCGGTCCAGAGAAGGCGTTCAGCTCACTGAACAGGAGTTACGCGACTATTGCCGTGGCCAGATCAGCCACCAAAAGACTCCGCGCTACTTCCAGTTCGTGGATGCCTACCCCCTAACAGCCAGTGGCAAAGTGCAGAAGTTCGTGCTACGCGAGCAGGCCATCAGCATGCTGGGTCTGCAAGAGGTAGCACACACGAAAACAGCCTGAGGTTCGCAACCGCGTCAGCAGGCAAGCCCATCGGGGAATCCTGTTGCTTTCTCGCTAGCCTATCTCATCTGTCACTGTGGACTGGACCCTGCGGCGATGGTTTGATGTCTGATGCGCTTCTTCGCGCATCGTAGCAAGGAGTGATGACGATGTCAGCAACCAAGGTTTCTCCCACTGGCGCGGGGACGACCACGACCCGGAGCGTTCGCTCCGTCCTGGATGTAGTGATGCTGGTGGGACTCTTCATCGTCGTGGTGGCCGATGGGGTGGTCCAGCTCCAAGCAGGCCACATCGTCCCGCCCGTCCTGGTCTTCCAGGCCCTCTATCTGCTCTGCGGGATCGTCGTGGCGACCGGCTGGCGCTGGGCCATGCTCCTGCCACTGGTGATCTG
>WNGR01005388.1_pt1 | contig 13720 bp, 16 predicted proteins | sample 5407581 | NCBI WGS metagenome assembly WNGR01 (sample SAMN13153383, study PRJNA577476) | soil metagenome | isolation source: 80 cm soil or saprolite under Garry oak tree replicate 2 | place: USA:California | collected 2016-06-15 | reverse complement strand
CGGTGAAGCGCGCGGCGTTCAGCGGATTTTCGACGATCTCCTCGCACGCGAACGCAACGCCCGGCGAGTACGCCAGCGCGAGGTCGCGCTGGTTGATCATCTGCTTGGTGGGAGCGATCGCGATCTTCCCTGGGGTGGGGAACTCGTGGTAATCGAGGGCGGCTTCGCGGAGTTTGCCCTGGGCTGTGGCAGGCATGATGTCCCCCGGTTAACAACATTTGCAGACAATGATAATGATATTATCACGTCAACGGCATGACGCAGAAGAGCTGGGACGCCCGACTTGGCGGCAGCACGCGCCGGCCTGTAGCGACCCGGCAAGGCAGGACCACCGACAGAAATGAATCAAGGGAAAGCTCAGATGAATTCATCTCCACGCAACTACGGCCTTGGGCGTCTGCGCATGCATCACGATCCGGTCAGTCCCGATGGTCGTCAGGCGCATCGCGACGTCATGCTGCAGGCATCACCCGACGGCAGGACCGCCGTGCTCATCGAGATCGAGGAGCGATACAGCGACCATCATGCGACGGGTCCCGAACAGGAGGTCCAGTATGAGATTTCGGTATCTGAACTGGTGCAACTGATCCGGGCGCATGGTGCGCGCCTTTGAAATGGCTAATCAGCTCGAGAAGGTTGCCGCACGTGCTGCGCACTAACCTTGGCGTCATATTCAAAGGAGCGACCGCGTGACGAAAAAGGCTGTGAAGAAGCAGACACTGGACGTGGTGCCGGACAATCTCAAGGTGACGAGTGGACACGCCGGTATGGACGTTACGGATCGCGCACGCGCGACGGCCGCGGTGACACCGCGACCAGCGAGCTCCTCGGCGCAGGAGGAAGCGCGGGACTCCGGGGCTGCGGCCGCAACAGTTCCACGGGGGACCGGTTCACGCCGGACGAAAGCAAACGCACGTGTGCATGCCGTCGCCACAACGGGACCGGATGAGTCCGCCGGAGAAAATGAAAGTAGCCGCGCGGACCTGAGGGCGCTGATCAAGCTGGGAAACGAGCGCGGTTTCGTCGTTCGTGGGGAAATTAGCGATTGCCTGCCTGAGCGCCTGGCGCAACCGGACGCGATCGAGAACGTGATCAGAGCCTTCAGCGATATGGGCATCGCCGTATTCGAGCAGGCACCGGACGCGGAGTCCATGGTGATGAACGATCATGCGGTCGCGGTTTCGTCCGACGAGCAGGTCGAGGAAGAGGCCGTGGCGGCCATCTCGAGCGTGGACGCGGAGTTCGGCCGCACCACCGATCCCGTGCGCATGTACATGCGCGAGATGGGCACCACTGAACTCCTCACCCGCCAGGGCGAGATAGCACTTGCGCGGCGCATCGAAGAGGGCCGCAACGACATGATCCGGGCCATATCTTCGTGCCCGACAACGATTGCGGAGATACTGGCGATCGCTGATGCTGTTGCCAGCGGTGCAACTCCCGTCGAAGAGTTCGTCGATGGGATGATCGATCCCGCTGCAGTGGAGACGGATGACATTGTTGCCGTCGCGGAGGAAAGCGTCGCCGGCGATCCGGTCCTCGGCGAGGATCAGGGAGACGAAGATGATGACGGTGCTGAAGCCGAGTCGGCCAATCTGCAGAGCGAGACCCTGAAGCGTGACGCGCTGGCGAAGCTGGCGACGATAGCTGACTGGTTCGAGCAATTGCGGGATGCCTACGAAACGGAGGGTTACGGATCTGGGCGTTATCGCGCCGCACAGGCAGCGATCGAGGCCGAACTGATGACGATCCGCTTCACGGCGCGCACGATTGAGCGTTTGACGAGCGCGTTGCGGGTATCCGCCGACGGGGTCCGGACCATCGAGCGCGAAATCGCGCGGATTGCGGTTGACCTGTGTGGCGTGCCTCGCGACATGTTTGTCGCGCATTTCCGGGGCAACGAGACCAACCCGGCGTGGCAGCAGCAACTCATCACAGCAGGGCACCCGTTCAGTGGCGTGCTGGAGCGAAACTTCCCTGCGATCCAGCTGGAACAGGAAAAACTGCTTGTGTTGCAAAAGCGGGTTGTCCTGCCGCTTGAAGACTTCAGGGAGGTCTGTCGCGCGATGACCGCAAGCGAAGCGAGAACGCTGCGCGCGAAAGGTGAAATGATCGAGGCGAATCTGCGGCTGGTGATCTCGATCGCAAAGCGGTACACGAACCGCGGCCTGCTGTTTCTCGATCTGATACAGGAAGGCAATATCGGCCTGATGCGCGCCGTCGACAAGTTTGAATACCGGCGTGGCTACAAGTTCTCCACCTACGCGACCTGGTGGATCCGGCAGGCCATCAGCCGGTCGGTCGCGGATCAGGCGCGCACCATCCGGGTCCCTGTCCACATGATCGAGTCGCTCAACAAACTGAAGCGGGTCACGCGCCAGATCCTGCAGGAGACCGGCCGGGAACCCGACGCCGCCGTGCTGGCGGAGCGGATGGAGATGCAGGAAAACAAGGTTCGGGCAATGCTGCGGATCGTCAGGGAGCCGGTTTCCCTGGATGCGTCCGTCGGGGAAAACGAAGACACGTCGGTAGGCGACCTGATCGAGGACCCCGCGGCCATTTTGCCCGACGATGCAGCGCTCCAGGCCAGCATGCGGGATGCCGTCAGCGAGGCGCTCACAACGTTGACGCCGCGTGAAGCGAAGATTCTGCGCCTGCGTTTTGGTATCGATAGCGGCAGCGATCACACACTGGAGGAACTCGGACAACAGTTTGATGTGACGCGCGAACGGATCCGTCAGATTGAAGCCAAGGCACTGCGCAAGCTGCGGCACCCAGCGCGGTCCGTGCGACTGAAGTCGTTCCTGGGCGAGGAGTAGAAACCAGAGACGATACACGGCAGTACGGGGGGCGGGCACACCGGTTGAATCCGCCCCGCGTTAACTTGCAATCTCGACAGACTGCGCGACCGTATCAAGGCATTCGACGCCGCGGCTGCCGATGCCTCGGGCGACAACGCGTGAGCAGCGGGCAAGGTTCGAGCGAGTATCAGGCCAGAAGGGTCGGTTGCAGTGACCGGGCAGCATGCCGCCGGGTCACGGAAACGGCGACAGCATGCGTTACCTATCCACCTGCGTCAGCATCCGGAGTGGTTATCGCGCGGTCACTGCGTGAGCAGAAATACCGTGAGCACTGAAAAAATCAATCTCGACATTCACAGGATTCTCACGCTGCTGCCGCATCGCTATCCGATCCTGCTGGTCGATCGGGTGCTCGAACTCGAGCCGCACAAGCGCATCAAGGCGCTGAAGAACGTGTCAATCAATGAACCGTACTTTATGGGCCACTTCCCGAGTCGTCCGGTGATGCCGGGCGTCAGTAGCGCTTCCACTACGCCGAGGCCGAGGTGGTCCGCCGGGTCGGGCCGTCGTAGCTGGGCGATCAGTTCTGCGGCGGTTTCGGTTCGCCGCGCCGCAGGCTGATGAAGGCAAGCGCCTTCAGTGTGAACAGCCAGAAACGGGCGGGACCGGGCGCGGTGAAGTTCGCGTCGCCGGGTTGCACCGCCTGCCAGTCCTCATCCAGCGCGGCGGCACGTGCGGCTGCTTTCAGTCCCTGACGGGCCGGGCGCAGCACCTCGTCGAGTTCGCCGCGTCCGGCGTAGAACTTGTAGAGCAGGTAATAGGCGGCAAGGCTCTGCGGAGAGGTCAGCGTGACGCTCCACAGGACCGCGACGATCTGCCCGGCGGCGCACCGCGCAGGCCTTCGATGAGGCGCCGTACGGCCGGCGACACTCCACCGCCGAACAGTTCGGCCGACCCGACGCCGGTCAGCAGGTTCACCAGACCGTCTCCGCGGCGAGGAGGCGCCGCACTGGTTCGCCGCCCTCGAGGTGACGGGTGAAGATTTCCTCCACGTCGGCAACCGTCACGCCGCTGTAGAGCACCGCCTCCGGATAGACGAGCACGTTCGCGCCCTGATCGCACGGGCCGAGACAGCCCGAATACGTAATCGCGACGGTATCGTACGCCTGGCGCTTCTGCTGTTCCGCCCAGAACGCCTGCAGCAGCGCGGTCGAGCCCTTGCTGCCCGCGCAGGAGCCGCGCGGATGCTGCGGCGGCCGGTTCTGGGTGCAGACAAACACATGTCGTTCGGGTCTGGCCATGACGTGTCCCTCAACCGAACTTGAACAGGATGCCGTGACCGCCGCGCGGGTAGTCCCACTCGATGTTCTGGTGGTCTGTGCAGAGAATGCGGCAACTGCCGCATTCGAGGCAACCGTCGGTGATCAGCGTCACCGCACCGTTGCCCTCGGCCTTGTAGCACGACGCGGGGCAGACGAAGGTGCAACTCTTCGCGCTGCACTCGCTCAGGCAGACGTCGGCATCCTTGATGCGGATGTGCGGCCGCCCCGCATCCACGCGGTAACGGTTCTGGAACAGCTTTTCCTCTACGTTGACGGGTACGGTGCTCATCGGAAGGCTCTCAGGAGTTTGTAGGCGTCACCCACCATGCCGGCAAGCGAACGGGCTTTGCGGAAGCTCGAAAAGATTTCGCGCTCCTTGCTTTTCTTGTCCTTGCCGTCGACCGTGATCATCGTGCGCGCGGCGCGTGCCACGAGGTCGGGGTAGGTCGTGAAGAACTGTGGATTCTGGTGCAGCACGGCCGGCATGTCGCGGTACTTGCGCAGGTCTTTCATCACGAAGCTCTGGTCGAGCGCGGCCTTGTAGGCCTTGAGCGTGGCCGCGCGGTAACCGTGGCCCGCAGCTTTCGCGTGGATGACCGTTTCGGCGGCGAGGCGCCCGGTGGTCATCGCGAGATTCGAGCCTTCGCGGTGCGCGGCGTTCACGAAACCGCCCGAGTCGCCGACGATCATCCAGCCGTTGCCGTAGACCTGCGGGATCGCGTGAAAACCGCCTTCCGGAATCAGATGCGCGCAATACTCCTTCATTTCGCCGCCCGCGATCAGCGGTGCGATCGACGGGTGCTGCTTCATCTTTTCGAGCAGCACGTAGGGGCTCGTGCGGTTCGGGTTCTTCTTGAAGTCGCTCAGCATGCAGCCCACGCCGATGGTGAGCGATTCCTTGTTGGTATAGAGGAAGCCGGTGCCCACCATGCCGTCGGTGATCCTGCCGACCATCTCGATCACGACACCGTCGTCCTCGCCGATGTTAAAGCGCTGGCGGATCGTCTCCTCGGGCATGAAGAGAATCTCCTTGACCGCGAGCGCGACGTTGCCGGCCTCGATCTCTCCATGAAAGCCCGCCTTGCGCGCGAGCGTCGAATTCACGCCGTCGGCGAGCACCACCACGTCCGCGTAGACATCGCCATGCTCACGATCGCACTGCACGCCGACGACCTGATCGCCGTCCATGATGAGTTCCTTCACCGTGGTCTCGCAGATCAGCAGTGCGCCAGCTTCGCGCACTTTCGATGAAAACCACTTGTCGAACTGCGCGCGGATGATCGTGTAGCGGTTGTAGGGCGGCGTGTTGTAATCCTCGCTGCGCACATGCGTGCCGACAAACGAGGTGTCGTCGAGCATCCACATCCGCTGCTCGATGATGTGGCGCTCCAGCGGCGCGTCGTCGCGGAAGTCCGGGATGATCTCTTCGAGCGCCTTGGCATACAGGATCGCGCCCTGCACGTTCTTGCTGCCGGGATATTCGCCGCGCTCGATCTGCAGCACTTTCAGGCCTGCCTTGGCCATCGTATACGCGGCAGCGTTGCCGGACGGACCGGCACCGACCACGATCGCATCGAACTGTGAAGGTTTTTTCATCGTGATTCTCCTCAGGCAGCCTGCTTGCGGCGCCGCGACAGATGCTCCGCAAAAGCCTGCGTCAGCGCGGGCAACACTTGCAGCGCGTTGCCGACAATGCCGTAGTGCGCGAAGTCGAAGATCGGCGCATTCGGGTCGGTGTTGATCGCCACGATCACGTCAGCGCTTTCCATGCCCACGCGGTGCTGGATCGCCCCGGAAATGCCGGCGGCAATGTAGAGCTTGGGCCGCACCGTCTTGCCGGTCTGTCCCACCTGGCGTTCCGCTTCGACCCAGCCGGCCTGCACGCAGGGCCGCGTCGCGCCGACTTCGCCGCCGAGCACGTTCGCCAGTTCGAACACCAGCCTGAAGTTCTCCGGGTTCTTCATTCCCTTGCCGCCGCTCACGATCACGTCGGCATACGGCAGGTTGATCCGGTTGCTGCTCGCGTCTGGGATAAAGTCGAGCAGCCGCGTGACGATGTCCGTCTCGATCATCCCCAGCGCTCCCTGGACGATGTTGCCGGTGCGCGCGGTGTCACGCGGCGGCATCCGCATCACGCGCGGGCGCACCGTCGCCATCTGCGGGCGGTACGCGAGCGTCATGATCGTGCACAGCAGCGAGCCGCCGAAGGTGGGGCGCGTCGCCGCCAGCGCGCGCGAGACGGGATCGATATTGAGTTCGGTGCAGTCGGCGGTCAGCCCGGTCAGGAGCGTGGTGGCTACGGAGCCGGCGAGGTCGCGGCCCATCGACGTCGCGCCGAGCAGAAGGATCTCAGGCTGATGCCGGTTGACGAGATCGGTCAGCCCTTTGGTGAACGGCTCGTTGCGATAGCCGCGCAGGACCGGGTCGTGAACGATGTAAGCGTCGTCCGCGCCGTAAGTGAAGGCTTCCGCGGCGAACTGTTCGAGCGGCTCGTCCGCGCCGCCGAGCACGGCGACGCCCACGCGGCTGCCGAGCGTGTCGGCCAGTTTGCGCGCTTCGCCGAGCAGTTCCCACGAGACGTTGTGCACATGTCCGCGGTCGTGCTCGATGAAGACCCAGACGCCTTTGTAGGCCTTCAGATGTTCTGGCAGTTCGAGGTTGCGGCCCGCGCGGCCAGCGGGTTTCTTCGTGGGAGCGGCGGATGCATTCATGATCCCTCCTTCATCAGCAGGTCGGCTTCCAGGGTGGGATGGCGCGTGAAAATCTTCTGCAGCAGGTTCATCGACACGTCGCGCAGACTGGATGTGTCGAGATCGAGCAGCTCCGCTTTCTCGCTGCGCGGCGTCGGGCCAAAGACCTTGCTGACCACCGTCGGCGAGCCCTTCAGGCCGATCTTGCTGACGTCTTCGATGCCGGCCTGCTCACGGTTCCATTTGCGCACCGGATAGCCAGCCGCGTGAATCATCGCGGGCAGCGTCGCGAAGCGCAGTTCGTTGGTGTTCTCGAGCATGGTGATCAGGCACGGCAGCGCGGTCCTGAGCACCTGCACGCCGCCCTCGGCGCGTCGCTCGACGGTGATCGTGCGCGCGTCGAGATCGGTCTCGACGATACGCGACACGTAGGTCAGCAGTTGCAGCCCGAGGCGTTTGGCGATGCCGGGACCGACTTGCGCGGTGTCGCCGTCGATCGTCTGCTTGCCGGTGAACACGATGTCCACCGCCTGCTCCTTCGCGATCTGCTGGATGCCTGCCGCCAGCGCGTACGACGTGGCCAGCGTATCCGCGCCCGCGAACGCGCGGTCGGTGACCAGTACGGCGTCGTCGGCGCCGAAGCTGATGCACTTGCGCAGCGCCTCCTCGGCCTGCGGTGGCCCCATGCAGAGCATCGTGACCTTGCCGCCGAAGCGGTCCTTCAGCCGCAGCGCTTCTTCGAGTGAAAACAGGTCGTACGGGTTGACGATCGCCGGGACGCCCTGGCGCATGATCGTGTTGGTGACCGGATGAACCCGGATCTGCGCCGAGTCCGGGACCTGCTTGATGCAGACGACGATGTGCATGGTCTTGCTCCGCCTGTCAGGTAACGGTGCGCGCGGGCAGCGACGCGCGCAGACTGTCGAGTGAAACGTGCTGCTTCCCATGGATGTCCTGGAATACCTTGAACACTTTTTCCTGGGCTGGCGTAGAGGTGACGAAGTCGCCGTAAGCCTTCAGCAGCAGCGCGTGATACGACGCGAACAGCGCGGGCTCGTCGCTTTCCGGCAGCGCTTCCTGTTGCCGGATGTACTGGAAAAAGCGCTTCAGGATATGCAGCCGGCTCACGTTGACGACCTTCTGGTCGAACGGAATGCCGAAGAACTGCAGGAAGTCCTCGGCTGAGGACAGCGCCTTGAGTTTCTGGACGAAGCTTTCCATCGCGTTTACTCCTCGCAAGCGGATGAGGATGGGGGTGGGGGGGAGAACGTCGCCTCAGCGCGGTGCCTGTCGTCGGCGCCGCGCATGGCGCACGGCTCAGTCGTGCCTGACGGTCCGGCTTGCGCGGCGCGCTTCGTGATACCGGCCACGTCGTCGCTCATGACAACTCCCCGACGGTGTCGCGCACCTCGATCAGGAAGCGATACAGGTCGGCGGCGCTGGGCGCCTGCTTGTGCTGGGTCGCATGGTGGCGGATACGGGTGAGCAGCAGCGCGACAAGCGTTTCGCTAACGGGCAGGCCGAGCGCGTCATAAGCCTGGCGCACGCTTTGCGAACCCGAATGCTTGCCGAGCACAACCGAGCGCTCGCGGCCGAGTTCAGCGGTGGGATCGAAGCTCTCATAAGTCGAGGCATTCTTCGCGAGCCCGTCTGTGTGGATGCCGGACTCGTGCGTGAATACGCCGCCGCCGACAATGCTCTTGTTCAGCGCGACCTGACGTCCTGAAGCCCGTTCGACGAGCCGCGAGATGCTCAATAGCGCGGTCGTGTCGACGCCGGTGTTGCGACCCATGATATGGCGTACACCCATCACGATCTCCTCCAATGCGGCATTGCCGGCGCGTTCGCCCAGACCGTTGACGGTGGTGTTGGCGTGGGTTGCGCCGGCGCGCAGTGCGGCGAGGGTGTTCGCGGTCGCGAGCCCGAGGTCGTTGTGCGCGTGGATTTCGATTTCCAGATCGACCGCGTCGCGCAGTCGCGCAATCGCTTCATAGGTCGAAAACGGATCGAGGACGCCGAGCGTGTCCGCAAAGCGGATGCGCTGCGCGCCGCACTGTTGCGCGTGCCGAGCCACGTCGGCGAGGAACGCGGGGTCCGCGCGCGAGGCATCCTCCGCGCCCAGCGAAACCTTGCGGCCGCTTTTGACAGCGGCGCTGATCACGCGGTTCACCTGCGCCAGCACCCATGAGCGGGGCTGGCGCAACTTGTGCTGAAGGTGGATATCGGAAACGGGAATCGACAGGTGGATGATGTCGGGATTACAGCGCAGGGCCGACGCCAGGTCCGCGTCGGTGAGACGCCCCCAAACCATCAGATCGGCGTCGAGATTCAGCGCGACGATGGTCTGGATGCAATCGATTTCCTCGGCACCCATCGCAGGGATGCCGATTTCAAGCTCGGGTACGCCGGCGCGTGCGAGCGCCTCGGCAATCGCGCATTTTTCGGCAACCGTGAAGGCGACGCCAGCGGTCTGTTCACCGTCGCGCAGCGTGGTGTCGTTGATGATCGGATTCGACATGAGAAGTTGTCCTTTTGGCCTTTGATCACACTGTTTGCAAGTGCTGTGCCATGCGTGGTTGCCTTGTATTGGCGCCTGCAGTGGGTGCTTTCTGGCCGTCACCGGTGTTCCGATGAAGCGGTCCCAACGAAGACCTGTCGCGAATGTCCTGTTTCGAACAGCCAGGTGTAGCGATGGACGCCGCGCCACTCAAAGCGATGCGCGAGGTCAGCCGCGCGGCGCTGACGGGATCAACGCGATGCAAACGCTCGTAGGGGTGACTATTCAGAGGAGTGGCGCTGCCGGAAGATAAACAGAGGCAGTGCGGTTATCCGCGCAGCCATGCGCTCGCGGCGTTGACCACTATGGCGCTTGAAGAGGCCGCACAGCGCCAGGGACGCATGCCCTCAATGCTCACGCGCGAGGTTGCGTGTATGTCTCGGCAGTTCGATCGTCAGGTCGGCGTCGCACAGCTTCACGCAGCATGCGAGACGCGATTGCGCATCAAGGCCCCACGCATTGTCGAGCTGGTCGTTCTCCTCGTTGTCAGGAGGCGCCAGCGACGCACCTCCCTCGCGCACGTACACATGGCAGGTGGCGCACGCTGCGACCATCTCGCAAGCGTGCTCGATCGCGACGCCGGACGCGAGCAGGCTCTCGCACAGCGAAGTGCCGCGCCGCACGTCGAGGTCCTGTCCGTGCGGGCAGAGATCGGGGTGGGGAAGAATGCGGATGCGCGGCATGGGGCGGGTTCCCGGCTCAGGCGAGGTCAGACGAGGGTATCGAGGTTGCGGCCGGCGAGTGCGTTGCGGATCGACGCGTTCATGCGCCGTGCCGCGAACGTTTCGGTAGCGGACGCGAGACCCGTCGACGCAGCCTTGAGCAGATCGACGGGCGCATCGGTTTCCAGCGTCTCGCCGACCTGGAACATCGCGCGCCGCACGGCTTCAAGTTCGTCGGCGGACAGCAGCGCAGCATCGCTGTCCAGCGCGGCTTCGGTTGCATCGAGCAGACGGCGTGCGTCGATCTGCGCTTCGCGCAACGTACGCATCTGCATGTCGGGCAGCGACGCGTCGATCGCCTGCTGCAGCATCGCGGCGATCTCGATCTCGGTCAGTCCGTAGGACGGCTTGACCTCGACGTGCGTCTCGACGCCGGTGGTCTGTTCCCGCGCGGTGACCGCGAGCAGGCCGTCCGCGTCGATCTGGAAGCTCACGCGCACGCGCGCCGCTCCGGCAACCGCCGGCGGGATGCCGCGCAATTCGAAGCGGGCGAGCGAACGGCAGTCCGCGACGCTCTCTCGTTCGCCCTGTACGACATGCAACGACATCGCCGTTTGTCCGTCCTTGAACGTGGTGAACTCCTGCGCGCGCGCGGTCGGCAGCGTGGAATTGCGCGGGATGATTTTCTCCACCAGCCCGCCCATCGTTTCGATGCCGAGCGACAGTGGACAGACGTCCAGCAGCAGCCAACCTTCGCCATTGCCGTTACCGGCCAGCACGTCGGCCTGAATCGCCGCGCCGAGCGCGACCACCTGGTCGGGATCGATGTCGGCAAGCGGCTCGCGACCGGAAAATTCCTGCACGGCGTCCCGCACCAGCGGCATCCTTGTCGAACCGCCGACGAGCACCACGCCGTCGATATCGGCAATGCCGAGCTTCGCGTCGCGCAGCGCACGCCGCGTAGCGGCGAGGGTCCTTGCGACGAGCGCGGCGCCCAGGTCGGCGAACTGCGCGCGCGACAGCACCGCGTGCCAGATGCTGCGATCAGCTTGCGCAAGCGCGATGACCGCTGTCTCGGCCTGCGACAATTCTTCTTTCGCCGCGCGGGCGGCCATCATCAGACTGCGCTGCGCCGGCGGAGCCAGCATGGCGAGGCTTGCGACACCGTGCCGGTTGCAGAACCACTGCGCGATGGCACGATCGAAGTCGTCGCCGCCGAGGGCCGAGTCGCCGCCGGTGGCCAGCACGTGGAACACGCCCTTCGACAACCGCAGGATCGAGATGTCGAAGGTGCCGCCGCCGAGGTCGTAGATCGCGAAGACGCCTTCGGCTGCGCGGTCGAGGCCGTATGCGATCGCGGCGGCAGTCGGTTCGTTGAGCAGTCGCAGCACCGTCAGGCCGGCGAGGCGCGCCGCGTCCTTGGTTGCCTGGCGCTGCGCGTCGTCGAAATAGGCGGGGACCGTGATGACGACCCCCGCCAGTTCGCCGCCCAGGGAAGCCTCGGCGCGTACGCGCAAGGTCCGCAGAATGTCAGCCGAAACCTGCACGGGCGAGCGCTCACCAGCGGCGGTAGCGAGTCCGACCATGCCCGTCTGGTCGATGAAGCGGTAGGGCAGCGAGCCGGCTTCCGGCAGGTCGGCCAGGCGCCGTCCCATGAAGCGCTTGACCGAAACGATCGTGTTGAGCGGATCCTCGGCCTGGCGCGCTTGAGCCGTGCGGCCGACCTCCGGCTCGGCGGCGCGCGTGTAGCGCACGACCGACGGCAACAGGCAGGCACCGTCCTCGTCGGGCAATGCCCGGGCCACCGCGCTCTGCACCGTGGCAACCAGTGAGTTCGTGGTGCCGAGGTCGATTCCCGCCGCCAGCCGGTGCTGGTGCGGCGCGACGCTTTGTCCGGGTTCGGCGATCTGCAGGAGGGCCATGTGCGCGTCCTTGTGCTCGTGTGTCAGACCGCGAAGCTTTCGCCGCAACCGCAGTTCGCCCTGGCGTTCGGGTTGTGGAACCTGAAGCCTTCATTCAGCCCTTCACGCACGAAGTCGAGTTCCGTGCCGTCGAGCATGGTCAGGCTGCGCGGATCGACGACCACGGTCACGCCGTGCGCTTCGAAGCGCTGGTCCTCGTCGTTGGCGGTATCGACGAATTCCAGCGCGTACGCGAAGCCCGAGCAGCCGCTCGTCTTGACCGCGACGCGCAGTCCTATGCCGCTGCCGCGTTTGCGCAGCGATTTCTCGACATGCCTCGCGGCGGCGGGTGTCAGTGAGATTGCCATGATTGCCTCACACGGAAAACGAGCTGCCGCAACCGCAGGTGCTCTGCGCATTGGGGTTGTGAATGACGAAGCGCGAACCTTCGAGGCCGTCTTCATAGTCGACGCGCGCGCCGGGCAGGTATTGCAGGCTCATCGAATCGACCAGCAATGTGACGCCGTCGGTGACGGTCTGCATGTCGTCGTCCGCCACCTGGTCGTCGAACGCGAAGCCGTATTGAAACCCCGAGCAGCCGCCGCCGGACACGTACAGCCGCAGCTTCAGGTTAGGGTTGCCTTCTTCCTCGATCAGCGAGGCCACTTTCGCGGCGGCCTGTGGCGTGAATTCGAGCAGACCGGGCATGACGCCGGATGTGGCGGGAGCTGGTTGGGCGAGCGTTTCCATGAAGGTTCCTCTCAGGCTTGAATGAACTCAGTTCGGGTTGGACGAGCAGACCGGCTGCTCGGCAAGTTGCAGGCTGTCGTCGGCTGCAGCGCCTCGCAGCGCTTCACGCGAGCGGAAGTCGGCCACGGCCGCCTTGATCGCATCCTCGGCGAGAATCGAGCAGTGGATCTTGACGGGCGGCAGCGCCAGTTCCTCGGCGATCTGCGTGTTCCTGATCGCGAGCGCTTCGTCGAGCGTGCGGCCGCGCACCCACTCGGTCACGAGCGAACTCGATGCGATCGCGGAGCCGCAGCCGTAGGTCTTGAACTTCGCATCTTCGATGACGCCTTCGCTGTTGACGCGAATCTGCAGCCGCATCACGTCGCCACACGCCGGCGCGCCGACCATGCCGGTGCCGACGTTGCTGGCGTCCGGATCGAACGCGCCGACGTTACGGGGGTTCTCGTAGTGATCGATGACCTTGTCGCTGTATGCCATGAGGTGCTCCGCACAGGTTGCTGAATACCCAAGCGATTAGGTGCTTGAGTGGAAAGAGGGCGTCAGTGCTCTGCCCACTGGATCGTCCGCAGATCGACGCCGGCCTGCACCATGTCCCAGAGCGGGCTCATCGCGCGCAGCCGGGAGACGACCTGGGTGATCAGATCGATCGTGAAGTCGATCTCGTCGGACGTGGTGAAGCGGCCAATCGAAAAGCGGATCGAGCTGTGCGCGAGTTCGTCGTTGCGGCCCATCGCCCGCAGCACGTAACTGGGTTCGAGGCTCGCGGACGTGCAGGCCGAGCCCGACGAAACTGCAACTTCCTTGATCCCCATCAACAGAGATTCGCCTTCGACGTAGTTGAAGCTCGCGTTGAGATAGTGGGGCGCGCGACGCTCGGCATCGCCGTTGAGTTCCACGGCATCGATCGTCTGCAAGCCGCTCCACAGCCGGTCGCGCAGTACCTGAATGCGCGCGTTGTCGGACGCCATGTTTTCGCGCGCGAGCCAGAAAGCTTCGCCCATGCCGACGATCTGATGCGTGGGCAATGTCCCGGAGCG
>WNGR01005385.1_pt1 | contig 13724 bp, 11 predicted proteins | sample 5407581 | NCBI WGS metagenome assembly WNGR01 (sample SAMN13153383, study PRJNA577476) | soil metagenome | isolation source: 80 cm soil or saprolite under Garry oak tree replicate 2 | place: USA:California | collected 2016-06-15 | reverse complement strand
CCCGTTCGCCCCGGCGCGCCGCCCGTCGCACTCGCGAAGCATCTCGAGCGCCAAGTCGGCGACAGCCTCGCAGTGGTCCTGCCGTGACATGGGGATACCGCCCGCAACCATGTAGGCGTCGCCAATCGTCTTGATCTTCTCCAGGCCGCGCTCGTCGACCAGTCGATCGAAGGTGGTGAACACGTCGTCGAGCAGCTCCACCACCTCCTCGGGCAGCAACGCGGCCGAGAGGGGGGTGAAGTCAACGATGTCAGCGAAGAGCACGGTCGCCTCTTCGAACCGGTCCGCGATCACCTCGTCGCGGCGCTTCAGACGCGCGGCCACGGACGGGGGCAGCACGTTCAGCAGTAGCCGCTCGGAGCGCGCGTGCTCACGTTCTCGCTCGCGAACGAAGTACTGGAGCAGCACGTATGCCACGAGAGAGGGGCCGGCCAGGTTCCCGGCGAAGAAGGCGATCTGCACGGGAGCCGGGATCGCCGCGGGGTCGAGGACCGGTTCGAGCGCCGTCGAGACCGCCAGTAGGGCGAGGTACGCCACGAACCATGGCACCGCATCGCGCGTCCCGGAGAACATGATCGCGCCGAGCACCGACGCGAGCGCCCATAACGATACCGCACTCGAGGCGGCGAACCCACCGAGCGACCACTGCAGGGCGAACGGCAGGAGGAGCGTTAGCGCCAGCTGGGTCGTCCGGAACGGCGCGTAGCGCTTCGTCCTCGCGAACCGGACGAGCAGGGCGATCGTCACGATGAGGTAGCCGAGTGGGATCGCGCCGGGAAGGAACAGGCCGAGCGCGAAGTACGTGACGACCCACATCGGTGTCAGGGCGCACACCAGGCACGTCCACAGGACCAGCGTCGAGCGACGGAGCCTGTCCTCTTCCGTCTCCGCCTCGACGGCGCCGAGAGCCGCCAGACGCCGGAGCGGCGACGGCCGCTCGGGGCCGGCGTTCACGTGTGTGTTCGCCCTCACCGACGGCATCGTGACAGGGACGAGCCTCGGAGGCGACTGGATGCACGGCGAAGTGTCTCTGGGACGCCGCGTTGCCCAGATGCGACGAACTCGATCCGAGCTGCGGGTTGAGGACGCGTGAAAGCGGGCGATCGAAGGGGGCGGGCTCCTACTGGAGGGAGGTCAGAATGATAGTGCTCGGATCCTTGGTCGATGCGTTTCATACATCCCGACTGCGACGAGGAGTCCCGAGGTGTTGGGGGACAGAGTCCCATGTGGTCCCCGATGGGCGATGGGTGGCGAGCCCGCCCGATCGTCACCGCGTTCATGTCCGGCCTCCAACAGGCCCTGCCTCGCGGTGCTCGGATCCGTCGGACGACAAGACGAAGTAGCCCGATAGGCCGCGGAGGGAGGGAGACGCCGGGGTCCGAACTCTGTCAGCGCGCTCACCGTGCGCTCGCCTTCGCTGCCACCTCGCCGGTGACGTGGGCGCCTGAGCTGATCGCAGTCTTGACGGGGAGCCGGTAGCAGGCGTAGGCAGACGAAGGTGAAACGCGCCTTCGTCACTGGGGTCGCGGTCGCCGTAGGGCTGGGCGCGTGGCTGGGAACGGTCACGCACCGGACCGGCCCGCCGACGTTGGCGACGGTATCAGCGACGACGCTGGCCAACCGAGGGATCGAGCTGGTCTGGCCGGTGGGGATCGCGGTCGTCAGCCCTGCGCGTGCCGACGCAGCAGCGCTGCGGCAGTTCCAAGGAACCGTCCGGGAGACAGTGCTTGCGACGATCCGATCCCATGAGTCGCCGATGTTGGACGGCTGCCTGTGCTGGGTCGTGTCCATTCGGCCTGCGAATCCGAGGTCGCTGGTGGCGCCGCCCGGGGAGAGTCCACGACCGGCAACGATCGAGTACCTGCTGGTATTCGTGGACGCACGCACAGAGCGGTTCGTATTCGGCGCTCAGGCGGACCGCGTGGGTTCTCCAGGCTGACCGGTCGCTGTCGGCGACGGGGGGAACCGTGCCCCAGCCAAGAGCAATGGTGGTTTGGTGGGTGGCTGTCGCGAAAACCCCGGATCGGCTGGCTCGGCGGTGTGTCCCACGCGAGAATGACATCGATGTAGTTCGCGCTCTCTCGGAGGACTCGTGGCCTACAACTTCGTTCCCTGCGATCGGGACCAGCCCTTCTTGATGCCGCCGTCGTTGCTGGAGTGGGTGCCCGAGGACCATCTGGTGTGGACCATCCTTGCCTCGGTGGAGCAGATGGACCTCGGCGCGTTCTACGGGGCGTATCGCCCCGATGGCCATGGCCGGCCGGCCTATGACCCCCAGATGATGGTGGCGTTGTTGCTCTACGCGTACGCCAGGGGGAACCGGTCCTCCCGGGGGATCGAGCGGGAGTGTTCCGAGGATGTGGCCTATCGGGTGATCTGCGCGAACCTGGTGCCGGACCACTCGACCGTCGCGGAGTTCCGCCGCCGGCATGAGGCCGCCCTGGCGGAGCTGTTCACCTCGGTGCTTGCGGTTGTGCCGGGAGGCGGGCCTGGTGAAGGTGGGGGTGATCGCCATCGACGGCACCAAGATCGCTGCGAACGCGTCGCTGCAGGCCAATCGGAGCTATGAGCGGATCGTGCGGGAGATCCTGGAGGAGGCCGCCGAGATCGATCGCCTCGAGGATGAGCGCTACGGCGCTGCCCGGGGCGATGAGCTGCCCGAGCAGCTGCGCACGCGGGAGGGTCGGCGCCGCGTGCTGCAAGAAGCCAAGCGCACCCTCGAGGGCGACCGGAGGAGCGCCGGGGTGGAGACTGCAGGGCAGGACGACATCAACGTGGCGGACCTCGAGCTCCACCCCGAGCGGTTCACCACCCGCTCCTACGGGCGGCGGAACTGGCTCCGCGAGGCCCGCCACTTCATCGATGAGCACCGCAGGCTCCAGGCCCGGCCCATCGCCCGCTCCCGGGCTCGCCGGCTGGAGGAAGCAGCTCGCCGCCTGGACCAGGACCACGCCGTGGAGCGTGAGGCCAACCAGCAGTACGAGGCGTGGCGGGCCCGGGGGATCGCCAAAGATGGATCGCGTCGGATGGCCCCAGGCACCACCAAGCCGTACCAGCCGCCCGAGACCCCGGCCGGGACGATCAACACGACCGACCCCGACTCCAGGATCGTGCGCACCCAGGGCCAGCCGGCCACCCAGGGGTACAACTGCCAGGCGGCGGTGAACGAGCATCAGATCATCGTGGCCGCCGAGGTCACGGTGGACTCGCCCGACTTCGGTCACCTCCAGCCGATGGTCGACGCCACCACCGCCGAGCTGGACAAGGCTGGGGTCACCGAGCTCCCCCAGGTGGTGCTCGCGGATCCGGGCTACTGGCACACCAAGCAGATGGAGGCCGTGGTCGGTCGAGGCATCCAGGTGCTGATCCCCCCGGACTCAGGGCTCAGGAACGGCAGCCGGCCGGGATGGACCACAGGCCCGTACGCGTTCATGCGCCGGGTGCTCGCCACCGAGCAGGGCCAGGCGATCTACCGGCGACGCATGGCCACGGTCGAGCCGGTGTTCGGGCAGGTCAAGTACAACCGCCGGTTCGACCGGTTCCACCGGCGAGGGAGAGCCGCCGTGCGCTCGGAATGGCGATTAGCCGCGGCGACCCACAACCCCCTGAAGCTCCACCGACACCGGATCGCCGTCGCAGGGGCTTGAACCGGCCCCCGGGCGGCCCCTCCGGCCAATCAGACTGGAAACACACCCTCCGCGCTTGTCGTCCACCGGGCGGAACCTTTTCGCGACAGCCTCGTGGGGAAGGAGCAGTCCTGGGGCTACCTGGCGATCAGCTCCGCTGGGGGCTATCCGCGACCGGCTGGGGAGTCACGCTCCTGCCGGAGCACGGCCCCCACGGTGGTGGCCCCCCACGGTCCACCCCGTGCCGTGGGGATGCGCCAGGCGTTCAGCTGGTCGGCGATGCCCTGGTATTCGAGGCCCTTCGCCCGGAGGCCAAGGATGCGGTCCCGGGTAGACGGGGGGATGGAGCGGGGTCTCCCCACGTGCACCCCTCGGACCGGGCCCGAGCCATCCCCTCCCGGATGGCCTCCCCCCCGGTCGCTTCCCCTTCACGGTGCGGGATTCTACACGAAGGGTCCACGAAGGCTGAGGGACCGCACCCTCCAGTGACTCCATCAACCCGGTTCGAATCCAGGCCGGACCGCCGCGGTGGAGGAAGCCAGGGCCCGGTCCGCCCACAGGGGGTGCCCCACCGAAGTGGGATGAACCCGCCAAAGCCTCGGCCACGGCGGGTTCAGGCGTTCGACGTGGGGGAGCGGCTCTTGGCCGACCTTCGCGAACCCTTCGCATACCCTCTCACCGAGGGCCCGAGGACGGCCATTGGCCCATGTCAGAGCGTCTGGCGAATCCTCAGGCTCCCGGGGGCCGGGAATGGCGGTCATCGAGATCGAGGGATTGCGCAAGGAGTTCAGGAGGCTCCGGGGACACCCCACGGTGGCGCTGGCGGGTCTCGACCTCTCGGTCCCGGAGGGCGGCGTATTCGGGTTCCTGGGACCGAACGGCGCCGGCAAGACCACGACGATCCGGTGCCTGCTCGGCCTCGTCCGCCCGGGCGGCGGCCGCCTCCGCGTGCTCGGCGCCGACTCGCCGGCCACCCTCGCCGAGGTGATGCGCAGGGTCGGGTCCATCGTCGAGACGCCCGCCCTCTTCCCCGGGTTCTCGGGTCGCCGCAACCTCCGGCTGCTCGGCCGCCTGTACGGCCTCGGCCTCGGCCGGGTGGACGAGGTTCTCGGGGTGGTCGGACTGGCCGAGCGGGCCGACGACCTCGTCCGGCATTACTCGCTCGGGATGAAGCAGCGGCTGGGGATCGGAGCTGCACTCCTCAAGGACCCCGAGCTCTTGATCCTGGACGAGCCGGCGAACGGGCTGGACCCGGCGGGCATCAAGGAGGTCCGCGACCTCCTCCGCCGCTTGGGAGGAGAAGGGCGGACGGTGTTCGTCTCCAGCCACCTCCTGAGCGAAGTCCAGCAGACCTGCGACCGGGTGGCCATCCTGGCCCGGGGCCGCACGGTGGCGGTGGGGCCCGTGGGCGAGGTCCTGGCCCGAGGCCGCCCTACCACGCTCGTGGTGCGGCTGGCCGAGTTGGAACGCGGGCTCGAAGCACTCCGGGCGGCCGGGATCGACGCCACACGACAGGACGACGCCCTGCGTGTGGGCCTTCCCCGAAGCGAAGCTTCCAGCGTGACGAGGGCGCTCGCCGAGCGGGGCCTCTATCTATCTGAGCTCCGGCCTGAGGAGATCAGCCTGGAGGATGTGTTCCTCGAGCTCACGGGGGAACAGATGCCGGGGACCCCGTCGTGAACGTCCTGATCGGTGTGGAGCTCCGGCGGTTCTTGGCCCGACGGTTGTTGTGGTTGTTCGCGGCGGTGGCGGCGCTCGGCATCGTCACGGCCGGTTTGGTCGTCTTCTTCCGCGCCGACACCTCGTTCGAGCTGACTGGCTTCACGGGCATCCTGCAGGGGACCACCGTTCCGATGGTCCTCGTGTCCCTGGTCCTGGGCGCCTCGTTCATCGGCGCCGAGTGGCGAGCCGGGACCGTGGCCACCTGGCTCACGTGGGAGCCGCGGCGGGTGCGAACCATCGCGGCGAAAGCGGTAGCCACGGCCACGATCATGGCGGTCTTCACCATCCTGTTTCAGGTCCTGCTCGCCGCCGCCCTCCTCCCGGCGGCGGTGGTCCAGGGCACCACCACTGGGGCCGACGCGGACCTCGTGCGGAGCCTCATCGGCATCGTGCTCCGCGGATCGGCGCTCGCGGCGATGGCGTCGCTCATCGGCTTCTCCGTCGCCACGGTGGGCCGAAACACCGCGGTCGCCCTCGGCGGGGCCTTCGTGTACCTGGCGATCCTGGAGGGGAACCTGCTCGGCGGGATCGTGCCCGGCATTCGGCGGTGGCTGATCGTGGGCAACTCGATCGTGTTCGTGAGCGGGCATCCAGTGCTCGACGTGACGGGGCGCTCCGTCGCCGGGGCCGGGATCCTGCTCGCCTTCTACGCGGCGGGGACCGTGGCCGTGGCAGCCGCGCTCTTCCGGGCTCGCGATGTGACCTGAGCGATCGTGAACGGCCAGTGCCTGAGAATTGTTGCTTCCGGCCCGAACCAACATCCCTCGCGGCTGTCGCATCGATGGGTCCGACGGCACGATTAGGGATGGTCGAACGCACCGCGTCCTCCTCCCCCAGCGTCAACGCGGAGGAAGGTCTACTCTGGAAGCACAAGAACGACATCGGAAGGAACGGGATGGGAACCGCTGACGGCGAGGGCCGTCGGGGTTCCCATCTTCGTTCCACGAGAGAAACGAAGGCAGTTATGATGAGCACAGCGACAGCACCAGAAGAGGAGTCCCCGGCCCCCTCGCTCACCCCCAAGCAGCGTCAGGCCCTGGTCCTGCTGGCGGAGGGGGGATCGGACTCCGAGGTGGCCCGGGAGCTCGGGGTCAACCGCCACACCGTCGGGGCGTGGCGGCGCGACCAGGCCTTCGCCAGTGAGCTCGAGGAGCAGGCCCGGGCCCGAGCCGATGAGCTCGCGGCCACCCTCAAGGCAGGGAGGCAGGACATCGTGGGACTCATCCCCCAGGTGGTGGGGGTCCTGCAGGAGGCCCTCCGGGCCACCACCGCCGTGGTGGACGGCACCGGCCAGGTCCACGAGATCCCCCACTGGAACGGGAGGCTCGGGGCCATCCGACTCCTGCTGCAGATCTCGGGGATGCTTCTCCCGTCCCCCGAGGAGAAGGACACCCGGCCGGTGACGATCATCATCCCCCCGGAGGTCGCCGACCTGGTCGACGAGAGGCTTCGAAAGCACGGTCTCACGCCCGCTCGGTGACGTCGGGGCGACCCGGCCGGCCTGCTCCGCGCTCGCCACGGGCGCCACGGCCCGGGGGGGGTACACGTCGACCCTAGATGCCGGGGGGGTGGGGGGGTGGCTAATTCTGGCCAATATTGGCTGGAATTGGCCGACCCCGGCCAGCGACCCCTGGGGGATCACCGGCCCCGACGGCAACATGTTACGGGTTCGGGTGTCGATGCGCGCCTTCCGCTCCTGGGCGCAGGACCGGTCGCACCGATGGAGCCGAGGGGATCCCGAATCGCAGAACCTCTTTGCCGCCGAACTCAACGCGAATCTCACCGGCGAGCATGAGACGTGGAGGGCGGTCTCCGCGCTTGGGGCCCGTCACCGACTGATGACATCGTCCCAGGATCCCCAATCCTTGGCAGAGAGCCTCGACGGACTCCGATTGAGTGGGGACGCCGCCGCCCTGGAGCTCGCCGTCGGCCATCTCTGGAAGCTGGGGCCAGCGGAGGCGGTCGCGGCCGCCGTGAACCGGATCCCGGCTCCCGAATCATGGACCCACACCACCGCCAAGGCGAACTTCGAATTCTGGAAAGTGGCGGGAGATCTCATCGCCCCGGATACGGCAACGAAAGCGGCCCTGTTCTGCATCGGATTGCTCAGGGGCGAATCGAAGGCGTTCGTCGAGCGTGTCCGTCCCACCTTCATCCTCAAGCTCCCGGCCGCCGACGCGTTGGCCAGCCTCCTGACTGCTGCAGAACCGGAGGCGCACGATGCTGCCGCTCACCTGCTCTATGGCCTCGGGGAGATCCCTGATTACCTCTCGTCCTCGTTTTCGCAGATCGCCGGACACCTCGACCTCGACAACATCTCGCCAGGAGGCGTGCGAGGGCTGCGCGAGTTCGGAGCCAAGGACCACAGTCAAGTGGGTTCCGCCTTACTGGGCGCCCTTGCCGACCATGGAGACGAACAAGCAAAATCGGAGGTGGTGGCCCGGGCTTCGGCCGGCGAACTCGGCGCTCTCGCCGCCATGGGGTCAATCACGGTCCTCGAGGAAGCCGCCGCGGAGCGTCTCATCGGGAAGTTCGAGGACATGGTCCGCCACACCGTCGAAGAGGCCAGCCGATCGACGTACGGCTTCGGAGTGTTCGACGGGGGACGCGGGCTCGCGCTCTTCAACTTGTGGTTTCCGTCCATAGCCCGGTGGGAGGCCCTCCTCGCCCTGCTCCGGGATCGGAGGGTTGCAGCCGAGCACAAGCGCGGACCGTGCGAGGCCATCGTGGCCTCCTCCGATCGGCTTTCGGCAAACGTCCGGACCCAGCTCGGTCTGCTCATCGACGATCTGAAGGCGACGCAGAGCAGCGACATGCCCGGGGGGAAGGATCTGGGCGGAGTTCCAGTGAGCGTGGCGGTGGCGATCGGCCTCCTCGACGCTGCGGAGGCCGACCGGGCCGCGGTGCAGCTGGCGGGGGCACCATGCAAGAGCGGTGTGACGTGGCGGAGCTGCTCGGGCGCGGCTGGTGCAAGCCCGTGCGGCCGCTCCTCGCCTCTTTGGTTGCAGACGAACGCTTCGAGGTCCGCGGTGCCTCGGCCCACTGGATCGGGCGGCTCGCCGCACAGGATCCCGAGGACGAGATCATGGCCACTCTGGCGGAGTCGCTTTCTGAGGATCGGGGGGTCCTCGTGCCTCGGGCGTTGATCACGGGGATCGGCCGAGTGGGTCAGAACACGCCCGAGCGGTTCCGAGCCCTCGTCAATCGGCTGTTGCTCCATCCGGCTGCTACGGTGCGACTCACGGCGCGTCGAGTGCTGCACCGCATCGAGCATCCGTCCGAAGAGGGTTGATGCCACAGGCCAAGAGGACGGCCGCCACCAAGCATCATCGCAGTGCCCATAGGAGCATGTTGGATCCCGACGAGGCCCGCAACTCCACAGCGCGCCACGGCGTGGACCACCCGAGGCTCCTTCCACAGGCGCCTTGAGGCCTTTACCGCTTGAGCATCGAGCCCGGACTCCCGGTTCCCTCATCGCCCGTTCAGCTTGGCGAGCTCCTCGGCCCGGTACTCGGCGATGAGCGAGTCAGTCGGGAGACGTCCGGTCAGGTAGTGGAACAACCATTCCTCCATCGCGGCAAGCGCGTCTGCCGACAGACGGGCTGGCTTTCGCCTCCTGAGGTCGGATCGACGGATTGCCTGAATGTGGTCGAACCGGACCAGGCCCTCATCGAATAGGGGAACCTTGGACTGTGGCAGGTAGAACAGATTGGGGTACTCGTAGGCCCGGACCCTGGAGCGCATCTCTTCCTCGAACTGGTCACCGCCGTAGACCGGGGCACAGAGGAACGTTCCTGAGGGTCGGGCGATGCCCGGGCCCGCGAGCAGGTCGAAGCCCTCGTGAGCGAGGACAATCACCGGGCGGGCCCACTTTGCCTGGCCGACGATGAGCGCCTCCCCGCTCGGGAGCTTTGGCTTCGTGATCGGGGGGTGGTTGAAGATGTCCTCCGTCCGCCCGGTCAGCTCGAAATCCAGGACTCGATCGTCCATCGGATCTACCCTCGTGATCCGCAGGCCGTTGCGGGAGGGAAGGTAGACAGGCTGGTCCTCGTAGACTTCCCCGCGCTCAATCAGGTCCGGCTGGCCCTGCTTGGCACGCTCGTAGAAGGGGTCGATGATGCCGTGCACCCCATCACGCCTCGTCCACGCCGGCCCCGATAATGAGGCGTCCTCTGATTGGTTCCTCGTCGCCCATTCCGTCCGACGGCTCGACCGAGCGCAGGCCGTCCTCAGCCCGACGGCCGGCGGGTTCGAGTTTGACCAGCGGGAAGGCCCACTCAAACCGCCGCCGCCATGCCTCACGCCTAGCGGTCCAGCTCGGGTCGAGCTCGGGCGGTCCAAGCGCCCGGTACCAACGCGGCCATTGCACTCGCCGAACTCGCATCAAGTCGAGGGGCTGGCCGCGAACCGCATCGACCATCGGTGGGGTCTCGAAGTAGACATACGAAAGCAAGTCGTTCAAGTCTTCAACCGCCCACCGATCGCACACCTCGTCGCAATAGCGCCGGAGCCGGTCTTCGAGGAGCGTGGAGGGCGGGAATTCGCGCGCCCGGAAGACGAGCATGCGATCCCCGAAGAAGTTCCTCGTTCCTTGCACGTCGATTGTGTTGCCGAGTTGACGATCAAAGACTCGCTCGATCTCGGCGGCGTAAGGACCGTAGTGGTAGAAGACCCATCGGAGGCTCGTTGCCTGCACGCCACGGCCGCGGACGTTCAGCAGGTCCACGAGGTAGAGGAGCTTCACCAGTCGCGTCTTGGCGGGGACGCCCTCCTCCTGCCTGACGCGCCACGTGAGGTACCAGACGAGGTCGTCCTCAATCGGCATGCGCGGGAGGGGTTGGTTGCTCGATCACGGTCTCCGATTCTATTCGGGTGCCGGCTGAGGCGGGGAGGAGCCCGACCCACAGGTTGGTCTGGGTGTTCTACCCCTGCCCGGCGCGCGGCTCCAGGGTACGGAAGAGACAGCCTCGCTGGACCGGCTGACGGACCATCGAACGACGACGCCTTCCGGGTTCAGCGAGCGAAGAGCTGAACGACCTCCTCTCCGCCCTCGTGACGAAGGACCTCGGCCAGCCTTCGTCTTAACTCCCCCAGGGCCCTGTGAGCTTCAGTGAACGCCCGGTCTTGGTCCGCCGTCCACCGTTCGCCCCGGAGGAACCGACCGACGCGGCTCCCCTCTCGCCCTGGTTCCGTCGCCACTCGGATCAGATCCACGCATGTATCAACCAGATCGTTCGCCAGCGGGATGGCCACCTCACTCCCTTTCGCCCACACGGCTGTCCACGCGGCTAACAAGGGCTGGAAATCGCGAAGCAGTCTGTCCGCAAGGTCGAACGGCTCAAGGGGTTTCCGGTGGCGAAGGGCGATATCCCATCCTTCCCCGAGGCCGGACCGAATCTGCAAGGTCAGCCTCAGGGCGCTGGCGGCTTGTCCGACGACCATACTATGGGCGAGGAGGCTCTCGTATGCGGCCAGCCGCTCCGTGAGGCGCCGACGCCTCCGGAGCACCCAGTCTCGAAGCAGGAGCCCGCCCGTAGCGAGCATCGATGCACCAAGCGCCGCGACGACGGGAGCCCAGAGGGACTCGGTCGTCAAGGGGTCACCGAACCGACACCGGGGTTCTAAGGCGACTGACGCACCACGTCAGGGATCGCCCGGGCCGCATGGTGTAGACCTAGATAGGCGACCAGGGCAGCCACGGAAGCGAACAGCAGGCCAAGCCCCACGAGGATCAGCTCACGTCGGAGCTCATCAATGAATGAGGTTCTCCCGCGCCCGTTCCTCATACCCTTGGGATCGGCTCCCAAGCTGACCCGCTTGAGATCACGGAAGCTGAAGCGCCGCTGGGTCGGGCTACGTGTCAGCTCGAACTTCTACACAAGGCTCGACCGGTTTCAGACCCAGCCCACGCAGCCGATGACTGCTGGATTCGGCCCTTTGCAGCAGCCCTCGGCCTTCGGGCCAGGCCCCGGGCTACCTGAGCCGACGGCGATTCGGGACGCGAATCTGGCTCGGCCCCGGGCGATGCCTCCTGGATGTCATGACGACGCCTCTTCCCCTCCACGTGGGGCTCTTACACGAAGGGTTCACGAAGGTGCCCACCGCTACCGCCCACGTTCCCCCCCTTCGCCTTCAGGGACATCCGTCCCTGGCCCGAGGGGACCGCCCGGCGTTCGAGGCCGGGTCAGGGCCTCCTCCTGCAGCGACCTTCTTGAACCCTTCGCATACCCCCTGACCGAGGGCCTGTCACACCGTGGTGGCGCGGGCGGAGGCCTTGAATCAGCTCCACCTCCATGGCCAAGGGAAACGCATCAACTCTCCGACTCGAACGCTTGTTCGACTTGGCTCGCGGGAGCCCTCCAAAACTGTCGTTCTGTGTCCGTTCTGCGTCGGTTCTGCGTACCGAACCGCTTCATTCACTGGTTGTGGGTGCCGCGATGATGCGTCCTCGACCTACAAAACGGTCTCGTATACCTCAGCTACCGCCTCAACGAACGTCCGCTCACTCTTGGGTAGACAGTAGGTGACTACCCCGTCAGCCAAGCCCCGCCGGGTAGCATCCAAGCCGATCCTCAGACAGGCCTTGACGTAGTCCGGCGTCGGAGGAGAGCGGTGCAGGCTCGTCACCAAGGAATAGCTCTGCGCATAGACCATCACGACCAGCGACACCCTGCGGCACAGCCCTGCGCTGTTAGTAAGCTTGTTCAACGAAGTACGGAACTCCTCAATCTGAGGCATGAGCGTATCCGTCGTCGTATGGTCATAGTGGGGACGGATGTAGGGAAAGACCACCCCATCGATCACGTCCGACTCCAGATGCTTCGCCAGACTGCCCATCTGATCCCAGTAAGCAACGACCAGCAGTTTCATGTTCGGAGCGATCGCGCGTGCTTCGTCCATCATCTGTTTGCAGTAGTCAGGGGTGAAGCTCGGCTCGGGCGGAGTGTTGCTGAGGTTGGAACAGAAGTCATCGATACAGATCCCCGCGACGTTCGGATAGTTCGCGGCGACCTTTGCGCACTCGATAGCCCACGTCACATAGTTGAAACCTATGGGATAGGGCTCGGGCTCCTCGGAGGGCGTCGTCAAGTAGAGCCACAGTCGCATGCCGGCCGCCTGACACTGGGCCGCGAGAGGCTCGAAGTCATTCCATGCGTCGCGATACTCGTCGTTGCCCCAGACTAAGTGCATGTAATCGCTCGCGTGTATCGTCGTCAAAGCCCCCATCAATCCCCAGGGGTCCACCTTGTTGCCAGGCTGCGTCGTCGCCCCTGTCGGGGCGTAGTCACCTAGTAGCGGTGAAGGGGCGAAGTCACCGAGAGGCGGACGGGGGGACGGCAGATCAGCGCGGATGACGTGCGTCCACCCTCGGGCGAAACCGTCTGGCGCATAGGTGCGGGTGAGCTTGAGGATGTCGCCGTCGAGGGCACCGACCGCCGCTGCCCCGGTGGCGGCGTGATAGAAGAGGAAACCCGTGTCCGTGCCGACGACCAGAGTCCATGCCCCCAAGCCCCCCGGACTCCATTTCCAGACGGTACTTAACCCGTCTTCCCCGAGCAAGCCAAGCGTCCCGGCCCCAGTGTCGCCGTTATAGAACAAGAGCGAGTCTCGGCCTTCCACACAGGGACCGACCGCGAGGTGCGTCGAGCCGGCTGCGAATGACCCCGCAGCCGATGTTGGCGTTGAAGGGCGGAAGTCGAGCGTCCCGGCCCCCGTCGTCGCATCGTAGAAGAGCACGCGCCAGCTGCGGCGGCCCGAGACAACGTGCGTCCATCCTGACGTGAACGGGAAGAGTGCTTCAGGGGGATCGAATCCCACAGCGGCCGCGCCAGTGACGGCGTTGTAGAAGAGTGTCGAGGGGTGCCCCGCGACGAGAGTCCCCACGAGGTGTGTCCAGGCACCGATGTCAGGCGGGTAGGCCTTGACCGGCATGAAAGTTGCCGGTTCTAACTCCCCGACCGCGGCTTCATGCGTGGCCGCTTGGTAAAAGAGCATCCGTCCGCCCGTGCCGGGCAACTCGGCCACGTGGGTCCAACCCTTCGGGAAGGTGTTCGCTGGGAAGCCATGGACAGTCGTGAGGCCATCAAGAGAGAGATCGCCGATGGCGCCGGCTCCATTCGTGGAGTTATAGAAGAACAATCGCTCCATGTGGGTAGAGTCCCCTCCAGCGCCAAGCTCGCGTTGTGCGATCAGCAACCTTACCTCTCCGATGCCTCGGCTGCTGATCAGCATGCAATGGGCCGCGCCCGCGCAAGTGGTGTATGAGTCCACCGCTTCTCCTCGCCGTTCATTCACCGAAAACGTGCCTCTGAGACGCCCGTAGAGCTCCGATCGGAAAGCTCCTGGGGTGAGGGGCTTGAGCGATCGGGCGTCCAC
>WNGR01012288.1_pt1 | contig 13726 bp, 18 predicted proteins | sample 5407581 | NCBI WGS metagenome assembly WNGR01 (sample SAMN13153383, study PRJNA577476) | soil metagenome | isolation source: 80 cm soil or saprolite under Garry oak tree replicate 2 | place: USA:California | collected 2016-06-15 | reverse complement strand
CACCGGCACCGTCGCCGCCGTTGCGCCGCTATCGCGCCGGCTCGAGGCGGCCGGCGTTGCCGGAATCATCGGCAGCTTGTGGTCGCAGGGCTGGGGCGTGCAGAAGGTTTTCCAGGCCTACACCGACCGCGCGCCGGTGCTCGACGTCGCCTGCGAAGACTACGGGCTACTGTACCGGCTCGCCGAAAACAAACAGGGACCCCTCATCGAGGTCACCGCGGAATCGCAGCCGCTCGGCGAGGTGCCGGTCTTCAACGTGGTCGGCGAAATGAAGGGCACCCAGCTCCCCAACGAATACGTCATGCTCTCGGCGCACTTCGACTCGTGGGACGGCGGCTCGGGCGCAACCGACAACGGCACCGGCACGATCACGATGCTCGAGGCGATGCGCATCCTGAAGCTCGCGTATCCCAACCCGCGCCGCACCATCCTCGTCGGCCACTGGAGCGGTGAAGAACAGGGACTCAACGGCTCGCGCGGCTTCGTGGCCGATCACGCCGATATCGTGAACGGCCTGCAGGCGCTGTTCAATCAGGACAACGGCACCGGTCGCATCGAGACCATGAGCGCGTCCGGCTTCCCGAACGCTGCCGCGAATCTGGCGCGGTACCTGTCGCGCGTGCCTGCCGACATCACGCGCAACATCAGGTTCAGCTTCCCCGGCGCGCCGAGCGGTGGCGGGACCGACCACGCCTCCTTCGTGTCATGCGGCGCGCCAGGATTCGGGCTCGGCTCCGGGGATTGGGACTACGGCCGCTACACCTGGCACACCAATCGCGATACCTACGACAAGATCAGTTTCGACGACGTGAAGAACAACGCGGCGCTCACCGCGATGCTCGTCTATCTCGCGTCCGAGGACACGACGCGGATGCCGCGCGAGCGGCGCGACGTGTTCCAGCCGCGTCCCAACGGCCAGCCGGGCGCATGGCCCGACTGCCAGCAGCCGCAGCGCGCCACGCCGCCGCTGGTGCCTGTGCCTCCACCACCGCCGCCACCGGCTCCACGGCCGTGAGCTTCGCCGATCATTTCTCCGGAGTCTCCGCCGCCTACGCGGCATTCCGGCCGCGCTACCCGGACGCGCTGTTCGATTTCCTCGCGCAGGCAGCGCCGGCGCGCGATGCGGTGTGGGACGCGGGCACGGGCTCGGGCCAGGCAGCCGTCGGGCTGGCCCGGCATTTCCGGCACGTCATCGCGACCGACGCCAGCCCCAGCCAGATCGAGCACGCAACACCTGATCCGCGGGTCAGTTACCGTGTGTGCCCAGCCGAGGCGTGTGACCTGGACGACCGGTCCGTCGATCTCGTGACGGCGGCGCAGGCGCTCCATTGGTTCGACCGGTCCCGTTTTTGGGTCGAGGCCCGCCGCGTCCTGCGGCCCGCCGGCGTGATCGCGGTCTGGACATACATCATGCTCGAGATCGCACCGCGGATCGATGTGATCATACACCGCTTCTACCATGACGTGGTCGGCCCCTACTGGCCGCCGGAACGGCGCATCACCGAAGAACGTTACCAGACCATCGAGTTTCCGTTCGCAGAATTTGCCGCGCCCAACTTCGTGATCGAGCAGCCGGTGACGCTGGACGACGTCGCCGGCTACGTGCGCACCTGGTCCGCCACGAGGCGCTTCGTGCAGCAGCACGGTCACGATCCGGTTGATGGCCTCGTCGCGGAGCTGGCGCAGGCGTGGGGCGCTCCACAGCAGTCGCGGTTGGCACGCTGGCCGGTGGCCATGCGAGTCGGGAGGGTGGAATGAAAGACTGGATCACCAATGTCATCACGCGCGAGCTGAAGGCGCTGCGCCGTGAAATCGAATCGTACCCGAGCGATGACGACCTGTGGGAGATCCCGGCCGGGATCGCGAACCCGGGCGGCAATCTCGCGCTCCACCTCGCCGGCAATCTCCAGTACTTCGTGGGCAACGTGCTCGGCAAGAACGGCTACGTGCGCAATCGCGATGCGGAGTTCGGCAGCCGCGACGTGCCGCGCGCCGAGCTGCTGCGTGAGATCGACAACGCGATCGCGGCGGTCGAGATGGGCATGAGCAAGATCAGCGAGGACGACCTGGCCAGGCCGTTTCCCGAGAAGGTCGGCGGCGTCAGCTCGTCCACCGGCGCGTTTCTCGCGCACTTCGCGACGCATCTCGCGTACCATCTGGGTCAGGTGGACTACCACCGCCGCATGCTCACCGGCGAAGGCAAGACCGTGAAAGCGCTGGCGCTCACGGAGCTCGACGGGTCGCCGCCATGACGGCGCTCTCGCGGGCAATCGGGCGTCCCGAGCCCGACGAGATGCCGTCGCACTTCGTCGGCTACATCAAGCGCGTCCCGGAGCTGGACCCGGTGACGGCGTGCGCGGCGCAAATCGAGGACACCGCCACGCTGTTGCGTGGCGTCGCTGAGGTGGACGCCATGTACCGCTACGCGCCGGATAAATGGAGCATCAAGGAAGTGGTCGGTCATCTGGCGGACGTGGAGCGCATCATGGCGTATCGCGCGCTCCGGATCGCGCGCGGCGACACGACCCCGCTGCCCGGATTCGACGAGAACGCCTATGTGCCCGTCGCCAGGTTCGACACGCGCTCGCTCGCCGACCTCGTCGCTGAGCTGCGCACCGCGCGGGCGGGGACGCTCGCCCTGCTCCGCACGTTCGACACCGAGGCCTGGCGGCGCCGGGGCACGGCAAGCGGCAAGCCGGTCAGTGTACGCGCGATCGGGTTCATGATTCCGGGTCACGAGCGCCATCACGTCGAGATTCTGCGAACCCGTTACGGTGTGGGGGGCGTGGTGCAAGGATGAAAATCGGGATCCTGGGCACCGGCGAAGTCGGTCGCTCGCTCGCCGCGGGCTTCAAGAAGCACGGGCACGAGGTGAAGCTGGGCCATCGCGACCCGAAGGCGTCGTACGCCGACGCCGCGAAATTCGGTGAGGTCGTGCTGCTCTGCACGCCCTGGGCGGGAACGGAGAACGCGATCAAGCTCACCGATCCGAAGAATCTCGCCGGCAAGGTCGTGATCGATGTCACGAACCCGCTCAAGTTCGAGGAGAGCGCGGCCCCGCAGCTGGCGCTCGGCTTCACCGATTCGGGCGGCGAGCAGGTGCAGCGCTGGCTGCCCAAGTCGCGCGTCGTCAAGGCGTTCAACGTCGTGGGGAACACCCTGATGGTGGATCCCAAACTCCCCGGCGGTCCGCCCGACATGTTCATCGCAGGCAACGACGCCGCGGCGAAACAGACCGTCACGCAGATCTGCAAGGAATTCGGCTGGCCGGTCGTCGATATCGGCGGCATCGAAGGCTCCCGCCTGCTCGAGCCGCTCGCGATGCTGTGGGTGGTGGTCGGTTTCAGGCTCAACCGGTGGGAGCAGGCGTGGAAGCTGTTGCACAAGTAGATTAACCCGGGCCTACACCAAGGATACCGACGTGGTCACAGCACTCGTTCTCGCCGCATTGCTGCAGCAGCCAGCGGCTCCACCATCTCCACCACCCATCGAAGTCGGCGCCGTCGCGCCCGACTTCTCGATCCCCGGCGCGACGCGTTTCGGCACGCTCAAAGGCCCGGTCCGGCTCAGCGACTACAAGGGGAAGACCGTAGTCCTCGCGTTCTTCTTCAAAGCCCGAACGCGTGGCTGAACGATTCAAATGAATGCGTACCGTGATCAGTACGCACAGCTCTTCAAAAACGGCCGCAACATCGTCCTCATCGCCATCAGCGCCGACCCGGACACGGCTCTCGCGTCCTGGGCGCGTGATGCGGAGTTCCCGTTCCTATTCGCGAGCGACACGGGGACCGCGGTGGGGAAACTGTACGGCGCAATCGCCCGCTTTCCGGGCCTGACGAACCGCAACCTGTTTGTGGTGGGACCAGACGGGAAGATTGCCTACCGCGCGACGCCGTTCCGGGAAATCGATCCGACGGCGTACACAGAGCTTGGTGCTGCGGTTGCGAAGCTCGTTCCTGCGGATACGACTGCACACTAAAAGGGCGGCAACGGCGGCACGGGCGGCAGAGTACTAATGACTCTTTGCCGCCCTTGCCGCCCCTACCGCCCTTTCGATTGCCGCCTCAATGTCTTGGTCCGCCCCAACCCCCGTATACACAACGCGCCCCTTCGCATCCAGCACGGCGACATACGACGTCGAGGGTGCCTGAAACGCTCGCACCGCTGCACCATTGCCATCCCACAGGAAAGTAAAGGGCATCGGATCGCGCTCCAGGTGACGCCGCACGCTGTTCTTGCTCTGATTCACCGCGACGGCGACGACGAGAAACTCCGCGCGATCCCCGAACTTCTTTTGCGCCGCCTCCATCCGCGGCAACAGCTCGGCGCAGATCGGGCACCACGTCGCCCAGAACTCGATGATGACCGGCTTCTTGCCGATCCACTGGGACAACGGAACGGAATCGCCGGTGAGACTCTCGAGTGTGACGGCGGGCGGCGTCTCGCCGACGGGAATGCCGATGACATCCTGTCCTCGAAGCCAGGCAGGCAGGAGCAGTAGCCCAAACGCAAACGCCATTGCACGCAGTTTCACGCCTGTACACGCCTTTCGATTACCAGACCTGTCCAGCCTTTACGAAATAGTATTGAGCCATGAGCAGTAGAACCACGCCCGCCGCCTTTTTGATCCATGCCATCCATGCGCCCGCTCGGGGCAGCGCCGCGAGCGCCCCCGAGAAGAAGCCGACCACGACCAGCAGCGCCGACATGCCGAGCGAAAACACGAACAGGTAGAGGAATCCGAGCACGGCACTGCGCGTCGTCGCAACCCAGGTGAGAACGGCCGCGAACGCCGGCGCCCCGCACGGCGCCGCGACGAGGCCCGACGTCGCGCCCAGGAGAAAGACGGCGGGATAGGAGCCGCCGCCGAGGCTCCCTGCCCACGCTGCAAGCCGCGCCGGCAGCCGCACGGGAATGACCTCGAGCATCGCCAGGGCAAAGACCAGCAGCAGGTTCCCGATGACGAGCCGGGCCCAGAAGCTCGCGCCGATCGTGCCGAACAACGACCCGGTCATCCCGGCGATCATGCCGAGCAGCGCGTAGAACAGCGCGAGCCCGGACACGTATGTGAGCGTCAGACCGAGGGTGCGCCGGCGCGTGCGTCCCGGGGCGTTGACGCCGGCCAGCGTCCCGGCGGTGATGGGAATCATCGGATAGATACACGGATTGAGACTCGTCACCACACCGGCAGCGAACAGCAATGCCACGGCGGCGAGCGGTTGATTTTGCAACGCCTCGGAGATTCCCACGGGCGGGATAATAACATGGGAAGGCGATCGCGGCGTATCTTGTAATGACTACAAAAGGACTTCGTATGATCACGTCTCGACCAATCATCACCGCAGCACTCTCGGGCGCGCTGGCGCTCGCGCCACAGCCCGGTGTGACACAACAGTTCACGCGGCGCGCGCCCATCACGTCGGTGTCTGCGCCGGTCACCCTCGATACGACCGGGTTGTACCTGGAGCGCGCCGCCCGCGTGGGCGAAGACATGTTCGTCACCGGCCAACCAACGGAGCGCGCGCTCCGCGAGCTGCGAGAACAAGGCGTGACGACCGTCGTGAACTTGCGGACACCGGAAGAAATGACGCGAAACGTCAAGTTCGATGAGTCGGCGCTCGTGGCGTCGCTCGGAATGCAGTATGTGTATCTACCCGTGCGGGGGAACGATCAGTACCCGTACTCTCCCGCAACGCTGGCGAAGTTCGCGGATGCCGTCAGCAACGCAAAGGGCAAGGTGTTGCTCCACTGCACGGTCGCGTGGCGGGCGAGTCACCTATGGGCCGCCTACCTGATCAACCGTGGCATCCCGGTCGACTCGGCCCTCGCGAACGCGCGGGCGATCAATCTCATGGACGACCACCGCATGGGGCAGAACGGCCGGCAACCCGTAGAAGACTTCCTCGACAAGGCGCTGCCTACGCTGGGTCACCCGCCGCGTTAGCGGTGTGCATCGCACAGCCCTCGTTGCCGGCGCGCCCGGCCTGGTCGGCAGCCACGTTCTCGACCTTCTCCTCGCCGACGACGGATGGTCGCACGTGGTCACGATCGGCCGCCGCACTACATCCCAGCATCACCCGAAGCTCGAGCAGCGCGTGCTGGATCTTCGCCAGCTCGAGACCGCGAGCGACCTGCCGCACGTCGACGATGTGTTCTGCTGCCTCGGGACGACCATCAAGCAGGCAGGGTCGCAGCCGGCGTTTCGTCTCGTCGACCACGACTTCGTTGTGGGACTGGCGCGCGCCGGACTGCGCGCCGGCGCCACGCAGTTTCTCCTCGTCAGCGCGATCGGCGCCGATCCCGAGTCCCGCGTCTTCTACAGCCGCGTCAAGGGCGAAACGGAGGCGGCGATCCGCGGGCTTCCCTACCAGCGCATCCAGATCTTCCGCCCCTCGCTCCTGCTCGGCGAGCGGCCCGAGGTTCGCCTCGGCGAGCGGATCGCGACGCTCGGTGCACCGCTGTTGCCGGCGCTGCTGTTCGGCCGGCTGCGGCGGTATCGACCCATTCAGGCCGCGACGGTCGCGCGCGCGATGGTGGGCATCGCGAAAGAGGCACCGCGTGGTCCCAATGTGTTCGAGTACGACGCGATGCGCGCCGCCACCAAATGAACGCCGATCCGTTCCTCGCGGCGGCCATCGCCGAAGCAGAACAGGGACTGCGTGAAGGCGGCATCCCGATCGGATCGGTAATCGTGGCTCAGGGGAAGATCATCGGACGCGGGCACAACCGACGCGTCCAAAAGGGCAGCGCGGTGCTGCACGCGGAGATCGACGCGCTCGAGAATGCCGGCCGTCAGCCGGCCGCGGTGTACCGCGAGGCGACGCTGTACACCACGCTCTCGCCCTGCGCGATGTGCAGCGGCGCGATTCTGCTGTATCGGATCCGGCGCGTGATCATCGGGGAGAACAATACGTTTAAGGGCGAGGAGGAGCTGCTCCAGAGCCGCGGCGTGTCACTCGAGGTGCGTCAGGATCCGACCTGCATCCGCATGATGACGGAGTTCATCCGGACCCACCCCGAGCTGTGGAACGAGGATATCGGGGTCTAGCGACTCCCGCCCCGCCGTACCGTCATCGGGCCGTTGGTCGTCACCACGCGAATCGGCGACCCACCGCCCCCCAGCGTCGTCGAGATGCGGTCTTTGACCCGCCCGCTGATCGTCACGGTCATCGGAAAGCCGACGTCCATCGGCCCATTGATCGTGCCGAACTGCCGTCAGCCATCTGCCATCAGCCTGCCTAACCTCATGTGCTCTTACCATCTAGGATTAGCCGACGGACCAGACCGCTGAGCATTCGCTTCACATCTATCAGTAATGCTTGCAATTCGGCCTGCGTCTGTGCGTCAATCAGGCCAAGGTCAGCGCTCGCTACCGGACCCTAGAGCGATTTGAACGAATCGTGCAAAATCACGGGCCGTCCCGCGCCCACATCCCTCAATGTTCGCGCCGATCGAAGCGGCCGAGCGACGGATCTGTGATGACAAGCCATATTGTTCCTCACGAGGAAATGCTCTTGTGACCTTGTACAGCTCGAGGGTCAACCGATGAGCCTTTTGCCAGACAACCAATTCTCGAAACGGGCGCATGGTGCACCATGATTGACGATCTCCGAAACCAGTCCAAGACCCTTTCGATGCACGCCGGACCGAAAACGCGCAGGCCTGCTGACGGCAGATGGCTGACGGCAGTCGGCTATCTATTCAGCCTCTCGATGGCGGTCCTGGCCCCGCATCTCGCCGGGCAATCCAGCCGATTGGACGCGGAGGTCGACCGCCGCGCCGCCCAGGTCGAAGGCAAGGTCGTGGCGTGGCGCCGCGATATCCACGCGCATCCTGAGCTCTCCAATCGCGAAACGCGGACCGCCGACCTCGTGGCGCAGCACCTCCGGTCACTGGGGATCGAGGTCCGCACCGGCGTGGCGCACACCGGTGTCGTCGGTGTGCTGCGCGGCGGCAAGCCGGGTCCGGTCGTGGCGCTGCGCGCGGACATGGACGCGCTACCGGTCACCGAAGAGGTCGACGTGCCCTTCGCGTCCAAGGTCCGTGCGACGTACAACGGCCAGGACGTCGGCGTCATGCACGCCTGCGGCCACGACACGCACACGGCGATGCTGATGGGCGTCGCGGAGGTTCTGGCCGGGATGCGCAACGACCTGCCGGGGACCGTCAAGTTCATCTTCCAGCCGGCGGAGGAAGGCGCGCCGGTCGGCGAGCGCGGCGGCGCCGAGGTGATGATCGAGGAGGGCGCGCTCGACGATCCGAAGCCCAGCGCGATTTTCGGGCTGCACGTCTTCCCCTATCCCGCGGGTGAGATCCGCTACCGGCCGGGGGGCGCCATGGCGAGCGCCGATGCGTTCCGCATCGTCGTCCACGGTCGCCAGACGCATGGCGCGCTACCGTGGGCGGGGATCGATCCGATCGTGGTCGCGTCGCAAATCGTCCTCGGCCTGCAAACCATCACCAGCCGCCAGGTCGACCTGACCGCCGCACCGGCGATCGTCACGGTCGGCGCCATCAATGGCGGCGTGCGCTACAACATCATTCCCGACAGCGTCGTCATGATCGGGACGATCCGCACTTTCGATACCGCGGTCCGCAACGACATCCATCAGCGCGTACGCCGGACGGCGGAATCGATTGCGCAAAGCGCCGGCGCGACGGCGCAGGTGACGATCGACACCGCGACTGCGGTGACGTACAACGATCCGGCGTTGACCGAGAGCATCCTGCCTACGCTCCGCGCCGTCGCGGGAGCGAGCCATCCGAACCATTCGCCAAGGTTCTATGTCGATGAGGCGGCGCTGCCTGTGGGCGTGCGCGCCATGGCGCACCTGGCCGTCGACTACCTGAGCGGTCGTCGGTAATCGGTCATCAGTCCTCAGTAACGCTTTTTGTTGATCCGGGAGGAATGCTTTGGGTTAAGCCAAAAAACGGCGAAGCACAATTCTTCTTGCCCCCATCCACGATTGAGGGCACTATGCAGCCGTTTCGGAAGCTCGTCGTGTGGCAAAAGGCACACCAACTCACGCTCGACCTTTATAGGCACACCGCGAAGTTTCCGTCGGATGAACGTTATGGCTTAACGTCGCAGATTCGGCGGTCAGCCGTCTCGATTTGTGCCAATCTCGCCGAAGGGTGCGGCCGGCACACGAGGCGGGAATTCGCACGGTTCGCATGTATAGCTGTTGGATCTGCCAGCGAACTCGAGTACCATCTACTTTTGGCCGCAGACCTCGGGATCATGAACAGTGAGTGCTACTCGCCCGTGGAGAAGGCAGTTGTCGAGGTGAAGCGAATGCTGGCTGGCCTGATACGTAAACTGATGACCGATGACCGATGACTGACGACTCGGTTCGTTTAGACCGGTGGCTGTGGGCGGCGCGCTTTTTCAAGACGCGTGCGCTCGCCTCATCCGCGATCGCCGGCGGCAAGGTGCACGTGAACGGCACGCGCGCCAAGCCGGCGAAGCAACTGCGCGTCGGTGAGCTCGTCACCGTGCGCGCGCTCTCCGAGCGGCGCGGGCCGCCGCGCGACGCGCAGCTGCTCTACGACGAATCGCCCGAAGGGCGCGCGGCCCGCGAGCGGCTCGCGGAGGCCCATAAACTCGCGCCGACCCCCACCTATCAAGGCAAGGGTCGGCCGACAAAAAAGGATCGCCGCAAACTAGAGCTTCTGTAGGCGCACGTTCCCGGATCCCGTCTCCACCGAGACGCGGCCCTTCCCGTCTCCCAGCGTTCCGGTGACGTGATCGTGCTCGATGCGCCGCACCTGCAGCGTCAATCCACCGAGATCGATGTCCCCGCTGCCCGTGTCGAGATCCACCTCGGCCCCGAGCGTGGGCGGCACCTTGAGCGTGACGTCGCCGGAGCCGGTCACGATGTGCACGGAACGGAACGTCGTCACGAGCGCGACGTTGACATCGCCGCTGCCCGTCTCGAACGAGAGCTCATCGCCTGCCGACGCCGTCGCCTCGATGCTGCCCGATCCGGTTTCGACGTGCACGCTCGGCGCTTTCCCGTCGGTGAGCGTGACGTTGCCCGATCCCGTCTCGAGCCGGAGGCTCGAACCATCCACGCCCGCGACGGTGATATCCCCGGAGCCGGTTTCGAGGTTGACGTCGCCCGACGCCGTACGCAGGTCCACGTTGCCCGAGCCGGTCGCGATGTGGAGCGAGCCGCGCGTGCGGTCCGCGGCGACGTCGGCCGATGCGACGTAGACGCGAAACGCGCCGTTCACGTTGGAGAGGAACGCTTTGCCGACGCCGAGGAACAGGGAAATGCTTTTCCCCGCCGGGACGCTCACCCGCAGATCGGCGTGCGCCTCGAGGCCATCGTGCGAACGTCCGGTGATGTGCACCTCGCGCCCACTGTTGAACCAGCCGTCATGGTGATGGTGGCGTCCATCAGGGTCCCCGAACGTCCCGTCGTCGTGCACCCGCAGCGTCGTATTCGAGCCACGGCCCCACGTGGGCACGACGATGACGTCTTCGGGATACTTGATCACCAGCGTTTCGCGGCCCTGCAGCGGCCCTACCTGCACGTCGAGCCTGGCCGAGTCCGCGCCGGCGCGCTGCACCTCGACGACGACGTCGCTGCCCGAGCCGGCCTCGACGCGCAGCTCTCCGACAAGGTTGTAGACGGCGACGGAATCACCTTTGAGGACGTGCCGTGAGGTTTGTGCGGCAGTGGGGACAGCGAGCGCAACGGATGTTGCAGCGAGCAGTAGCGCACGAGCGATCATAGCGGCTCCACAAGGAGTTGGCTCACGTTGGATAGCGAAATGGGTCCAAGGGTTGCAGCTTTTAACCTATGGAAGATTGGCTGCTTTGGTTTCTGCTGGCGATCGGCCTTTTCGTCGGGGAGATGTTCACCGCAGGCTTCTGGCTCGCCTGTCTGGCTGTGGGGGCGGGCGTGGCCGGGATCGTAGGGCTGATCCCGGGCCTGGGATTTGTGGTACAGGGCATAACGTTCGCCGTGGCCAGCGTCGCCAGCATGGCCGCCCTGCGCCCCCGCCTGATGCACTACTTCCAGCTCGGCCCCGGCTCCGAATTACGCACCGGCGTGGATGCCCTGCTGGGCAAGACGGGCATCGTGACGGAGCGCATCGGCCCCGGACTGTCTGGAAGGGTCAAGGTTGAGGGCGAAGACTGGCGTGGCGCTTCCAGCGACGCGACGGTGCTCGAGCCCGGCACGCAGGTCACGATCATTCAGGTGGATGGCACCACTCTCTTGGTGGAGAAGGAGCTCTAAGCGATGGGTCCTGGCACAATTCTCGTGGCCGCGGTCGCCTTCGGCGTCATCGTGCTGATCTCCAAGAGCATCCGGGTGGTACAGCAGGCGCAGACGATGATCATCGAGCGGCTGGGCAAGTACCACAAGACGCTCGCGTCGGGGATCAATTTCATCTTGCCCGTGATCGACCGTCCCCGCTCCGTCGACTGGCATCAGACGATCATTACGCCCGCCGGGGACAGCTACTCGCGCCGCTTCCGCACCGAGCGCATCGACCTGCGCGAGACGGTGTACGTCTTCCCTCGCCAGAACGTGATCACCAAGGACAACGTCGTCGTCGAAATCGACGCTCTGATCTACTCACAGATCACCGATCCGGTGCGGGCAACCTATGAGATCGCCAATCTCCCCGATGCCATCGAGAAGCTGACGCAGACGACGCTCCGCAACGTGATTGGCGAGATGGAGCTCGACCACATCCTGTCGTCGCGCGACACGATCAACGCCAAGCTGCGCGCGATTCTCGACGAGGCGACGCACAAATGGGGCTCCAAGGTCAGCCGCGTAGAGCTCAAGGACATCAATCCCCCGCGCGACATCCGCGACGCGATGGAAAAGCAGATGCGCGCCGAGCGCGAGCGGCGCGCGACCATCATCACCGCCGACGCCGAGCGGCAGTCACGCATTCTCTCCGCCGAGGGCATTCGGCAGTCGGAGATCAACACCGCGGAGGGCGACAAGCAGGCCAAGATCCTGCACGCCGAAGCGGAAGCGGCGGCGCGGCTCAAGGTCGCCGAAGCGGAAGCGCAGGCGATCGAGCGCATCACCGCCGCGATCAAGGGTACTGGCGGCGACCCCGCGCAATACCTGATCGCCATCCGCTACATCGAGACGCTGAAGGAAATGGTCTCCGGTCAGAACAACAAGGTCGTCTACATGCCCTACGAGGCCACCGGCGTGCTCGGGTCTCTGGGCGGAATTCGGGAGATGCTGGCGCTGGGGCCGTCTGACAAGAAGGGCTGATTAATGATCGCGTCCGTCATGCTCGCGTTGCTCGTGCAGGCCGGCATGCCGGACAGCGTCCCAGTAACGGGCGAGCCGAATCCGGCGGTGCTCTTCGGTGGCCGCACGCTGTTCATCGCGCATCTCAAGGGCCCTCCTGGTGTCGACAGCGCGCAGGTGAATCCCGGCGATCTGCTCGGGACGGTCGAGCCGCGCCCTGTGCCGCTCTCCGCGCGCCATCAACGCGAGCTCGACAGTGCCAGCGTGTTGTACCAGCGGCGCGACTACACCGGGGCTGCTGCGATCCTCGCGCCGGCCTACGCGGACGAACGCGACAATCCCTTCATCGCCGATGCGTACGCCCGCACCCTGTTCTGGATCGACAATCGCCGGAACGAGTCGTTCGATGCGTACGGCCGCCTGATCGCGCAGCTCGACAAGCAGCACGGAACGAACGACAAACAAGTTGCGGTGGATGCGTGGTTCAGCGAGGGGTACTGGAAGATCGCCTCGCTCTATCTCGACCGAAAGGATTGGAAGAACGCCGCGTTCGAGATCGCGCGATTCATGTCGCTGCGCAGCACCGACGCCAGCGCCGAAGCGATGACACAGATCTACGGCTACTTCGCCGAAGCAACCGACCACATGGGTCGCAAGGATCTAGCGCGCTGGGCGGCGGAGCGGTCCTTGCGTTGGAACCCGAGCAACACCGGCGCGATCGAGTATCTGCGACAACTCGGTCCCGCGGGCCGTGATTGGCCCGCGACTCACGTGTTCGCATGCCGCGTCGTCACCGACTCGCTCCCCTGCCTCGGTGGCTATGCCTTCCACCGCGCCGCCCAAGGCATCTCCTGCATGGCACCCCGGGACGAGGCTCGGACGCCTCTATCCCCCTGTCTCCGCATCGGCTGGATCTACGTGGGTCAGCCGCGGCGACAAGTCGAAGCGGTTCTCGGCGCACCGTGGAAGGACAATCCCATCGACCGCGGTAACGGCACCCACACCATCGGCTACCTCATGTTTCACGACGGAGACCGTGGATCGTACTACATCGTCGAGTACGAACGCCTCGGTGATGAGGAAATTGCCCAGTCGGTCCAGTTCACCGGAGATTCGACGCCGCTGCCGCTCGACTTCTCCGGTCTGAGATTGGGAGATCCCGCCGCGCGCGTGCTCGCGCAGCTCGGCACACCGCAAACGCGCGGCGAGTTCAACGACAAGGAAATGGGACTCAAGGGCGAGTGGTGGGACTGGGGCAGCAACGCGATCTCTTTCGAGGTCGTGGACGGCCGAGTGTATTCCATTCGCGTGTGGCGCCCCGGCGCGGTTCCTCCGGCCGCCATCCAGCGCGCGTTTATGCGGCTTCATTGATGGCCGCACCGCTCACGCAGCTCTCCGAAGAAGAACGGATGTTCCAGAGCGCGGTGCGCGACTTCGCTGAGAGTGAGGTCCGCCCGCGCGTCCACGCGATGGAGCAGGCCGCGCAGCTCGAC
>WNGR01018800.1_pt1 | contig 13727 bp, 12 predicted proteins | sample 5407581 | NCBI WGS metagenome assembly WNGR01 (sample SAMN13153383, study PRJNA577476) | soil metagenome | isolation source: 80 cm soil or saprolite under Garry oak tree replicate 2 | place: USA:California | collected 2016-06-15 | reverse complement strand
GCAAGACATAGAAGTACTTGAAATCCGTATAATTAATTATAAGTGCCCACAACTCACAGGAAGAACTGTCTTCGATTGCCGGGAATTTCAAAATTTAACGTACCATGGTAATCAACTTTGTTGATTGCCAATCCGGGATTCAATTGCATCGCTCACGGCAATTATAATTTCTTATAATTGCTGACAATTCCCCTGGTTTTTTGCTGATGCAGCGCCGACTCCCTGATGCTCCACAGCGCTTATTGGCAAGTCCTGTGCCCGTAAGTTGGCTGGATAACTTATGAATATCTGGGATACCAATGGCTTCTCGGAAACTTCGCGGAATGGTGTAGGCTCCTTCTATAGGTGGTTATCGTCACGTACTTGGGCAAGATGTCCCAAAATTCAGGAAGGGGATTATATTGTAATGACTTCTAACGATTTAATGCAACATAATGTTGCCGAGAACTTATAATTATTGTAAGCGAGGGTGCTTTTACTATAAGTGGCTTATTGCACCTTTAGATTTGATTATGGCTATATTTTAGTTATATAATCTTGACTTGTAATATCTTATAACTCTAAATCTTATTTTAAAGTGGATATTATAAGACGGATCAATTAACTTATAAGGCCCTCCGGAATTTTGCGACATTTTTAGGGCAAGTCAGGTTTTTCCGAAGCCTCCCACAGCGTAGGAACCTTCCAAATGCATTTTAGTTTTTAGTCACTATGTGGGCGGCCCAATAGAGCCTCTTCGGCGGCGGCTTCTCGAACCACTTTCAACGCCCCAGCTACTCGTAACAGGCAGTGTCCACGCCATTTTACGAGATTCCATTTTTAATTGCTTTGATTCACTCGACTTCCTGCTGGGTTCCAGGAGCCATTGCTACTTCTGCGTCGGATCAAGCCCAGAATGCGCCAATAGGAAGGTCATCCTGGACCTGGAACGGCAACCGATAAGTGCCCGCTGAGAAAAATATGCTAGCGGCTTTCCCTCATCTAGGCATGGCCCTTCGCGACCACGTACCATTGACCACCATTGCTCCGGATAGCCCACGTAGTATTGAACTTAGTCAGACTTCACCCTTGCCCAATCCTGTCCCGGCCAATGGTCGTGTCCTATTCATCTCAGCACCAAAACCTAAAGCATCCCGCGGTCATACTCGGTCTTACCTCGGCCCTCAGGCCTCAGATCTAGGGTTCTGTTCTCACGCAAAAATGCGCCATAAAAGCTCTCACTATTCCAATCATTTTTGAACATCGCGCCACCTTTTTAACCTCGCGAACTCATTGCATCGTAGACGCCATCTCCTTGACCTCCTGTAATCATGCGATACCATTGTATATTTGTGCTCTTCGTCCTTGCCACTGGTCTCCTTGGCAGCATTGCGAAGCCCCTCTCACCACCTTGGGATGACATGCACACCATGCATTCCTGGAACGACGTCCCGAAGAACTGGGAGAGCCTGGACCGCCCGCCTTCCGGTACCACAATCGACCTTTACATTGCGCTCAAGTCCTACAGTGAGAACGCCTTGATTGACGCACTTTACGAGGTCAGCGAGCCTACGCATCCGAGGCACGTCCACCACCGCCCCTCTTCTCACGCATATTCACGAGTGCCACTGCTCCGGTGCAGATATGGTGCACACTTATCTAAGGAGCAGGTCGCTCAGCTTGTAGCGCCACACCCAAACACGCTTGAGCTCGTGAATTCCTGGCTCGAACACCACGGCGTACCCCCCTCGTCCGTCTCCATGACACACGGCGGCAACACACTGGAGCTCAGAGACGTGTCCGTGGCCCAAGCCGATGCTCTCCTCGACGCGTCATACCAGCTCTACAGGCATGTCGAGAGCAGTGAGACCATTGTCCGCACTGTCAGCTATGCGCTTCCCGCGGCGCTGAACGGGCACGTGCTGACTGTGGTGCCGACGACGTCCTTTGCCACCCGACCCACACAATCGCAGACAACGCGGAATCGATCTGGCGGGGCAGCAGCGGGGCTGGCGAAATCTGCATCGGGAGAGCCTGTGACGGTGCTGTCGCGTCGAGATGACTCCGATGATGACTCGGACGACGACGACGACCGTGACGATTGGATCACGCCTTCGTTCCTGCGCTGGCTGTATAATACATCTGACTATACACCCGCTGCGACGGACCGGAATATGCTCGGGATTGTGGGATTTTTTGGGGATTATCCAAGCCCGGCGGACCTAACAGCGTTCATGCGCGAATACCGCTCCGACGCGGCCGACGCGATGTTCACCGTCGAACAGGTCAACAATGGGGGGTACGACCCGACCGACCCACACGAAGAGGCGAACATGGACACCCAGTACGCTGAGGCCATGGCGTATCCGACTCCTCTCATCTTCTACAGCGCCGGCAAAGGGCCGTCGGGCAAGAAGGACCCCCTCATCTCCTGGCTCAAATACATCCTCAAGCAGCCGAGCATCCCGCAGACGATCAGCGTGTCGTACTATTACGACGAGAATACTGTCTCGAAGGCAGATGCGGTGTATATGTGCAGGCTATTCGCGCAGCTCGGTGCCCGCGGCGTCAGCGTCCTCTTCCCGAGTGGTAATGATGGCGTCGGCGACGGGAACTGCGTGACCCCCGACGGCGTCCGGTTCATACCCGCATTTCCCGCAACCTGTACGTGTGGCGTTTTTTCTCGGATTGGAAGTAGTACACAAGTGCGGGTCCAGGACGCTTACTACATCGCCACGCTTTGGCAGGTCCCTATGTCACCGCCGTCGGAGGAACGAGGGTTTATTGGCCAGAGAAGGCAGCGAATTTCTCCGGCGGCGGCTTCTCGAACTACTTTGAACGCCATCCCTGGCAGCAACCGGCCGTGTCCAGGTTTCTCCGGAATCTCGGCGGCCGGTATCAGGGCCTTTACAAGTGCGTTCGCTTGCGTGACCCAACCTAACTTATTCTTACTTTGCACTCGGTGCAGCGCTGCTGGCCGGGGCGTCCCCGACATCGCCGCGCAGTCCAAGGAATTCCGGATCTTCTTCAAAGGCCACGAGCAAGATGAGAGCGGCACAAGCATCGCGACGCCCGTGCGCCTCTCCTCCCTCCCTCCTCCCTCCTATTTAGGTCGAGCACCCAGCTGACCGCCATCTTACAGGTTGTGGCGGGCATCATATCACTGCTTAATGACTGCCTGATTTCGAGGGGCTTGGCCCCCCTCGGCTATCTCAACCCCTGGCTGTACGAAAGCGGCTTCTTAGCTCTCAACGACATCACAGAAGGCTCGAATCCGGGCTGCAACACCGAGGGATTCGACGCCATCGTTGGATGGGATCCTGTGCGTTCCACCAGTTTTTACTCCTTTACGCTCGACGTTGGATGACCCTGGGCTCCGTAGGTCACGGGCCTCGGAACACCTGACCTCCGCGATATGCTGGAGTTGCGAGTTGGTGGTCCTGGGTAGTAGAGCTCACGTCCCCAAACCCAACCACCTAATTGCACGGAGGGATAGCGCCATACACATGCCATGAAAGGCCAGTTACGCACTTGCCGACGCAAAGTCAAGGTCGAAACAGGCAATCGAAGATACTCGATCTCAATTGTAGTCTGACTCGTTACTCTTTGGTGCATGACGCAGCCCATCAACCCATACCTCTCCCGATCTTGGGAGTGGGGGGGTCTTATATTGAAATTGCAATCTAGACTTATACCCGTGAGATACCGGAGTGACCATGTAGGTAGTGCCATACAGTTTCGCACCGCAAGGTGCACTCTGATTCAAGGAGAAAAAGAAAGCAACTATAGGCCAGTCTCAAGCCTTCGTTTTTACTAGTAGCAATTAAGAGCGCCCGAGTCAATTTGAGAGTATCCACCTTTTGGGGCTAGAAAGGTGAGGTCTATTACATTGCACTGGCATTGCGGGAGGGCCTTTCGGGCCCTCTCCGCAAGCTCTTGATACGCTGTCGTATGTCACACAACGCATGAACGTGTATGCACGGTAAACTACTACTTTGTACAGTAAAGACTTTGCTTTCAGACCGCATTATGGTCGTGCGGGTGGTAAAACGCATTCTGTGAGAGATGGGAGAGATAAATCGAATTGTCAGCTGCTTGTTGTTTTCACTCCTCATCTTGCAAGACGTGTTGAGGGTGAGTGATGCAGGCAGCACTGGCCCGGGGAGTGTGTGTAAGTGCACGAAATAGTGCGAAACAAAGAAACGCTGCGAATGTGTGAATAAGAGGGCGAAACCACAGCGACGAACAGTGCAGGCGGAACGTACTGGGAGTAGAGCGCGAGATGGTTGAGACTCACTTGTATTGCTCTCGTTGACGTCGACGACGTTGAGCAATGCCAGAAATTGAAAAGAAAGGGCTGAGAGTCAGCAGGGCAGCGTAACAGCACAAAGTCATACAGCACAAAGTATGAGTATGAGACGCTCTGCCCACTCTTGTAGCTAGAAAGTACCCGTCGTTAGTTGAAAGATAATCGATAAACAAACGAGGACGATACGAGTCTGCGGAATTTGCTGACAAGCTCGACCAAATGACAATTCCCACGTTCACGTCGTCGGTCAGTTTCAAGGCTAGTTCGCGTTTATTAGTTGGCAGTGCCTTAAATCAGGAGCACCCGAGAGACGACCTTGTCGGGCGAGCCAATACCACTACCATGATGTGTGTAGTACAGGCCAGCTTACCGGTCCACGGTAGAATGCGACCTGCACCCAGAGCTGCACTATCGGTACTAAGAACGGAGTAGCGTTGTAAGGATGTAGAGATTCCTAGGTGAGTTTGAACAGATATGCAACCAAGGGTCGAGCGAGCGCGAGAGAGAGCGAGAAGGAGACCGACGAGAAACGAGTGCCGTCCGAAGCGGCGAGACTGAACGAGATGACGACGACGAGCGATTTAGGCAAAAGTGCCCTTGATTGGTCCTAACTCGAGCCGGGATCACATGAAACGAAAGGGGGACAAGTGGCGACACGAGCGCTGTCCTATTAGCCAGGATCAATGAGCCTTAAATACATGGATCTGTATCTAAGCCAGAGCCAGCAAGTAGCAGCGCGGAGGGGGATATAGTAGGCAGAAGAGTAGAGTAGTAAGGAAAGGGAAAGTGACATAGGGACCCGATGCAGGGACGACGGCGCGCACACTAGAGTCCAAAGGGTTAGGAAGAATCAGACAAAATAAATACACTAGACCGCGCCTTTGTCCAAGACAAAGAGCGGCCGAGCCCGAGACGACCAGTGGGCGAAGCGGGGTGACAGTTCAAAAGGAATAGGTGTTGAGGTCGGGCGTCAAGTGGCGACGGACAATGGGCTACACGTTGCCCGAGGCGCAAGGGCGCACGGCCTGTGAACTGGCAGGCTACGAGCGGGCGGCGAAGTCCATTGGCGATGCCATGCGATGAAAGAGGGTGAGCGAGCGATATAACGAGCGACGAGAGTGTGTGTGAGAGTGTGTTACTGTATCATATTGTGATTGACGCTCAAAAGGGGTACAACTGAATGTGATCGCCCGTGTGGCAGCATCTTTTGATTGACGCTCGCTCGTCCAAGTCGAGGGCTCGAGCGGTGACGATGTGCCTTATGACACATCAAGCTCACAATGGATTACCAGACACTGGCGCTTTTCGGACCATCACCTTTTGCCTGCGTCATACCCTACGCTACGGGCCTACACCGCTGCAAGTGTGGGCGAGTATCCGAGCATAGGTGAATCGTCAAGTTTGAGCCCAAATGACCTCCCGCGCGAGCGTCGCGGTTGGTCGTCCACAAAGAGGAATGACAATTGCAAGCTCGAACGCGCTCAAGCTCACAGGTATATTCCTTTCAGGCTGTCTCTATTTACAGTGTTTTGAACCGATCATGCATCCGCGATGAATAGGCATTGTGATCAAATCGGATCCCCGTGGTTCTTACAGGCCCTCAAGGGTGATGGACCTTATTGTGGATGGCGAGCCCCGAACTGCATCATTTCAACTGCGTGAGACGCAGTCAATACTCCAATGGGAAGTCAAGCCCGCAGTGTAAATGCTTAGTGTCTTTTTTACCTGCTCTGCTTTACGAGTGTTGTAGTGTCATCACGGCAAAGTCTATCATATCTATCCAGCCTTATGAGGCTCGTACGCTTATCCGGAGAAGGAAAGTCGAAACAGTCACCATCCAAGGTGACGCTGTGTTTCGTTTCTGTTCTGCTAGACCCGGGACCGGAGACAAACATGGTACGTGCTCCCTCGTTTGTCTCTTGACGTGACTTGAGAGTTAAGGCACTGTTTCTCACAGAATATGAGCGCATTTGCGCCGGATTTAAGGTGGTACTTTCTATCGTCGTGCAGAGAGATACAAAGGTGCGCTTCGCGCAGTTATACCCAGTCGAGGCTCATGCTAACTCCCGCCACTCCCCACGTGAAGGCGAGGGACAAGACTCGAAGTGGTCCTGACTCGGAGGGTCGTAACGTCGCGCCCGGAGAGAATGGCCAGGATGTTCTCTTTGGCCCCCAGACAGCACCGAATTCGTTTAAGCGGTCTCTCGATGCCTTGCTCGAGCTCATGGAGCTGATCCCGTCTGACTGGGCCGTAAGTTGTTAAAATAATCCCTGAAACAACGAGATGGAGACGCTGCTCGCAGCTCTATGAAACGGCCAGGGGAACGAGGGATGCTCTCCAAACCACGTGTGGTGTGAGTATCTTGCATTCAAGGGATTAAGTGGGACTTATCCTCCATCACACCCTGCAGTTTATGCCAACAGACGATGTTGAGGAAGACATCCAGAAGCTGGGTGAACACGCCTGCGAAGTGCTTGTTCACATGCACTTACCGAAGCTTTCTGAACGCTTCGCATCTCAAACGCAGACACTGACATCTCTTCTAAACTTGGTTTGGAATGCTGCCTTGTTTGCGGAAGATTGTTCGAAGCCCGGGTTCAGAGGTGAGTGGTACGCAGTCTTGTCCCAGGAATCGTTTCTAATGCGTATATTTCTCGCTGGAAAGGACACATACGAATGGAGTGTGCCTTACACGAGGAAGCAAGTTGCTTCGACCCCAGCTATTCCTTCTGTCGAGGAAACCAGAAGCGAACTCAGCACCATTGAACAAGAAGCAGACACACATACTGTCGCATGTAATCATTTCGCTAGTCGTTACAGAGGATCCTATCCTTACCACTTCCACCGCAGCGGACGAGGACCAGAAGCTTGCAGAAGCTCTCAACCCAGATTTCACACCGACCAGTCTATTGAACCTCTGCTGCTTGGATTGGACCCGAAGACCTCTGCTATTAGATATTATATCCTGGTTTGAAAGCGATACTAAACCAAATGTCCTGTGGCTAAGTGGTGCTCCGGGGGCTGGAAAGACGACAATCGCTTGGAGCCTAATTTCCGAGCTGGAAAAGCAGCAGCGCTCTGCTGGGGAATTCTTCTTCAGACAAAACCAACATACGCCCTACCAGCTCTGGACCACTCTCGCCTATAAGATGGCGAAGTTCCACCCGGCTATCAAAGGCGAAATCTACAAGGCGCTAACGAGGGAGAATGACGCCCTAGACTTGAACGACATCCAGGTGACATTCGAGAAACTTATCGCAGGTCCACTCAAGGCTTTAGGTGCACGGCTGTCAAGTCGCGGCCCAATTCTTCTGATCGATGGCCTCGAGCAGTGTGGACAGGGTTATTCTGGCTATAAGACGCTTCTTGATACCCTCCCACAGTGGCTGTCGCTACCACGCCATTGCAAGCTGATTGTTACTAGTCGACCGCAGGGAGACATCACAAAGCTTTTCGAAGGGCAAGACATTAAGCGCTTGGAACTTTTGACAGGGGATGATGCCGACTTTGAAACCAATAATGATGTGCGCACTTATCTTACTCACCGCTTCTCCGAAATGAGAAAGCAAGACAAGTCGATACTGGAGAACTGGCCTGAATACGACGCATTATCTAGGCTGGTTGAGCACGCCAGTGGATCTTTCAAATGGGCTGCTACTGCTGTCGATGGTATCCAAGATGCCGGAGGTGATAGGAAGAGACATCTCACAACCATCCTAGAGGGTGGAACTACGACCAAATTTGATTCCCTCGACCAGTACTTCGAAGAGACACTGTCAATGGCATTCGATGGCGATTCTACTGACGCTTTCCGTGCCACTATGGGGACTATTGCGCTCAGCAAAGAACCGCTGACCATGGCCGATCTCGAGCAATTTCTTCAAGATCGTTTCCCTTCAAACTCTGGTGTGTCCTTAGAGGATATGTGTTACAAGTTGTTGCCTATAGTCTCTATTGAGGACGAAACCAAAGCCGTCAAGCTCCGCCATAAAGCATATAAAGACTACCTGATTGATTCTAAGCGCTGCACAGACTCGTTTCATGTCGACCGAGCCAAAGCCCACCGAAATACGACGATCTCATGTCTCAAGATCATGCAACAAGGACTCAAGTTCAACATCTGCGGGCTGAAATCTTCTTATCGTAGAAATTACGATGTCGAGGACAGGCAGTCACTGACTGAAAGATGCATTCCCTCCCACCTGGCCTACGCTTGCCGGTTTTGGGCAGATCATCTTCGCGGAGTGTCCTCAACAGAGAAGCGTGACACAGAAATTGTCAATCTGTTGAGGAATTTCCTCAACTTCCACCTTCTATATTGGCTTGAGGTGTTGAGCCTCTTGTCAAAGTCTAATATAGCATCGAAGTCGCTCCTTACTGCAGCTGAATGGCTAGAGGTATATATCCCGTGGCTTCTACGATCGCTGAACTTCACCGTTCTGTCTTGCAGGGTACAGACAAAGATTTGTCCCTATTCGCCGCCGATGGCAGCCGGTTTGCCCTCACCTTCGCGGATGTGATCGCGGAGAGCGCACCCCACATCTATTTATCCGCCTTGCCGTTTTCTCCTCCCTCTTCCCATGTTCATAAACGCTATCGTGACCAGTTCCCTCGGACGATCAAGGTCATACACGAAGACGGCGTCAAATGGCCGGCCATGCGATTCTCGATTCCCACGAACTATGCCGTTTACAGTATCTCTATTCATCCCGATGGTAAAAGGGTTGCAACCGGAACGAGTGGCAGTGACGCGGTTGTGATATCCGTGACCACGGGAGAAACTCTATGTCAGCTTGGGGGCCACGGGTCAACCGTTCGTACCGTCGCGTACAGCCCCAGCGGTAAAAGGATAGCAACTGGTAGGGTTGAGAGACTACGTGGCTTAGACTGTGCTAACTGCGAGCGAAGGATGCGACGATAGGCGACTTAGAATATTTGAATCTGAGAATGGCGCTCTTCTTTTCGGGCCGTTCGAGCTGCACTCTGACTGGATACGAAGTCTTGCATGGTCTCCAGACGGACAGAGGTATGCCTTGACGGATACTGTCCCTTATTGCAGCTCACGCTTCCTTATACTTCCAGAATTGTGACCGGTTCCGACGATAGGAAAGTTAAAGTCGTAGTCGCTGAGACAGGACATGTCATATATGATACAGCCTTCCACAATGACTGGGTCCGCACGGTGGTCTATACGACGGATTTCTTCATATCGGGTTCTGATGACAGGCAAGCTGCATTTCTGAAAATTATTCCTTTGTACTAAGCACAGTGATAGAACCGTAAGGATTTACGACGCGGCTACCGGAGCAGCGTCAGGAGAAGCGTGGACAACGGGACAAAATGGCTACATCAGGACCATTGCTATATCACCAGATAATAAGGTTCTGGCAGCAGGTAGCGACGACTACACTATCGTACTTTACGACATGGACAGGCGAAGTACAATGAACCAACCGCTCAACGGCCACACATCAGTAAGTATATTTTGGCTCGAGGCCTAGAATTTTGGGCACTTAGGTATTGCACAGGCGATTAGATCCCTGACGTTCTCAAAAGATGGCCAATTGCTTGCATCAGGTAGCGATGACTACACAGTTCGTTTATGGAACGTTCAGACAGGAAAGAAGATCTGTGACCCCCTGTACGGTCATACGTCCTACGTGAGCTCTGTCAAGTTTTCTCCTGACATGAAGCAGCTTATTGTTGGTGAGTTCTTCTCGCGTAAGAATGGGAAGACGCTCCCTGATCATGCTTTCTAGGCGGTGAAGATCACACTATCAGGTCCTTCGACATGGATTCTCTCCCTATTTGGGGGAAGTTCTTGGGAGGAACAGGTCCATTCCGTGCCGCCGTTTCTCTCCCCGACGGAAGTTCGGTATTAGCATGTGATGGCTTTGGCATCTGGAGATGGAACCTCGACGATGGGCACGTGGAAAATGTACCTTTCGAAGGTCACTCAGAGCACTTGTCGAACATCCTATCTGCGGCTATATCCCCCCATGGAACGCTCGTGGCCACTGCTGGAAGGGATCGGGCGGTGATGATATGGCAAGCCGATAGCGGAAAGGTCTTGTGCGGTCCACTGGAAGGACACTCTGACGACATCTTTGCTCTCAGCTTTTCTGCTGACGGGAAGATGGTCGCCTCTGGAAGTGACGATCGAAAGCTCTGGGTGTGGTCTGCCGAGACTGGTCAGAGAGTCTGTGGCCCTATGGAAGGTCATACAGCAAGCGTCAAGGGTGTATGTTTCAGGTGCGCGTCGTACACCGTATGTTCTAATAGCCAAGTCTAACACCATTTAACCAGCCCCGACGGAAAGCAGGTTGCTAGTGGTACTATCTTCCCTCCATTGCCTCTAAACTTCCTTCATTCACGTTTTACAGGGTCGATCGACAATGCAGCAATTATCTGGTCAGTCGAAAGTGGGGAAAAGGTGCTTGGCCCCCTGGAATACCACCGGGACTGGGTAAGTTAGGAGGCAGTCCCAAAGCCATATCGTTAATTAGAATTTCAGATCTATGGGCTAGCGTATTCCCCAAATGGCTTCTATCTCGCAACCGCAAGCGACGATTACTCTATCGCCATATGGAACGTCGCGTCGGGGGAGCGCATGTTCCACGATTTGACGGGCCACGGCGGATATCTCAGATGCGTTAATTGGTCCCCAGACTCTAAAAGAATTGTCACCGCGGCACTGGACAACCTCATCCGTGTTTTCGACGTCGAAACGGGCACTATCGTCTGCGAACCCCTGTCCGGCCATAAATCTACCCTGACTTCCGTCGCCTTTCGCTCGATCTCAAATGGTGATGAACCAGAGGTTGTGTCTGGTGCGTTGTGTCTCTTCCGGCCTTCCTCTCACAAAAATTGACATTCTCTTATAGCTAGCTTGGACGGAACGGTCCGAGTCTGGGGACTTAGGATAAAAAGCTTCTTGAAGACCCAGACATTTTCAAACTATCACAGCGATTGGGTCAGTTTGCACCGCACGTTTCTGGTGACGAGCTCAGTACTGTCTAGATCCACTCTATTGCCATCTCCCCCATCAATGATCGCGTTGCGTCTGGCGGTGACGACGGCCAAGTGGTGGTGATGGACGTAGTCACCGGGGAATATAAACTTGGTTTCCAACCTCACACCGATTGGATCCGCTGTGTAACGTATTCACCCGACGGATCGAATATCGCAACATGTTCCGACGACTGCACTATTAGCATCTGGAACGCAGAGGACGGCGAGCGCTTCTTGGGTCCTTTCGACGATCATACCAGGGCGGTGTTGTCTATCGCATTTTCCCCCGGTGGGAACTTCCTCGTTTCAGGTAATGCGAGTCTCTGAGAACCCTTGTCAATGCCTGATCTGCCGTTTCAGGGAGCGAGGATGGTACTGTCCGGTCTTGGGATCTTCATCCCTTGTTCAGCAAACTCAACAATCCGCTTTCCACGTACCGCGGTCACAAGAGCGCCGTCAATGCTGTATCGTACGCACGCGGTGGGGGCTTGATCGTCTCTGGTTCTGCAGACGCAGAGATCGCCGTTTGGGAAGGGAACGTTAGCGACCAGCGCATACTACAAATTGGTGGACACGGGGGCCCGATTCTCTCGATCTGCGCCTTTGACGAGAAAATTTTCTCCAGCTCTGAAGACAGGACCATCAGGGTGTGGGAGCTGTCTACTGGCCACGCTCTCATATCTATCCTTCACGCCCATACAGGGCCTATCAACGCGATCGTACTTTCTCCCGACGGTCGGAGGATCGTGTCCGCCTCGGATGACGCCAGCATAAGGATATTCGACTCGGACAGTGGCGAACCGTGCACGCTTCCTCTGCGCCTGTCGAATCGGATTTTTTCCGTCGCGGTGTCGCATGATGGCGCGCTCGTTGCTTGTAGCGACGCGGATAGGAAAGTGCATGTCTGGCGCGCGAACATGGCCCGGCGCGCCGCGTGGCCTGACAACATTCCGTCAATTTATCGGGCGGGCTTATGGACACCGCGGACGGTGGGCATTCTCGGGGCACTAGAGACCATGCTTGATATGAAGAATTACGTTCATGGCGCGAAGTGGGAGCAGTGTAGAGCATATAGTTTCGCAGACAAGGCCTAATTGGTTTTGAAAACGTATCACGCTTTTGTATTTTTGCTATTTGATGGTCTGTCGTATTCCGTGTCCGATACTCTCACTGTCTCCATTCGATGACGACTCTGTGGACGAGATTCGAAATCCAAGTGCCAATCGACGCGCAACGAGAAACAACGCCCCGAACGACAACGGGCGGACCACTGGCGGTGCAGGCAGGTGAATGGAGTCTTGTCATGGTGCACGATGCTGTCTGAGTCTTCTCACTTTTCGCCATCGTCACTAGGCCGTACACCATATCAGAGTTCTTGCAGCACTTTCTCTGTGCTGCCTTGCGATGCGATCACGTTACTTTGAAACAGGTGACGGCTTCAGCCCGGCCCGGCATTTTGTTGCATCATCATCTTCCTCGGCTCAGGAGGCGTCGAAACCCGGAATGCCTTAGACGATGCAGACGGACCTTCGGAACACCAATCAGCACATTAGCAACCGTGCAGAGTTCGCAAACCTCCATGTTCTCTCTTAAAACTTAAACTGTGAACTAGCTTTCCCTCAGCAACCGCGCCGCGGCGCCGGCTAGGCTCAAACTCTCTGCGACGCAGGCACACAAAGTATCGCTCTGATACCCAGTGCTTCTTATAACCCCTATCGTCACAGGGGTGTCGTTTTTAAGAAAAAAAGGACCAGGATCTATTGCTATTTTCCGTGGATATCCGCGCGGACCCCATTCAAACAACCACCATACAACATGGCCCACCCACACTCAACTACGTCCTGCACGTCCTTCAAATGAGTTCGTACGCTATCACGTCTCATGAGGGTAAGTAAATCTCTCACGTACTCTTACCCTAGGTATTGACTGGACTAAGATCACGATCCTGTCAACAGCCTTAACAGCTACGTTCGAGATCACCCGGAGGGTAATCTGGCCCCCTACCTGACGTGGAATATCAGGCGAGTGGACCCCAGTGAAGAAGCCACCTATCACGTTGGTGTCAGCTACATATGTGAGTCTATCAGCCGTATGGCGGAGAGTACACTAATCTACCATAGTCAAAGGGGACAAGATAGGCTACGGGCGAGGTCCTTCCATTGACGCGGCGAAGAAAGAGGCTGCCATTGAAGCTTTACTACGCTTAAGGCTCACCTCTATCCGGGACGGCCTTGATGTGTCTATAAAGACAAAAGAGTCCTAGCATCGCATTTAGGAGGGTTCAGTGTCTGATACGGTGATTACGTGCGTGGTTGGTATATACACTCCATCGGTGTTGTTGGCCGGTGAGCTCTGAACGACGAACGACACCATCGGCTTCAGCACAGCGCGTGTACTTTATGAACCTTGAATAGACTTGGGAAGCGA
>WNGR01007707.1_pt1 | contig 13731 bp, 12 predicted proteins | sample 5407581 | NCBI WGS metagenome assembly WNGR01 (sample SAMN13153383, study PRJNA577476) | soil metagenome | isolation source: 80 cm soil or saprolite under Garry oak tree replicate 2 | place: USA:California | collected 2016-06-15 | reverse complement strand
ACCTGGTTGATCTCGGCCAGCCGGGTATCGGCCACGGCCCGGCGGGTCGAGGGCAGGCGGCGGGGCTTGGCTACCTTGCGGGCCGGGTTGCCGGCCTCGGTGATGAGCCCGTCGTCTTCGGCGTGCCGGTACAGGCAGCGCAGCGCGGCGACGAGGTGCTCGGCGGCGCTGCGCCCGCCGCGGGCGTTGCGGCGGGCCACCACGTGTGTCTTCACGTAGGCCATCATCTGGCGGATCTCCGACGGGGTGGGCTCGTCCAGGCGGCGGCCGCCCCAGTGGTCGACGAGCGGTTCCAGTAGCAGCCGTACGCCCGGCGGGTCCCGGCCGTGACTGCGGCAGACACGACCGGCACGTACTCGGCGAAGGTGGGCAGCGCCGGCCGGTCATGTGGGACGGCCACCAGGTCCGCTGGTGACAGGCCCATCCGCTCCAGCAGCAGCAGCGCCGCGTCAACGTCGGCCTGGCGGGGCGTGCCCAGGTGCGCGGCAGGATTCACGATGCTCACGGCTGGCCTCCCCCGGCCGGCGGGATCGGGACGGGCGGCCGGGACGGGCCGACGGCCCTGCCGCGTGTTCAAGCGGGTGTCTGTTTTAGGGGAAAATTCACCGGTCTTGGTTGGTGTCCGAGGCCGGATCGACCCCATTGCCCCACCGGGTCCGCTGCCAATGCCATGTAGAAGAGCGTGATCGGGTGTTCTGGGCCGGTGGTGCGCTGTCCGGTGCGGTCGGCGGGGTGTTCAACGGAGAGTGACTGCGGTGGCGGGCATGGCGATGGCCCGGCTGTCGCTCCGGGCGGGCGGCGGGCTCCACGGGCCGGCGAGTGCATCGGGACGGGGAAAGGGGTCAGGCGGCGATCGGCACGCAGACGCTGATCTGGGCCTTGGCGGTGAGCGCGGGAACGCGCGGCCCGCCGGGCGGGAAGCCCGGCCGGGCCTTGGTCATGCGGTCGCGGTGGCGGTTGCGGTCGACGTCGACCCGGCGGCGGGCCAGGCTGGCCAGGGCGCTTTCGCGGCTGGCGGTGATCGCCGGGGCGGGCAGGCTGGCGGTGGCCGCCCCGGCCCGGGTGGTGGTGATGACGGCGCGGCGCGCGGCGGTGAAGGAGATCTCCCTGGGGTGGACGGGCTGGCCGGCGCGCTTGCCCTTGCGGGCGGGGATGGCGATGGCCGCGGCGGCGCGTGCTGCCGCGCGGGCTAGCTCGGTGGCGGTCACCCAGGCGGCGTGCTCCTGGGCGACCAGGGCCGGGGACTGCGAGCGGAGCATCGGCCCGGTGGACGGGCCGGCGCCTCTGATCGCGGACTTGGCTTCCTTCAGGCAGGTTTCCGACCCGATCCACCGCCAATGATAGGCGGCGGCCAGCATCCCTGCCGGGTAGGCGGCGTGGTCGAGGAGGTCGGTGATCAGGGCGAACAGCTCGGGGGCGTCCCGCCCGGCGACGGTGACGTGATACTCGATCACGCGGACGGTGAGGGTGACGCCGCCGCCGGACAGCTCCGCCAGGTAGGAGCCGTCGGCCGCGAACCCGCCGGCCGGCCGCAGGGTGATGCCGTCCTTGACGCGGATCAGCACGTGCGTGCCGGTCGCGAGCATCCGCTGGACGCGGGGAGCTCCGGGGAAATTCCTGTCCATGATCCACAGCCGGCGGCTGGTAAACAGGCGCGGGTAGTCCTCCAAGGCCTTGTCCAGCAGCTTCTGCTCCGCTTCTCCCTTCTCCCGCCCGCCGCCGGCCGCGGCGCCCGACGGCCCGGCGGTCACCGCCAGGGTGGCGCGGGTGGAGGCGTTGCTGAGCCGCAGTTCCCGCAGCTGCGGGTAGGGGGCGCTGTCGTCGGCGGTGCCGGCCGACCCGAACGCCTCCCGGTTCGCCGGGGTATCCGGGACCCGGGTCAGCGACCCGTCAATCGAGTAAACGTCCAGGTCCCCTACGGTGACGGCCCGGTAGTCGTGATCGCGGTGCTCAGCGTCGATGGCAGCCAGCAGCATGTCCCGCAGCTCCTGCAGCGGACCGGGCCCGACCGCCTCCCGCCACGTGGACGCCACCGTCGCGGCCGGCAGCGCATAGGGCCGATGCCACGGCACGGCCGCCAGGTCACCGATCAGGGCGGCCATCACCTCGGCATAGTCCGCGGGCATCAGGGTCATGAGCAGGACGAACCGGATCGCCAGGCCAGCCGTCATCGCCCGCCGCGCTTTCCCCTTGACCTTTCCCTTCAGCGTGACGGCCCGGGCGAGCTGGCCGATCACATCAGCGGTCCCGCACAGCGCGTCCAGCCGTTCCTCGGCCAGGCCCAGGCGGGCGTGATCAGCCGGATGCCCGGCGGCCTGCACCCGCCCGTCGCGCCGTACCACTGCCGGGGCGATCACCACCGGCTTGAGGAACACCACCAGGTCCCCGGTGCAGATCCGGCCCGCCCCGGCCGCGACCAGCGCCGACCGGCCGTCCTTCCCCAGCCCGCGCCCCGCGGGCGAGGCCAGGTCCGCTGCCCGGACCGCGACCATCGCCGCCCCGTCATGCAGGCCGCCAGCGGCGTCATCCCCGGCAGAAGAAGTGACACCGGACGGCACGGCAGGGTAAAACGGCATGTGGAGGCTCCCTGGCGAAAAGGCTGATCGACACCTCCTCTTCTACTGGGAGCCTCCCTCCTATATCCACATCCGCCGGGCGCGTGTCGCGGCAGCCCGCCCCGGGACCTCCCGGCACCCGGGCAGCCACCGCCCGCGCCCCGCAGCAAACACACTCCGTGACCGGAACTAGCGGGCGCTCGCCTCGCCGTCGCCGAAAGCCCGCCAGCGCGATCACGCTCTTCTACATGGCATTGGGGTGCCCCCACAGGTGCCCCCAGTGCTCCCGCCTATCAACGGCGGGCTCCATTGCGGCCCAATCGCCTATCGATGTCTAAAACAAGAGCTGACCAGTGCTCCCGCCTATCAACGGCGGGCTCCATTGCGGCTGCCGGCGGTTGATGTAGCTGGTGTAGAAACGTCCCGTGCGTGCTCCCGCCTATCAACGGCGGGCTCCATTGCGGCAAGAAGTAGGTCGTCGAGTTGTGCTTCTTGGTCGGGTGCTCCCGCCTATCAACGGCGGGCTCCATTGCGGCGACCCGAGCGAGCAGCCCGCCGGGCCGCCGGCGAAGCGTGCTCCCGCCTTTCAACGGCGGGCTCCATTGCGGCGTCGACGTGGCCTGGTACTGCTGGCCCTGGACGACGGCCGGTGCTCCCGCCTTTCAACGGCGGGCTCCATTGCGGCAGGCTTCAGGCCGGGCGGAGAGGCCGGGGAAGTGTCGTGCTCCCGCCTTTCAACGGCGGGCTCCATTGCGGCAGCACGGCCGCCGGAGTGTATTCCGGGGTGCCTGACAGTGCTCCCGCCTTTCAACGGCGGGCTCCATTGCGGCCTGGCGGCCGGTGACGACTTCCGCGAGCATCTTCCCGGTGCTCCCGCCTTTCAACGGCGGGCTCCATTGCGGCGTGAACCAGACGTACGTGACCACCACCGCGCCCGGGTGCTCCCGCCTTTCAACGGCGGGCTCCATTGCGGCCCCGACCCGCAGCCCGGCTCGAGGACCTGCCCGCCGGGTGCTCCCGCCTTTCAACGGCGGGCTCCATTGCGGCGGCGGCGTCACCGGCTACTGCGGGAGAGCTGGTTGCGCGCGGCTGCTGAGAGAGATGCAATCAGTGATGCAACTGAGATATGAAACGTAATCAGTTGCCCGTGATGCACAGCTAGGCCCTGACCTTCATATGGCGGTGCTGTAAAAGGTCAGCTCGGCGATTGCGCCGATATGTCACGTCTTGGTATGGTTACGGTCACAATGCAGCTTCGAGCGGAGGGCGTACGGGCATGACTACACCCGGCGGCGTCCCTCTTCTCAGTATTCGGCCAGCTCAGTCCATGCAGCTCAACCACTCGCTCGCGCTCATCGAGGTCGATGAGCGCGAGCTCACGAACCCGGCATATCAAGAAGTAATCTTGGCGGAGGTCCAGGAGACGGCAGGTGCGGCGTTTGACGACCTCGCTCAAGACGCGGGCAAGCGAATAGCGGAGCCACCATGGTTCTTGATCATTCGTGGCCTGCCGGTCAGTCAAGCGACGCCAATCCTCGTAGCGGTCAGCGCAACGCTGGGCCTGCTGGTCGAGCCATACAGGCAGCCGTGGAGTCGGGTCGTCCGTCACATCGTTCCGTCACGGGATCGGACAGTCGATGGACGAGTGCTGAACGAGTTCCTGCACACTGACGGCACGGACTGGATTCAGCCCAACGACTACACGTGCCTATTCTGCGTGCGACCCGATCAGAGCCGGGATGGCGAATCCCTGCTACTCGACGTTGCGACGTTGCTCGATGAAATGGCTGCGGCGCCCGCTGCGGGAGTCGCGCATCGTCTTGCATCGCAGGCCGTTCCATGGCGGATAGCCGGCGAGCTGGGCGGCGGTGTTCATTGGGAATCCCCGATCGATCCGGCAGTGCCGCACATTCGATGGCTGCGGTACACCGTGGCTCTTTCCGAAGAGGAAGGCCTCGCTTCGCTGCTGCCCGCGGATATCGCCAACGATCTGCTGGCATTCGAGCAAGCGGTCGGAAACTGTCACGGCGTGGCCAGGATGCGGTTGCAGGCGGGCGACCTTCTGCTCATTGATAACGGTCGCAGCCTGCACGCGAGGACGGCGATTCGCGACCCGGCAGTATCTACCAGGGAATTGCTCCGCACGAAAGTCATGCGAAGGGAGGTGACGCGGTGATAGGGAGCGCACCGTCGCTGGGCGTTGCTGAACGCATTAAAGAGCTTGAGCTTCAGGGATACACCCTGCTGCCGGGGCTACTTGACCCAGGACAAGTCGGTGAGCTGCGCGCAGCGATGGACACGATCGAGCTTCGGCGCTCGACCTACACGGGCAAGCAGTGGTATGCGCACGGAATCCAGTGGTCGGGCAATCAAGCCGTTTGGCGGCTTATTCAGCATCCAGCCACCGCCGCGTTCCTCGCTGACCTGTTCGGCGACGAGCTGGTGTGCGTTGGAGTTAGCTACTCACGCTCCGATCCCGGCTATCCTGGAATGCCGCTTCACACAGATAGTCACCCATACGGTTCAAGTATCTTGGGAGCATCCGGCACGCCCCCGGTGCTCGTCCGCGTCCTCTACTACCTGAACGACCTGACACCTCAGCGTGCGCCGCTCAGGGTGGTTCCGTTCTCTCATCTGAGCCTGCATGCTGATGCAATGCCGTACGGACGGTTTCGGTCAGACAGCGACGAAGAGATTGTGACATGCGGGGCGGGAGACGCCGTCGTGATTAACCAGCGGCTGTTCCACGGCGTGGGTGCCAATCGGTCGGACGCGAGCCGCGCGCTGATAGCGGTGTCGTACCGGCCAACTTGGGCCCGGCCTACCACCCCGCTCCCCGAGCCCGACTCTGAGCAACTCCAGCGCCTGCCCGGGGACGTCTTGCCCTTCCTGGCCCGACCGAACCGTGGACTGAGCGATACGACGATCGTGAACTGGCGGGAAGACCTACCCTCCGGTGGCCGTGGGCTCGGGCCGCGTCGCTGGTCGAGGCACGCCCAGACGACCTGCGAGAGCGGGGAGACCTCCGACAAGAGCCGCGCGGACGACACACGTTGACGGCGGCCAAGGTGGCCGTCTTCTCGCAAATGGAAGGGAGAGCACATGTCGGTGATAGTGGAGACTCAGCAGCCGGCCCAGACCTCGAACAGCAGGCCGACCACACTGGTTGCCGCCCTGCGGGAAGTAGAGCAGAAGCGAAGCGCTGACCTGATCCGGTTCCGTACCTGCTGCGCCGACCCGCGCGCCAGCAAGTAACGATCCGTCCCTGCCCCAACGAGTTGACCGGCGGGGCGCCCGCCGCCAAACGGGCATCCCATCCGAGCCTCCAGCCTCTCATCCTCGACAAGGGGTGCCATGTTCTCGCTGCTAGACCGGCGCGGCGGCTCGCACACGCTGGTGCAGCGCCCAGGTGACACCGTGGCGGTCACCCTGCTGCGCAACGCGATCCCGCCGGCTTCGGTACTAACCTTCTGCGATGAGTCGACCATCGTCGCAGACGATCACATAGTGGATCCGGCTCGTTCGTACGTAGCAAAGCTCATCGAGGGCTACGACATCACCGGGATCCGCCGGCTGTTCGACAGCCGCGACAGCAGCAAGCCGTACGTTCGGAGGCGGCTTGGCCTCGCGGCCGACGGCAGCCTCGGCATGGAGCGGACGGCACTAGACGTGCCAAGCGTCGCGGAGCATGTCGAGCACATGGTCCGGGAGGCAATCGAACAGTTCCGGCTGGTCACGCCGACCGACTCGGTGGTGCTCGGACTCTCAGGCGGGGTGGACAGCGGTTCCCTGCTCATGCTGCTCGCTGCCTACCGCGACACCTCGGCCCCGAATCTGAAGATCCACGCCGCCACCTTCCAGGACTTCGACAGCAAGTGGTCGGAGACATTCGACTTCGCCAGGCAGCTGGCCGACCGTCATCAGGTGGCACATCAGGTGCTTGAGCCAGGTTTCGCGGAGAAGGTCTTCCACCTCAACCGCCCTCTGGCCCAGATCCTCATGCACATGATGGAAACCGAAGACGCGCATCTCGCCATGTACGTCGATCATCACACCACGCGACGCGTCCTCGAAGTCCACGCCGACATGCTGGGCACGCCGAAGGTCGCCCTAGGCCTGCACACCACGGATCTCCTCGCCGGCCTGATGAACTCCTACACCCTCGGCTTCGACATGGGCGGTATTCCCGATCGCACGGTGGGCCCGTACACATACGTCTTCCCGCTAGCGTTCGTGCCGAAGCGGGAACTGCATCTCTACTACCTGCACAAGACAGGCCATGAGCCGAGGCAGACTGAGCCGAATCAGTGGGAGTTCAATCCCGGGGACCGCAACTTCCTGTACTACCTAGCAGACCACCTCCAGTGGCAATGGCCTGGTATAGAAACGTGGATGTTCACCGCCCATTCAAGAAGGACCCGCCGGGCAACCTCCAATTTCCATACCTGCCAGAACTGCGGCGCGAGCATTCTCGATCAGCCGGATGGCCCGCGCGAGTGGCTCGGCGTCTGCGACGTGTGCGAGGTCCTGGACAAGCACGGCTGGGTTTCCAGCTAAATACCGAAACGCGCCTGGAGCGATGACATGACAGAAGCAGCTAAGCGCGCGCCCACCCGCCGCCTGCCCATCATCGGCACCAGCGACCTCGCGCCGCTGCGCCCGGCTGGTGTTATCGACGGCCGGCAGGTGATGCCCGTGTCCGATCACGAGGTGCTGTTCTCGAACGAGGAGCTGCTCACCCCGCTGCAACCCACTCCTGGCGCCTGGCTTCCCCGTATCGCGGGACGTACCCGGTATCCAATACCCGACCAGGTCGGCCGCTACGGAGCCTACTCAGAGTTCGTCAAGGCACCGAAGTACATGGCGCAATGGGTGCACTGGAAGGAGCGAGCGAACCTGATCTTGGCGGGCCGGTACCATGATGTCCAGCCCGCCCACTTCGAGGGAATCTTCACCCTCGTGTGCAACTTCATGTGCCCTCATTGCAGCCGCAGGGTCACCCGGACCAAATGGGTGGACGGCGGCACCTGGGAGCACAACACCGAGGTTGAGAAGAAGAACACCATGGACGCGCACGGCCTGCGCCGCGTCATTGACCAGCTCGCGGAGCATCGCGTCGACGAGCAGATGGGAATCGTGTGGGGCGGCGGCGACCCCACAGCGAATCCCTACACCTACGACGGGATGCGGTACGCGCGCAGCAAGGGCATCACTTCCAGCTTCCTGACCAATGGCGTTTTCCTTGACGCTGGCCAGTGCCTGGACGCCGATCCGATCCTCATCCGCGTGAGCCTCAACTGCGGCACCGAGGAAGCCTACCGAAAGTTCCATGGCTATCCCCCGGGCTGGGACTACTTTGAACGCGCGAAGCAGAACATGCGCGATCTCGCACGGCGCAAGCTCGAAAGGCGTGCCCGTACCCTCGTTGGCATCTCGCTCATCGTCGACGAACGCAACCTCGATGACGTCGTCGCGGCCGCCGAGCTAATCCGCGACGTCGTCGATGCATCCGGGCCGGGCATCGACTACGTGATCGCCCGGCCGGTGATGAACTACCAGCACTTTGACCAGCCATGGGCACGACTCAAGGACGACACGGCACAGCGTGCCCTAGATCTCGTCACAGAAGGCGGCGAGGCGTGGCGGATCATCAACGACCTAGATATTCCCCTCGTCCTTATCAAGGACTCATTCGACCCTCCTCCCGCGCCCGACGCGTACAACGGCGGATCCTGTCTCTCGTACGGGCTCTACGGCGAGATCCGGCACAACGGTGATATTCAGCTGTGCTCCGACTCGTACGGCAACCCCGAATACACGATCGGCAACATCTTCGAGAACTCGCTTGACGAGATCTGGCGATCCGACCGTCGCCGAGAGGTGCTGCACCAGGTCAACGCCCGTGAGTGCTTCAAGACGGCATGCCCGCACAACTCCCGGGGGCATCACCACAACCGGGTCTTCCACCAGATCGAACGGCTTCGCCAGGCGGGCCAGATGGACCTCGTCCGGCAATGGGTCGATGACCTGCGTGAAGTCACGTATCCCCTGGGCCATTCCTTCTTCGTTTGAGCACAGGGAATAATGGAGCTGACATGACTGATCGCTCGCGGTGGCCGCTGCCTGATCGGGTTGCCGCTTACGGCGACCGCGATGACTTCGAACGGTCGCGCAAGGAAGCGGGTCAGTGGGTCTTCTGGGACGACCGGGTGCAGCTGGTCCTCAGCGGACGCTATGACGAGGTCCGGCCACTGCACGTCGAACTGTCTCCGACCTACCTGTGCAACTTCGCCTGTCCCTGGTGCAGTTGCCGCAGCGCACGCGAGGAATGGTCCGACGCCGATGTCTTCAACCATCCCCGAGCCACGCCACTTACCGTGATCCGCGACGCCAAGCTCGACCGCGTCCTGGCCAATCTCGCGGCCTACAAGATCGGCATCATGTGGGTCGGCGGCGAGCCGACAATGAACCCGCTCCTCTATTCCGCAGCTCTAAAAGCTGACCAGCTCGGCATGGCGCAGTGCCTATTCACCAACGGAAGCCTGCTCAACACCGAACGGGCGTCGTCCCTCTTCGACGCCAACTTCGCGTTCATCCGCGTCAGCCTGAACGCTGTCACCAAAGAAGTCCATGCCAGGTACCACGACTACGACCCCCGCCGTGATTACGCCGATAGGGTCCTGCGCAACCTGGCGGAACTCGCCCGGTTGCGAAGCGAGAGGAGATCCCGGACGCTCGTCGGCGTGTCCGTGGTAGTGGATGAGGGTAACCTCGCTGACCTGGAGCCCACTGCGCGATATCTTGCCCAACTTGGTGCCTCGCACGGCCCTGGCTCCGTCGACTACGCGATCTTCCGCCCAGCATTTCCCTTCTATGCTGCTCAGATCGACATTCGCGATGATACCGTGGCCAGGTTCCTCGCGCTTATGGGACCCGGCGCACCGCTTCGCCGCATGCTGACCGAGTCCGGCATTGACGTCGTGGTTCCGGAGCAATCGGCGGCCTCGACGCCAAGTCCCCGGCCAGACGACCGCGGATGCATCGCGGCCGGGTGGTTCGGCGAAGTGACGCCGAACGGCGACATGGTTCTCTGCTCGGATCGCTACGGAAACCCTGACTACTTCATCGGCAACGTCGCACAGACGACGATAGACGAAATGTGGGCCGGCGACGGACGCCGCTCCGCGCTGCAACTCGCACAGCGAACGGCATGCTACCAAACCTTTTGCCCCAGCAACGGCAGAGGGTTCTTCTTCAACCGGCTATTCCGGGAAATTGAGCAATTCCGAGACAACGGGCGGCTGGAGGAGGTCCGAACATGGATCAGCGACCTACGCGCTGTGCTGCCTGCCCCGGCCCACAGCTTCTTCATCTGACCGATTTACACTACGGTACTGCATGGCGAGGCTGGGAGCGATCAAACCGCAAATGGACGATTATCGCGTCGGCTCCGGGCCGGAACTGGACTTCGTGCGCCGGGTGCGCCGGGCGATCCACCGCCGCCCAGAGCTAGGACATGCAGAGCGACGGACGGCGAGCTACGTCGAGCGACTTCTCCGCCAGATGGGCCTCAAGCCCTTCCGGCCCGCGCCCACCAGCGTCGCCGTCGTCGTGGGGCCAGCCGACGCTGCGCCCAGTATCGGCTTCCGCGCGGACATGGACGCGATCCCCGTCCATGAGGCGATCGGCGCCCCTTACGCGTCCCGAAACCCCGGCGTCATGCACGCATGCGGTCACGACGCCCACACCGCGGCGCTCTTGACGCTCGCGCGGCGTCTAACCGTCAGCCCTTGCCCGGCTTCCGTTCTCCTGGTCTTCCAGCAGGCCGAGGAGACGTATCCGTCCGGCGCCCCGGTGGTCATCGAGGGCCTGCCGAGGAACCTGATGCCGCGAGAGATCTTCGCTTGCCACGTCTGGCCTGAGCTACCCGCCGGGGTCGTCGGCGCGCGAGCCGGAACCATGATGGCCTCGGTAGCCGGAGTCACGATCGATGTCCACGGACGCGAGGGCCGCGCCAGCGGCACCACCGCCGAGTCCGGGGGTGTCGATGCCGTGTCAGCGGCCATCAGGCTCTACGGCCGCCTGGAGCCCGATACTGGCAGGCAGCTACACGACGAATCACCGACGGCCCTGAGCATGGGAGTGATCCACGGCGGCGACGGACCGAACCGAGTCGCGACGAGGTGCCAGCTCCAAGGGACGCTGCGCGCCCTGTCATGGGCTGACCAGGATACGGCCGTGGCCGCCATCGAGGCTGCCGCCGCCGCCGTGGCAGACGAGACGGGCGCGAAGATCGAGGTATCGATCACCTCGGGTATCCGCCCACCGGTCCGCAACTCAGCCGGGTCGGTGGCGCGGCTGCAAGCGGCTTGCCGCGGCCTGGGAATCCAGTGCCTGGCGTACCCGAAGCAGCCAGCCGGGGTGAGCGAGGACTTCGGCTGGTACCTCGACCAGGCGGACGGCGCGCTGTTCCTGCTCGGCTGCGCCAAGACGGACGCACATCCGGATCTGCACACACCCGAGTTCGACCTTGATGAGGCGGTCCTACTGACTGCCGTCGATATCTTCCAGGCCCTAGCGCTCGCGGGCACTTAGTCATCCGGATACCCTGCATAGGAAATCCGTGGCGGGCAGGTGATCTGTCACGGCATCATCAGTGGCCGGGCGTAACCTCTGACCGCGGACACAGGACGCTTTGGCCCCAGACACAGGACTGTCAGCCGACCGGACGCGAAGCCCGGCAAGCCGGCTGGCGCAGGGAGAGAAGAAGTGATCGACTCAAATCTGCTGCTCGATCAGCCCGATGCTTAGCGCGCAAGGGCGTCTCCTCCGATGTCATCCTCTCCGCGCGGGATGCCCTGATCCAGCGGCGCAGCATCTTGACCGAGGTTGAAGGGCTTCGCGCCGAGATGAACTCACGCTCCAAGCAGGTCGGGAAGCTGATCGCTGCCGGCGACCCCAGCGCGGCTGCCGAGCGGGAGGCACTGGCGGACCTCAAGTCCCGTCTCGCCGAGAAAGAGGCGGCACTTCGGGAGGCCGAGAGCAAGTCGCGGTCACTTCTGCTAGTCCTGCCGAACCTGCCCTCACCGGACGCGCCCGAGGGCCTCGACGAGTCGTCCAACGTCGTCCTTCGAGTTGAAGGACCATCTGCCGACAAGTACAACCCGGCAGACTACCGCCCGCACTGGGAGGTCGCGGGCGATCTTGGGATCTTCGACCCGGAGCGCGCCGCAAAGCTGAGCGGTTCTGGATTCTCGCTGCTCTACGGCGACGGCGCTCGGCTGATCCGCGCCCTCGTGCAGTTCGGCCTCGACCTCAACCGTGACACCTATCGTGAGGTTCTTGTCCCGCACATGGTGCGCAGCGAAGTCTTCGAGGGAACGGGCCACCTTCCCAAATTCGCCGAGGACGCCTACAACACCACCCTGGACAACCTGTGGCTCATCCCTACTGGCGAGGTCCCCCTGACCGGCATGCACCGGGGTGAGCTATTCGACCGGGATGAGCTGCCGAAGCGCTATATGGCTTACTCGGTCTGTTTCCGGCGGGAAGCTGGCTCTGCGGGGAAGGACACGCGGGGGCTTCAGCGACTCCACGAGTTCCATAAGGTCGAACTTGTTCGCATCTGCACGCCGGAGACGGTTCAGGACGAGTTCGATGCCCTGCTGGCGGACGCCGAGCGGCCTCTCCAGCTCCTGGAACTGCCGTACCGGGTTGTCGATCTCGCCGCGGGCGATCTCACGTTCTCATCCACGCGCATCTTCGACCTAGAGGTGTACTCGCCCGGCGTTGACCGCTGGCTTGAAGTCTCCTCAGTCGGGAACTTCACCGACTTCCAGCCCAGGCGAAGCAATATCCGGTACCGCACCGGATCCGGCCAGACCAGGCCGCCCTACTACCTCAACGGGTCGGCCCTGGCTACTCCGCGGATGTGGGCCGCGATCATCGAGCACGGCCAAAGGAAAGATGGCACAGTCGAACTGCCGGAACCACTGGTCCCCTACATGGGCAAGAAGGTACTGGAGCCGGAGAAGTAGCCGCATCCCTCCTATGCACCGGGGACCTTACGTTCTCCTCAGCCCGGATCTTCGACCTGGAAGTCTATTCTCCAGGCGTGGGCCGGTGGCTGGAGGTGTCCTCAGTAGGCAACTTCACCGACTTTCAGGCGCGCGGGGGAAACATCCGCTTCAGGAATCCCGAGGGCGGTACAAGGCCGCTCGTCAAGTACCTCGGGAAGGACACGATCACGGCGAAGCAATAATCAAGGCGCCGCACGTGTGCTTGTTATGGAGTATCGGCGTCTAGGACGCTCGGGTCCCTGCCTCAGCGTTGTTTCCTACGGGAATTGGCTCACACACGGAGATGGAGTCGATAATGCGACTGCCGTGGCATGCGTGGGCAAGGCCCTGGAGGCTGGCATCACAGTCTTTGATACGGCTGACATGTACGCGGATGGGCGGGCCGAGGAGTTGCTCGGATCTGCTCTTGCTGGGGTCCGTCGGGAGTCTGTTATTGTCTGCTCCAAGGTAGGACTCCCCACGAGCGCCGCCCCAGGGGACAGGGGATTGTCGCGGAAGCGGGTCATCGCGAGCTGCCACGCGTCTCTTCGCCGCCTGCGGACGGGCTATATCGACCTCTATCAGGCACACCGGTTTGACGAGGATACGCCGCTCGAAGAGACAATCGCCGCGTTCTCTGACCTTGTCCGTGCCGGCGACGTTCGCTGCGTTGGCGTATCCGAATGGACGCCTGCGCAGCTGCGCGAAGGACAGCGGCTCGCCTGGCAGGCCGGTATCCGGCTTGTGTCAAATCAGCCGCAATACTCTGCGCTTTGGAGAGTTCCGGAGGCTGAGGTGATGTCGACCAGCGCGGAGCTGGGCATCAGCCAGATGGTATATTCGCCGCTCGCCCAGGGAGTGCTCACGGGAAAGTATCCCCCGGGCCGGGTGCCGCCGACCGGGTCTCGGGCCGACCAAAGGTACACGAGCGGTTCGATCCGCCGGTACCTGTCAGGGGAACTTCGCCTTCGGGTCGAGGGTGTCCATTCACGGGGTAGTGGTGTCTTGCGCGACGCGCCGGCGCTGGCGGGTGTTTGAACCTTTAGTTCAGGTTGAGCATGCTTGTGGCTTGTGCCTGAGGAGCCTGGCCTGGCTGATGTGATCGCGGGGCAGCGTGA
>WNGR01005382.1_pt1 | contig 13731 bp, 20 predicted proteins | sample 5407581 | NCBI WGS metagenome assembly WNGR01 (sample SAMN13153383, study PRJNA577476) | soil metagenome | isolation source: 80 cm soil or saprolite under Garry oak tree replicate 2 | place: USA:California | collected 2016-06-15 | reverse complement strand
TATTCATTTCGCCAGGCCCCCCTAGAAAACTACTTCCCAGAATATACAGGGGGCGCGGATGTTAACAAGGGGGCCAAGTACATTCTCTGGCGATTCATGCAGGCCAATCGCGCACGGTTAAATGTGTACCCCCAGTAAACACGCCTCCCTTACCCACAGTAGTCGTGGCTGACCTGCCAGCAACCACAGCCTTACAGATGTCTTTGACACGTCTAACATTCAACTGGTCTTCATCACTGTAAAAGAAACATTTCTTCAAAATGCACTCAAGGCGAGTGGTATCCTTTGACAGACACGTCTGTTCCCCGTGTTCCTTCTGAATCTGCTCGCGAACCGAACAAAGGTCGTTGAACCTCGGTACACCACTATTTTGTCGACTGTTAAACGGAATATTCCAACATGTCGTTTGTCTTTAGATACTTGACCGGATGAGACGAGATGCGGCGGAGATGTGCTAGTGATGCGTACTTTCGGTTTGCTCCCTTTTCTAAGGTGCAGAATTTGATGTCCAATGACGTGTGACTAGGATGGGGAGTCGCTATAGCCTGAAAAAATGACGCTGTAAATTATGCAAACTTCCATTGAGCGAGACCATATGCCGCAGGCCACCATTGGGGCTCACTAGCGCTCACTACTGTAATACCCTACTATCGGCAGCAGAAGGCATAAGTTCCAGATACTGACCTAATAGAAGAAAACCTTGGTCGTGCTCCTCAGCTCAGCAAGATTCCGTACGTATCCATATCCCAAAAAAAAGGCGTGCCACTGCGGTATCATGTGTTCATCCTAAGGATCTGGTCCGTTGTAATATTAAATCTCTAGCCACAGTTTCCAAGAGCTCTCAGAGTGCCAAGTACTAGTAGATGATAGGCTAAAGCTCCGGGTCGCCTCATTCTTCTTCACGCTCAATCCCATCCTCACTCCGTGTGGCTTGGACAGCTTCCGCGCCGCTCGCACAGCCCAATAATTTCACCATGGTAGAACCCATCCATTACGTACACGCATTAAAGGACGCCGTTATGAGCAAAGAAGACCCTACTGTATGTGCCATGACGGACCGGTTTTTGTCTTTGTTACGTGCTCCGGAATATAAATGTATAAAAAAAAATACAAGAGGCGAGTGCTATGGGGCTTTCTCCTGACCCCTACTGTCGGCTTCGGAGTCCTTCAACAAACTCACTTTGCGGGTCGCGGACGGTTACAGGACGCCCATAGAGCTGGCGCGAAGAGATAAATTGTTCAGTGGATCCTACCCGCCTGACGGGATCCTCTAACATAAGCAAGGCTCGAATTAAGCGAAACAAGGCTTCGGGGGATCGTGAGTCATGTCAGTGGGGTGTAAGGACTAGTAAGAAGGTGGGAAGGAGATTACTTCTATGGGTTCACTGCAAGGTTAGGGAGCGCGAGGCGTGCCGTTGAGAGGTAGTGGGCGGGGGTGTGAGAATGGTTTAAAACCGATCGGAAAAGAAGCTGGGCAAGGCAGGAAATAATCATGCCAAAGCCAGCCGGAGTACTTGCTCCGCCACCAGACAACAATGACACTCCCTTCGTGCTATCCCGTACTCTCTCCGACGTGCTACGAGGCGACACTCGTCGTAATCCTAGAAGGGACGACAATGACAATTTCTATCCTCGCGGCGAACCATAACAGGACTTTCTGGGAGGATAACGGTCGGAATCGTGTCTTAGCACTGGTTGGTTCGGCCAGTGCCCGAGCCAGTGGTCATGGGCAGACACGAGAATATAGACAAGGCTGACAAGCGCCCTCTCACACCGTTCCCTCGGAGCCCAAGTGACAAGTGTGCCCCATATCCTAGACTCAACTCATATCCCGCATCCCCTTGCTAACCTACATTCCGTCCGTTCAACCTTCAACCTTTCAAGCTCAGAGCTCTCGAGATGGTATTGGGGAATTTGGCCTCTTGGGAGGAACGGCGGGCGGCAAAACGGGCGGCAAAACGGGCAATGGCTCGCTCTGATGAAATTGACCGCCAGATCAGGCAGGACTCCAACACCATCAGGCGAAGGTGTGATGTGTTGTTGATCTGGTATTACATATTACCACTTGGACACTAGGACTCAATGTCCCCGAGGTGTTCGCCATAATCAGGCAAATGAAGATCATACACCAAAATGGTTACACTTGTGAAGAACTCCTCGACATTCGTCTATCCATTTGGAGGTATCTCCTCGAGATCTCCCGTCGCATTGTACAGGATTTACGAAACTTAGGCCTGGAGCCCGGGACCCGCGCAAACAAAGTGCGTTTTTTCTTACCCCAGTTTTTTCTGCGCCGCACGTTGTAATCCCCTTATAGGCTAACTGCGAGCGTATTTTGAATCATCCGACGGATACCAACCATCCTGAGTTCTTTTTCCGGCCCGGGTTCGCTGATGCGGTGCAGGAACTGTGGGCAGACGACATCATTCCTGTGTTGTTCGACAGTCCATCATACCTTCCTTTGGCTGATAACGCGGATTTGTGGGTCCTTTTATCTGCCTCCCGGTTGCTATCGTGCCCGCAGGTGGAGCCGTCTTGCGCGCATAATCGCGCGGTGAGCTGTTTTTGTTTTGGGGGGATCGCAGAAGAGGTCACTCTATCACATATCACAATCGGAGCAACACTTGGCCGGTCTCCGTGTGCCACTTTGGATGTTATGTTGATGACCCTCCCATATAGCTTCTTTCCAGATGCACATCGACTCACCTCAAAGGAGTATATCCCATCGAATGACGACATACTTCGCGCACCTGTGGCGACTCGTATGGGAGTTACAGAGACCTGTTTCACCATGGGTCAAATATCACTTTGTTTATGCCACGTCACTACTCAGAGCGGCGAACGGAAGAAGTGGATTCATGCCTTCGAGAGTGTCACATCCATCATATTTTGCACTTCTCTCCCAGACTACGATCGGCGGGACGTGGACGGAGAGGGACGTATTTGCCTTCCCTTCGCCTTGATATACATGACAACAGATTGCAGACGCTATTATCAAGATCTCTTGACCTTTTCGGATCAATTATCAATTCACGGTGGTTCTTCCGGACGTCGATCATACTATTCTTGACCGGAATTCACAAGTTCAAAGTCAAACTACCCAAGGTACGCTACAATTTGATTCATGTCCTTCTATTGTCTAGGTTTCTATTCATTCCGTCAGGCTCCCCTAGAAAATACTTCCCAGAATATACAGGGGGAGCGGATGTTAACAAGGGGGCCAAGTACATTCTCTGGCGATTCATGCAGGCCAATCACGCACGGTTAAATGTGTACCCCCAGTAAACACGCCTCGCTTACCCACAGTAGTCGTGGCTGACCTGCTAGCGACCACAGCGTCACAGATGTCCTTGACACGTCTAACATGCAGCTGGTTTTCGCCACTGTAAAGGAAACGGTTCTTCAGAATGCACTCAAGGGGGGTCGTATCATTTGACAGACACGTCTGTTCTCTGTGTTCCCTCTGAATTCGCTCGCGAAACCGAACAAAAGTCGTTGAACCTCAGTGCACCACTGTTCGTCGACGGTTAAACGGAATATTCCAACATGTCGTTTTGTCTTTAGCTACTTGACCGGATGGGACGAGATGCAGTGGGGATGTGCTAGTGATGCGTACTTTCGGTTTGCTCTATACCAACATTACTTTCCTTGTCACTTTCTCTTCACTGACAACCATTGCTTTTGTTTATAAGGTGCAGGATTTGATGTGCCATGGCGTGTAACCGGGGAGTCGCTATGGCCTGACAAAACGACGCTGTAGATATGCGGACCTCCACTGAGCGGGACCATACACCATTGGGGCTCACTACTGACTGGGGCACCGACAAGACGCAGCCACTAATATCTGTAGGTGTCTCCAAGAGTTTCGCATTCATATCACATGTGGCGTATCGTACATTCGGGGAGACTAAGATATCTAACAAGAGACAAAAGAACATCGAGCATTCTACGGTACCGACAACTTCTCCTGACTTAAGTCACTGCGCATTTTATAAGTTTCTTCGTTTTTCAGTAGCCTGGCACTTCGCTCTTGATTATACTGGCGACGCAAGAAGAACAGCCCGATGGCATATAGGGACCAGAAGACCTATACAAATGAATTCAGCAAGCGTGTCGCAGACTGGAAAAAGACTGCGTGGTCTAACGTACGATGACCAGTGCCAGCCAGGCGCGCTTCGCAGACTGCCTGACGTCAGCAGCCAAGAACGACGTTTTATGATATACGCCGTCGTAAATCTGGTTCCCCAACACGCATGAGAAAAAAACTCTCGTGAAGGAGGCAGCGTCGACAGAGACGGACCTGGTAATTTGCCAGTACAAGGATGATCAGACCCTGCAGTGCATGGAGGTAGTTTTGCGGTGGCCTGTGGCTGAAAAAGCGGACTGGGACTCGGATGTGTAAAAAGTGGATAATCAGTCCTAGCACCAGCTGTCCAATGTATAGCCCAATGATAAATAAGCCACGTTTCTGTTCAGCGGAGGGGTGTCGACGTGCGGTGGGATGGTGGGGAGATGTCAACGCTCAGCGATAAATCGGCATTATGGGGACATACCCCGTGAGGAGTAAGCGATGCGTGGATAAAGTTGTGGGCCTTCTTGCCCATAGCCCATGCCGCTATGATGAGCGGGCCACCGAGTAGGACGTTGATGATCCAGTGCGCATGGAACCACCTGCGAAATGCATGCATGCGTTAGCTGTCTGCGATGGCACCCTCACACTGCAGGAAGTCATCGGGTGCAAAGTCAACGACGGGGCTAACCGGTTGGTGAAGGTGCGCAGATATCGAGCAATGAGAATGCCGACCGGAAGAACGACCATGAATGAGATGCTCGCAAGCAAGCCATGGGTACTGGCATTATGTTTAAAATCTGTAAAAGCTTGTTTGGCGGAACCTTCAAGTTGGCTGGACATAATAGCCGCTTAGACGTGCAACGCCCTGATCTGGGACTGAAAAGAGGGTGTAACTGTACGTGGACAGGACAAAGAAGAGGGACATCCATCATACAGTCAACGTGCAGTAGATATAGTATGTCCCGGTGACAGATTCCTTGCACTGCCAGGGCGACCATCGCGCTCGCGGTAGGATATGGTTCAAGTTTACCGCGCCGCCGACTCAGTTCGGAAATAATGTATTCATAGACGAAGATTGGAATTATGAGAGTTCTGAGTGGTTGACGCTCGAGTCTTTGTGTGAGGATTTACGCACGGGGGCCGACAGTGGGCCGGCCGTATCAGGAAAGTGAAACGACATAGCGGTTTCAAGGACACTAGAGTGCACTGCGTCCCCGCTAGTCCCCCCCCCCCCGGTGGGCCTGGGGGGCATCTCACAAAGAGGATTATTGGTAGTAATACCCGATGTGAAGTGCGAGATAGGGTTCTGTACCAGGGCGCACAGAAATGGAAAAAAAAATAAGTCCAATTCAGTTGTAAAATCAGGATTTTAGGGTACCGACTAAATTAGAGTACCTTGATATAGTAGATGCCAAGCGAAATACCCACAGTGACCGCAATGCTGCCGAGACAGTACATTTTTGTTTTTCTGATGCGTGGACCCTTACCGCCGCAGTCCGCAGTCCGCAGCAACGTTAAAGTAGAGCACCGTAACCCCCTTTGTGTTCGGCCGGTATTCCGGACAACCGCGGCAGATTGCATCGTTGCTCCATCCAAGGCGCCTCCAATTCCACATTCTCGTGCTCAGTGTCTTGTAGCTCACTTGGCATCTGGCGGCAGAGCTGGTGAGCCTAGGCAACCAGATATGGGCCCTCTCTCAGTAACCACTGAGGCTTGCTCGGGCGTGTGGCCTATCATCAATTCCGTCACATGGCAAATACGTGAACGTTTGCATTCCACAACTGTTGGCGATGGACTTGTTTGTCTACTTAACATGCACCATGCCAGAATATAGGCCCCCTCAGTTCGTCCAACGTTTCGCAACAACACAACTTCTACCTTCGGTCTTCAGGTCTACCACTACTCAGCTCATTGGCAAGCCGTCTACTCCTGATGCGGGGTTCTCTATCTGTTACGCTGCTTCTGGCAAGCATCACTTACAGTGCCCCACTAACCGGGGTTCGCAATCGGTGGCTTGACCCATATAGCCTTCGTTCGAACCCGCTCTATTCGTACGCACGCACCCTCCCCTCTGGACCTCCCGGCAACACTCCTATCTATGGTTCTCGCTTCTGGAAGGATTCGGATATCTCTCCATCTCGGACACGATCCTTTAGGCTAGGACGCCGTCAAGACAACTCTGAGACCGTGCCGCAGGAGCTGGATACGAGACCTACACCGCAGCCAACTGGCGAGCCCTCAGTTCTGACGACGGTCTTTATCAACAACGAAAAAGACTTCGCCCTCCTACTCCCGAGGCCCGGCGGTACGTTCGCTTCGTGTTTTGATCCGCGCGCACCGCCTCAACCACCTCCATGCTAGAACTCGTGTCCACCGCCGAGTCAGATGCGCAATCGTTCTGCACTCCTGAGAGCTCCAGCGGTGACTGCAAGAATATCATGCCCGACGGCTTCATCACGGCTTCCGCTCTCCAGAGAGCGGAAGACAATTCGTGGATCCAGGTATGGCACCCCTCCCACCCTCCTTCCCCTAGGCAGTCAATTCTGACTTGTCGTCCAGGTCACTGGCTGTATCGACCCGAGCAAGTTGAGCATGGACTCGAGTGATACTGGCGGACAGCTAGATGTGCGGTTCCCTAACGGGGCGCAGTGCACGTTCGGCGGTGAGGGTGCAAGCTTCATCGAACTGTGAGCCTCCTCGGTTTCCTTTGTGGGCAATGAGCCCGACCCTAACATCAGCGATTGCAGCGTCGAGCCCGCGTTGAAACGCTTCTGCCTACGCTGCTGCAGCACTGCAAATGACCAGGTCAACTGCAACTCTCATAGGGATCGCCTCGGCTGCGAGAATGCTATACCAGGTACATATGACTTTCCAGAACTCGGCGTAAACTGTGCGTGAACCGTGCTTGGGTATTTTTCTCTTTTTCTCTCGTACAGATCTAGTACTACTATGTGTTGTATTCTTACTTACATCTCTATTCTGCCGTTCATACAAATGCTCAGCATCACGCTATTTCCGATTTTGTCTGGAGCACATCCACTGACTCGCTTGGCTTGGTGGGTGGATCACATCACGAAAAGCAGAACAGGCAGCGTGCTGTCCTGGCAAGGATTGGTCACGTGATTTTAGTGGCGGCGTCGAAAACTGGCGGCGGTGTCCTTGGCGGTGTCGTAACGATCTTGTTTTTCTTTTTTTTCTTTTATCATATGCAACGTCCGTTTTCAGTTGACACGCAGCAGATCTAGAAGTTTGCGGCCCGTAGGATGGCTATCAAAAAAAGAAAAATTTATAGGGTGACCATTCTCTCTGATGGCGGGTGTCGGAAAGTACGAGAGTACTGTACTGCGTCCGCACTTTGTCCGCGGGGTGTCGATTTTGATTGATCGCACAGGTTTCATGATCGATGACGCACACCCTCTGCGGTGGGAACATAGCAAACAGAGATTTGGTGCATTATGTTTTTTTTAGCATGGCCGCTGGGCGGACGTCATGCCGAGACAAAAGAGCACCCCTTGACGCATCCATGGAAAGTTAGTTTGAACGATAACGGGCCCAGACTGATCCACGGTGGCGTCTGGGCCTGCACCGTACTTCCCTCCCTTCTTTTGCTTATCACGGTGGTATCTTCCAGTGGGAAGAACGTTTGTCCCCAGCTGAGTAGATGTTAGGCGCGACGTCCCCTCGGTTAGAAAGTGCACATCGCACCGGGAAACTGAATATTTCGTCCTCGTTGGGTGGTCGTCAATCTGAGCGCAACTCACTTAACCAACGAATGCACACACAAGTGCATCTCGAAAACAAAATAAAGTAGCCGGATATTGCGTAGTCGTGAGAGGCGGATTAAATTGAGTATTACGGCGTTTGCGGTCGACCGATTGCCCAGCTTCATAATCTCAACCCGCCTCTTGAGTCATCCTGGGCTGGTTCAGATCTCGTGTGGGATTTTCTCAATGGTGTTTTCCACGCAAGTGTCGGCCTAGATTTCACCTCTTGACTGTGTAGTCATGGCCCCGGGCTAGTCCGCCAGCCCTCTGCGAGTGCGTGGGTGCTAGCTGTCGCCTTCCTAATCCGCATTGCAATTTGCTCGCCACCAAACCCACTCTGGTACCCACACGACCACTCGTTTCTTGCGAACGTCCATGGCGGCCTCCACTGGGGCCTCGAAGAATTGGTATACCGAGTTATCGAGCATCCCCGCTTACGCTTCTGCGCGGTTTCTTTCCGACAAGGGTAAGCCGCAGATGTTCACTCCTATCTCCTTCCTCCCCTGCATTTCCCCCCACTCCTTTGCTTATATGCAGCCGTTATCTAACTCGTGGGGTGGTCCGCACTGCACGATGCGATAGTCCTCCAGGTCGTCTCGTCTACGCAGGACCACACGCGCAATGCCAACCGCACGACGAGCAAGACGTTCTTCATCCAGCCAAACAGGTCGGACGGAACCTTCACCGTCATCGCATCCGCCGCGCAGGACGTGTCGCCCGAGATCATCGCCACGGCCGTCTCGCCTTCCAGTAAGCTCACCGCCATCCTGCGCGAAACAAACTCGGCCGACAAGAAGCGCTTCGTGGAGATATGGGAAGGGGAGAGGCTAGAAGCGTCTGTCGATGTGACGAAGGCTCACGGGGTATTCTACACCGATGGTAAGTCCCTCGATCCTCCCCTTTCTCGTTCTAGCAAGCACCGCGCCTGGAGCCGTCATGCCCCGCAGTCCCTGAAACCGCTCCCACCTGCAGATCAGCTTTCGACCCTCGCCTTCTCTCCTTCCGAAACCTCCCTGGTCTACACCGCAGAGGCGAACGCGCCCGAGAATAATAACACCGACGATCTCTTCTCGAAGTTCCGATTTCTTCCCGATTACGGCGAGCGATACGTGGGACGGAAACGCCCAACGCTCTTCCTCGCACGATGGGCACACAACGCAGAGTCCCTCGGTGCGCTCGCAGAAGGTGTAACACCCACCGTGCACGGCATAACAGTGCCGGCGACATCCAACGCATCCATCTCCTTCGGCCAAGCGCAGTTCGTGACTGACGATATCCTGCTCGCGACTGGTTACGAGTTCAGTGAGGATGGGCGACGGCTCGGCATCATGGCGTGCTACAATCGCCCCACCGCCATCTGGGAGCTCAAGCTCGACCTCGCGCTGTGCCCGCAGGACACCATCGTCGCCTTCTCTGCGACGAAAATATCCGACCCGAGCCGCGCATCGCGCTCCCCGCGGCCCATCCCCGGAACCAGCGCGGCTCTCTGGCTCTCCCATGAGCTCGGCGGCCCACACGCGTCCTGCTTTTCGCTACACAAGTTCGCGTTGCACACGCGGGACCGCGGCGACGTGGCGACGGCAGGGGCAGAGGCGCCTGCGGCGACGGTCCTCGTACCCGTCGTTGACAAGATACGGGATGGCTTCATGGACGGCTTCGCGGGGTTATACGTGGACAGCCTGTTGGCGCGCCCGTTCGTCCGGACGGGCGGTCGCGCGTACCTGCTCACGCGGACGAGCCAGCGCTCCAGACTGGAAGTCATCCTCGTCGACTTGGAGCAGCCCGAGAGCGTCGTGCGCCTCACGCCCGCCGAGTCCAGTGACGACCTGTGGAGCTGGTCCCCGCTCGCGACGGATGGCCGCAAGTGGGTTCTCGCCTCGCGGAGCGCGCCGACGGTGCCAAACGAGCTGGTCCTCGGCAGGCTTGAGGAGCATGGTGGGCGGCCCAGGGTCACCTGGCAGGTTATTGAGATGCCGCCACTTACTCGTCGCGGTGAGCAGCCCGATATCGATAAGACTATTGGTCGTCTCTGATGTGTTCGTCCAGTGGAGAGTGCTCTCCGCGAGCTAAGGGCGTCGGTGCTGGCTATACCCGAACGATACCCGGTCGAGACGATCTTGATCGAGCCAAAGCGGCGCAAATTGCAGCCGTTGATGACTTTCATACATGGTGGCCCACACACCCACATCCCTACGGTCTTCTCGCCTGCACTCGCTGCGTATGCATTGCAAGGATGTACGTACCACCTCTCCTCCCCTCCCCCGCCCTTGAACAACGATCTAACGTGAAATACAGTCACCCTGAACGTGCCTAATTATACAGGATCGACCGGATTTGGAGATTTCTATGTGCAAAAGCTGGTCGGACGATGTGGTACTCTAGACGTAGAAGATGTGAAGGCCTCCGTGGATCACTTAGTGAAGGAGGGCAAGGGGGAGCACGGCCCGGGGAAGCAGCTCGTCACTGGGGGAAGCCACGGCGGCTTCCTCACCGCCCACCGTGAGTCCTGCTTTTCTACCCCTCCGTCACGTGTCCAGGCGTCGCATTCTCAATTTTTTTACTGGTGTGCGATATAGTCATCGGCCAGTATCCGGACACGTTCACCGCGGCAGTGCTGCGCAACCCGGTCATCAGCTCTCAGCCAGCGAGTACGGACATCCCCGATTGGTACTTCTCCGAGTTCGGCGTGCGCCCGTCGGTGGAGGCCGAGCAGATGCCGCCCGCGCTCTATGCGCAGCTCTACCCGTCCTCGCCGATCGCGCACGTGCGCAGCGTGCGTGCGCCCGTCCTACTCCTCCTCGGCACCGAGGACCGCCGCGTCGTCAACGTGCAGGGCAAGGCATTTTTCCATGCGCTGCGCGCTCTCGGGAGGGAGGTGGAGCTACTTGCGTTTGAGGGGGAGGGACACGCCCTCGACGGGGTCGAGGCGACCAGGGTCGGGTGGGAGGCCACCGTGGACTGGTTTGGCAGGAAGGCGTAGGGTGGACGGCGTGCGAGGCATGTGGAAGAAAGGAAACTGGCGATAGCCCTTACCGAGGGGGTTAGTACCGGACCTGCAGTTGCCAGTGTGTAGTGTATCAGTACGTCGTGGTAATAGACAAACTTAGGGAACACCAACGATTGCCTTCAAGACGCATATTTGCACCCTGTCACGTGCGATCTTCGATGGGTCGCCCGTGCAAGTCACGGGGCTCACCTTTCATCATGTTGTCTTGACGAAGCGCTCGCTATCTCCACTACTAGAGTTGCACTTGAAGAATTGACTCGGCGTGTTTCTCCTTGGACGCACAGTGGCAATCAAGGTGACTCAAATGGACAGAGATCGAGGACCAAGAGGATCATATCGTACAAAGAACCAGGGTCGAGCCATAAAGAGTCAGAAATAGAAGCACTCGAAAAGAGATATGGTCCGCATCTACGCTTCGAAAAAGAGCGTCGGGTTTTCGGCGGGTAGTGGGGCGTGGCGGAAAGGAAAACTGTCAAACAAACGGGTGGCGAGGTCGCGATGACTCTGGGGAGGGCCCACGTCGACCGACGAACGGCCGAGGTACAGTAGTCCCACGGCGGGCGTGAATGCCACCCGGCGCGGGTTAACCAGTTTCGTGCAGCTTCGACAACATCGAAGCCTAGTACTGTTGAGTGACCCGAGGTTTTCCCCTCTACCATTATTCCGACAATGCCGCTCTTGGAAAAGTCTCTGTGTCCCAGCTCTTAAGGCTCTCCGGATCCAAGTTCGGATCTCTAGCCTCTTAAGGGGCCGCATAAACTCGTTGTATCGTCACGGTTGACACCATCTCGGTGAACCCCCTGTAACATGCGCTACCACCATCTGCTCTCTGTGCTCTCCATCCTCGCTGCCGCTAGGCCTCTCGGCGATCCCGCGATACGCCTTGCGCCACGTTGGGACGACAAGCGTGTGAAGCATGCATGGGATGCTGTCCCGGTGGCTTGGGAGAGCCTGGGACCACCGCCTGCTGGCATCACGATCGACCTCAGCATTGCACTCAAGCCCCACGACGAGAACGGCTTGATCGACGCTCTCTACAAGGTCAGCAGTCCCGGGCATCCAAGGCACGTCCTCTCCGACATTCCTTTGCGCATGCATTTACTCAAGTGTGCGGCTGCTCTATTGCAGATATGGTGCACATCTGTCAAAGGAGCAGGTCGCTGAACTTGTCGCGCCTCACCCAGATACGCTCGAGCTCGTCAGCTCTTGGCTTGAGCACTACGGCGTGCCCTCCTCCTCCATCTCAACGTCACACGGCGGCAACTGGCTGACGCTCACCGGCATGCCCGTGTCCAAAGCCAACGATCTCCTCGGCGCATCGTACCAGCACTTCCTGCATGCCGAGACGAACGAGACGATTCTCCGCACGGTCAGCTACGCGCTCCCCGCGGTTCTGCACGCACACGTGCAAACTATCGTGCCGACGACGTTCTTTGGCTCTCCACAGACGCCGCTGGTGCGCCGCAGTGGTGTCACGGCGGCGCAGGCGAAGGCTGGGTCAGGAGAGCCTGTGAGGGTGCCATCGGGCCGCGACAATTACGTCACTCCAGTCACTCCTTCGTACCTGCGCTGGATGTACAACACGGTGGCCTACGTACCCTCTGCGGTGTACCAGAACGTCTTTGGGATTGTGGGCTTCAAAGGGCGGTACGCGAGCCAGGACGATCTGACAAGATTCGTGAAGCAGTATCGCCCCGATGGGGCCGATGCGACCTTCACTGTCGTCCAGGTCGATGGCGGCGTGTACGATCCAAAAAACCCCAGGATCGAGGGGAATCTCAATGTTCAATACGCAGCGGCGATGACGTACCCTACTATGCAGATCTATTACAGCACCAGCGCCAATGTCGATCCGTTCGTCTCCTGGTTCGCCTACATGCTCGGACAGACGAAGATCCCGCAGACGATCAGCACGACGTACGGCGTCGCCGAGCAGATCGTCCCGCAGGACTATGCGTCGGGCGTGTGCTACCTATATGCGCAGCTCGGCGCGCGCGGCGCCAGCGTCCTCCATGCGAGCGGTAACTCAGGCGTCGGCAATGGAGACTGCAAAGTTAAGGACAGTTCCGGCAATGTCCATGTCGAGTTCCGCCCCACCTTCCCCGCATCCTGTGCGTATGACGTTTTTTTTGTCTCTGCTTGCAAGTAGTACACAAGGGCAGTTACGAGTCGCGAACCTCACCGCTGCACTTTCACAGGTCCCTGGGTCACTGCTGTCGGCGGCACGATGGGCTACCCCGAGCGAGCAGCGGAGCTCTCCGGGGGCGGCTTCTCGAAGTACTTTCCGCGCGAGCTATACCAGGAGAACGCCGTGCCTGCCTACCTCCAGAACCTCGGCAACCAGTATCAAGGCCTCTACAGGTGCGCTCGCTGCTGTGACCTGAACTGAGCGGCTCTCATTTTGTAATATTTGCAGCGCTGGGGGCCGCGGCCTCCCCGACATCGCCGCGCAGGCGCTTGGATACGTAACCATCAGTAGCGGGGAAATCGTATACAGGGAGGGCACGAGTTGCTCGACGCCCGTGCGTCTTTTCCTCCTCCCTCCACCCCGTGTCATCCATCCCTGAATACCCAACTGACCGCCAACGTTCAGACCGTGGCTGATATTATATCGCTCCTGAATGACTACCAGCTGTCGAACGGCAAGTCCCCGCTTGGCTTCCTCAATCCCTGGCTGTACGACAGCGGTCTCACGGGCTTCAACGACATCACGCGTGGCTCGAACCCGGGCTGTAAAACTGAGGGTTTTTCGGCCACTGCTGGATGGGATCCTGTGCGTCCCACCAGGTTTTTTTTCAACGTTGGCTGACTCTGGCTCCATAGGTTACGGGTCTTGGGACGCCCGACTTTGAAAAACTACAGGTTAGACTGCCGGACTCTTGGCCAGA
>WNGR01008125.1_pt1 | contig 13732 bp, 12 predicted proteins | sample 5407581 | NCBI WGS metagenome assembly WNGR01 (sample SAMN13153383, study PRJNA577476) | soil metagenome | isolation source: 80 cm soil or saprolite under Garry oak tree replicate 2 | place: USA:California | collected 2016-06-15 | reverse complement strand
TTCATGGGCGGCGGAGTGACAGGCATCGAGCTGTAACCCGGTGAGACGGGTGATTGCTGGCGCGGCGCTCCATTGCCGTTGGCAGAAGGAGCCGCCTGATAGAACATGCTGCGGTTGTAATCCATACGGCCCTGCTGTGTCGTCCCGACGGGTGTGCGCCCATCGAAGCCGGTGGCAATGACGGTGATCTTGACTTTGCCTTCGTAGGCCGGTTCTTGCACCGCGCCGAAGATGATATTGGCCTCCGGGTGCGCCGCCTTGCTGATGATGTCAGCCGCCTCGTTGACTTCGTACAGTGTCAGGTCCATGCCGCCGGTGATATTGAACAGTACACCGCGCGCACCGTTGATATCGATATCGAGCAGGGGGCTGGCAATTGCCATGTGCGCCGCATCGATGGCACGTGATTCGCCGCTGGCCTCGCCAATCGCCATCAACGCCGAACCTGCCGCCGACATGATGGTCTTCACGTCGGCGAAGTCCAGGTTGATCAGACCGGGGACGGTAATCAGATCGCTGATGCCCTGGATGCCCTGGCGCAGGACATCATCTGCCAGCCGGAATGCCTCTTTGAGGGGCATTTTCTTGTCGGCGACCTGCAACAGTCGATCATTGGGGACAGTAATCAGCGTGTCAACATGCTGTTTGAGGTTGGTGATGCCCTCCTCGGCAGCCATGCGGCGTTTATTGCCCTCGAAGGTGAACGGCTTGGTAACGACGCCCACCGTCAACGCGCCCAGTTCGCGTGCGATCTGAGCGACAACAGGGCTTGCGCCTGTGCCGGTGCCTCCGCCCATGCCTGCGGTGATGAAGACCATGTCGGAGCCTTTGAGGGCTTCGTAGAGTTCTTCGGCATTCTCTTCGGCGGCCTTGCACCCGACACTGGGGTTGCCGCCCGCACCGAGGCCACGCGTGAGTTTGTCGCCTATGCGGATTCGATGCGGCGATTCGGTCAACAGCAAGGCCTGGGCATCGGTATTTACCGCAATAAACTCGATACCCATCATGTTGGCCTGGATCATACGGTTGACTGCATTGCTGCCGCCTCCTCCAACGCCGATAACACGAATTTGGGCGAAGCCCTCAACTTGATGATTTCCCAATGGTACCATGGTGTGGCCTCCTTAAAACACTCTTATGGTATAAACGCGCGGAACCAGCGACCCAGACGGGAGAGCATATCTCCGCCGGATAGCTCTTCTTCATCCTCCTCAGAAAATTGTGAAGTATGGCGCAATCCCCACAGCAAAAGCCCTACGGATGTGGCGTAGGCCGGGTGGCTGATCGAGTCAGCCAGACCGTGCAAGCCCAGCGGTGAGCCTATGCGGGCCGGCAGATCAAGAGTCTGTCCCGCTGCATCCAGGATGCCGGGCAGTTCGGCAGTGCCACCGGTGACCACCAGGCCAGCCGGGAGCAGCCCATCATAGCCGGATTTCTTGATCTCCTCGTGTACCATCTCAAACAGCTCTTCCACTCGCGCCTGGATGATTTCGGCTAGCAGTTTGCGCGGCACAAGGTCATTGCAATCGGGCATGTAATGCGACAGGTCGATCATGTCGTCGTCCGCGATGGTGTCCGGGTTACAATGACCGTAGGTGACTTTGAGTTCCTCCGCTACCGGGATCGGCAAGCGCAGGCCGATGGCGATATCGCTGGTAATCAGATGCCCGCCGATGGGCAAGATAACTGTTTGCCAGATAGCGCCGTCGGTAAAGATAGCGATGTCGGTGGTGCCGCCACCAATGTCTACCAGCGCGACTCCCAGATCGGTTTCCCCATCCTCCAGCACCGCCTCACTCGAGGCCAACGGCTCCAGGACGAGGTCTTCAATTTCGACGCGCGCCTTATGAACGCACTTAATCAAATTGTGAATAGACGATACTGCACCTGTAATGATATGCGTCTCCACTTCCAGGCGGAAACCGGACATCCCGATAGGGTTCTTAATGCCCTCCTGCCCATCAACCACATACCCGCGTGGGATGACATGAATGACCTCACGGTTCGCGGGAATAGCGATGGCGCGCGCCACTTCGATAGCGCGGCTGATGTCGTTCTGCACAATGTCGCGGTGACTGGGTGAGATGGCGACAAACCCTTTGCTATTTTCCGAATCGATATGGCTGCCCGCAATGCCAACATACGCGGTAGTAATGGTTTTTCCAGAAAGGCGTTCTGCCCGATCAAGCGCCGCTGCAATGGAAGTGACCGTTTCTTCGATGTTCACCACCACCCCGCGGCGCAACCCCTGTGAAGGGCAGGTGCCAACGCCAACAATATTCAGCTTCCCGTCGCGTTCCAGGACGCCGACGAGTACGCAGATTTTTGTTGTTCCAACGTCGATACTAGCTATCACCCGCTCTTGCACGATAAACGCTCCTTAGGGAGGTTGTATGGGTACTCCTCGAAGTACCCGCGCACTACGATACGTTCTTATGCTATGGGCGCAAGACTTTCGCCCCTACAGAGACATAACTACGGTTTAACAGTAAAGACAGGGTGCAGAGCGAAGCGCAGGTCAATGGTTGCCAGGTTCAGTTGTTGCTGCTGCGCCCTGGTCAAAATCTGCTGGAGCTCAATCAGTCGATTGTCCAGCGGATTAGTGTCGTCCGCACCTCCCAGGTAGGCGATCCAGCGCGCTCGAACACCTGGAGCACGAATGTCACATCCCCCGCATTCAGGTGCACTCCCGGGCGTAGGCTCTGGATGAGTGCCTTACTGCGCGTATCTACAACGGTCATCAAATGCGCAGCGCCAACGGTATCGCTGGCAAGGCCGATGATGACGCCATGGCTATCTACGCTAAACGTTTTGTTCTGCGCTTGCCACAGTAGAATGGGCAAACGCTCGACAACGGTGACAGTCAGCTGATCGGGCCATTGCTTCTCGATACTGGCCGAGTCTACCATCGGCAGCGCATCGATATGAGCTGTCAGACTGGCGATATCGATCAGAAAAATGTTCTGGCCCTGCATGCCCATCGTTTGAATGCTATGTACCAGTGTTGGATTGGTGCTTCCCGCCACTGTCACCTGTCGCACACGAAAATTTGGACTGAACAGGGCAAAACTGATGGCCACGATAGCCAGCACAAGCACCGCAAACATTCCCAGAAAGCGTCGCCAGAAACCCGCTTTACGCACACGCCGCCCACTGCGCACCGGTACCGCTGAACGCATAGGCGACTGCGGGAGCGGGCGGACGATGCGTACCTGTCCCTCAGGAGCAGGAACCCCCGTATGAGCAAGTGTGCGCTTGACCAGCCTGTTCCCACCGCGCGGCTGCGCTGGCGGTCGGCGATAGCGCGCGCGCCGCTCTGACCATGTCATTGGCTGGGCCATGACCTCTGGTGTGTAGACGTTGCGCTGGCGAGTATCCGGCGCATTATATGTATTGATATGGCTCAAACGTCTTCCATCCGTCCTCATATCAGCCTCTCTATGACGAGAGACAGACGATGACGGTTGTGTCCGACCCCTATATTCGAAAGCGATTTGCTCAGGCATCCTTTGATTCTTTTGGTTCATTGTGGTGTTCCTATTCCCCACTCGCCGCGCAGTTCGACCTCTAGCTCCAGTTCCACTCCGAACTGGTCGAGAACTCGCTTGCGAGCTTCTACTATCAGCGCGACCACGTCGGCTGCACTGGCACCGCCCAGGTTGACGATAAAGTTCGCATGGCGCTGCGAGATTTGCGCTTTGCCATGGGTGGTTCCCTTCATCCCGGCCTGATCGATCAGGCGTCCGGCGAAATCGCCCGGCGGGTTTTTGAAAACCGAACCTGCGCTCTTCTGCGACGGCTGTGTTCTCTTCCGGTGTTGTTTATGATCTTCGATAATCGCTTTGAGCCGCTCAGGGCCTTCGCGGTGCAGCCGCACGCCCAACTGAACGATGATTTCGGCTGGCTCGATCAGCCCGCGCGGCGGCACGATAGGATATCCGTGCGCATCAAACGCGATGTGCCGGCCTGCGCGAAAGCGACTTTGACGATAACCGAGGTCTATTTCATTATGTATATAGCGTCGCACCATTGGGACGGTAATGCCGGTTTGGTGCAGTGAACTGCCCCGCGCATCTACTACTTCAACCCAGGCCAGCACTTCACTCAGCTCGCTATTGTGCGCACCCGCATTCGAGATGACGCCGCCGCCCAGGGTGCCAGGAATGCCAGGCCCAAATTCAAGACCACCCCAGCCCTGCGCCGCCAGTTCATTCAACAGCCGCGGCCAGTTAGTCCCGGCTTCAGCGATCAGTAGAGCTGTGCCGTCTCCATGATCCTGAATGCTGTAATGGTCGAGCGCGATGCGGGCCACGATGCCGCGCACGCCCGCGTCGGCGTACAGAACGTTAGTGCCATTGCCGACCACCAGCAGAGGCCATGCACGCTCGGCGCACAGGCGTACCAGTTCAGTCAGATCTTGCGACTTATTGACTGAAACCCAGATGTCCGCGGGGCCGCCAACGCCAAAGGTGCAGTGGCGCGCCAGGGATTCGTTGCGTCGCACGCTCCCCTGGAAATGCAGGTGTAGCTCTGTGTACACGGCCTCGATGTCAAACGTCATACGGCATTCCTTTTCGCGATTTTGATAATTTCCTTTGTAATGTCTTGCGTCGCCTCTGGCTTCGCAAATTCGCTTACTGCTTGCGACATTGCTTCTAATAGTGTAGAAGAAGTAAGAATGGACTTTACACGCTCTACGAGTATTTCAGGTTTCAAATCATCGTTTAGAATAACTAATGCAGCCTGTTTGCGCCCGAACATGGCTGCATTGGCTTCCTGGGGCGAACTCCCGATGGCTGGCGGCAGTGGCACCAGAATGCTCGGTTTGCCTAAGATTGCCAGTTCAGTCAGAGTCGAAGCCCCGGATCGACATAGCACCAGGTCTGCTGCTTGCATTGCCAACGGCATTTCCTCATTCAGATAGGGTACCAGTCGATAGCGCTGCTGTAATGCTTCGTCCTGGTCCGCCAGGACACTATTCGCCAAACTACGAGTTTCGTTATACAAATCCTTGCCACTGATCTGTAGCACCTGGCAGTGGGCCAGGTGCTGCGGGAGCGCGTGGCATACTATCTGGTTCAGGTGTCTTGCTCCTTGACTACCGCCGGTCACCAGCAGCAGCGGTGTTGCAGCATCAAACCCCAGAGATGTACGCGCTTGCTGCGGAGTAGTGGCGCGCACATCCAGCATGGACTGCCGTATCGGGTTGCCCAGCACCAGCGTTTTGCGCGCCGGAAAATAGGGCAGCGAGTCGGCAAAGGCCACCGAGATGCGTGTCGCCAGTGGCGCAGCCAGCCTGTTCGACAGGTTTGGCGGTACATCCTGCTGGTGCAGCAACAATGGTACTCCGTTCAGTCGCGTTGCCAGCGCTGCTGGAACCGCAACATAACCGCCGCTTGTAAAAGCGGCATCTGGTCGAAACTTGCGTACGATTCGAAACGCCTGTATCATACCAAGCGGTACCCGTAGGACACCCGTGATGGTCTTAAACGAGAGATAGCGGCGCAACTTGCCCGCTTTGACGGTGGCTAAGCGAAAGCCTGCCGCCGGAACAATCTCGTTTTCCAGACCATCATCACTGCCAAGAAACAATATCTCGGCCTGATGTTGTGTCCGTAACTGGGTGGCAATTGCCAGGGCCGGGTAAATATGGCCTCCGGTGCCGCCGCCTGAAACAAGTACTCGCATATTTATCCTTGCGATGATGTGATATAGCCCGCTCCTACACGCTTTTTGTGTAGTGTCATAGTTTGCCTCGATAAAGCTGGCGACTCCGGCTCCTGGATGTAGCGCGAAATGTTCAAGAGTACGCCGATAGCCGCCAGCGAGACAACCAGTGATGAGCCGCCAAAGCTGATAAATGGCAGCGGCACCCCGGTATAGGGGATGCTGCCCGTGGTCGCTCCGATATTGATCATAGCTTGTAAAACCAACCAGGTGGTAATGCCTGTCGCCAGAAGCGCGCCATAGAGATCACGCGTGCGCCGCGCCAGTCGGAAGCCACGAAATGCTAGAAACAGGTACAACAGCACGACCAAGGCGCATACGACGAACCCCAGCTCTTCACCAATGATCGGAAAGATGGAGTCACTAAATGGAAACGGGAGATAGCCCGTCTTTTCACGGCTGGCTCCCAACCCCAGACCGAACCATCCGCCTGAGCCCAACGCGAGCAAACCCTGGTACAACTGCAAGTTAATGCCCGTAATATCCTTGAAAGGGTCAAGAAACCCGGTGATACGATAATAGCGATAGCCTTTGAATGCTTCCAGCAGGAAAACCGAACTGCCGCAGACTAGCGCCAGAAGAAACTGCACGATATTGGCTCCCGCTGTGAAAAACATGGCCGTCGCGAAACCGGCGATGATAATAGCCGTTCCCAGGTCGTTCTCTAATAACACCAGTCCCAGGATAAATCCAACCAGGATGACGAAGGGGGCCAGACCATACAGGAACGTGCTTACCTGCTTCCCTTTGCGTGCCAGCCAGTCGGCGATGTATAGGGCTAAGACCAGCTTGGTCAGTTCGCTGGGTTGAAATGAGAAGAAGGAGCCGAATGTGAGCCAGCGCGATGCACCATACACGTTCGTTCCGAACTTCAAAACAATAACCAGCAATGGCAGGATAATGATCATACCGACAAGTGAATAACGTCGCCACACCCGATAATCTATGCGCATGGTAATCAGCATAGCAATGATGCCCAGGATCATCCATATCATCTCGCGCTGAAAGTAGTAGGAGGCATCGCCCTGGTAGCGCGCGGCCTGAAACGAACTGGCGCTGTAGACCATAACTATGCCGATACAGAGTAAGCTCAGCACAATTACCAGCAGCCACGAGTCGATCTTGCCCGCCTGACGCGGCAGGCGCATTTCTAACTCTGCCAGCCGAGCTTCCTCTTCCTCGCTGATGCCGGGCACTGCCTGTACAGCAGGGGCAGCAGGCAAGTCTGCCTCTGCCTGCTTCTTGCGCGACCGTAATCGCCAACCAGCGGTTATCCCTGTATGTTGTCGCTCGTCACCACGCTGCGCGATGTAGGGACGTGATAAACCTCGTCCACCGTCTAGACGCAGAGGAGGCAGCTTTTTGCGGCTGACCGCATGCGGTTCCAGGTTCTCTACCGACTCTTCCGCCGCATAGCGCATAGCTCTACCGTTGGCCAGTCGACGCGATGACGCGGTAGACCCCCTGGACGTGTTCTCTCTTGCATTTCTCTGCTGCTCTAACGCTTCCAGAGCGGGAGAGCGCAGGGAATGTTCCAGGCGGCTGCGCGGCTTCTGCTGTCTACCCTTATTCAATTCTCGGCGGCTGTCGCGTGTCATCCTGTCATCCTTGTAGGGACGCGATTTATCGCATCCACCAACCGGATCAATGTTCAAGGTGGACGCGATAAATCGCATCCACCAACCGAATAATCAAGTTCCAATGTGGACGCGATAAATCGCGTCCCTACCAATACCACTTGACATAGAACAAATTTTCTAGTATACTTATTTTCGAACCATATTGTGGGGCGAGTCACTCGCCCTGGATATCTGTTCGGGTAAAGCGGAGGCTTACCCGAACAGACATTGCCCTGCTGGGATAAATACACCGATGGGCTGCGAATACTACTCCCTGATTACCATAAGTGGAATATGTCCACAGTGGGCGACCACAAGGGTCCTCCCGCTCCATTCCTCTAGAGTTTTTCCTGAATAATATCCAGCGCTTGTTCTACGTCCTGCTCGTTCATCGGCGAGTGCGCTGTATGCAAATGGATCTGTCGCAAGTCAACGACCTGGATGCCCTTAGCGTGAACCAGGCTAGCCCAGGGATCGCCAGTTAAGAGCGGCGTTTCCTCCTGGGTGCTGCCAGGTGTCCTGGCGTGGCCGAATGAGACCGGTAGAGACATCGCTCCTGCTTCCATGCCGAGTAACTGACGCCAGGCTTCACTCAACTCTAGCTTTTTCTCAAAATCATCATTGTTCTGGCCTCTGTTAGAATCTTGTGTCTGCATCTTTTCACCTTTGACTAAAAATTATCTATAGCTTATATATACTTAGAGCGGCTGATCGGGCGGAATATTGTAATACCACATCAGATGTTGTGCGATATACCCCCATAACGGGGCCGCCGCCGTACTGCCATAAATTTTCTGCGTTGGCCGATCTATTTTGACCAGGATAACAAACTGCGGATTCGATGCAGGGATAAAGCCTGCCACCGACGCCTCAGTCTTGTCGGCTGAGATACCCTGCGTCGTGGCGGTGCCGGTTTTGGCCGCGATGCTGTATCCTGAAACCTGCGCCAGCTGTGCATACCCGTGAATGGCCGCCTGTTCGAGCATACCGGTCAACAACTGCGCGGCATGCACGCTGATAACTTGCCGCTTAACGACGGGCTGCATTGTGGTGATATGCCCATCATTGTTGATCGACTGCACCAGGTAGGGCTGCATCATCACACCGCCATTGGCAATAGCTTCGTAGGCCATCGCGACCTGCAACGGTGTAGCGAAAATGGACTCCCCAAAGGCCTGGCGCGTGAGATCGCTGATCGTCCAGGTTGCTTTGTCATGCGGCGTGCGATATGATCCCGGATCTTCGGGTCCATCGATACTGTAAGCTTGCCCAAAGCCGAAACGCGCCAGGTATGGGTAGTAGTGATCCGGCCCAAGAATGTTGTATGCCACATACGCCGCCCCAACATTCGCGGAGTGTATGAGTACGCCGGTCATGGTCTCAGGGCCGTAGGCCGTATACTGCCAGTTACAGACCTCAGTCACATGCGGAAACGAGATACATCCCTGGTCATCGAACGTGGTGGTTGGCGTGATTAATCCCTGATCGAGTGCGGCTGCCATGGTTACCGCCTTCATGGTTGAACCTGGTTCATAGTCGCAGAAGATCGCGGGATTGAAGTAGACTTCTTCACTTCCCAGGCAGCCTCGCTGGGTGGAATAATCTGCATACTGGTTGGGATCAAAGGTGGGGTAGCCCGCCATTGCCACCACGGCACCTGTGCGTGCGTTGATGACCACTGCCGTTCCACCCTGGGCCTGTAATTTCTTGACGGCATCCGCCAGCGCATTCTCCACCATGTATTCCATTGTACTGTCGAGAGTAAGCGTCAGATTTGCACCACTGAGGGCCGGTTGCTCGTTATTGGCCCCCACCGTCAGGGGGTTGCCTTGCAGATCGGTCTCGGCGGTGAAATTGCCCGGTGTGCCTTCCAACAACGTATCGTACTGTTTTTCAATGCCATACACGCCATGATTATTCGTATCATTCTGCGTCACGAAGCCAAGGATTTGCGCCGCCAGCGGGCCGCCGGGGTAGATACGCCAGGTGCGTGGCTGGAGAAACACATCAGAGAGTTGCAAATCCCGCAATTTCTGACTTTGCTGCGGGTCAATACGAACAGCCACACGTATTGCCCATAAACCCTGGGACGTGCCAACGCTAAAGGCGTTTTGCAATTTTGCGATTGACACCTGAGGCAAAACCTGGTGCAGGCTGTTGATCAACGTGTTCAGGTCGCTTTGCGAGGTGTCTGGATGGTCAATGGAGTACTGCACCGGCTCGACATAGACATCATCGCGTATGATGTTGGCGGCCAGAATATGCCCCTGGCTATCGAAAATCAGCCCGCGTGGCGCATCAAGTACCTGGTTTTGAATGTGTTCATCGTTAGCCCGCTGCGCAAGATTATAACCGCTATGCGATTGGAGAATCTGCCAGTAATACAACCTGCCCAGGAGAACCAACATACCGAAAGAGACCAGCAAGAAAATGAACATCTGTCGATGCCGCGCGCGCTGTAACTCAGCGTTCATGTTCTGGCCTCCTTTCCGAAAAACTAGTTCCCTTTATGGCTGCATATGCTGGTCAGCTGGTGGTATCGTTTTGAGATGCGGTACAACCAGGACGATTATCGTGCTGGGATCGGCGGGAATCAACCCCATTGCTTTGGCATGTGCGGCAATATAAACTGGCGATTGCTCCTGGGCAATGAGATAGACCAGGTCCTGATTCTCGCGTTCCAGCGCCGCTGCTTGTCTATGTAAGCGCGAAATTTCCTGATTGGCGGTAACTGCCTGGCTCAATTGTGAGAGGTAGAGAACCGCCATCAGGCTGACGAGTAAAACACTACAGATACTCAAGCCGACAGGCCCTATACGGTAAAAAAACGGATGCAGTTGTCGGCGCCGCTTGGCAGCTAGAATAGGCTTTTGTACCTGCAAGATAGCTCTCTCTAATACACTGGTATGACGCACTACGTTCCTTGCAGCTTGCCTGACGCGAAGCGTAGAATACAGTTCGTTGGCAAGCTGGCTATCAAAGGGTTCGCCACACAAACAACTGATGTGCAGGGAAAACCCTACGTTAAGGCGCAACAATTATTTCAGCGGCCCGCAGTTTGGCGCTGCGAGCGCGGGGGTTAGCACTGACCTCCGAACTGGTTGGTGTGACGGGTTTTGGCGTGAGAATGCGCAGGCGCGCCTTGTGGCCGCATACGCAGATGGGTAAGCCAGGTGGGCAAATACAATCACTTGCCTCACGCCGCATAAATCCTTTCACCAGCCGATCCTCCAACGAGTGAAACGAGATAATGACCATTCTTCCTCCATCCCCACCTGTTTTCTGTATTGTGGCTGCGCTTAGCACATCGAGCATTTGTGGCAGCACGGCTTCCAGCCGTTCAAGTTCGCCATTCACCGCGATGCGCAGCGCCTGAAAGACGCGAGTTGCCGGGTGGATCATGCCCGGCTTGTAAGAGACGCCAGTCGCTGCCAGTTGCGCCAGTTGACCCGTGCGCGTAATTGGCCCGCGCGCCCTGGCCCGTACAATGCGCCAGGCGATCTGACGCGAGCGATTCTCCTCGCCATATTGCCGGAAGATACGAGCAAGCTCCTCTTCACTGGCCGTATTCACCAGGTCAGCGGCGGTCAGTTCCTGCGATTGATCAAGTCGCATATCGAGCGGGCCGTCCGCGCTGAAAGAAAAGCCGCGCTGGGGATCATCCATTTGATAGGATGAAAACCCTAGATCGATTAAAATACCATTGTAGGGACGCGATTGATCGCGTCCACCATCTATAGAAGACACAAAATCGGCCTCGTTCTGTACAATACGGGCCAGTTCCACGAAGTTTCCCTGTACCAGCGTTAATCGTCCATTGTTGACCATACTCGCAAAGCGTTTACCAACGCGCTCCAGGGCCTGCGCATCGGTATCGATACCGAGTACCTTGCCATCTGGCGCTGATCGTGCGAGAATAGCCTCTGTGTGACCGCCTCCACCTACTGTGCCATCAATGTACGTGCCCCCCGGTTTAGGCGAAAGATACTTCAACACCTCTTCCAGGAGTACAGGTTGATGACCGGGTTGTCCTGTTTGCATATCTATTCCAAACTTAAAAAGGAATGCCATTTCCCTCTGCATCAAGTCTATTCTGATAGTCCTGCCAGGTTGCGCGGTCCCATATTTCAAAATGATCGCGCACGCCTGCCACCGTCACCTCGTTTTCAAGGTGAGCGTAGGCGCGCAACTTGGCGGGAATCACCAGGCGGCCTTGCCCATCCAGTTCAATCTCGCTCGCGCTCGGATAAATGCGCCGCTCGAAATCGCGCAGTTCCTCGCTGGTTTTCCCCGCCACTAACTCCGCCGACTTCTCCTCCCAGCGTACCGTAGTATAGACCGATAAGCACGTACCCATGCCCTTACTGATCACTGCTCCCTTGTTCAGTTGCGTGCGAAATTTCGCGGGAACCGCCATACGTCCCTTGGCATCGATTGTATGTTCATGTTCACCGAGAAACATAGTTGCGCGTTGCTTTCTGCCAGGAACCGGGCCAGTCCCTACATCCGGGTGGCTCTAAGGAAGTTCTCAAGGATGTTCTCCCGCATTCCTGAAAACTACCTTCTAATCGTCCTTCCCCTCTCCACCTCTCGCCACCCGGCGATAATTTGTTTCCACTTCCTTCATCCATTCACCACAACCCCCCACTTCTCCCCACAACAGTATACCATTACATTCCGTCATGGGAAAAGGGTGTTATCCACCAAAATTTCCTGGACGCAGTGGATAACTTGTGGATAACTTGTTTCGGCTAGTAGCCTGACATAATGAGATATAGGTTGATGCATCTTCTTTTGCTTATGCGGGTTTTGAGCACGCGACAGGGGGAGAAAAGTAATAGGGTGCAATCCCAGATTTTCTTCATTCGTATTACCTAAAATTTGTCCAAAGTAGCGGCAGGATGCTGCCAGCAGAAAGGGGCTTGCCAAAAGAACGATGATGGGTCATACCTATCAAAGGAAGAAAAGCCGAAGATAGGAGAACCATCATGATGAACGAGTCTACCACGAAAACGACCGACCATTTTTCGCCCTGTGCTAGTTTGGCAGCCATTGGCGTAACGCTGAGGCAACGGGATGTGTTTGGTCCGATCCGAAAGCTGGTGCGCATTGAGCAGAAAACGGTGAAGCATACGCCGCTTGACAAGCTCTACGACGCCTTTATCAGCCTGTTGGCTGGGGCGCACGGGCTGGTGGAAATCAACAGTCGTCTGCGAGCCGATGTGGGCTTGCAGGAGGCGTTCGGACGCGAGCCTCTGTGCCGAGCAATCGGTAGTGCAAGAGACCGATGTCAGCTTGCACGAGTGAGAATGTGACACAAATGGAGCAAGCCATGCAGAGCATCTACCGTCAGCACAGCCAGGGGTATCGGCATGACTATGCCAAGCAGTATCAGATCCTGGATGTGGATATGAGTGGCATGCCCTGTGGCAAGAAAGCCGCCTTTGCGAGCAAAGGCTATTTTGCCAAGCAACGCAACCGGCGTGGTCGTCAATTGGGTCGGGTGCTGGCGAGTCGCTATGAGGAAGTGGTCGTCGATCGGCTCTTCGATGGCACCACACAACTGACCAAGGCGTTGCAGCCGTTGATGCAAGCGGCGGAGCAGACCTTGGCGTTGGACCAGCGGAAACGAGAGCGCACCCTGGTGCGCACGGATGCCGGTGGCGGCAGTGTGGGCGATGTGAACTGGCTGCTCGTGCGTGGCTATCAGTTCCACGGCAAGGACTACTCCACTCAGCGAGCCCGGCGCCTGGCCGAGAGTGTGCAGGACTGGGTCGAGGATCCCCACGTGCCAGGACGGCAGGTGGGCTGGGTGCGCCTGCCTGCATCCGAGTATGTCCGTCCCGTGCGACGCATTGCCGTGCGCTGCCGCAAAACCAATGGGCAGTGGGGCATCGGCGTGCTGATCTCGACGTTGACACCCCAGGAAGTACTGGCCCTGACCCAGCCCGAGGCCTCGCTCAACGCTGATCCAGCTACCGTTCTGCTGGCTTATGTGTCTCTGTATGATCAGCGCGGCGGGGGCGTGGAGACCTCGTTTAAGGGCGACCACCAGGGCCTGGGCAGTACCAAGCGCAGCAAAAAACGCGGTTCTCGCGCAACAGATGGTGATGTTGTTGGGCAGCTTGGCCCACAATGTCGTCATTTGGGCTCGCCAGTGGCTGACGCAGGCGGCTGCGTCCAGCAGGCTGCGGCACTATGGGATCGTGCGCATGGTGCGCGATGTGTTCCATATCAGTGGCTTTCTGGTCTTCGATGCCTTGGGCCACCTCGTCCAGATTGTGCTGAACCGAGCGGCACCTTTGGCACCCATCTTAGTCGAGTCGTTGCGGGTGCTACTGGCACCCACCCATGTTGCCGTTAATTCGGGCCAAACTTAGGTATTA